>Ga0172369_10000408_pt1 | contig 64430 bp, 72 predicted proteins | sample LakKiv25m_FD_114539 | JGI IMG/M metagenome (GOLD analysis project Ga0172369, IMG submission 114539) | Freshwater microbial communities from Kabuno Bay, South-Kivu, Congo - kab_022012_11.25m | ecosystem: Environmental > Aquatic > Freshwater > Lake | place: Democratic Republic of the Congo... | reverse complement strand
TCATTTTGCCGAGCGAGGCAGAAAACATTAAAAAATTGGCGTAAAATAATTATTCAATATTTTGTTCAAAAATAGTTCGAGCAGAAGCGAGAACACACCACCAAGAAAAATTCATCGTATCTGCGATGTTTTTTTAAAAGTTAAACAGCGCATAGAAACCAAATAATACGAGCAGGACTCCGGCCAATTTGTAGAAATAAAATGTCCCGGCCCGGCCAAACCATTTGTCAAAGACCTCTATCCGCGTGACATTATCTGCCAGCCACTTGCTATAGATTATTGAAGCAAAACCCATACCGAGACTAAGGATGAAGTAAACCCAATTCATACAATCCTCATTTAATAAATTATTTGTAATTTGTAATTCGCCCTAATCCGTAATCCGTCATTATTCTTCCCGCCAGTTGAAGATCGAGAAGTTGCCGATACTGGGAAATTGCGGCGGCGGCGCTAATGTAAGATATTTATCAAATGTCGTTGTAGTATGGCGGTAACCTGAGACAACCGTTGTGCCGTTAACCCATGACCATGTCCAGAAATCATAAGAAGAAATTGAACCATAAATCGTAATTGAATTTTTGATATATCCGTTGGCCTGTGGAAACCAGACATGGCCTTTTTGTGAAAGAAGAGCCCCGTCGATTTCCAAGTCGGTGGGAGCGTAAGAAGGCACTTCAATATTGCCTTGCGAGACCAGACCAATCCTGACGGTGCCGTCCTTCTGCTTGTACAATAGATTGTCTTTTATCTTAATCTTTGCCGGCTGATTACCGGATAATTCAGCAGCTACGGTCAGATCCTTGCCGTACGTGCCATCGATCCAGACATTATCGTTGGCATAGATTACCCCGTTGGCTGGGGCGGGATAAGTCTGGAGAAATGAGATGTTGATTCCGGTTGTCCTCTCTCTTGTTACCTTGTAAACACTAATAGTATCGTCGGCATTTAGTTTTATATAATAACCGCTCGCATAAGACGGACCCAGATTTATTCCGCGAGCGCTTGCTTGGGCATTGAGATTGAGCAAATCAAGGGAAATTTTATTGAAATTTACCGTCGGCACCGGGAAGCTGAAAAATCCGGCCGGACCACCAGACCCCCAGACGCCGTCATGCATTTCGTTATCGCCGCCGAAAGTATTGGCAGGCTTATAGGTTTTGGAAGATGCCGAAATGATCGAGTCGGTTGTGCCATCAAAATGGACTCCGACATTTGAATGCACCGGCCCATGGACAGACTCCTCCGGCCCAAACCAGCACTCTGTATTAGTCAGAAACGAATACCTGGCAAAAGAAGGCATCCCCAGATCAGCTATCACCGACCGATCGGTTACTGAGCCGGCCGCTGTTCCTACCGCTTTGACTTTTGTGACCGCCTCCCCTTGGGTCGGCGGTGTTACATACAGCTTATACTGACCGACGACATTACCATTTTGATCTTTATAATCATGGATAAAGGGACCGTACGGCGGTTCGCCCGTGCAGACCGTATCATCGCAATAATCAGTGTTGTTGTGCGAGAGATGCCACATATAATAATTCACTCCGGCTTCAGCAACCTCCAGAGAAGAAATGTATTTTTCAAAATGAGAAGCATTCCTTAGGTTTGAGATAGCCAAAGTAGAAAGAGCGGCAGCAAAAGCAATAAAAAGAGTGCTGATCATCAATATCATTGGTAGGTAAGCACCGCGACGCCGGGGACAAATTCTTAATTTTAAATTCTTAATTTTAAATGCGTTGAGCATGCTTTTCTTTCATAGTTTGATTGATTTTTGAAAAGATCAACAACAGTTCGCCAGATTTTCCCTCGAGCCATTTTCTATCTTTATCATTCTCGTCAACTTTTTTAACCATTCTCAGCCAAAACTTCACTTCTCTGATTTCCTTTTTGCATATGCAAATTTTGTTGTTAAAATCACGACTTGACGCGGCACCATTGACTTCACAATAATTGGCACCGACACTTGTTCCAGCTCGAACCAGTTGACTGATTATTGGATTTGCAATAACATCTCGATGAATCTGTTGACAGAATTCGATAACCTTTTCTGCGAATATCGAAGTCCTATCCTCTAAGTCATAAATTTGCTTGCAGTCGCTCATTTGAAATTAAAAATTAAAAATTGCTAAATTGTCACAGGTTTGTTTTCAGATTACGAAATCCTATTACGGTAGACTGGCTGGCATTTGCCGTACCTTTCCCGACTGGGACTGCAACGGATACAGTGATTCGCACCGCTTTTATCAGATCCATTTGAACGGGGAAAGATAGATCGTTGCCATTGGCATCAATATAGGAAAAAAGATCAACATTGGTTACATTTTCAGCTACCTTTCTGATGGACTTATCTTCATCCCGATATAGTATATTCCCCGAATCTTCAAAAGGCGGCGTTGACTCTTTGACTAATCTTCCCTCAGCTACAAAATAATTGATTTTTGTCGGAGCCGGACGCTTATCTTCATGCAGGTAAGAATAATATGAGAAGCTGGCAGCATCTGCCGAAATGATTTCGGTGGCGCCTCGAGTAACCTTCTCAAAATCGGAGGTAACCTTATTTACTTTCTCACTTACCTCCACCCTTGTCCGCCCCATCCTGTAAGATCGGAATCCGTTGGTAATCATCACGGTTAGCAGCAAAAGCAGCAATCCCGTCAGCCCTGTTACAACCATCAGCTCTATTAAGGTAAAGGCCATTTTTCTCATGGAGCAATTACCTCCAAACCATTATTTTGCGTTACAGATTGGCCGTCAGAATTTGTGATGGTCAGATGCCACATACCGGTGGGGAGACCGGTCAGGTTGAAATCGGCAGCGATCTGATCATGCGGATGGATTTCGAGATTGGTCCCGACAACTTCCTGCCCGGTCGTACTATTAGTAAGCTTGATGGTAGAATCGTTTTGGAAATTGGAGCCGGCAACAGTAAGCGAGATTAACTCGGCTTTAGATTTTGTCGGCGTAAAGTTATATATTCCAGGAGTAGTGTCACTCTGTGTGACAACCGCTGTCACCGCCAAAGTCAGACCGCCCCCGAGATGGATTGCCTGCATCGGCGAGGTCGAAATAATAAATCCGCCCGTGACATTTATGATCTGATAATCATCGAAATCCAAACCGGTAATCGAGACATCGCCGTTGGCATCCGAGCGGTATACCGGAACGCATGGGGAATCAGGCAAGATAAGCGCTATCTCAGGTGAACACTTTGTAACCATCGGGTTGAAATAAGCTTCTTTGCTACCCTTGATCTGAAAGCCCAGATTTGGCACCGGACTACCGGCCTGATCCACAAAATGGAAATTCATTGTCGAGAAACGATCAATGGATAGAGTTACCTCTGTCACCTGTTGAATAATAATATTCTCATCAGCATGCCAGGCGTTCGGATTTTGTGGCGTCCTTGGGAATGTCAGGTCAGTGGAATATCCGTCCTTGGTGACGGTAACATGGTAGCCGTTGTGTTCGTCGGGCGGTAATTTGGGGATCATAATACAGCCGTCGTCCTCCGTCTCAACCGAGATATCTACGGCCGGAGTGATACTGCTATTTGAAATATTGACGATAGCCGCAACTACCGGCTGGCGGTTGGAATCTATAACACAGACACGGATGATACCGGTATCGGTCGGCGTCTCGGCAGCCTTAGCGGAGACATTGCTAGATAATTTTGCCAACGGACTTTTTTTACCCGGTTTGTAAACTGACACCTCAATTTTTTTATAATCATACGGATAGATATCCGTAGGCTTGCCTGCTATCGTTCCGGCAATATTCCCGTCATAAGGATCATCGATATAAGCGATCGCTGTCTTGATACTAAAGTCGCTACCGTTGCGCTGCAGTGTTTCATTATCCAAGATATCCCCCGGCGGATAGATCGCCCCTTGCTTCGTTGCCAAACTATCATAGGGCATATTACGGAGAAGCTCTATTTTTTCATTTGCTATTGCTACCGCCGTTGATTTGGCTGCTGCCAGACCGATCGATTTATACGATGCAAAATAGCCACTGACGATCGCTCCGGCAACCAGAGCAAGGATCGTAAAATCGATCAGCAATTCAATAAGAGTAAACCCTCTCTTAGAGTATAGTTTGAAACCTTTAGATTTAATTGTCCCTCCTGTTTTTGGCACTGTGCGCGTGTGGTGGACCTGAGGGGACTCGGACCCCTTACCTCAGCAATGTTCACCCTGTTAAATATTGGTGGACTGGGAGGGACTTGAACCCTCTACCTCCGCAATGCGAATGCGGTGTTCTACCAGCTGAACTACCAGCCCATTCAATTTAACAGGGCAAGTGCGCGATCTACCAGATGAGCCTGTCTGCCGATAGGCAGGCTACAGGCCCCTTTACTCTTGATTGTAGCAGAAACCGAGCCTGATTTTAAGAGGCAGTTTATGAATATGATCTTGACAGGAGTGATACAGGATTGTAGAATAACTGGTCATCCTTGAGAAGGGAGGGTAACATGCATCTTAAGGAATGGCTAATGCCGTACTTTGACAAGCTACTCGTCATTCCTGACGACGAGCTTCCGGAAGACTTTTCAGGGATTGCTGTCATCCTCCCTGAAGGCACATCTCCGGATGGACAATCGCTAAGCCCGCAAGGCAAAGCGAATGCTGATCTGGCACTCAATCTCTATGATAAAGACCAGATCAGCTACTTTGTTACCGCGGGAGGGTACTCCTATCACAGAGGACCAAATGAAAGAATTCTTGCCGACCTTTACCTCGTAGACGAGTTAGGAAAAAGAGGCGTTAAAAACCCCGATTCCCTGATTTTCGCTGGCCCCGTCAGTTTCTCCACCGAGGAGAATGCTCACTGGTCGAGACACCCAATCTACGCGATTTCAAAAGTGCAGAGAATTACAAATGCCGTCGTAATAACGCACAAAAAGCAGGGCAAGCGCGCCAAGGAGAGTTTTGCCAAGCTTGACCATAACATCTGCTTTTTTCTTCTGACGACCAACCCGCCGTATGGCGGCAACTCCCAAGGACAATGGAAGTCTGAATGGGTTTTTACTATTTGGAACATGATATCGTTCATGTTGCGCAAGACTGGCCTCTCTTGGCTAGTTGAGCGTTTTTTGTTTGGCTTAAAGACCTAGTAAGGCCGGATAGGAGTAAGTATGCAACGGAAATGGTGTGCCAATGCACTGGGTTTGCTGCTGGCTGTGTTGTTATTCGTGGCAGTCTATGTGGTCCTCAGATTCATTCAGTTTATTCCATGGTGGCTGTTCTCCACATTAGCTGTAGCCTATTGGTTCTGCTGCGGTTTTGTGGGGGCAAATCATCTCTTTAAACACTCGGTTGGGCCACAAAGTATTATCGCGCCTTTTGTTGGGGCGACACTTTTCGCCGGTTGGTTTGGATTGCTGCTCGAGTACCGGGAAACGAAAAAGGAAGCAGAAGAAGACTGACAAGCTTCATTTATACCAAGAGAGAACTAACTAGTTCGACTCTGACCTTCCGTAAGGCACCACCCCAAAAGTGGTGCCTTATGTGTTTTTTAAGCATTTTTTTCATACTTTATAAACGGATCTTTTATTTTTATTTTTCCTGCTTTGACGTCCCCTACTCCGACATACAGATCAGCTGTACCATCGGGATTGCGGTGCAAACCGCCGCTAAAAATTACCTTGCCCAGTTCTCCTTTTTTCGGCTCTACAGGAGGAAAATCATCCGCTGTTGTCAGTATCTCCATGTGAGAGTGCTTGCGTGTCTTGGGGTTGAAGACAAAAGCCATCGCATAATAATGTCGGACATTGCCATCATAATGAGCGATATGGCCAAGTACCCCGATAAGACCATTTTTGAGTAAATGCAAATCATTAGCGCCTCCCCATTCATCAAAATGGAATTGATTCTCGATCACTCTCGCTTTGGGGATGGCTTCTTCTAAATCTTCCAATCTATTGATCTCTATATACGCGATCTTGCCCGGTCCGGCATGGCCGCCCTGCGGTCGCGTAAATACGGCAATGTTTCCGTTTTTTAATTCTATCAATCTAATATCTTTCATTCCCAACGGACTCTTCGCAAATGGCGGTGCAATTGTATCATCGGCAAACAACTCAGTAATATTATCCTTGTATCTATAAAAAATAGTCCGATACCTTAAGTCATCATGGTCGAACGTTTCGACTCCTCCAACAATTTTCCAACCTTGGATATTGGGGATATGAAATGGATCCTCCAAACCCAAAACAGGCGCTTCATCAACTATCCGCCAGATATCATCCCTCTGCTCAAAGATCATCACTTTGGATTCCTGATTCTGTCTCGGCTCTACCCGCCCAAATAAGTATAGTTTGCCCTCATGTAAAATCGGTTTTGTGGGATTGTAGATTGTGACGTGCGCCTTTGCAAGACGAGGATCATCAAACTTGGAGGCGATTGATTCCAGATCGCCCTCCTCATCGAAAGTTAGGAAATCACCCTCATCCAATTTGGAATTATTGTTTTTGTCATAATAAATTGCCAACATATCCTTTACCCGTTGTGGACCCGTCTTATTTTTCATGTCTCCCAAAATAAGCCTAAAAGTATCAAATTTCAAGCAAATAGACGCTCAATACTCCCTGCTTACAAATAAACAAAAAATAGCCAGCTTGCTGACTATCTTTTGGTGGGCGTGGGAGTCCACCAGCTGGCGGATCGAATCCCTGCCTGCCGGCAGGCAGGTCCGACCCGCTACGCCACCCCGTAGCTTCAGCGGAGGGTGGTCATTAGAGCTCACATCTTAATTTACACTTTTGCTGGTGGGCGTGGGAGAACTCGAATCTCCGACCCCGTCATTATCAGTGACGTGCTCTAACCAACTGAGCTACACGCCCATTTCCGCCCACCAGCAAAAGAATAATTAGTTTAATGTTCGCATTACGTCTTGTACGCCCCTCGGGCGAACTATCAAATCTTGTATGCAGTGACGTGCCCCGCCTGCTACGCTTTGCGTTAGCATTGCGGGCAGGTTTAACATTCTTCACTACGCGCCCTCGTAACGAGAGATATTGTAACAAAATACGGTCTTTTTTTCAACCTCGTAAAGATAAATTAAAAAAGAATAGCTTGCGCTATTACTTCTGTGTGTTCCTTAGATGGCGGGGGACTTTTCGTCCTCGTCCCCGCGCCACCTCTCGGCATGTTATTTGAAACTCATCTGCATGCGGCCCATCTTCCACAGATATACCAGCAGCCGCATGATCGCGGTATCAGTCAGCCCGTCCTGCACGAAGTAATCGATACCCTGCCACGTGCCTTTGCCGATACGCAACTGCTCGAAATACTCCTCGACCGTCATCCAGAGGGCGGCCACGATTCCCTCTTTCCATCCGTCCTGCTTGGGCGGGATGAGCCCGTATGCTTCATAGGCGCCATAGTACTTTGCGTCTAAGAAGAATGACGGCGAGCTGTGTGCCAGCCCGAGGTTGGTAACGAAGTCGGCTCCTGCGGACAGCCCCGTTTCTTCCCCAATTTCCCGGGTCAGCGCCACTTCAGCGCTCTCATTCTGCTTGATGAACCCTTTCGGGCATTCGAGCAGGCGTTTGTTGACCGCCGCCCGGTACTGGATAAGCAGCAGGAGATGGAGCTGACCGTCCTCGTCGATGAAGAACGGCAAGCCGTGGATGGTCGGCGCCTCCGTCGCAATCATCCGGTCGTGCGACGGCGTCCCGTCCGGATTCATCTGGATGGCCAGGTATGACTGGCCGAATCGGGACCAGACGATCAGATTTGTCCCGATAGGATGGATCCGTACCTCCCCGCCGGGCTCCTCAGTCGCGACCAGCCAGCAATTTTTCTCCCGTCCTTTGAGGAAGTCGACATGCCGGCTGGGCAATTCCAACCCTCCATGGGGCAGTTTCAACGGGACTCTTACTCCCGCCGCATTTTCTTCTGTTCTTTCGAAATCACTCAACGCGTGATACCTCCCTTTTCAGCGCTTTTTCCCTATCAAATCTTGCAATCAGATGGGCAGAATAAATTAAAAAATTCATCGCTGCCAATCTTATTCTTGTGTTGGTGAGCGAAAGATTATCATCCTCCTCCCGCTCACCAACGTGATACCCCTTTAATTCCGCCAAAACCGATATTCTCCGGTGATCTCAAAGGGCCAATCCTGCTCTTTGAGCACTTCCAGCACCATCTTGGCATCGCTTTCCCGCTGACAGGGAAGCTCCACCCACCGATAAGGCGTGCTTGGAAATTGCTTTGCGCGGATCATACCGACTAAGCTTCTCACTCCTGCCGTCTTAAGGCGGGAACTGATAACGCCGACAGCATTTTCCGGAATTCTCTCGTTCATCGGAAAATAGATTTGCACCTTGATCTCGATCTCGGCCTGCGCAGGCTGTGAAGGCCCAAAATCGTACTGCGGAGTGACGGCGAACCCTCGTTCCTGTAGCGTTCTACGATCTCTGCTACTAAACATCTTTAGTTTTTCCTCCGTACATCTCCATCCTTATCGCAAGATAAAGATGGGTAGGAAAACTTATTGTTCGAGCTAAAAGCGAGAACTTCTCACTTCGTTCGAAGAATAATTTGCTGCTACCCACCTGTAATTGCTTCGTGATTATAGCATTTATTATTAATTAAGTCAATTAGGAGAAGGGAACAGTAAAGACCGAGGCCCGCCTTTCTTGGCGGGCTTGGCTCTCAAAGTAGATCAGCCGCTTTGAGTAAGTCTCGCACCTTTCTTCCGAGTGTCCCCTCGGATCCTGGCTCCCTGAAATAGGAGACAACCGCTAACGGTCCCCTCCCTTTTTCAGTTTGGTACACTACCACAATCTCGCCAAAAGAACCCAGAATTATATTACTTCCGGGTATCGGCGAAGGATTCTCGCCCCGAGATCCATTGCATCGTCCATGAAAACCATCGTAGAGGCATTGTTCATATATCTCGCCCAAACATGCCCTCGCTAGTACCAGCAGTGCTCCGTCTTCAGTCAGAGTCATCCATCATACCCCCTTGGAATTTGGTCCTTAGGGATTATACAACCGGAGTATTTCCTAGGTCAACTGCTCTTCGTTTCCTCCACCAAAACCACCAGACTCCTAATCCTGCCAACAGCAAAATGAGGATTCCGCCACCGATATAGTAGTAAAGATTGTTAGTATTTTTAGTGCTAGATGTTGCTAATGTATCTGTAGCGGCTTCGGCAATACTAAACTGTGCAATAATTGATCGCTCTGATTTAACATTGGTAGTAGGGTCAGTAACTTCTGCTTCTACCCTATGATCACCAGCTGCAAGATTATTGATTGTATATGTCCAATTACCAGAAGCATCGGCCGTAGTCTCTGCAGTGATAGGATCAGAGTAGATATATAAAGTTACTTTAGCATTGGGAGTAGTAGTACCGGAGAGAACTATCGGCTCATCGTTAGGATAAGATTGAGCAATTGAACCAGAGCTAGAGCTGCCGGACTGCGCAGTGTAGGCGGTGTTATTTAATTTGATTGAAGATAAAACAGGAGCAGACGCGGAAACAGATGAGGAAGTAGTAGACGAAGCAGAAGATGTACTCGATCGTGATGATGACCGAGCACCCGAGATACTTGATGATGATTGGGTGCCTGCTGCTTGTGAGGTGCTAGAATTTGCCGCCAAAAACTCAAGCGTTAATAACGTTCCGCTTCTATAATTCATCCCGTCGGCAATAAATGAACTACCTGCAGCTGCATAAGCAATGGAAATATTCTTTTTTTCCGCTGTTGTAGAGGTAATTTTCCATGTCTTTAGTCCCGTGCTACAACTTATCCCCCGCTGGAAAAGACCTGATAATTGCCAATTTTTCCAGGGGCCCAAGTTGCCGTTCAGATAATTATTGGAGCCATCGACCGCAAGGGAAAAATTAATTTCTGTACTTTGGGGAACAGTAGTACAACTAGGTGCTCCTGTACAAGCGGGTATCGGATTTGAAATGCTGGCGTCAACACTGCATCTCTCGCCACCCAAATCAGGGTCGGGGGCAATATAGTACTCGCCAGCCGTCAATGTAATAGTATCGCTACCATCTGCCAAAGCAGTCGCTTTGTCGGCAGTTATCACGAGCTTATACGGACCAACAACCAATTCTGCAGCTTTCGCATACTCAAAGCTAAACAAAAAACCCGAAAAAAGAATTAGCGACACAGCCGTTAGCGTCCGGATCTGTTTCATTTCCCTCCTAAACCAAAAATATTAATTGCTTGGCTGTGTCATTATACCTCGTATAGCAAAAAAGCCCAAATTTGGGCTTTTTTGCGTAAAGTTCTTTTACAACTAAATAGTGATAGAGTACGCGCCTGCTACTTTACCGATGAAAATAAAATGCCGTACCGCTAGCCTACTGATTGATTGAATTTATAATTTTTTCAAAATATTGATACCATTTTTGACTGACTGGATCAGTCCTTCCCGCGATCATATCACCATAGAATTCGTTCATCGAATTAATGCTTTTCCAAGTTGTCCCCGAGACTATCCGCTCTTCGGTAATCGAACAAATGTTCGAATTGTAAGCAAAGGACGCTGGATTATTTTTAACAATTAAATTATTGGTAGTTAAGAAAGAAAGGCTGTCCTGAGATAAGTTTAAGGTCATTCGATATTTTCCATTGTCAATAATCGCCTCCTCAATAAATGAGTACTCGCTTAAACAACTAGGATTGGACTTATTTTTGGTACCCAATATAGTTCGCTTGGTAATAGCCACACCGTTACTGTTGTCAAAACTTTTAATCGAATCCGCGATTATGTATTCATTATCAGGAATAGGAATTGTTTTCTCTGCACTAGCATCTGTCCAGATTGTCAAAACCAGTTTATCGCTTGGGTTTGCATTGTTCAGCATTCTATCATGATTGATAGTGTCATAGTATGTATAGCTAGCCATCACATCGCTTGGATAACGAATTTTCAATCCTGTTTTTGGTTCCGCAAAACTTAGCCATCCTTCATAAGGATTGGCAGCTGATATTGAAGTTGTTGCCTCGTTGGTAGTATTAGCAGCTTCATCCATTTTTTTCTGGCAATCAGAATAACGGTTTTGAGCATTTGTGTAATTTTGGTCCGTTGATGGTACAAGCGCAAAATATTCTTTGCATTTCTCCCATTCTCCCGTACCGAACTTAGCCTCACCCTGGTCGTAATTATCCTTGTTTGTCTTTAATGTTTGAGCGTTTATTATCTTTCGGTCGACAACTTGTTTTGTAAACCATCTCCATCTCTTTAATGATTGGTTGTATTTGTTTAAGGCAGTTTGGTAATTGCCTTGTTCTGCAAGTTTATCGGCATCTTTCACCAGCTTGACACCCTGATAACATCTGATTCCCCCATAAACACCTCCTCCGACCAATAACGTTGATCCGGCAATAATTAACACTAGAATTAGTGGAACAATTCCCTTTTTAAAGCGAAAGACCATCTTCCTCCTCCATAATTGCTTGATACAAAAATTATACTTTATAAAACAAAAAAGCCCAAGTTTGGGCTTTTTTGTCCACCAGCTGGCAGATAGCTCTTTTGCAACTAAATAGTGATAGAGTACGCACCATGGCTCGTAATACTTACCATGGATTTTATCCAAGAGTATTTCGAAGAACGAAATATCTGGATCGACCATATCTCTGCGCTTTGCGCAGAATTTTCAAGTTTCAAGTCTCAATGTTCATCCAATATTCAAGTTCCAATTTAAAAAATTAATAAATTGGATAAATGATATTTAAATGGTTATTGATAAATGATCATTGATCACTCTGTGCAAAGCACAGGAGATTGTCCTTAGAAAGGAGGTGATCCATCCCCACCTTCCGATAGGGATACCTTGTTACGACTTAGTCCTGATTACCGATCCCACCGTGGTGCCCTGTTGGGCGCTTCGGGCGTTACCGACTTTCCTGACTTGACGGGCGGTGTGTACAAGACCCGAGAACGAATTCACCGTGGTATGGCTGACCCACGGTTACTAGCGATTCCGACTTCATGAGGTCGAGTTTCAGACCTCAATCCGAACTGAGGGTAGGTTTGTTGGGATTAGCTCCACCTTGCGGTTTAGCAACCCATTGTTTCTACCCATTGTAACACGGGTGTCGCCCAGGGCGTAAGGGTCACGCTGATCTGACGTCATCCCCACCTTCCTCCGATTTAACACCGGCAGTCTCGTATGAGAGATTCAACATACGATAAGGGTTGCGCTCGTTTACCGACTTAACGGGACACTTCACAGCACGAGCTGACGACGACCGTGCAACACCTGTCTTATGGCTCCTTACGGCACTCCCACGTTTCCGCGGGATTCCATAGATGTCAAGCCCTGGTAAGGTTCTTCGCTTGTTGACGAATTAAACCCCATGTTCCACCGCTTGTGCGGGTCCCCGTCAATTCCTTTGAGTTTTAACCTTGCGGCCGTACTACCCAGGCGGCATGCTTAACGCGTTAGCTTCGAAGCTCAGAGGGTCGATTCTCCAAATTCCTAGCATGCATCGTTTACGGCGTGGACTACCGGGGTATCTAATCCCGTTCGCTCCCCACGCTTTCGCTCCTCAGTGTCAGGTAATGCCCAGAAGACTGTCTTCACCATTGGCGTTCCACACGATATCTACGCATTTCACTGCTACACCGTGTGTTCCATCTTCCCCTGCATACCTCTAGTCAGAGAGTTTTGAATACGTTCCCCGAGTTGGGCCCGGGTCTTTCATACTCAACTTTTCAAACCACCTACGAGCTCTTTACGCCCAATAAATCCGGATAATGTTTGCACCCTACGTATTACCGCGGCTGCTGGCACGTAGTTAGCCGGTGCTTATTCATCAGGTACCTTCAAGATTATTCCCTGATAAAAGAAGTTTACGATCCGAAAACCTTCATCCTTCACGCTGTGTTGCTGCATCAGACTTGCGTCCATTGTGCAAAATTCCCTACTGCTGCCTCCCGTATGAGTATGGGCCGTTCTCAGTCCCATCGAGGCTGGTCATCCTCTCAGACCAGCTACCCGTCGTCGCCTTGGTGAGCTATTACCTCACCAACAAGCTGATAGGAGGAAGGCCACTCCCGAACCGATAAATCTTTACCGTACTTCGCTGCCGCTCAGTACTCAATAACGGATTACAGATCAATCCAAATTACAAATCACAAATATTTGTAGATTCGTTATCCGTAATTAGAATAATTCGTAATCCATATGGTGCTGAACGCTAGTGAAGCACGGACTATCCAGGTTTACCCACCCTTTCGGGTGGCTATCCTTGAGTTCGGGGCATGTTCCTTCCTATTACTCTCTCGTCCGCCGCTATATCGCTCGACTTGCATGTATTAGGCACACAGCCAACATTAATCCTGAGCCAGGATCAAACTCTCCATGTAAATGTATGAGTTTGATTAGCTCTTTAAATACTAATCAAAAAATCAAAAGAATTGTTCCACTTCGCTCTTGCGAGCAAGGTGGAAACAAGCGTACTTATCACTATTTAGTTGTCAAAGAACGTTTCCGACCGAAAAATCGGAAAAATAAATTTTCCGACAAAATAAATAGCCCCCAGCTTGATAACTATTTACTTTTTGTCGTTAAGATTAATATTAGCGAAATAATCATGTATTGTCAACAGCTAAAGGCTGACGGAAATTCCGCCAGCCTTTAGTATCTGTCCCCTAATCATACAGAAGATCTAGAACTTTTCGTACTTTGTCCCGAAATTAGGAGCAAATGTGCACTGATGTAATATAGCGCTGCTATTTTCTTTGGTGCTGCATTGGATGAAAAATGGCACAAATTTAGAAATAGGCACTAATTCTCCTTTGCTATTAGTATCAGAAGTTGACTCTATTGCCGGAGAGCCGGCGCCGTTTGGATTATTTTGCTTGCCTTTATAGACTGTCGTCATCGATGTCGATTTAACGGCAGCGATTTTTGCGTAATCCAAAATTGCCGAGGCGTTCCACTGCGTTCTACCCCATCCTCCGTTATCGCTTCCATAGAAACTAATAGATTTGATATTGGCCGCATCATCAAAAGAGATATCTTTATACGTCCCCTTCTTATCACACTTTTGGGTGTATGTCTTTTTAAAGCCGTCTTTCCTCGTCATGGTGATGACGATCCGGCATTTATTCGAAACCTTTCCTTTGTAGTAGACGGCATTTGGCCAGGCACTAATAGTTATAGATTCTTTCTTTGCCGATTTTTCAGGAGACACAGTGGTGGTAGGAGGAGTGGTAGTTTTTGCCGAAGAAGCAGTGGTGGAAGAAGTGGTGGAAGAAGTGGTAGCGGCCGGCGCATTTGTTACTTTTGATGAATCAAGATAGATTATACGCCCTTTCATATTCGCAGGCACCTTACCAATTCCGCTGAAAGTATAACGGAATGGCGGATTGGTTGAAAACTTCTTGATAATCTTACCATCCTTATCTTTTACAACCCATTGAGAAGACTGCCACTCTGCTACGCCCTTATCCTTATCGTTGATATCCCAACCGAAAAAATGGAGGGTCATTGTCTTGAGGTCTTTCCCATCTTTCGTGATTTTCTGGTCTAATTGATAGACATTATAATCTACCTCTAGGGCGTTCTCGCCATCGTATTTTCTTTCGATAGAATAATCGACCGCCTTAGAACAACCACCAAGCTTACCCTTTATACCCGGACCGTAGCATGGCTTTGCTTTCCTTATCTCAGTGAGAGTAAATGGAGTAGTGATGACGGTTTTAGTCTTACTATCAAAGAATTGAATCGTCATCGAGGAGTTATGGGTCGTCTTGGTTGGCGGAGGGCTTTCTACACATTTCTTACCGGCAGCACAGTCCCCGGTTGTCTTGGTATCGGCAGAATAGTTGTCTATCAACAGGTATCCTCCCACCACCGCCAAAGCACCGATCAGGATGCCTATCCATCCCTTTTTGCTAATTTTCAATCTCTTCTTTTTCCCTTTTGCCATGTCCCTCCTAATTTAGCGTATTTTTACTTGATATTTTTTCGCGATATAATCATCAAATTTCTTGACCATCTTGTCCTTGTCCTTTGACCGCTCTGTTGCATCCATCACTTTCCAGAGAGGGATATGGGAAACATTGCGATAAAAAGGCGAGTTGGCAGACGTCTGGCCGATCTTCTTACCATTATCATCGGTGGCAATGATATCCATGCCCTTATAAACCTTAAACTTAGTCGCAGATACTGGAACGCCGACAAAATAATTATCGCCGACAACAACGAGATTAGTAGTAAACGTCGCCGCTCCGTTGGCATCTGCTGTACCTGTTGCACCGTCAGTGTACAGCGTCTTTGAGCACTTAACTTCTTTGCTTTCAGTCATCTCACAGGTTTTATATTTCTCAGTCGTCTTGTATTTCTGATTTGGGACCGCATTACTCCCCTTGGTAAACGAAATAGTGTAAGTACTTGTCTTAGAAATATTTGGGTTGGCCGGTGGAGCCGAGGAATCGGGAGCAGGTGTACCTCCATTTGATCCCAAATCGGCAATGGCCTGCACCTCTAGGTTTCTTGTCTGGAGAGTATTGTTAAACTCAGTCAACGCCTGAGCCGCATTTTGCTGATTTGTCTTTATTGATGCAAGTACAGGGATATCAAACTCCGGGTTGCTGGTAGTTATCTCCTTTCCAGAGACTTTGTCCTTGATTGTAATCTGATTTTTCTTCCATACTATATACCGGTCACCAGAGCCAATTGCTCCGGAATAATAATCCTGCACTTTTTGCTTGCCGGTCTTTTTGTAAGTAATGGTCTGGTGTATCCTGATTAACTTATCTTCAAAAATCATCGTGCCTGTACCATCGATAGTAACTTTTTGCTCAACCGGATTAGTAATAGTAAAACATCCTCCGTCCTTATGAGATGGTGCGCCCTTGCTTCCACAATCCTTGCCAGTAATTTTGCTGGTCACTTCGATCTTTGCCAGAGTCTCGGCTGATAACGGGTTGCCGGCAGTATCTTTGAGCTGGACTTTATATTCGTTGGGAGAAAGTTCCAGATCAGTAAACTCTTCTTGATACGAAATATTCGGGTTGATTGTATCAGCACCGATATCACTTTTGTTCAGCAAAAAATAGCCGGCAATTATAAGGACGAGAACAATCAACCAAAAAATTAAGTTCTTACTAAAAAGACTTCTACGAGGACTTCGTCTTCTGTTTGCCATATCCCCTCACAATTATTGATATCTATATTTTACAATTGCTTGCTAATTAATGCAAGAAAAATTCTCGCTATGGGTTAATCACCGTTAAAGAACTTTTCTGATGGAATTGCTAAGGTATAATTCTTCTGAAATTTTTGTAGTTTAGTCTTTGCGGTGTTTAGATTATAGGTGTAAAAGAAAGGCAGATTGATGGTTTTGATGCGAGCAAAAGCATGAAAACCCTCTTCGGCAAATTGAGTCTTGCTATTGCCAAAAACTTTTATTTTATTAAACCAAAGGATTTCATAGGTGCCTTCGGACTGTACTTTTTGGCCGAAAAAATACTGATCTTTTGTCTTTTTTATCCCAAGAACAGTAGATGTGTGGCGAATTTTAAACAAAGCAAGTTCGTATGAGGCAGTTCCGTTTGAATCGGTCTCATCTAGCGGTATAAAGCTGTCTCCATTCCAGTTTGTATTAACACACCCCTTACCAGTATAGTAATCGCTTATTTCAGCTGCACATGCCCTAGGCGAGTCCTCAACAGTAAAAGCCCACCCAGTCAACGGCTTATTTGTTTTTTTGTCCTTGAAGGTAAAGTTCAATTTGAAGTCAGTCCCAGGCACTTTTTGGGGTAATGATTCAGCGGTTGCTTGGCTATTACTGCTAGCACCAGTGTTAAACACATCAGCCTTAACAGAATAAAAATAGTACAGAGATCCAATCGCAATAATCACCAACAAAACAACGGCTGATAATATTAAGATTAGCCTTTTGTTTTTTCGTCCTTTTATCATTTCCCCTCCAAAATATTCAAATCTTTATTCTACAATTGCTTGCTAATTAATGCAAGAACTCTTACTCTGCCAAATCTTGCTTAAACCGGTCGGATAAAATAGGTAAAGTATAATCCTTCTTAAATTTCTGTATCCTTGTCTTCGCAGTATTTAAGTCATTGGTATAAAAGAAAGGCAATTTTATTGTTTTTAATCTAACGCGTAAAGGAGAATCATCCTTCATTTGATTTCGGTGCAACCCATAGATCGCAATCCTATCATACCAGCACCAGGAAGAAATATTGTCGTTAGCAAAGTAGCCGTCGTCACCCAAGAAATAGAGATCCTTTGTGCTCTGTTTTCCCAAAAAGGTTACCGTCTGCCTGATCTTATAAAGGTATAAGGTTATAGAATCTCTGCCCTTAGAATCAGTCCCGTCACTACCATCCAATCCATAATAATCGAAACGATTGATATCGAAACATCCACCTTTTAGAGTATTGCCGTCCTCGTCTTCGAACCCAGGACCGGTGCATACTCTTCGAGGCGTATTCCTTTCAAAGTCCCAGCCCGAGAGGGGCTTGTTGGTTTTCTTGTCTGTAAATGTAAAATTAATTTTTAGACTCACTCCCGGCACTTTCTCTGGCACCGATGAGGAGCTAACCACCTTTTTACCTACCAGAGTCTTCACGCTACCCCCGGCGCTAGTTGCTACGTTGAAAGAATCAGCTTTAACTGAAAAAAAGTAATATAAAGATCCAATCGCAATAATCACCAACAAAACAACGGCTGATAATATTAAGATTAGCCTTTTATTTTTTCGTCCTTTTGCCACAACCCCTCCTAGTTTATTACTATTACTATAGTACAACTGTTAGCAGGTAAAAGCAATTAATTACTTCGCTCTAGAATAACGGATAAAGCCAGAGCAAGGGATGATTTCAATACCGGCTTTTTCTAGATTATCCAGTACAAGGTTTAGCCCCAAAGAATCAGAGGCGATGTGTCCAGCAATAACGATATTTAGATAGTGCTTTGTCGCTTCTTCGCGGCTTTTCTCCGGAATATGCATACCTATTTCTGTGCCTATGCCGTATTGGCTCATTTTTTCATAGATTTTTTCCGATCCTGAGGTTCCGCCAGTCATACCTGAGACAACAATCTTCCCTGCGCGCGATTTCTCACTTCCGGCAAAAATAGTCGGTCCGGCATTTCTTTTTGCTCCTTCTGCAAATTCAGGAATTTCCTTTAAAGCATCAATGATCTCCCCCACATTTTCCGGCTTTCCGCCAGCTGGCGGATTGGCAATAAACTCATCAACAAAATGCCAGACTGAATTGTCGGCTGGGGTGTGAATATTCATCATCGGGATATCAAGCAACTTCGCCACGTCGACAGCTTGATAATGATTAATCGGGGCGATACTTTGAGAGACTTGGCGCAAACGATCTTCAAGTACCTTTTCCGCAACATTGCCGGGGACACCGGCGCGCTCAAGAACATCGGTCTGGATATCCATAACCTCATGTAAGTTGGTCAGGGCTTTGCCTTCCGGATGATGGGCAATGATGAGATCAATTTTTTTGCCCTGGCGTTCCAGCTCTTTCGCGAGCAAAACTTCAGCACCAGAAATATCAATACCAACAAGAACTCGTTTAATCTCCTTCTTGGGGTCAGGCGCATACTGGATACCAGAATCAGAATAAGGATTGGATAATTTATCTTTATCGAAATCCTTCTGCTTTTTCTGCGGCAGTTCTTCGAATTCTTCTTTTCTTTTCGCTAAAATTTTTTCTACTCTAGCCCTGCCCCTCGGATCGTTATCGATCCCCTTCTGAATCGCTAAATCAAAAATTTCTTGAATGTTCATAGTTATCCTATCCTTGTCATCCTGAACTTGATTCAGGATCCAGTTACTATATATAGATTCCAAATCAAGTTTGGAATGACGTAATTCGTACTAAATAGCAAACTATCTAATCACCTTATCGATAATGCCGTACTTCATTGCTTCGTCAGCTCGCATATAGAAATCACGGTCAGTATCTTTGGCGATTTTCTCCAATGGTTGGCCCGTATTCTTGGCTAATATTTTATTCATCTCATCGCGAACTTTCAATATCTCTTCTGCCTGAATCTTGATATCGGCTGCCTGACCTTGTGTGCCACCCATCGGTTGGTGAATTAAAATTCGCGAATTTGGCAATGAAAAACGTTTTTCTTTCTCGCCGCCAGCCAACAAAAATGCCGCCATGCTGGCAGCCATCCCGACACAGATCGTCGAAACCTTGGGCTTAATGTAGCGCATCGTGTCATATATGGCCATACCGGCGTAGACGGAGCCACCGGGCGAGTTGATATACATCTGTATATCCTTTTTTTGATCCTCCGACTCGAGAAATAAAAGCTGTGCAATCACCAAGTTGGCGATGTCATCGTCGATTGAGCCACCTAGAAAAATAATCCGGTCCTTCAGAAGGCGAGAATAAATATCATAGGCACGCTCGCCCTGCATTGTTTTCTCAATGACGGTTGGTATTAGATAGGACATAGAATCCTCAATAATTTATCATTTACCGATTCAATTTACATTAATTTATCAATAGATCAATTGAATATTTAGCAAATGGCATTTAATAGTTATTGTCAAATGAATATTGATAATTATTTAACGAGTGTCTTGACCAGATATTCTACTGCTTTTTTGCCGGCATCAGGGTCATGATGATCGATCTTTTGCTCTTCTATAATTTTCCCTAGCATCAGACCGACCTTGGCATTCTTTTCCGCCGTCGGCCGCATCTCTTTGCGCAAATCTTCTTCCTTTTTGCCGGTGCTTGCGATATAAGAATCGAAATTAACACCCATACCTTGAAGCTGTTTCTTATACCCGTCAAGTATGCGCTCGACTTCCTGATCGATCATCTCATCAGGGATATCAGCTTTGATCAAAGGCAGTAGTTTATTGATAATGTTGACTTCGAGCTCCTGCTCCGCGTTTTTCTCCATCTCTTCTTTAAGATTTGCTTCGATCTTATTTGACAAATCCTCTTTATCCTTAGCACCAAATGCTTCTGCGAACGGCTTATCTATTTCAGGCAGGATCACTTCTTTGAGAGAAACTAGTTCGACGCTAAACTCTGCTTCTTCGCCGGCATAATCTTTTTTCTGATAATCCTTTGGGAATTTGATTTTAAACTTCTTGGTCTCGCCCTTTTTCATCCCGACGATCTGGTCTTCAAAGCCGGGAATGAGCGACCCGTCGCCGATAACAAGGGGATGATTTTTTGAGCTCATTTCGTCAATACGGACACCTCGGAGAGATCCTTCGAAATTAATCTCGGCAAAATCGCCTTTTTTTGCTTCACGGTCGATGTCTTTGAAAGCTGACTTTTGTTTTCTTAAGTTATCCAACACCTTCTCGACATCTTCCTGCTTCACGTCTTCAGCTTTTGGTTTCTCGACCTTAATCTTAGAATAGTCACCTAGTATGACATCGGGAACAACGGTCAGCTCGGCCTCGTATTCAAGAGCGTTCTTGATTTCTTCTTCGCTCTGTCCGTAGGTAGGGAATTTATTGATTTTAACGTTTGGGGAGGCAAGTGGATTGAGCTTTTGCTCTTCCAACGTTTTGGCATAAGAATCATTGATTGCCAAATCCAGTGCATCATTGAGTATTCGGGTGATGCCGATCGATTCCTCGATCAATGCTCTCGGCGCTTTACCTGGGCGAAATCCGGCTAGCTTGACCTCCGGAGCCAAATGGCTGTAGGCATGATCAAAATATTTGATCATCTCCACAGGAGAGACAATAATGGTCAGCTTAATCTTGCTCTTTTTTTGCTTTTCAACTTTTGCGTCCATATTTTCCTAGAATTAATTTTAAGGAGATATGCGGGATCGGCTGCCAGGTAGGCAGCCGATCCCGCCCGATCCATTTGCCGATCCTACTGGACCAACAGTGAGACGTAAAAACCGCGCCCGCGGTTGATTGATATGCCATTACGGAGGATGAAGACGTGCTGTAATACTCGTAGCTGCGAGAAGGTCTCGATAGGAGTACCATCTTCGCACTGGAGACGATAAGAGTCATCGACGAGTAAAGTTTCTTTGTCCTCGTCGACTCTAACAGCAATTCCCATCACACTATAACGACGGTCATAGAAGACAGCGACTGGCACAAAACCCTCGATGGCCAATTCCAGGTCTGGCTTAGAGTCGATCATAGCTAGCACCCCCATGCTAACTTCTTATAACATAAAACGAGCACTATTTAAAGATCAATTTTATCTTTTTCCAGCAATCCTTCCTGTCCACCAATCTGCTGGATTACCGATGTTGAATTTTTTATCCCCCATTTGAGAGCTTCTTTTATATCTGTCGGATCGATTTCTTCTTTAAAATTACAAGCTATCAATCGGCTGACAAAACCAGTTGCAAAAGCATCGCCGGCGCCAGTTGCATCAACGACATCAACTTTGTGATTGGCAGCAATTTCATACAAAGTATGACCGTCGTACGCTTTGGCTCCATTCCTACCATCTGTTACTACTACAATTTTCGGCCCCAGATTGTACAATCTCTGCATGATTTCCAGCGGATGCGGATGGATCGGAAAGTTAAGAAACTTGTGAGCCTCTGTCCGATTCATTATCAGGATGGAGCAACATTTAAGCATATGCCTGTAAGCGCTTGCACCTTGCTCTATCTGTATGACTCCCGGATTCCAAGCTAACAGTGCCCCGTTTTCCGAGACTTCCTCGACCAATCGCTTCTCAATCCCACCGGTATTTTGCCCTAGAGGAGCGACAAAAAACCATCTGGCTTGGACGCTTTTCTTAAGCTTAAAATCTTTATAATCCTTGATGGCTTTATGCATAAATATCGTCCGCTCGCCCTTGATTGAAAAAATGACGGAAAAACCGGTCTTGATAGAAGGGATGATGTTGGTAAAGCTGGAGTCCACGTCTTCATCACGCAAACGTTCTATGATCTTGTCTCTCGGCGTATCATCCCCTAGCGCTGTCACAATTGCGGTCTTGAAACCAAGCCGAGCGAAACCGACTGCCGTGTTGCAGGCCGATCCGCCAATCTCGTACTTGACCCAATTGAGCGGGATCTTCTCGCCGAATTCAAAGCAGATTCCCTTGCCGGAAGCCAATCTGGCATCTGATCTGACGCTCAGATCAGGCTCGACAAAGACATCCTCAAACGCATCGCCAATTGTAACAATGTCATATTTCATTATTTAATCCAAAAGTTAAAAATCATAAGTTAAAAATACAATTCAAAAGTTGTTAACTTTGTTTTTGAGCTTAAGGACACCGCTCGCTATCATCTTAGCAATTTCATTTAATTCTAGTAAGAGTCCGCTTATCTGTCGTTCCTCGGCGAGTCCGGAGTCCCCTAATAATTCGAGCCAATACTTTGATTCGTTTGCACTTTTTAAAGCTATTTCATTAAATTTCTTGAATTCAAGCCTAGAACTCGATGCTTTCGCCTCTGTCAAATTAGCGCCAATCGAGCAACTAGATCGGATAATCTGATCCGCAATAACCCAGGCGCTTCTCTTTTTGGGCAGCTGATCGGAAAGATTGATAATATCTAAGCTAAATTTATAACATCTTGATTTGAGATTGGTTTTGTATTCCAATTTTTGTCTTTTAACTTTTAATTCTGACTTTTGAGTTCTTAGTTTTTACTTGAGAAAAGAGAGATATAACTCTCTACTATTTTTTGGACATCCTCCATTGCTCTCTCCATAGCATCACGATAATCTTCCTCTTTCGAATGCTGGATTCTATCAGCAAAGGCCTTCTTGATTCTTGTATCAATATTAAACTTGGCGACTCCGCAGGAGATTGCCTCTCTGATATCCCCTCGGTTTAGGCCAGAAGACCCGTGCATAACCAGCGGGATATCGATTTCATGACTTATTTTCTTTAATAGGCCCAAATTTATCTTTTCACCTTTTGGCGCACCATGTTCATTCCCGACTGACACTGCTATCGAATCAACTCCGGTAGACTGAACGAATTTCCGGACTTCTGCTGGCGCGCTGTAAATCGCCTTGCCGGACAAATGTCCGCCTTCCTCATGAGCGATTACTCCCACCTCTGCCTCAACACAAACGTCATATTTATGTGCAAAATGGACAATTTCTTCGGTCATCGCCATGTTTTCAGCAAAAGGATATTTCGAGCCGTCAAACATGACGGATTTGTAACCAATTTTTATGCACTCTTTGATAATCTGAAAATCCTTGGCATGATCCAGATGAATCGCCGCTTTTATGCCTGATGCTTTTATTTCGTTTGTGACTATATTATAGATCTGTTCCAGTCCGGCATACTCAATTGCCGATGGTGTAGTCTGAATCAAAATCGGCAGATTGCATTTCATCGCAGCTAAACAGATTGCTTTAGTGACCTCAAGATTTGCAGTATTAAAAGCCCCGATGGCGTAGCCATCTTCGCGGGCGCTATTTAGTTCATTGCGAATATTCATTTCTTTCGATGGGTTATTATAGCTACGATACTTAGCAGGATAAAAAAGCCGATAGTGTAGATTAGAAAATTGTAAAAAATAAAAGAGTTGCGGACAACACTGGCGGCCAATCCCCCATGGATATCGCTGTATGCCCGTAAAGGCCAGCCGTAATCGACCGCCGATGAGGGACAATCCAGGCAGAGCCTCACACCTCGATCAAATAGTATTTCAGCTTTGTTGGCCTTTGTATAAAATAAAAACGCCGACGTTATAAGCGCAAGTAAAACCGATAAAAGAATTATCTTAATCCATTTGAACGTTTTCATTTCCCCTCCTATGGCTTTGCCACTAATTTAACGCCTCAATCCCCGGCAGTTTTTCACCGGCTAGATATTCTAAGGCAGCACCGCCGCCAGTTGATAAAAACGTGATACCCTTGCCCAGCTTTTCCTGTAGCAAATAGCCGACTGTGTCCCCGCCGGCGACGATGGTGGTACCTGCAACCAATGACATCGTATCTGCAACCCGCCGGGTTCCGTCAGAGTACTTTTTGTCTTCCACATAACCGAGACAGCCGTTCCAAAAGACTGTTTTGGCCTTTTTTATTTCCTCGCAATATTGCTCGGTTGCGCTAGACCCGATATCCAAAATTCTAAACCCTCCCTCCACATTCTCTTTTTTATAATCAATGGGCAGGACTATTTTTTTGTCATATTTTTTCAGCATTTCTTCGCATGCACCCACCATCTCTTCGTCAAAAACCGATTGGCTAATATCTTCGCCTTTGGCCTTTAGGAAAGTGTTGGCAACTCCGCCACCTACCAAAATGCGGCTGGCCTTGGGAGCAAGTTTATCGATCATCCCCGCCTTGTCTTTGATTTTTATGCCGCCGATGACGAGGACAAATGGCATTTTTGGCGCTTCAGTAAGCTTAGATAAACTCTCTATCTCTTCCTGTAGCAAAAAGCCGGCATAACTTGGCAAATATTTAGTGATTGCTTCTATAGAAGCATTGGCCCGATGGGAAACAGCAAAAGCGTCATTAACATAGACCTCGGCATATTTGGCTAAATCTTGGGCAAAACCAGCGTCATTTTCCTCTTCCCGTTTATCCCAGCGGAGATTTTCTAGGACTATGATACCGCCATATTGCAAATCGCCGACTAATTTTTGGACTTCCGGCTCCAAAATTCCCTGAGCCATCGTCACTTTGAGATTTAGCAAACGCTGTAATTCTCTGGCAATCGGAGCAATCGAGGTTTCTTCACTCTTCTTACCCTCTGGCCGCCCGAGATGTGTGCCGATTATTATTTTAGCTTTCTGACCGACTAAATGCTTGATAGTAGGCAAAACGGATTTGATCCTGTTATTATCGGTGATCTCCCCCTTATCCATTGGCACATTAAAATCAACGCGCAAAAAAACTTTTTTTTCTCTGATGTCGACATCCTGTAGTAGACGCATAAGGGTTCCCTTTTACTTCTACGCCTATTTTACTAGAAATACCGGAATAATAAAACAAGCCGTTGCGAGGCAACTTTATTCAAGCTAAAATAATAGAGGCTGTTTAATAACTGCTCTTGAAGAGAGAACTATCGAATGTAGTTGTTAAACAGGCTCTTAGAGGAGGGGTATGGAATATATCGCTAATAAATTTCAATTAGAACAGCTCTTCGCCCGTATTCATCGCGAATACAGGGTTTTCGGTCCCCAAAAAGTCGGCCGGAAACTCTTGCTGGAAGAGATTGATAGATTCTCTCAGATTTCTTTCCCTGTCCGAAAAACCAAAAATACTTTCAAAAACATCTTCTTCCCGATAAATCTCAATGACCAAAATAGAATGGGCAAGATTGCTTTTTGGGGTTTACCGCTCTGCGATGCCTATGCCCTCGAAATATTTCTAAAAGAATTTTCTGGCAAAGAATTGGTACCTGAGAGGAGAGACGTCCTGATTGTCGCTGCGCAATGTTGCCCGGACGAATATTGCGCTTGCCAATCCTTCAGCATTGGAGCAAGTCAGCCCTTTGATCTTTATCTTCAGAAGGAAAAAGATAGCTTTATTATCTTTACAGCCAAAGAGATGGCAAATAAATTGCTGAAAGAGACAGAGTTTAAACAGGTCGGCAAAAAATATCAGATAGAGCCAGTCGATCTAGGCAAAAAACCGCTTGATAAGAAAGAACTTTCGAAAGCAGTAGGAGACAAAGTCTTATTTGAAGAATATTGGCAAAGAATCGCTAATAATTGCTTTGGCTGCAGTTCATGCTCAGCAGTCTGCCCTTTATGCTTTTGCTTTCACCAAAAATGCCAAAATCAGCCTGACGGATCAGCAAAAGTCTCGCTGGAAAGCGATAGCTGTTTTAAACGAAGCTTTTCAGAAATACAGCATCAATTCTCTCTTCGAGAAAAGAACATGGACCGGCTCTATAATTGGTATCATCATAAATTTGTCAGACATTTTGAAAAAAATACAGAAATACTTTGCACCGGCTGCGGTCGCTGTATCGAAGCCTGTCCTGCCCACCTCAATCAGCTCAATATCGTCTCTTCGTTGATCAAAGAGGAGGAGAAAAATGGATAGTTTCTCCTTAGCGCAATATGAACTTTTTAGTAAGGAGATTCTTCTTGCTGATACTTGTCTGCTACGCTTTGCCGGTCGGCTCGATTTCGTTCCCGGACAATTCGTCCGTCTTTCGCTTGATCATTTGGGAGAAATTGCCGTAGCACCCTGCTCTGACCCGCACGATCAAGATTTCTTCGAACTTTGCATAAGAGGAGCCGGCAGCACCTCGAATGAAGTAATCAAAGCATTACCCGGCGATCACTTTGGCATCCGTGGACCTTATGGCAACGGCTGGCCGTTAAATTCTTTAGCAGGCGAAGATATCGTCCTTATTGCCGGAGGCCTCGGATTGGTACCCTTGCGCCCCGCAATCATCCAAATAATTCGTAACCGCCATAAATATGGTAAAGTCACCCTACTCTTTGGAGCAAAAACCTCTGGCGATATTCTTTTTCTGAATGATCTTATCACCTGGCGAAAGAAGATTGATGTCGAAATTGCCGCAGAGTATCTTTGCCGACCGTCTGATAAGGACTTTTGCACAAAAGGACGGATCACCGAACCTTTGGATAGACTGGAGATCAACGCCAAAAAAACAGTTGCTCTGATATGCGGTCCGGAGATTATGTATAAGTTTTGCATTGATTCACTGCTCCAAAAAGGACTTGCCGAGGATCGGATCTATGCCTCCTACGAGCGACGGATGGAATGCGGAATTGGCATCTGCCAGCACTGCAACATCGGCAAATATATGGTCTGTCAGGACGGCCCCGTTTTTGCCTACAGCCGAATCAAAGGAGAACTTCAAAAATGAAAAAGACGCTTGGACTTTTTTCGATCTCGGATTGCGGCGGCTGCCTTCTACAGCTCTGCCAAGATCTGAGTTTGATCGACAATCTCACTTCATCTTTCGAAATACTTGATTTTACCAAAAAACAACCGCCGACAGACACGGTTGATATTGGTTTACTCGAAGGAAGAGTCCGGTCAGCAAAAGATATCGAGAAGATCAGGATGATTAGAAAAAGATCAAAAAAAATAATTTTCCTGGGTGCCTGTGCGCTAAAAGGTAACTTTGTTAAACCTGGCAAGCCGGCCGCAAATTATATCAAGCATGACTATGTCCTCTCCGGTTGTCCGATTAGCTCTGGTGAATTGACAGATTACTTGATGAATCTATCATGGGATAAATCGTCATACCAGCCCGATGCCTCCGTCTGTTTCGATTGTAAAAGTAATTCCAACGATTGTTTCATAAAAAATCATACACTTTGTTTGGGTCCGGTTACAAAGGGGGGATGCGGCAGTATCTGTGTTAATTATGGGGGAAGCTGTATAGGATGCCGCGGTGAAATTAGGGATGCCAATCTTTTGAAATTGGAGGAGATCAGCGCAAATCTGGAAAAGAAAGAATTAATTTCCTACCTCGATGGAAAAGCTTAATAAAAAAATTACAATCGGCCGAAGATATTGGGAACTACCCGCCATCCTATCTATAGCTGATGGCAGTAATTCGATTCCCCTGCACATACTTGCAGCCAGAACTATCGAGAAAGCCGGGGGTATAACAGAAACAGCACAGACAGTAAATCTGCGTAAATTTTTGCTTGCCAACCACTTCATCCTGAACCATCTCCAAGAGATAACATCTGCCCTGCCCTCCTTCCTCGGCATAAAAGATATCTCGGAATTGAAGCGGGGACATGCCGGCCTGTATGAAAACATCTTAAGTGTGAATCGGTTTGCACTAGATAATATCGCCGCAGTGTCCGGTAGGACGGTGAGACCACTCGCCAATTCGGTCGGCGGTTTCATCAAACTGCCGGAGACGGAATATTTCAAGCAAGAAAAGAAGAAAGCCGAATCAGAGGGCGCTGATCTCCTGAAACTTTTTGCCCAATTTACTATTCCTAAAGACAAAAAGGGTATTTATGCGGCACTGCGGGATAGCGCAGAATATACCTTTTACGACGGTGATCTCTGGACAAGCAGGGGACAAATAATTCCTCTGAATAAGATTGATGAATATAGTAGAAAAAACTGGATCAGCGGGCCAAGGGCGCGTTTGGCTATAAATAAAGACAAGCAAGATATTTTAAAAGAATTTAATCTGCCAAGCCAGCCGACAGCAACCTTAGCCGTAGTAGTGGAACTCCTGCATTTCCTCAGGTACTCAAACCAGCTCTCAGATATATTCCGAAAAGATAAGATAAGAAATGAAGCGATACAACCGGCAGAAATATCCGGCAGTGCTACATGTGCTATTGAGTCGACAAACAAACTCTTCATTTTAAGACTCACAATAGATAAAGGAATTATCGATGACACTAACCTTCTATCATTCTAAACACGACCACTTTGTATCCAGATTGCCCTTTTTTATTCACCGCTAAGCGATATTAGTGATATAATGGCTGAAGCAAGTGTAGAAATACTTTTCGACAGTAATCTCTCTTTAATATGGCTGTCATACAGACACACAATTTAACCAAGTATTATCTCCACGGGAAGGTACTTGGGATCAAAGACCTTGATTTAGAAATAAACGAGGGTGAGGTTTTTGGTTTTATTGGTCCCAACGGAGCAGGGAAGTCGACCACTATCAGATTGTTGCTGGATCTGATCAGACCGACAAGCGGCAAAGCAGCAATTTTTGGATTAGACGTCAACGAACAATCAGTCAAGATCAAGGAAAACGTGGGGTATTTGCCGGGGGAAATCTTTTTGGCCGAAAATATGACCGGCAGAGATGTATTAAACTATTACAAAGGTTTTAAGCAATCGGTCGAATCCAGCTATCTCAAAAAATTAATTGATCGATTTGAGCTGGATACCAGAAAGAAAGTCGGGGATTACTCCAAGGGCAATAAACAAAAATTGGCAATTATTTTAGCAATGATGCACAAGCCGAAATTGTTGATATTGGACGAGCCGACCAGCGGATTAGATCCCCTCAATCAACAAACTTTTTACAGTCTGATCAAAGAAACCAAGAGTTGGGGGACAACGACATTCTTTTCGACCCATATCCTGGAAGAGGCCGAAAAAATTTGTGATCGTGTTGGTATTATTAAAACCGGTAATTTAATTCAGATAGAAAACATCGATGATTTTAGGCAGAAAAATATTCGCAGTATGACGATAGAGACAACAGAATCAATCCCCTTCTCCGACCTCAAGATTGCCGGAGTCCAGAAATTTGAACGGACGACTACCGGCTACCATCTGACGACCATCGGCAAGAACGGCGAAATATTAAAGTCTCTTGCCAAGTTTGCCATCGCAGATATTAAAATATCCGAGCCGTCTCTCGAAGAAATATTTATGCATTTTTACAAAGAATAATTATGTGGAACATAATTAAACAAAAACTCAAAGAACAAAAAAACAGCGTACTTATCTATGCTGGCAGTTTAATCGGATACGCCTTTTTGATGATAAGCATGTTTCCGCAGATGAAAAAGATGGACATTAATGCTCTGATGCAGAGCTATCCACCGGAGATTGCGAAATTTTTTGGTGATTCCGGCATGGCATCTTATAACACGATAGAAGGATTTTTGGCCATGGAATACCTCTCCTTCTTCTTTATGCTTATTCTAACTTTCTATATCGGAAGCGCCGCCGGATCGGCTATCGCCGGGCAGATTGAGAAAAGAACGGCCGATTTTAATCTTTCACAACCTATTTCCCGGACAAAAATTGTTTTGTCAGAAACCATAGTTGCTCTTTTCTATATTTCCATTATTGTCATCGGCGCGTCACTCTCTGTCCTGATCTTTTGTCAGCTTTTTGATATTACGATAAATGCCAAAGGTATCTGCCTTTTCACATTGTTGGCAACGCTTTTTGGCTGGGCCCATTATGGATTCGCTATATTCCTCTCCTCCCTTCTTCGTTCCAAGATCGGAGTTACACTCCTGACTGTCGGCATCTCGATGGGCTCGTATATTTTTCTTTCCTTGACGCGACTAGTGGACAGGATCAAAGGCTTCGAAAATATCTCTATTTATAAACTATACAATCCTGAGACTGTCCTCAAAAATGCGTCTATCGATCAAAACAATCTGCTAATTTTGGGAGGAATCGCGCTTGCAGGAATAATTTTTTCCATCATCTTCTTTAATAAAAAAGACATTTAGCATATAAGAAAAAAGATGCCTTAGAAAGAGGCATCTTTTTTCTTATATGCAAACGGTTTATTTCTCGAATGGTTTCTTGACAATTCCTTTTGCTTCTTCAATACCTTTCTTAGCTGCTTCACCGACAGTTTCCATGCCCTCTTCTCCGACTTTACCAACGGCTTGCTCTGCCTTGGCTGTCACTTCAGCAATTGCTTCCTCGGAAGTCTTGCCCGACTCGGTCAATGCTTGTACTGCACCGACATAGACATCTTTGACACCTTCGGTAACATCCACGACCCCCTCTTTGCCGAGGTCGATTACAGCAGCAAATACATCAGATACATCTTCTGTGCCTTCTTTTAGAATACCTGTGACTGCGCCAACAAGTGATTCAGTGACTTCACCAGCTCCCTCAATCGTGCCTTTAAGCACTTCTTTTATACCCATCTCCTCCTCCTGTCTATTTACTATTTATTAACTGTGCCAAATCGACTAATCGCTCAGAATATCCCCACTCGTTGTCATACCATGCGATCACTTTCACAAGATCTCCTTCAATCACTTGTGTTAGTGAAAGGTCGACAACGCCAGAAGCTTTGCTGCCCTTCAGATCACTCGAAACAAGATCCTCCTCCGTTGTCCGCAATACCTCCGGCATTTTTTCTTCTGCCTGCTGAAATGCTTTGTTGATATCCTCTACGCTCGTTTTTTTCTTTAGGACACAAGTAATATCCGATAGAGAAACGACCGGCGTCGGCACCCGGACCGCCAAGCCGTCAAATTTACCTTTGAGCGACGGGATGGTCTTAAACGCTGCTTTGGCCGCTCCCGTAGAAGTGGGGACAATATTCAGGGCAGCTGCTCTCGCCCGCCGCAGATCCTTATGGGGACCATCGACTAAAACCTGATCAGCTGTATAGGAATGAATTGTCGTCATCAGGGATTTTTCAATGCCAAACGTATCTTCCAAGACCTTCATGACAGGCGCGATGCAATTGGTTGTGCAGGAAGCATTTGAGACTATAGGCTCCCCTTTGTATTCATCAGCGTTGACTCCCAAAACATAGGTGGGCGTCTCATCATCTTTGGCTGGTGCCGACATTACCACTTTCTTGGCGCCGGCCTTTATATGGGCCTCACAGTCCTTGATTGTCAGAAAATGCCCGGTGCATTCCAATACTACATCGATCTCCAACTCTTGCCATGGCAAAGCGGCGGGGTCTTTCTCGGCATAGGAATGGATTTTCTTCTTATCAATAAGGAGATCACCGTCAGCAAAACCAACCTCGCGGTCCCAGACCCCATAGCAGCTATCATATTTTAGCAAATGAGCCAGCGTTTCTACGTCTGTCAGATCGTTTATGGCTACAAGGTCAAGGCCATCTCTCTCCGTAATGATTTTGGCCGCTGCCCGGCCAATCCTCCCAAAGCCGTTTATTGCAATTCTCATTATGCTCCTTTAACTTAAGCTTTTTGTCTCGTCCCAGATCTTGCAAACCTTCACAAATTCGGCGGCACGGACGCTGGCCGCGCCAACCAATACACCATCGATCTCCGGTCTTTCTGCATATTCTTTGACGTTAGAAGATTTTACGCTTCCCCCATATAAAATCGGCGTGTCGCGATCAACTAATTCTCTCAACTTATTGATCACTTTAACAATATATGAAGCATCTGCATTATTGCTGCTCGTCGCTGTTGTAACCGCCCAGATCGGCTCATAGGCCACAACAATTTCCTTCAAATATTTCTTTGGCAAACCTTCGATTGCTTCCTTTAATTCACTGATCGGCTGAGTCATGGCGCTTCCCTTTTTTCTCTCCCCTACACAGACGATGGGCCTTATCCCAGCTTTGAGACAGCTGGCTACTTTCTCATTTACGTCAAGGTTTGTCTCGCAAAAGTATTCCCGCCGCTCGGAGTGGCCTATTATCGCATAATCGACAAACTCTTTTGCCATCAGCGGAGATACCTCACCGGTATAGCCGCCTGAGGGCTCAAAATAAAGATTCTGAATCCCGAGCGATAACTTCGCGTTTCTGCCGATAATCGGCTTGACCTCCGGCAGCCAAATTGCCGGCGGGCAGAGTACTATCTCGACATGCGATAGAGTACCAATATTATTTCTTATCGTCGTAGACAAAATATGCGCATCAGCTACGCTGTCTGCATACATTTTCCAATTACCGATGATTAGCGAGCGCTTCATTTTCCCTCCGTTATAGACGCTATAAATTGCCAATCAAATCCTCTTCTTTGCCTCGGGAATCCTTGGCCTTATTATATAACTCGATCACTGCTTTGGCTAGCAGATCCTTATCGTGATATAAAGGATTTTTGCGGCTGATTACATCTGCACTATAAATTTTAACGATGCCAAATTGCCGATTTTTAGTTGTAATATTGTTGACTTCCCCGAGCTCAACATCATTTTTGGAAAGCTTGATAACCTTGTTGTTGACCAGACAGTAGTCAAAAATTACTTTATTATCGCAATGCTGGATCAAGGCCGACATGTGATCCTCAACAGAATATCCGGGTGTCTGCGTCCGCTCAGTCGAACAATTCATGATATAAATCTTCTTGGCACGCTCATTTTTAATGATTGCCTCCCGAATCCCCGGCACCAGCAAATTGGGAATCAGACTACCATATAGACTGCCCGGACCGATCAGGATTAGGTCGGCTGCCAAGAGCGCTTCGACTGCTTTGGGATAAGCTTTGACGTTATCCTTAGTTAGCGATACTTTTTGTATCTTCTTCAGTACTTCATCAAGATGAGATTCGCCGACCAGTTCTGATCCGTCCTCATAAGTTACCTTTAGGGTGATATTCTCAAGGGTGGAAGGCAGGACCTTACCGGCGGTTTTGAACATTTGAGAAGTAACTTCGATTGCTCTGTCAAAAGAGCCGAAATAACTAGTTAATGCTGTTATCCAGATATTGCCCAGAGTATGCCCACCAAAATTTTTCTTATCTTTGTCAAAACGGTATTCAAAGAGCTCCGAAAAAAGCTTCTCGTCTTCTGCCAATGCGCTGATGCACTGGCGGATGTCTCCAGGTGCGATTATATCAAACTCTTTTCGCAGGAGTGCGGTAGAATCTCCTCCGTTGTCAGTGACAGTCACGATGGCTGAGAGGTCGTTGGAATATTTCTTTAAGCCCCTAAGCAATGTTGCCAAACCAGTACCGCCGCCGATAACAGCAATTTTAATCATGCCCCCTGCATTAAATCTGGGATCGTTTGGCTCATAGCGAAGCCATTTCCACCAACTTTTAATTGCGGATTTTATAGTCATGAATAGATGATATCACAAACGTTCGTCTTTTTTAAGCAGAATCTCCACAAGCGCTCGATATTCCTTAAACCAATTGCTTAGTCGCCGGTCATACTCTTTCGATGCAATTTGCGGTAATATTCAATAGCAAAACGATGTGCCTCATCCCTGGCTGCGATTGATACTTTTTGCAAAACATTGTCATGGGAAAAGTACTTGGCAATATCGCCATTTGAAAAATGAAAATCGTTTTTTTGACGCTTGGGCCCTTTTGAAATAGAAATGACCGGAATATTGAGATTATTTTGACTTAACACTTCGACCGCGACTTTGAGCTGCAGCTCGCCGCCATCAACTATAATGAGATCTGGTTTTGGCCAGTTGTTTCTAAATCGTCGCTCAAAGACCTGTTTGAGTCTTGATAGATCACTATTCAGATTTTCCATGATTTCTGATTTCTGACTCCTGATTCGAAATTTCCTATATTCATCCTTATCAGATTTTCCGTTTGTAAAGACAACCATTGATCCGACTGCAAATTGCTCGCCTATATTGGCGATGTCATAACACTCGATCCGTTTGAATAAAATATTGTTCGGATCAAATGCATCATCCCTGATCCCCAGAGCCACCTCTTTGAGATGTTCCAACCCTTTTAGCTGGTTGCGGATTACGGCCGCTTGTTCATAGCTTTTTTGGCGGCTTTTTTGCTTCATTTCGCTTTCAAGGCTAGCAATAATGCGCTTTTTCCTGCCCCTCAAAAAATTTTTGAGATAGCGGATATTTTTGTCGTACTCTTCTTTGGATAATTCAAACGCGCAAGGTCCTGTGCACACCCCAATATCCCCGTAGATACATGTCCTGCTTTTTCGTTTATATGTATTATATTTTGTCGTAGTACAGTCCCGGAATGGAAATATTTTTCGAAGATATCTGAGAGACTTTTTGAGCAGTAATCCTGCCGGATAAGGGCCAAAGTAAGTTGCAGTTTTATCCTTAAGATCGACGTTCTTAAAACGTACTAATTCCACGACAGGATAATCTTCTTTTGTAATCTTGATCATGAGGAAAGACTTATCATCCTTGAGCCGAATATTATACTTGGGCTTTAATTTCTTGATCAATTCAGCCTCAAGCAAGACTGCTTCAATTTCCGACTCTGTCTCAATCCACTTAATATCGGCCGCCAATCTCACCATCTGCTCGATAGCCGGACCGCGGTTTAATTCCTTCAAAAAATACTGTCTGATGCGGTTTTTGAGATTCTTGGCCTTACCGACGTACAAAACAAGCCCATTTTCATCAAGAAAATGGTAGACACCAGGGGACTTTGGTAAATTTTGGTTTTTGATATCGATCACCTTCACACCATAATCATTTTAGCCTCGTCGGTCAATAAAAGCATGCGAAATAAAAAACCTAACCCGCTGGAAACTACCAGCGGGCCGGCTCATTCATCTGACGGTCACTCTCCTTTATCTTTGCTGCCTCCGAGAAACATGCAGTAAAGATCGTATAGTTGCTCTGCTATCTCTTCACGAGACGTTGGCGATAGCCATGTGCCGAGCCTGATCAACTTCATAAGGTCCGGTTTGATATGATCGTTGAATAGCCGAATGGCTATACAACCTGGCCGTTGCAGGGTCAATTTCTTCCTTGCTTTCAATTCCTTGGCGAGAAGGTGGAGCCCCAGATAGACCTCCACCTCTGTCCGGGTAAGGGTGAATCTTTCCGCTAATGCCCTGGAACCGCTGGCGGCAATTCCTTCGGCGACCTCCGCCTTCGCAGCTTCAATCATCATATCCACCCTTCGCCGAAAAGAAAGCTTTTCCATGTAATACACATGGTCCTGGGTCTCCAGCCTCATCCGTAAGACTGACATAGCGTGGAAAGGGTCCTTCGACTCCTTGAAACCGAATTCGTCCGCCAACTCCTCCGGTGTCCTGACCATCCGGTATCTTTCGTGGGCAGATAATGCCCAGCTTCCGTTGTTGCGCTTCCGGCGAGAATCAATCTCAGCCAGAATCGCCAGCTCATGCTTCACGGAAGCCAACAGCTCGTCATCCCGCAGGGCAATTCTTATTGCATCGCTGTTCATCAAAGGGCTGAGTAGCGAATTCATCACTGCCTCCTAAGTAGGAAATGCTCAAAGAGAGATTAATTTATTCTTACAGCATTTTCAGCTTAAAAGTCAAACGCTAGCTATTTGACAACAGACAACTTAAATGCTATTTTATTTATGTTATGAAAAAATCACTGACAACTAGAAAGCTTATGCTCGTCATTAAGAAAGGCCACTGGCCAGCTTTTTAGTGTGATTTAGATAATCCAATTGCACGATGAAGTCTGGTCCAAAAGGCCGGATTTTTTGTTTATTGTTGGTGGTTGGCTTAACCCCGCAGGATTAAGAAGCCGCCACACAATAAACATTCATAGGAGGTGTCCGCAATGTCGGCACAAACACCAAACCCCTTTGGTCTCTTCCGAGATCAACGTGCGATGGAGACAGCGAGAGTCGTCGCTGATGACACCGGCACGCTGTGGGCTCAGGCATGGGCCTTCGCCAGTATTGGCGATAAACAGAATCTGGGCTTCACTCTGGGTGAAATGAATGCCCGAGGATCTGCGGCATTCACCACTCACCTCAAGCCGAACTGGCAGGAAGCCGATCAGCCACCCTGCCTTCTGCCACGGGGCTAGATGCCCCCACAAAATCCAATCTCCAGCAGCGAACCGCGCACCTTGCTGCTGGAGACGCCCCCCCTAAATAAGTACAAATTATATTTCGCTCAATATCTTATCGATACTCTCAACTTTTCCTTCGATCTCAGCTCCACCGGCTTCGAGGGATTTTTTTGAAACAATAATTCTCTTGGGAACTCCGGCCAGATCGGCCTCGGCAAATTTCTCACCGGCTGAGATATCGCGGTCATCATATAATACTTGAACACCTTTTTTGACCAGCTCCTGATATATCTTCTCTGCTTCATCATTTTGGCTCAAAGAAATTAGATGGACCGAATACGGCGCAATCTCCTCCGGCCAAACCATTTTATTCTTTGTAACATCATAAAGCACCTCGACAACAGTCGCCATAGCCCGTGTGATGCCGATACCGTAGCAGCCCATAATCATCTCTTTTTCTTTGCCGTCTTTATCAAGATAAGTCGCTTTCATCGGCTTGGAAAAACGCTCCATGAGCGGAAATATGTTGGCCACTTCGATGCCCTTATCGACTTTGATTATGCCGCCGCACTTCGGACATTTAACGCCCTCTGTGACTTCGGCAATTTCTTTGTTTTGGGCAAAATCGCATTTGCCACAATAATAAATCGTATCCTCGCCTACCGGTGTCAGGACTTGAAATTCATGGGAGTATTTTGAGAAAACACCACCCGATGCCTCAACATACTTAACCTTTAAGTCGAATCTTTCAAAGATCTTGAAATAGGCACCTTTGACGATCTCATAATATCTCCGAAGATCAGCCTGATCGGTATGAAAACTATACATATCTTTCATTAAAAACTCCCGACCGCGCAACAGACCGGACTTTACTCTTGGCTCATTGCGGAATTTTGTCTGAATCTGGTAGAGAGAAATCGGAAGATCCTTGTATGATTTAATATTACGTCTGACAATATCTGTCACTTCTTCTTCGTGAGTCGGCGCCAGATTTAGCTCCTTGCCCCGGCTGTCTTTCAATTTATAAAAAATGTCTATGGCCGATTCCCAGCGCCCCGTTTCCTCCCAGAGTTCCTTTGGCTGGAGCACGTTCATCAATACTTCCTGGCCCGAAATTGCGTTTAACTCTTCACGGATGATATTCTCGATCTTTTTAACGACTCGCAAACCGAGAGGTAGGAGTGCATAGGATCCGGCCATATGCTTATGGACAAAGCCAGCCCGCACCAAATATGATGCGTTGATTGAATCAGCGTCCGCCGGTACTTCTTTCCTCGTTTTCATAAAAAGTTGTGATTGTTTCATACTCTATATCTTAATAAATTCTAATTTGTACATTCGATATTCGTAAAATTCGTTATCCCTATTTCTATTTATGGAAGAAAATCCCCACAATATCCTTGTATGTGATCGCAAGTATTAGAATTATTAAAAGCGCAAAGCCGATAGTATGGACAATGTTCTCTACGCTTTCCTTGAGTACCTTTTTCCCGGCAATTTTCTCTAGCAATATAAACACCATTTTGCTGCCATCCAAAGCAGGGATAGGCAAGATATTAAATAGCGCTAAACTTACTGATAACATTCCGATAAACTGCAGAAATACCACAAATCCCGCTTTCACCGCCAGTCCTGTGTACATATAGATCTTGACCGGACCACCGACATCTTCGCTGACTTGGCCGGTAGAAAAAAGTTTGGCAAATAGTTGTCCCAGCATTTTAAATGTCAGGGCAGTTACGTTATAAGTCTCTTTCAAGCCGGCTAACGGCGCTTTGTACCAAGCTACTTTGACTTTTGTCTGGTCAACGATCGATATTCCAAGCTGAGATTGCTCAGTATTTTTGAGATTTACGCTTACTTCCTTGTTTGCGCCATTCCGCTTGATTAAGTAGACGACGGATTGACCTTTATGAGCAGTGTTGAAATCAATCAATGATTGAACACTAATGAAAATCTGGGATTGCCCTCCTGCATTTGCAGATAGCAAAACATCTTTCTGGGTGAGCCCTCCCTGTGCTGCCGGCGAGCCCGCTAGCACATCAGCTACAGCGACTTCTGTCCTGACAGTGCCCCCAAGTTTATCGGCCGGTGTCGCCAATGGCGTCATCCCAACCATAAAACCGATAGAGAAGATTAGCCACGCCAGTATGATGTTCATCACTACGCCCGCAACTGATATCAGAAAACGCTTGCCGGGGGGTTGAGTATTAAATGCCCTTTTGTCTTTAGACTCCTCATTTTCACCCAGCATTTGCACATATCCGCCCAAAGGGAAAGCGCCGACAGTATATTTAGTCTCGCCCTTCTTAACCGAAAAAATTCTCGGCGGAAAACCGATTGAAAATTCCAGTACTTTGACTCCGGAGAGCTTGGCTGTAATGAAATGGCCAAACTCATGGAATAAAACCAGCACTCCGAGAACTACAATAAATGCGATAGCGGTGATTAACACATCCCTCCTAAATCTTCATTATTTCGTTTTCTTTTTCATTTGCAATTTGGTCGATCTCTTTGTTCATTTCATTGATAAGCTTGTTGAGCTCTTCCTCTGCCCAATATTTATCATCCTCTGTAGCCTGATTGTTCTTTAAAGCGGTTTGCACTTTCTCCCACGCTTCTTTGCGGACATTGCGAAAAGCAATCTTTGCCTCTTCTGCCATCTTTTTCACCTGAGAAACGATTTCCTTTCTTCTTTCTTCGGTCATCTGCGGCAATACCAGCCGAATCTGCTGTCCGTCGTTTATCGGAGACAGCCCGACATTGGAGTTTCGAATCGCTGTCTCAATGTCATTTAAGGCATTTCTATCCCATGGTTTAATCACAATCTGATTTGACTCTGGCACGGATATAGAAGCAAGCTCTCTGATTGCCGTATTTGCACCATAATATGAGACCATCACGCCGTCTAGAATACCGGGATTTGCACGTCCAGTTCGGACACGAGAAAGCTCAGTCGCGAAATTCTCGCTTGAGCTCTTCATCTTATTTTTAGCATCCTTCATTATCTCGTCTAGCATATTTCTCCTTACCTACTTTTCGATTATCGTCCCGACGCTCTCACCGAGTAGCGCCTTCTTTATATTACCTTTTTCCATCTTAAAAACAACGATAGGAATGCCATTATCCCGGCACATTTCGAAGGCGCCCCTGTCCATAACTTTCAAATCATTTTTTAAAACTTCATCAAAGGTGATGCGGTCAAACTTTTTTGCATTTTGATTGGTAACCGGATCAGAATCATAAACGCCGTCAACTTTTGTCGCTTTAAAAATTGCATCAAGGCCAAGCTCATGCGCCCTTATCGCCGCTCCGGAATCAGACGTAACAAACGGCTTGCCTGTCCCGCCGGAGAGAAGGACGACTTTACCTTCTTCCAATGCCTGCTTTCCCTTTTCAATATCATAACCGGGCATCGATCCGATTGTTCCAAGAGCAGAAAAAGTTTCACATGGAACCCCTGCCTTTTTGATTAAATCAGCAAAAGCAAAACAATTTATTATGATTGCCAACATGCCTATCCAATGTGCCGTTTCTTCATTGATACCGTCCTCTTGCCAGCGGTTTCCTCGGTAAATGTTGCCTCCGCCCAATACCACCGCAATCTTAACGCCTGCATCAAGAGCTTCTTTAATCTCGGCAATAATAAAATCGGCAAACTCCGGCTTAATACTCCCCGCCTCTGATCCGAGCGCTTCACCAGATAGTTTTAGAAGAATTTTCTTGTATTTCATGAGCTCATCTTATCACGAAACAAAGCGCTTAAAAAGAGTCTGCAAATACACAATGCCAACCGCAGTATTATGTAAATATCTACTCTGTTATTTCCAGTTAGCTTCGGACTTATCAAAAGTGCCTCTTTATCATAAAAAAACGCTTACCCGAAGGGCGACCGAAGGGAGTTCGGTTTTTTATGAGAAGAGGCGACTCAAATACCGTGTAGAGGGTTGGAGTGTGAGGATAGGGGGACGACTCCGGAATGAGTCCCCATGTCCTCACAAAGTTTGACAAGTTTAAAAAACTCTCCGTTCCTACGGTCGGTCGAGATGACAGAAGATAGAAAAAAATATCGGCTGCATTTCTGCAAGCCGATATTTTTTTGTTTCGTATCCTTCGTTCCGCCGCTGGCGGATTTTTGTATTCTGTATTGTTATGCGCCGATTTCAAATCTGGCAATCCGGGATATCGTAATCTTTTCTCCGGTCTTGGCGATTTGCTCATGCAAGAGATCTTCGATCGTCAGAGTAGCATCTTTGACGAATGGCTGATAGAGCAGGCATATCTCTTCATAAAATTTGTTTAATTTGCCCTCAACGATCTTTTCGACGATTTCCGCCGGCTTGCCGCTGGATTTGACCTCTTCGAGAAATGCTTCTTTCTCTTTTGCAACTTCGTCAGTAGGGACGTCTTCTTTCCCGATACATTTTGGGTTCATAGCTGCAACCTGAAGAGCAATATTGTGGGCAAACTCTTTAAATCCGTCGGTCTTGGCAACAAAATCGGTTTCACATAATACTTCCACCAGCACACCTACTTTGTTGTTGCTATGGATATATGCGTCAACAACGCCGTTTTTGGTTTCACGATCTGCCCTTTTGGCAGCTTTTGCCCCGCCGCGTTTTCGCAAGATCTCAATCGCCTTTTCCTGATCGCCGCCAGTCTCCTCGAGCGCTTTTTTGCACTCCATCAGGCCCATATCTGTCTTAGCCCTCAATTCTGCGATCTCTTTGGCTGTAATATTCACCATTTAGTCTCCTAGCCATACAGAATACGAACGATATTACTAAATTTACGAAATTTTTCGTACTTTTCGTATCCGCCACGGCGGTTTTGGTATTCTGTATTATTAATTATTTGTCGTTTTTGTTTTCTACTTTACTGTTTTTTATCCGCGCTTCCTTGATCGCGGTCGCAAAAAGTTCGGCAAAAAGTTTGACTGACTTAGTAGCATCGTCATTGGCTGGGATCGGATAATCGATAATACTTGGATCAGCATTGGTATCAACTATGGCAACAATTTTGATCCCCTCGTTTTTGGCCTCTCTAAGAGCATTTGTCTCATCATGGGAGCCAAATAGTACCAGAACATCCGGTTTTCTGTCCATGTTGACCAGTCCGCCGAGAAATTTTTCACCGCGGGCTACTTCTTTGCGGAGTTTTGAAAGCTCGCTCTTGGGTAAATCGGATTTTTCCGGGTTCTCAACTTCCTCAGCCAGTTTCTTGTACCGCTTGATTGCCGCACGGATTGATTCGAAATTAGTCACAGTGCCACCTAGCCATCTGCTGGTAACATAAGAGATGTCGGCATTTTTGGCCGCTTCTTTGACAATTTCCGCAGACTGCTTTTTCGTTCCGACAAAGATAAAGGTCTTGCCTGCTTCGGCCTCGCTCTGGATGAAATCAATTGCTTCCTTGAGTTTTTCTTCAGTCTTCTCGAGGTTGATCACATGGACACCTGCTTTGGAGGTGAAGATAAATTCATCCATTTTTGGATGCCAGCGGGAAGTCTTGTGGCCGAAATGGACTCCGGCCTCGAGCATTTCCCGTAGTGTTGGTTGTGTCATCAAAAATCCTTTCACAATAAAAAAAATAACTTATTAATACGATTTGTGGGTTTTTTGTACTGCCGCTCAACTTTCCTCCGCCGCATGGCTGATTGGAAAAACCCTGAGATGAGCGTGATTATTTTTTACCGTCCGTGGCTTTGCGCGTAGGATGGCCCCCTTAAATACGTTAACGTCACTTTAGCATATCGTTGACTTAAATTCAAGACTGTGATAAAATCACGAAGTAAATTAAACATTTGAATATGAAAAAAGACATCCATCCACAATACTATCCGAATGCAACTATCAAATGTGCATGCGGCGCCACTTATACAGCCGGTTCTACTACGCCGGAGATTATTGTTGAAATCTGCTCTGCCTGCCACCCCTTCTTCACCGGAAAACAGAAACTGCTTGATACCGCCGGACGTGTTGACCGCTTCAAGGCAAGAGTGGAAGCTGCCAAGAAATATCAGGAAGAAGCAGCCAAAAAGGTAGCTAAAAAAGCAGCCGAACCAAAAGCTGAATCCAAAAAAGAGAAATCAGAAGCCAAATAGCTTTTCTATATTAAATCGGCAAAATCCCTTGTATAATTGGGCTAGCCGATTTTTTATATCCGGACCATACGGATCACAAATTATACAAATAACGAATTACAGATAATTTGAATATCCGTAATTCGTGCAATTAGTTATCCTTATTGATGTGAACAAAGAAAAACTACAATCTATTTTAGATCGATACAACGAGCTGGAAGCAAAATTAAACGATCCGGCCATTTTAGCCAACCAACCGGAAATATCCAAAATTGCAAAAGAAAAGACCGAGATGGAGCCGCTAGCCGATCTAATCAAAAAATACTTTGACAACGAAAAATTAATTTTTGAGAGCGAGGAAATCCTGGCTAGCGATGATGATGAGCTCAAGGAAATCGCAGCCGAGGAGCTCGATATATCCAAAGGCGTCCGGACCGACCTGGATAAACAGCTAGAAGTTGCTCTTTTGCCAAAAGATCCGATGGATGAAAAAAACGTCATCATAGAGATCAGGCCGGGCGCCGGTGGTGATGAATCTGAGCTTTTCGCCGCTGAAATGCTAAGAATGTATTTACGCTATGCCGAACGGCGAGGTTGGAAAGCCGATATTTTAGATTCCCAAACCACCGGGATCGGCGGCATCAAATCTGTCACCTTCAAAATCAGCGGTGACAAAGTGTACTCCAAAATGAAGTACGAAAGCGGCGTCCATCGCGTCCAACGGACTCCCGAAACCGAAAAACAGGGCAGGATCCATACCTCCACCGTCACGGTTGCAGTCCTTCCGGAAGCAGCTGAGGCAGATATCGAGATTAAGACCGAAGACCTGAGGATCGATACTTACTGCGCAGGCGGCCATGGCGGCCAATCCGTCAATACGACTTATTCTGCTGTCAGGATCACTCATATCCCGACGGGAACTGTTGTCGTCTGCCAGGACGAGCGAAGTCAGATGAAAAATAAGGAAAAGGCCATGAGCATCCTCCGCTCGCGGATATTGGCAGAAAGAGAAGAAAAGGCGGCCAAAGAGCGAGGCGACATCCGACGCTCACAGGTCGGAACAGGAGACCGGTCCGAAAAAATCCGCACTTACAACTTCCCTCAGGATCGTGTTACCGATCACCGGATTAATCAGTCTTGGCATTCTCTTCCCAATATTATGGACGGTGATATCGAGCCAATCGTCACTGCACTGATGACCGAAGATCAAACCAGAAAACTGGCGACCGCCGGCGAGATTTAATTTCTATTAATACGGCCATTGGCAAAAATTCGATATGCAAATTGCCCAAATACTCAAAAAAGCAGCGGCCGAACTCCGGCTTGCCGGCTCATCCACCCCCGAATTGGATGCTCAAATATTGCTGTCATATACCCTTCTAAAAGAAAAGTCCTACCTCCTTTCACATCCGGAGATGCCTTTGACCAATGCACAATATGCGCGGATCAAACGTCTCATCAACCGGAGAAAGAAGGGCGAACCAATCGCCTATATCACAAGACATAAGGAATTTTTTGGCTTGGATTTGTATGTAAACAAAAAAGTTTTGATCCCCAGGCCGGAGAGCGAGTGGCTGGTAGAAAAAGCACTCGGCAGCATACCGAAAACAGAAAACAGAAAACAGCCCAAAAACCGTTTACTGTTTACTGATTACTGTATTCTTGACGTCGGTACCGGCTCCGGGTGTCTGATTATTGCGATCGCCAAAAAATTAGAAGAACGCTCTGCTGGACTTTATGCCGCTGATGTTTCTCAGGCCGCGCTGAGAGTAGCGCGAAAAAATGCATTGGAATATGGCGTTCTGCAAGAAATTAAATTTTTTAATTCCGATCTCTTCGCCAACAAACGGCTGCCCAAAAAGTATGATCTTATCATCGCCAATCTCCCTTACGTCCCGAGAGAAAATACCTCCCCTTATTCCCCTCCTAAATTAGGAGGGGCTAGGGGTGGTATTGATTATGAGCCAAAGATTGCAATATACGCCGGTGATAACGGCAGTGAAATCATCAAAAGGTTTATTTTAGAATCCAAAGACCGGTTAAATATCGGGGGCACGATTTTATTGGAGCTAGATCCCCGTAATGCCCTTGAGATAAAAAATTTTGCCAAGAAAATATTTCCCGACGCTGAGGTCGAGCTCTCCAAGGATCTTGCCAAGTGGGAACGTTATCTAAAAATAAGTAAGCGATCATAGTTTCTGATGGTAGTAAAGCAGCGCTGCCTTTCTGCTTTACTACCGGATTTTTTGTTCATCGCTATAGTGTATACTTCTTCCCCTCGCCCATTTCCATGCTTCTCATCGCAATGTTCATGGCTCGGAAAAGAAGAAAAGGAATTTTCTCGACACGATAGTCCTTATCGGAGAAGGACACCGTAAGCAGCAATTGGTTTGAGGATGACCAGATCCCCAGGGCAACTGCTCTTTTGTTGTTTTCGATCACGTACTCAATGATAAAGCGGGCAGCCGCTCTACTACCAGTGAGTTTTACTTCCCACGCCTCCAGCACAGTGACGATGGATTTCCCGTCCATCGTCACCCCCGGCTTCACATAGACCCGGGGTTGCTTGAGACGGCGCTTCATCTCCTTGCGGTTGTATGCCAATACACCACACACAACAATTGCTGACAGCAATGCTATCAGCAAAATCGGCCACAATTGTACCATTTCTCCTCTCCTCTCGCTCCGCAAACGATAACAATCAATAGGATAATAGCACAACCAATCCCTTCCAACAACTTCCTCCTGGCCCGACTATGGATGAGAGCTAAATAAAACCGCCTCTTCGAAGCGGTTTTATTTGTGATTTGTAATTAGTATATTCGCGCTATTTGCGACCCATATATTATTTACTCTCTTCGAGCTTGATTTTCACTTCCTTTTCGCTTCCCTTGGACCAGACCTTGAGCTTGATCTCGTCATCGACCTGGTGCTGTTGGACAAGTCCGATAAGAGTATGGCTTTCATCGATTCTTTCGCCGGCAACTTCAAGAATAATATCATTTTCAGCAAGACCTGCTTTATCGGCTGGCGAGCCGGGGACAACTGCCAGATCAGTCAGGCCTTTTCCCCGCTGGATGAGTGCGCCATGATCAACCTGCAAATTATTCTCTTTAGCTATTGCCGGCGTGATCTCAAAATAACGGACTCCGAGATATGGTCTGATGATCCGGCCAGTTTTTTTGATGCTATCGATGGCTGATTTAGCGGAATTGATTGGTATGGCAAAGCCGATCCCCTGTGCATTTGAAGCAACGGCAGTATTAATCCCGATCACCTGTCCGGCAAGATTGACCAGGGGTCCTCCGGAATTACCAGGGTTGATAGCAGCATCCGTTTGCAAAAGATTACTCAGAGTTTCACTGCCCTGCCCAGTAGCATCTGTAGCATCGATTTTCCTGTCCTTGGCAGAAACTACACCGGCCGTTACCGTATTTTGAAATTGGCCCAATGCATTCCCGACTGCGACCACATGCTGGCCGACTTCTAGTTGGTCGGAATCTCCCAAATCCACTACCGGTAGATTTCTAGCATCAATCTTTAACACAGCCAGATCATTGACCGGGTCGAGCGATTGGACAGTAGCATTGTAGGTCTTGCCATCCTTCATGATAACTGAGTACTCAGCATTTTGGTCGCTCACAACATGCTTGTTTGTCAAAATCAGACCGTCGCTAGTAATGATGAAGCCGGTACCGGCTCCCTCCGCCTGATATACCTGGCCAAAGGCATTTTGGACGGTAGTTTTTAAAGTAATTGAGACCACAGAGCCCGAGACCTTATTTGCCGCATCGATGATCGCATTGGATTCCTGCAAAACCATTTTTTGCGTAGATACGAGCGGGATGGAAAAGTTTTTGAGATCGATCCCTGCCTTCTTGGCGACCGCTCCATCATTAGCAGAAAGGAGCAGGATGCCGGCAACGCCGCCAAAAGCACCCGCGATAAATATCAATACCACCGCTAGAAGGACAAATATCAGCTGAGCGGTTGAATTTTTACGCCCAGAAAAAACCGGACGAGCCATTGTTGGATCATCATATTCTATCTTTGTCATAGTATTCCTTGTTTCTCCATCCTATCTGAAATCCGGTCGGCCGTTTGCTTGATTTTCCCTTTTGCCGCCTTAGTCCCTTTTTGAATCAGCTCTTTGCCCTTTTCAGAGTATTCCTTGGCTTTTTCGCCGATAATCTCCCGCGTCTCTTTGCCGCTTCTCGGAGCAAATAGTATCCCCACCACAACACCGGCAGCCGCACCTATCAGCGCACCCAGAAGAAATTTTCCGTCATCTCTGCTCATTATTCTCCTTTTTTATTTGTTTTGATTGCACTTTTGATCGCCTGCATAAATCCAAAAGAATAGACGAAACCTTTCACGCCATCAATCAACTCAGTAAGCATTTCTTTCGTTCTCTCGATTGACTGATCGATATCTTTTACTCTGGACGCGATTGTACCGGTAATGGTTTTTACGTCAGTCATCACTTGAAATACGCGCCATAAGATTGCGATAAATAATATTCCGCCGATAACAGCTAAAACTAACAAAATTTGGATGAGTATTGCTTCGTTCATTCCTTATCTTTCCGACAGATAATATTTGCTACCTATTATTATAAGAAATACCATGCTAAAGAGCAATGTGATTAAAGTGAAATTGGGCGCAGACTATTTATTTCTTGCTATCTTTTACTTCCTCAATCTTCGCCTTTTGGGCTGCTCTGCCCAAGAGATAAGTCACAACAACTGCGATTGCCGTTACGATCAGCGCATAAAGTAATTTCGAAAAAGCCCCTGATCCGGTCGGCAATAACTCCTTAATTGCAGTCTGGATTGCATCGTTCCATGCCAATGCTGCGACCAAGCCGAAACCGGCTGTGGCTAGCTGCAACATTGTCTTCAAGAATTCTGATCTTAATTCCTGCACTTTTTTCATTTATTCTCCAACTTCTCTTTTAATATTTTACTAATTTCCTGAGGATTAGCTGAATTACCAGTTGCCTTCATCACTTGTCCCATGAAAAATCCAAAAAGCTGCTTCTCGCCGGTTCTGTAGCGTGCAATCTCAGCAGGGAATGTCTCAACCACTGTTGCCACGACTAATTCTCCCTTGTTATCAGGGGTAAACTTCTTCATGAATGATTCAAAGTCATACTCGCCATTATGCAGACCAAGCACAAGTCCCGAGAATTGGCCTTTTGAAACTTTATTCTCGGCGAGAGCCGTCAGCGCCTTTTTATACTCCTCAATTTTTGCGAAATCCGACTGGTCTGCCTTGAAAGAAAAATAATTATGAACAATCGCTTTTGCTGCCAATGCTTTTAATGAATCATCAAGATCAAAGGATAATTTTTCAAAAAACTCTTTCTTTGCCTTATCGTTTTGCAAGATTTTTGCTTCCGCTTCCGCGATACCAAGCGATTTCAATCCTTCAACGTTCTCTTCCAACGATTTAGATATCCCTGATCGAATGCTCTCTAGATCAAACTTTGTCATACTAAACGGCGGCAAGTCAGGCTCCGGGAAGTAGCGGTAATCGGCAGCTTCCTCTTTTCTCCGTTGCAGATAAACCTTATTGTTCACGCTGTCATAGCCCCAAGTTTCCTTTGCCCTCCCTTCCGGCCACTCGCCATACTCATCCTTTAGTTTTTGTTCAACCAAAGCAAGCGCTTTCTCGACAAATCTAAACGAATTGATATTTTTGATCTCAACAATCGGCGACATCCGGAGAACCTTCGGTTCGACGTCCTCCGTAGCCTCGGCCAAGGAGGATCGTTCAATTTCCGAAACTGAGATATTGGCGTCACAGCGCAGATGTCCCTTCTCCATATCAGCAAGAGAAACTTCGACCTGGTCTCGAACGATCTTTTGTAGTTTACGCAAGAAGTCGCCGGCCATCTTGGCAGTAGTGATATCAGGCTCAGTCACAATCTCCATCAACGGCGTCCCGGCACGATTTAAATCAACTAAGCTCTTGCCGTCTTTGTGTATCAACTTGCCGGCATCTTCTTCCAGATGAATGCGGTTGAGACGAATTCTTCTTTTGTCATTTCGAGCCATTGATCCGTCAAGGCGAGAAATCTCATGGGATTTCTCACTATCGTTCGAAATGACATCGCTTACTTCAACAAAACCGCCGACGCAAAACGGCTCGTCATACTGAGAAATCTGGTATCCTTTTGGCAGATCGGGATAGAAATAGTGCTTGCGGTCAAACTTGGCAATTTTTGGAATCTCGCAATTGAGTGCCAAACCGGTCTTGACCGTCCATTCGATTGCCTGTTTATTGGCAACGGGCAACGCGCCGGGAAGCCCTAGACAGACAGGACAGACCACGCTGTTAGGTGCCTTGCCCTCGGCGCTGTTGTCGCAGCCACAAAACATCTTGCTCTTGGTCTTGAGCTGAACGTGTATTTCCAATCCAATTTTTGTATGTAATTCCATTTTGTCATCCTGAACTTTTCGCCAGCTGGCGGATCAGGATCCATTTTTTTAATGATTGAGATTCCGGATCTCAAGCAACAGTCCGGAATGACAGTATTATAGATTTTTAATGAAAGCTAATAACTTCTTTGCCGACTCTCTCAATTCTGTATTCTGTATTCCATCCATTTGCTCATGCGCAATCTGGTTCCTCACCTTGTGCCCTTGCCAAGCATCATTATAAACGTTTTTGGGCATTGAATCTTGCGCGGATCGCAATCTATCAGCGAAGGTCTCGCCGGCGTATCCCTTTTGCTTCATCGTATAGTCGGCCAGCTTGTCGGCTTCCATGACCGCATGGCGCAGCTCGATTTGATTTTCAGACCCGAGCATCTTTTCAATCTCCAGCCGCTTGGAGGTAATATAATTTTTTTCCTCTGTCGAGAGTCCGCTCTTGCCTCTGCCCCATTTGATGCCTCGAAATGGCAGGGAAATCAAAAACCAAATTGCCTTGAGCAAACCCAAAACTATTGTTTCCAGTACCGTAGGCTGATTTTTATAATAATGCTTAGTCATATTCCTCTTTTGTCATCCTCGGGCAGGCAACGCCATGACCCGGGGATCCATTTACTATTTTTAGATCCTGAATCAAGTTCAGGATGACTCTACGGCTTATTTCAGTTCTATAGAAGTGATATAGACCGGCTCTTTAGGCTTATCGTTCTCATCAACCTCAACTTCAGAGATTGCTTTTGCCACATCTAGACCCTTTGTGACTTTGCCAAATACGGTATGCTGGCCATCCAGATGGGGCTGATCCTTCTCGGTCACGATAAAGAATTGGCTGCCGTTGGTATCGGGTCCCGAGTTGGCCATCGCCAGTGATCCTACCGTCATTTTGTGTGAATTCAAATTGTAATTATATTTATAGCCCTGATCCTCGAGCTGTTTGATCTGTGTGCTGGAAAGGCCAAGAGACTGGGGATTGATTTCATCCTCAAAAGTGCCGCCTGAGGCACTCTCGCCGCCGGTGCCATCACCGGTCGGATCGCCGCCCTGGATCATAAAGCCCTTGATTACCCGGTGAAATGTCAGGTTGTCATAATACCCTTTGTCAGACAATTGCTGAAAATTCGCAGTTGTTTTGGGGGCATCCTTGGTATAGAGTTCGGCCTCTATGTCGCCTTTTGTTGTGTGAATAACCACCTGATCTCCTATGATTAGTGATTTTTGGTTGATAAAGGGAAACGCGATCACCAGAGCAACACAGACTGTGTAAATCCAGAAGTCAATTCTCTTCCAAAAATTGGCCCAAGGGATTTGGCTTTCCTCTGCCTTACGTCGATATTCCCTGCGCTCTTTTTCCAACTGCGCTTTTTTGTCCCTCCTGGATTGTGCTCTTTTTCCCATTCTTTCCTCTTGTCATTTCGACCCAATAGAGTTGTCGGAGAAATCTCATGAGATCTCTCGACTGGCTTACGCCGCTCGAGATGACATTATAAATTAGGTTTTTTCAAGTGATGATCAGTTGCTTGTTGAAAAGCATAGCCGGCATTGAGGATTGCTTGCTCGCCCCACATCGGCCCGACTAACTGCATACCGATCGGCAGATTGTCAGTCGTAAATCCAGCAGGGATGCTCAGGGCCGGAACACCGGCGACGTTTATCGGTGCCGTATTAACGTCTGCTAAATACATCGAAAGAGGGTCATCAACCTTTTCACCGATCTTAAAGGGCGGGAAAGGGGAGACCGGAGTTAATAAAATATCCACCTCTTCAAAAACCTTCTTATATTCCTCTCGTATTTTTGTTCTCACTTTGGCAGCGTTTTTGTAGTAAGCATCGAAATAGCCGGAGGAAAGAGTATGTGTACCCATCATGATCGAGCGTTTTGGCTCCGGCCCGAAACCTGATTCTCTGGAATTAAAATAGACCTCTGCCAATGTAACACTGTCATTCCGGACTGTCGCTTGAGATCCGGAATCTAGAGATCCTGAATCAAGTTCAGGATGACATTTCGAGAGAGCTGAATAACCATAGCGGATACCATCATAACGTGAAAGGTTTGAAGAAGCCTCCGATTTTACTAATATATAGTAAGCAGCTATCGCCTTGTCAGTCAGCGGAAGAGAAACTTCTACAATCTCTGCTCCCAATCCCCTAAATGTTTCTTTGGCGGATTCTAGAACTTTGGAAACTTCCGGATTTAATCCCTCACCAAAAAATTCTTTCGGTATCCCGATTTTCTTGCCCTTTATACCATCAGTAAGGGATTCGGAGTATTTGGGAATAGAGCTTGTCACGCTGGTGCTGTCTTTGGGATCATTACCGGCAATAATTGGCAGGACCAAGGCAATATCCTCTACAGATTTTGCAAAAGGACCAATCGTATCAAAACTTGAAGCATAGCTGATAACCCCGTAGCGCGAGACCAAGCCATATGAAACTTTGAGGCCTGATACACTGCAAAAGCTGGCTGGCTGGCGGATCGAGCCGCCTGTGTCGGTACCGATTGCAAGCATACACTCATCAGCTGCCACTGCCGCCGCTGAGCCGCCGGAAGAACCGCCCGGTACCCGAGTCAAATCCCAGGGATTTTTTGTTTCCTTCATAGCGGAATTTTCGGTCGAAGAACCCATGGCATATTCGTCCAGATTGGTCTTGCCAATCAAAATAGCACCGGCATCAGTCAATCTCCGGTAAACCGTGGCATTGTATGGGGGGATATAATCTTCCAGCATCTTTGAAGCAGCAGTCGTTTTGATGTTTTTAGTCAAAATCAAATCTTTAACTGCAACCGGGATGCCGTCAAGATCACTTAAGAGTTTGCCACTTTTTCTGCGCTCATCAGAAGCCTTGGCAGCTTCCAATGCCTCGCTTTTGCAAAGCGTAATATATGCGCCAACCTTTGGCTCAACCTGCGCGATTCTTTCAAAAAAACTTTCGACTAATTCAACAGAAGTAATCTCGCCTTTAGCCAGCTTATCTGAAGCTTCCTTAATTGTGAGAGAGTAAAGTTCCATATGCTCTGTCATCCTGAACGAAGTGAAGGATCTCAGGAGATTCTTCGGCTTCGCCTCAGAATGACACTTATTTCATCTAATTATAATAATTCCGATTGCTATTCAAATACTCCTGGTACGACAAAAAAGCCGTCTTTAAATTCGGGTGCATTTTTAGCGATATCTTCGTGAGTAACCCCCGACTCGACGATTTTGTCTTCTCTTTCAATATTAGAAAGTCCCGTCACATTGGCAGTACCTTCAACATTCTCCGTATCTACCTTTTTTAACTGCTCGACGTATTCCAAAACAGAGGAAAGCTGTTCACTATAGCGTTCCTTTTCTTCTTTTGATAATTCGAGCCGAGAAAGCTTAGCAATATACTCAACTTCCTCAAGACTTAACTTTGCCATCAAAAATCTCTTTTAAACCCCACCTACGCCTCCCCTTAGCACGGGGAGGAGAATCTGAATAAATACTAGCATGATAAGAGAGCGAGTTCAACAGAGGTATTTAGCGTAATAGTGTTAAGTGATATGATTCCTATAGAAATAACTTAAAAAGGAGTTTAATGAATTTTTTTCGGGGAGAAAATCTGAAAGCGCCAGGACAGGTAGAAGCTGAGGAAGCGGCTGAAAAGATTGCTCAACGTTTTTCGGAGCAAGGATTACAAGTTGTTGAAGAACTATTGGATGAAGTGCAGTCAATGACACCGTCATCACGATACAATCGCCAGAAAACAAAGGAAGAGATCGCCGATACTGCAATATATTCGGGCGCATCATTTTCCCCTGCTGCGACCCAAGCAATTGGGAAGGAAGGAGAGGCGGGGTTTAAAAGAGTGCAACTCGAATCCGATCTAAGAGCGATACAGAGTCAATTGCTCTCCACAACTGAAGCTTTGAAGAGAACTTATATGGATTTGAAAGCAACGGAAACGGAATAGTCTAAGATAAATCTTTCGGAACATTTACTATTTCCGGCCGTTTGGTACCTCGGCCATGAAACAGGGTATAGAGCATCATCCGAAATCCCTTGGGGATAAAGAAAAAGAGGTATTTGATGAGAGCCAAAATCGTCCATTTGTCATACATCGCTTGGGTTTGATGATGCTTGAGGGCATATTTTAAATCTTCAATCGATTTGCCTTCAAATAGAGTATATCCCTTGCCAATGGCTTCGATGATGTGAGCGTCAGAAGAGCCTGTCTCAGCCTTAAAAAGCAAGGTCCGGTTGATAAAGGCGGCCTGAATATTCTCGTCTTCTCTTGTTGGTGTAGCGTTAACAATCTCAACCGCATCAATATATTTTTTCTCCCGAACAAGCGGGACCAGCCCGATCCCATCCATCATCGGCTCGTGCGGATTGCGTACAGTTGTCGTCTGGAAGGGGTGGGCAGCGATAGTAATACCCCCCTGCTCCTTGATCCGCCTTAGCGTCGTCCGTGAGCTCAAGCCAGCGGGTACTTTTTCTTTGAGAAATAATCCAACGATGTGACCGTCAGTACTGCTAACCTCTTCACCGATAATCAGCTGAAAACGATACTTTTTCTCGGCCATCAATCTCTTCGCCTCTAGCGCCCCGTCAATAGTATTGTGATCAGTGATCGCAATTACATCAAGATCGGTGCTTGCCTCCGCATAGTCCAGTATCTGCTGAATAGTCGGTCGGCCGTCGGAGTAGTTGCTGTGAATATGCAAATCGGCTTTGCTTAAATGCACCAAATCTTCGATTTTATGAATACCTTTTTTCATGATTTTAGTATAACAAAAGTAGTGTCACAAACAGAGAGGGGATTTATTTGATTAATTTGAGAAAATCTTGTTCACTAAGTATCTTGATGCCAAGTTTGTTCGCTTTTTCCAATTTAGAGCCCGGCTCCTCGCCAACCACGAGGTAGTCGGTGTTTTTGGTTACACTCGAGCCGATTTGTCCGCCAAGCTCGATAATCCTCTTGTGGGCGTCCTCACGTGACATCGATTCTAAAGTGCCGGTTACAACAAACGTCTGGTTTTGTAATTTATTGGTCAGAACAGGGGAGTGGTACGGTTTGACTTTGACGCCGCGATCCAGCAAACGTTCAATATATGCCCTGTTTTTATTATCTTTTATCCAGCCGTAGACCGAATCGGCAACTTTTTCACCGATACCGTAAATTGAATTGAACTCTTCCCTATCCGCTTCCATGATTTTCGAGAGCGCGCCAAATTTTTTGGCAATGTCATTGGCGGTTTCAGACCCCACCATCGGGATACCGAGCGCATAGATAAACCGCTCCAGAGAGACTTCCCTGTGCCCGTCGATTGATTCGATCAGATTGCCGGCTGACTTCTCGGCAAAACGCTCTAGCGGCTCCAAATCCCCTGTTTTCAAGGTGAAGAGGTCTGACGGATCTTTGACCAGTCCCTCGTTCATCAATTGCTCGACTATCTTCTCTCCCAAACCATCAATATCAAAGGCCGCTTTGGAGACAAAATGCTCAAGCGCCCGCTTCTCAATCGCGAAGCACTTAGTATTTTTACAGCGATAAGCAACCTCGCCCTCTTTTCGGTAAACTTCTCCGCCGCACATCGGACATTTTTCCGGCATTTTAAATATTTTCTCGCTACCGCTCCGCAGCTCTTTGATTGATTTAACTACTTCGGGGATGATATCGCCAGCTTTGCGGATGACCACGGTGTCGCCGATACGGATATCCTTTTTTCCAATCTCATCAGCATTATGAAGCGTAGCCCGGGAAACGGTAGACCCGGCGACAACGACAGGCCGCAAATGGGCTGTCGGAGTAAGCACCCCTGTCCGTCCGACTCTGACCTCAATGTCTTCAATGACAGTTGTGACTTCTTCTGCCGGCCATTTGAGTGCAATAGCTCCTCTCGGTGATTTGCCGACAACGCCCAGACGTTCAAACAATCTCTCGTCATTAGTATTGATGACCATGCCGTCAACCTGATAAGGCAGCTTTGGCCGCAACTTCTCCCATTCGTACCAGGTCTTCACGATACAATCGAGATTTGAGCAATACTTATTGTGTTGATTTGTTGGCAAACCGAGCTCTTTTACAATGGTGTGCTCTTCTTCATGTGTTTTGGTCGGAAATCCGATCAGGCCATAACCCATAAAATCAAGGTTACGGCTAGCTGCAATCTTGGGATCAAGTTGTCGCAGCGAACCGGCGGCTGCATTGCGGGGATTGGCAAACAACGGCTCGCCCCTCTTCGCTCTCTCATCATTGAGTGCTTTGAAAGATTTGATCGGCATATAGACTTCGCCTCTGATCTCAACCCGATGATTTTTGGCATAATCATAATGCTCTGAATCCTCACGTAAAGACAATGGGATACTTCTGATCGTCTTTAAGTTCTCAGTGATGACTTCCCCGGTATAACCATCGCCCCTCGTAGCTCCATATACTAATTCAGCCCGCTCATAAACCAGCGACACAGCCAAACCATCCATCTTTATCTCACCATAAAATCCTGACTGATCGATCAGTTTGTTCCCCACCAAGCGGGCGATCCGGTCATACCAAGCCTTTAATTCCTCCTCATTAAAGGCGTCGTTGAGCGACAGCATCGGATATTGATGTTTGATCGATTTAAATTTATCCAACGGCTTGCCGCCCACTTTTTGGGACGGCGAAGTCTGGCTTTGCAGCTCAGGGAATTGCTGTTCCAAAGAGACAAGCTCCCGCATCAGGGAATCATAATCAGAGTCCTTGACCGTCGGATCATCCAGGACATGATAACGGTAGCGCAGATCATCGATATATTTGCGCAATTTCTCAATTCGAATTTTGGCTTCTTGTTTATTCATAGTGTGCTGTCATCCTGAACGCAGTGAAGGATCCCAGAGCGCAAGAGATTCTTCGCTAACGCTCAGAATGACAAAAGTAGTTATATTCTATCCGTTTCTAATCTTGATTTTACCTTCAATATGGGCGCAATTCAATAGAAAATTGAGCTACGGCTTGCTTATTTGAGGTTTACTGCTATTTTGAGAGTAAGCGAAACTTCGCTTTAGGAGCGTGGTATGGAACAAATTCCCGGAGAAGTGGAAGTATTCGGTGAGTTTAATTACAAGCCGGATGAAAAGGATGCGGCCAAGGGTTGCCTCCCCTTCCACGGTTACTTCATCTGCATCGAGGGAATGCATTTCCAGGTGATTTGTAAGGAGGGTCATCTCCCGCGTGTCACCCGGCATCTCAAATGCTGTGGCCACAGCATTACGGTCGGAGACCTGCGGCTCGATTACGCCCCCGTCACGGAAACCGCCTGGGAAGCACTCCCGCCCTCAGTCCAGGGAGGGCTGCTCCATCTCATGGCCGCTTGATGGCCAAGGACTTTCGAAAACCCCCTCTTGCTGTCTCTCACGAACTAGCAGGCGGGGGTTTACTTTTTTAAAGATATTATTGGGACTTTGGCCTTCCTTACAAAATCAATCGCTATCCATTGACTAAATGTACGATAGATTGTATAAGTAAGTCGGATTTTATTGGGAGGTGAGCTGATGGCGTTCTTCCTGAAATCGGATGATGACGATGTTCATGTGATTCAATGCGATGGCACGAGTCATACGGAGATCGTCCTCTATCCTGGTAACAACTTTACCGTCTACCATCCCGAAGCCTGTGACGGCAGCTGCCGTCCGGCTCAGTGTGGCCGACGGCGAGTAACTGCAGTGCTTGAGCGTGCTGTCGAAAAAGTCCTCAAGTCTGTTCCGAGCGCCAGGTTTGTGTAACAACTCACCTGGCGCTTTGTGTTTTCATCACATTATTCGTTTAATAAGATCTTAATATTGCTGACTTTTGTGCTAGAATAAGCTTATATTTAAAGAAAGAACTTATGGCAGACGCAAAAGTTTTACTCGAAGGATTTACGAATTCCGACAAGAGGGCCCTGGGTGAAGAGGAGGAGTCACGGCCGACAATGACATTGATCAAAGACGATGATTTTATTATCTTATCTGACCCCGGTGTTGTCTCTGATCAGCAAATTATCGCCGACGCTTTGGCAAAAGAAAATCTCAAGATCGAGGATATCACTCACATCTTTATCACCCATTCGCATCTCGATCATTATCGCAATGTCGGCATGTTTCCCAAAGCCAAAGTAGTTGAGTACTTTGGCATCTGGGACGGCGGCCATGTCATCGACCGGCCAAAGAAATTGACTGAGAATATTGAGATCGTCGAAACTCCGGGACATAACAGCAATAGCATCACGATGTTGGTAGATACGGATAAAGGAAAGATTGCCATCGTCGGCGACCTCTGGTGGTCCGAGCGTGGACCAAAGAATGATCCTTATGCTTCTCGGCCCGACAAACTGATAGAATCTCGGGCAATGATCAAAAAAATAGCCAATTTTGTCATCCCCGGTCACGGACCGATGTTTAGTATGCACAAATAGTATGTAGCAATTTTAATATAGTGCACCTTTATCATAAAAATGCGCTTACCCGAAGGGCGACTGAAAGGAGTTCGCATTTTTATGAGAAGGGGCGGCTTTTTTCGTGTAGGGTAAAAGTATATTAGAGGAAGAGGGGCGACCTCGAAATGAGCCCTTCGTCCTCTAAAAATAATAATTAGACATCCATCGAACGAAGAATCTTAATTCTTTCTTGTATTGGCGGGTGAGTCAAAAATATTCTGGCAAAAAATGAGGGTTCTTCCTCGCCTTTCTTCCCCTCTTTCTCTGAGAGCGGATTGTCGATATACATGTGAGCGGTGGCAGAGCTGGCATGCTCCAGCGGCCGATGATACTTAGAGATTTTTTCCAAGGCAGAAGCGAGGCCGTCAGGGTATCTGGTCAACAGGGCGCCGTCAGCGTCGGCCAGAAACTCCCTTTTGCGGGAAATCGCCAATTGAACTAAAGTGGCTATCAATGGCGCTAGAATCGCCGCCACGATAGATAGAATTAGAAGAATTAGTTGGATCTGACCGCCGCCCTCTTCCCTATTGTCCCGCCGGCCAAAGCCGAAAAACCGCATCCGGAGAAATATATCCGAAATGATAGCTACTACTCCCACTAAGATCGCTACTATTGTCATCAGTCGTATATCATAGTTGCCGACATGCGACATTTCATGGGCTATCACTCCCTCCAGCTCCGGCTTTTCCAGCACTTCGAGGAGTCCGGTTGTGACAGCAACTGAAGCATGCTCCGGGTCACGACCGGTCGCAAATGCATTGGGCGCCGGATCGTTGATGATATAGACTTTTGGCATCGGCAAACCGGATGTAATGGCCAGATTTTCCACTACCCGCCATAATACCGGATTGTCATTTTTCTTGATTTCCTGTGCGCCGGCCGTGGCTAATACTATGGAATCGCCTGCAAAATAGCCAACAAAAGATTGGATGGTGGCAAAGATCACCGCAAATATTAGGATCGAGTACGAATTGTAGATGTATGAAAAAAGCCAGCCCAAGCCGGCAACGATCAAAATAAAGAAGAAAATCAGAAAAATGCTCCTCCGCTTATTGCGGTCGACCTGGTTCCAGATATTCATGATGTCTCCTACGCTACAAGCCGGCCAATCAGTGGCAACCGGCGCTCACGTCCTGTGATAACATTCACGATTCCGATAATCAAGCATATTAGTATAAAGATCCCGAATATCCATGGGATAATTGGAAAATAAAATGAAAAAGCAAAGATAACCCAGATCACCAATAGTGCCAGTCCCTGATGGGCATGAAACTGGATAAATTCGCTATCTTTACGCAAGAGCCAAGGGAAAACGACCAGGAATCCAAAGTATGACATTATGGCAAGAATTGTCATCCAATTAATTTTCCGGAAACTCAGTTTTGACCAATCCAAATTGGGTTTCGAAACTTTGATTTGTGGTATTTTAAACTTATTCATTCGGGTAATCCTAGATTATTTCTGAAAATCTACTTTGACTGGTTCTTTTTGAGCAGCTTCTTCTATTTCAAACAGCTCTCTTTTCTTAAAGCCAAGCATGTTGGCAAAGATATTAGTCGGAAATGACTGAACAGCAATGTTCATATCGCGAACATTGGCATTGTAAAAGCGTCTCGATGCCTGGATCTTGTCCTCCGTATCTGTCAGCTCACGTTGTAGCTCAAGAAAGTTTTGATTTGCTTTTAGATCGGGATAAGCTTCAGCAACAGCGAAAATAGATTTGAGTGCACCTTCCAGCATATTCTCCGCCTTGCCTTTTTCAAGAGGCCCTTGAGCTCCCAAAGCCGCTGCTCGCGCCTTGGTAACATTTTCAAATGCCTCTTTCTCATGCTTAGCATAGCCCTTCACAGTTTCGACAAGATTTGGGATTAGATCATACCGGCGCTTTAGCTGTACATCAATATCGCTCCAGGCCTCATCAGTCCGGACATTGAGCTTCACAAGACTGTTGTACATGCCGACGATTGCAATCGCAAGCACTACTATTATCCCCAATATGATCCAAAAAGGTACCGACATAGTCTCCTTTACTTATTTTATTCCAGCTATTATCTGCTTGATATTACTATTGATTATTCACAAAGTAAAGACATAAACCATCAATCAGTTTGCCTGCAGTATCGGTGACATCTTCGAGACGAGCTGAAAGCGAAAAGGCACTTCCATCGGCTGATTTATATCCATAATACCAGCCGTCTGCTGCTTTAGGATCTTGTGGCAAGCTTGTCAAATACATTGGAACCAGTGCCGATGTTATAGCATTGCTGCTCGTATTGAGATTTGTGTAAGTTGGAGATACAGGGAATACACCAAATTTGGCTTTGTAATTTGTGAGGGCATCCTTGATCGATTTGAGATCTGCCTTCCGCCGGGCATCCCCAGTCAAAACTGATCCCGCGGTGCTATCTCCAGTATCTGTGCTCGAATCCAGTGTAGCGCCGTCTTGTGACGGCGTGCCGGCAAGTTCACTGATGATATCGCTGGATAAGGGTTGACTGAAAGTTGCATCCTTATCAAAGTTACCGAAATTAACATTTATCGTCAGAGCAGCGATCGAAAGCGATGGGGACGGCGTCACCTCAAGATTTATTTTATAAGTCAATTTATCCTTAATCCCAATCCAGATATTACCGGAAATACTCTGGATCAGCTCAGACTTAATCCCGAAAACAGAGAGAGTATCACCCAACTCAAGATTTTTAATTTCATACTTATAGCAATTGACCCCGCCGATTTTTTCGCTCCCGGCTCTCTGCCCGTCAACGGAAAATCCCTCGGCAGATTTAAGCCCAAAAAAATCCGGAATAATGTTTTGGGAGTCGGCTAGATTATACTCCAACCATTTTCCTCTCTCAGAATTTTCGTCAAATTTTATTTCGTCACTCAATACCCAAAGTTTATCCCCTTTTGATCGAAGCATCACTTTGCTGGATCCGACGCTTCTCTGGATATCCAGAGTTGCCTCGTTTCCCTTGCTGGAAACAGTGCTATCAAGAGTGATGGCGATATCTTTCGTTGTTGCAGAGCTCTGATCAGAATAGCCAGTCTGGCTTTCCTGGTCTACATCGGTTTGTTCGGTCCCATCAGCTGACGAATCAATAGAAGACTCGTCCGAACTATCGCTAGCGCTCGATGAAGTCGAAGATGACTCATCTGACGCAGTCGAGCCATCATCCGGAGCGCTATCAGAATCATCGACAGTAAATTCATCGTCAGTGCTAAAAAGTGAATCAACAGAATCGGAGTTGCTGGCAAGCACCGCTTTCTGTGGCTTGCCTATTAGATTAATATCCCCTCCGGCAACCGAAACAAGGGGTGTTGTTATCGGAGATTCAGAATTCTTATTGATCGTCATTGAGATGGTGCCCTTGACCCCGATGCTCTGCTTACTTTTCATCACGCTAAAAGATCGAGCTATCGCCTTATCCGGCTTTGATGAAAGACCGCCCCAGAGCTGTTCGGCCCCGACAGCGCCATAAACTTTTTCCAGCCCGATAGATAAAATGCCTAACTCTGTAAGCCAGACACCTAACCCCAAGAGTGCAATGATCGCAAAGATGGCCAGTAAGGGCTTGGGAAAGGAGATTGCTTTCTTCGGCGCCACCATTTCCTCAAAACCCGCTCTTGCATTCACACCGGGCACATTTTGCGGCGTTGGAATCGGCGTTGTGGGAGATACTGCTTGATTGGCACTTGTCTTCTTGAAAAGGCCTGCAAATCTGTTTGTTTTAGGTGCTGATACAGTCGGAGTCTGGCCGCCTTGCATTGGCTGGATCGGGATAGGCTGTACCGAAGTTTGCGCCTGTGCAACAGCTAGAGCGGCATTTTGGCTATTTTGATTGGGTTGATTTGAGGGAGAGACACCAAATGGCTGGTTTCCGGCAAGTGACGGATTTTGTCCGGCTGGCGCAGACAGTGCCGAAAATGACTTAGAGTTTTTGGGCAGGGTATTAGGCGCTGAGGCTATATCAGCGCCGATGCTTCTCGTATCATTATCGCTAAGATCAAAAATATCCTCGACCGCATTATTCGTCTGCGCCACGGGGGCTGCAAGCTCATTTTGAGCTCCATTGCCATTAAAGCCCGCGTCGGCGCCGGATTGCAGATTAGCAGAAGGATAAGTAAAGCCACCCGAAGCTTGAGCTGAGGCAGGATCTGAAGTTTGAGCATTTAGCGTAGGAGAAACGGTAGCTGCAGCAGGCGTCTTAACGGTGAGATCGTCGATATTGTTAGGCAACACAAAAGGCTTGGCGGAATCTGCCTGTTTATCCGCCGTTTGGGCTGGCTGGCTGCCAAGCGTCCCTACCACCTGTTCCTTCGTTTCAACAGGAGGAAGTTCTTCCTGCCAAGGACTGAGTGGATCAGCAGGAGTTGTCGCGATAGGAACGGCTGAAGAAGTATTCGACGCCACACTATTTTGCAGACTATTATCCACGAGCTCTATCCCTCCATTTTTCTTTTTCTATTATACCGAAAAATTACTTTTTCGTAAAATATTATTCGTTGACGAGATATTGAACCGCACGATCCAACTGCAAATCTCCCTTTGACTCGTCAGGCATCGCCACCTCAATATCAGGAGTTATTCCCTCCTTGTTGATCGCACGTCCATTTGGCGTCAGCCATTTAGCTACCGTGATTTTGACAGCAGAACCGTCGGATAGGTCGATTAGCTCTTGCACGCTACCCTTGCCGAAGGTCTTCTCTCCAATCAGTTTGCCGGCTTTACGGTCCTGAAGAGCACCGGCGAAGATCTCTGAAGCCGAGGCAGATCCTTGATTGACCAACACCGCCGTTTTGAATCCCTTGAGCCGGGCTTTTTTGACAACTTTGTATTCCTTCCCAACATCATTTTTATCTTTTTCAATTACAACCGTCCCGCCATCCAAAAAGTAACTAGCCAGAGTCACGGCCGATTCAAGATAACCTCCGGGGTTGTTGCGCAAATCCACGATAATCCCATCGGGCTTCTCTTTGACTGCTGCATTTACAAAATCTTCAAAAAGCTTATCCGTATCGTCACCAAACTGACGGATTTTAACATTGGCATACTTCTTGCCGTTCTTGCTGTCAAATTTCCACTCAACACTTTTGACAATAATCGTGTCTCTTGTGACACTGATCTCGATCGGCTGATCCTTTCCTTCGCGCGCAATAGAAAGCTTGACCTGGGTGCCCTTCTCTCCGCGTATCTTGTTAATCACCTCGTTGAACCCAAGATCGGCGGTCTTCATACCATCCACTTCCAAAATGACATCGCCGGCTTTCATCCCGGCCTTTTCCGCCGGAGATTCAGAGAGCGGCGCCACTACAGTCGGAAGATTGTCTTTTGATACCAACTCCACGCCTATGCCGTCAAATTGCCCTTGGATATCATCTCTAAACTGCTTGTTCTCGGTGGGGCTAAAAAATACGGTGTAAGGATCGTTGGTCGAGGAAAGCATTCCTGAAATCGAGCCGTAGATCATCTGCTTTGGGTCGGGTTTTAGGGCAGACTTTTGCATCATCTTGCTCCATGCTTCCCAATACAGCGAGAAATCTATGTCGCTTGGTTTGCCAGCTTCAGTATTGATGACATTTTTGGGTCCTATCCCGATTGACTTCCCCTTTTGGCCAAATGAATACCCTAAAACAAAAACCAGATAGAGGCAAGCCAGAATCAATAAGAAAGCAACAATTTTTGGAACGATTTTAAACTTAGCGGTTTTCTTCATAAGAACCGTTTTTAATATGATTTGTTATAATTTATCAGAGTGTCTAAGGCCTTACAATCTTTATTGATACAACATCGCTGAAACGATAACCTCTACCCTGGGCCGGATCGTGCATATAATACCTGTCCCCAGATCGGCTTTTTATCACAATAAAATGATCCGATCCGTCTTTGTTGGGATGATACCGACCGCGGAAGCTATCAAGACGGACACTTGCAATCACCGGATAACCGTTATCAAGTTCGCGATTTAAAGTGGCCCGATCCACCGGTTGCAGAGGACCGAGGCTAATCCCCAATCCTGGCGAATTGAAGCCCATCAGATACCCATCGTCGCTAAAAATTCCAACCGTTGTTGCTATCTGGGTGTTGGTCACGGGATGGTGCCAATATGATGCCATCATCGCCAGAGAAGTGATGTAGCAGCCATAGTTGTGTACATTGACATTGGCATACGGACTATCGCCCAATCGTGTATAGTTACCGAGCTGAGTCTGATACCAACTGCTATCAATCGAAGGTAAGATATCGGTGCCCTGTTGACGGACTCCACCGCTGTACGCCGCTGATAATTGTGCTGCTATCTCATCGATCTTTGCCTTAAGATCAGTTTCCTGCTTTTTGAGATTGGCTATGGTGCTGGTTGTGTTACTCAGAAGACTGTTTTTAAACGTTTTTTTCTGCGCCAGATTTTGCTGTTGAGATACTTGGTCGTCTTTCAATCCATTTAAAATTTGGAGCTGATTGGCCTGCTCATCCTTTTGCGCGGCTAAATCCGCCTTCGTTTTGTTGATTTCCTCAATCGAGGATTGAAGTTGCTGGCGAATTGATTCGTAGTACTGCTGCTGATCGATAATGTCGGATAAAGTGTTGGAGCTAATCATCGCCTCAAGCAAACCACTCTCGCCTTCCATATACCAGGAAGAAATGACCCGGCTCATCCTCTCCTGCTGGTGGTCAAGATTGCTCTGCTCGTTCTGTATTTTGACATCAAGTTCTGCGATCGTCTTATTTGTGCCGCCTATCTGGCTCTGAGTTTGGGAGATTGCCGATTCTGTCTGGTTTATCTGTTTGTCGACTGACTGAATCTGCTGCTGCAGATCACTCGCTTCCTTTTGCTTGCTGCTCGTCTGCTGTTGCGTCGTATTGAGCTTTTGCTTTAAGTTATTTAAATCGGTCTGAGTCACTGCCTCTGCGAAAAATACCGGCCCGTTTAAGACTAAGACGGAGATTGTGAGCATTAATATAAATTTGCAGATATTTTTTTTCATTTGATAACTAAATTATACCATGCTAATCAACTACTTGAGATGTCTCTTAACCGCAAATACGGAGCAGCTGGTGCCTAGTACCAAACCGACCGCCAGCTGTACACCGATGATAACGGGAAAATCTAAGCCCGAGAAAATCAGATCGGCTCCGCTTATACCTAAATAATTTTGCACGGCCGGAAAAGACAGACGGAAAGCTACAAATAAGATAACGGACGAAATAATTGATGCAATGAGGCCGTAGCTTAGGCCTTCCAATAAAAACGGACCCTGGACATACCAATCAGATGCCCCGACCAGTTTCATGATTTCTATTTCATCAGAGCGGGCAAAAATCGTCAGACGGATCGTATTGTAAATCATCAGGACGGCGATTAGGACAAAAATACCCGATAGTCCCCAGCCGACATATTTAATAAAGGACGTAATCTTTACGAGACGGTCAACCAGATCCTTGTTTTTACGGTAACTAATATCT
>Ga0172369_10000407_pt1 | contig 64471 bp, 53 predicted proteins | sample LakKiv25m_FD_114539 | JGI IMG/M metagenome (GOLD analysis project Ga0172369, IMG submission 114539) | Freshwater microbial communities from Kabuno Bay, South-Kivu, Congo - kab_022012_11.25m | ecosystem: Environmental > Aquatic > Freshwater > Lake | place: Democratic Republic of the Congo... | reverse complement strand
GCCGCAAGTGTGGCAGGTCAGGCAGATCCAGATGCTCCGGGACGCCACGATGCGGTCCACATCGCCCAGCACCGCCAGGCGGACCATCTGGTGAGGCAGCAGGTCCATCTCCGCGGCCACCGGACACCCTGCGCTGCACTTGCCGCACTGGTAGCACTGGTGGATGATCGACGACAATTCCCCCGAAGGCGGGGCAACTTTGGTTTGCAGACTGGTTTGTTGCATTGCTTCGTCCTATCTTACGACGCGAATTCCAGGAGGGAGTCGATCTCCTGGAACACCTGATCGTCTTTGAAATGCTGAAGCTCAATGGCTTTGCCCGGACACACCGACGAGCAGATACCACAACCCTGGCAGAGCGCAGGAACGATTTCCGCCTTGTGCTTCTCGTTGATGAACGGCGCGCCGTACGGACACAACCGAACACAGGTAAGACACACAGCGCACTTGTCGGGATCGACCTTGGAGACTACGCCGGGGAACGTCATCTGCTCTTGGCTCAGGAGGATCGACGCGCGCTGTGCCGCGGCCGTGGCCTGGGCTATGGATTCATCGATCGGCTTGGGATAGTGAGCCAGGCCTGCAAGGAACACACCTTCCGTGGTGAAGTCCACCGGCCGCAACTTCATGTGGGCTTCCACGAAGTATCCGTATGAGTTGATGGTCACCTTGAACAACTGACCGAGTTCTCGGTTGGACTGTTCAGGCTCGATGGCAGCCGCGAGCGTCAGCAAGTCCGCGGGGACGGTGATGTCCCGGTCCAGCACCGGATCGTGGACAATGACCTTCACTTGATCGCCTGCCGCTTCGACTCTCGGCTTTGACTCCGGTTCGTACCGGATAAAGATCGTCCCGTTGCGACGGGCTGCTTCGTAGTGCTTCTCCAGAAGCCCGTAAGTCCGCAAGTCACGGTAAATAATATAGATGTTCACGTTCGGGTTGATTTCACGCAACCGCTCTGAGAGCCTTACCGAGCCCGCGCAGCAGATCTTGGAGCAATAAGGCCGCTCGTCACACCGGGAGCCCACGCACTGGACGAAAACAGCGTTCTTTACGCTCTTCAAGGTGGGATCACCGGCAATGATGCGCTCTTCGAGACCGTGTTGGGTAACCACGGCCGAGTGCTCTCCGTAGAGATATTCCGTGGGCTTGGATTCGACCGCACCCGTCGCGATGACCGCGGCGCCGAACTCGATATCGTGTGGCGCCTGGCCGAACGAGGTGACAGTCCCCTTGAAATGCCCCACGTGGCCGGAGAGATTGGAAAACGCAGCCTGTTTGAATACCTGGATCTTCTCGTGTGATTCCACTTTTGACACGAGGTCAGCGACGAAAGGCTTGATCTCTTCGCCCTGAATGGTTTTTTCGAGGGTGAGCGCATTTCCGCCGAGTTTGTCTTCCTTTTCAACCATGAACACGTCGAAGCCTTGGTCTGCAAGGTTGAGGGCCGCAGTCATGCCTGACACGCCCCCACCCAGGACCAGACCCTTGGGCACCACTTCTCCTTTGCCCTTCTGAAGCGGCGCGAGGAGACCGGCCCGCGAAACGGCCATCCTCGCGAGGTCCATGGCCTTAAGTGTCGCCCTTTCCTTGTCGTGGGCATGGACCCAGGAGCACTGGTCGCGGATGTTCGTCATGGTGAACAGGTACGGGTTGAGTCCCGCACGCTGCATGGTGAGCTGGAACATGGGCTCGTGCGTCCGCGGACTGCACGCGGAGACCACGATACGGTTAAGATTGTGCTCTTTGATGATATTGAGGAACTGCTCCTGAGTGTCCTGCGAACAGGTGAACAGCTTTTCGTCCGCGTACGCCACGTTCGGCAAGTTGCGCACGTGCTCTACCACGCGTGGGACGTCCACCACGTTTGCGATGTTGATCCCGCAACGGCAGATAAAAACACCGATGCGCGGCTCCTCGCCGGAGACATCGCGCTGCGGCGGGAACTCTTCCTTGACGGTCATGGTGTTGCGGGCCGACGCAAGGAGCTTCGACGACGCACCCGCTGCCGCAGAAGCTTCCATGACGGTCTGCGGGATGTCCTTGGGACCCTGGAACATACCTGCGGCGAACACGCCCGGCACGCTCGTCTGGACCGGTTCGAACGACGTCGTCGCGCAGAAGTTGGACTCGTCCAGGTCGATCCCGAGGTCTTCCGCAATCTGCCGTGATTCCGGCGACGTGGTAAGGCCTACCGCGAGAACCACCATTTCGAAGGTTTCGGTAGTAAGCTGCTGGTTCTCGTCCAGGTACGTGATGTTGAGGTCACCTGTTTTCGGGTCTTCGATCACGCGGCTGACCATCGAACGGATGAACCGCACGGCTCCGTTGTTCTTGGCCCGCTCGTAATACGCGTCGAAGTCCTTCCCGTACGCGCGGATGTCCATATAGAAGATCGTCGGTTCGACGTTAGCGTCGTGTTCCTTGGCGATAACCGCCTCCTTGATGGAGGCCATGCAGCAGATTGAGCTGCAATGCGGCATTCCCCGTTGGGGATCTCTGGAACCCACGCACTGGATCCACGCAACCTTTCGGGGATGCTTGCCGTCGGAGGGGCGCTTGATCTCGCCCGCGTTGGGACCCGACGCGCTGAGCATGCGCTCGAACTCCATGTTGGTCAGCACGTTGGGTGAATTGCCGTACGAAAACTCGCCTCTGATCTTTGACGGATCGATCATCTCGTAACCGGTGGAGAGGATGATCGTTCCCACTTCAATGTCTTTGTACTCGTCCACGAGGCTGTGGTCGACCGCCTCTGCCGGACAGGCTTTCACGCACTCCATACATTCGGAGCACACACCGCAATTGAGGCAGCGGTTCGCTTCACGCAGCGCTTCATCTTCGCCGAATGCAACTTCTACTTCCGTAAAGCCCTTGCGATCCGAAACCGGGAGATGCGGGCTGATGGCACGAGCTTCTGAAGGAATGTCCGGAATAGGCGGATACGTACGTTCAGCGGGATATTTCACCGGTCGGCCCGCTGCGACGTCTTCTCCCTGAAGGTATCGCGAGATGGAAATGGCTGCTTGCTTGCCAGCCGAAACTGCTTCCACAACCGTTGCAGGACCCGTCCCGGCATCGCCGCCCGCGAACACCCCGTCAATCGGCGTGGCGTACGTCACCGGGTCGATCTGGATGGTATTCCACGAGCTGCGTTCGAGACCCGATACAGCGCCCCACAGTTCCGGATCGATGATCTGACCGATAGCGGGTACGATGAGATCCGTGTTTACCACGAACTCCGAGCCGCCTACCGGGATCGGCCGTCTGCGACCGGTCTGATCCGCGGGGCCAAGCTCCATGCGGATGCACTTCAGGCCCGTGACCTTGCCGCCGTCAGCCACCACTTCGACGGGTGCGGCAAGAAACTCTATCTTGACGCCTTCGTCGAGTGCCGCGGTGACTTCTTCCTCATACGCGGGCATTTCGTCTTTGGAACGCCGGTACAGGATTGTCACCGCCCCCGAGCCCTGACGCACCAGGGTGCGGGCCGCGTCCACGGCCACGTTGCCGCCGCCGATCACCACCGCTTTGGCTGCCGGAGGTGTGGGCTCACCAAGGGCCGCTTTTCGGAGGAAGTCGACGCCCTGCATGACACCGTCAGCTTCTTCGCCAGGAATACCAAGCCGTGAGCCATTCTGGCAGCCGACGCCGAGGTAAACCGCCTTGAAGCCCTGCGCTTTGAGTTGCTCGATCGTCACGTCCCGGCCGAGCGCGGTGTTAGTCTTCGCTTCCACGCCGAGTGACAGGATGTGGTTGATTTCTTTCTCGAGTATGTCCCGCGGAAGGCGATAAGCGGGAATACCGACTCGAAGCCAACCGCCCAGCACGGGCGCGGCCTCGAATATCGTTGCCTTGTATCCTTCCAGCGCCAAGTAATAGGCTGCTGACAGACCTGCAGGCCCCGATCCGATGATCGCGACTTTTTCGTCTCGCGGAGTGATTTCCGGAAGCTTGAGGGTCGAGTAGTCGATCTGATCGGCCGCGAAGCGCTTGAGTTTGCAGATCGAAATGGGCGCTTCTTTCTCGGCCCGGCGGCAGACCTTCTCGCACGGGTGCGGACAGACCCGCCCCAGAACTCCAGGCAACGGAAGGTTCTTGTAGATCAGCTCGACCGCTTCCTTATACTTTCCTTTGCTGATCAGTGCCACATAGCCCTGCACGTTGATGTGCGCAGGACATGCCACCACACAGGGCGCGCGATCGTACTTCTCGATAACGAACGCCTGCGGGATCGTCTGCGGAAACAGTCGGTACGCAGCTGCCCGCTTGCTCAATCCCTGATCGAATTCGTTCGGGACAGCCACCGGACAGACCGAAGAGCACTCGCCGCACGCCTTGCAGCGATCCTTGCGGATGTTTCGTGATTTCTGGCGGATGCGGACCTTGAACCGGCCCACTTCCCCGTCGACGCTGTCGACCTCGCTGTAAGAGAGGAGTTCGATATTAGGGTTCTGCCCCACTGTGACGAGTTTGGGAGAAAAGATACAAGTGGAGCAGTCGTTGGTGGGAAAGGTCTTGTCCAACTGGGCCATGCGGCCGCCGATGCCGGTCTCACTCTCGACGAGATACACCTTGAACCCTGATTCCGCCAGGTCCAAAGACGCTTGAACGCCGGCTATACCTCCGCCCACAACAAGAGCTGAGCCTACCACGCCGTTTGGTTGGGCCATCGAGTGTCACCTTTTTTGATTTGTCATAGCGATGGAGAGGATGCACTGCAATGTGTCTAACATAGCAATTGCATCTCCGCCTGTCAACATCTCGCATAGAGGCCGTGCGAGCGCTCGGGAGCGGTGTTTCTGGCGCTCTATCACTCGCCGGCCATGGCCGCAGCGATTCGGCTGCGGGTGTCTCGGAGAAAGGACCAGTCCACCTGTGGCGAAGCCGCGGGAAGGAGCGTGCAGTTGTGAAACAACGGTTCCCGATGGATGGGGAACCGACTTGCCTCGAGGGCCTCAGTCCACAGGTGTGTGCCGGGGATCGGCGAATACTCGGCAAGTTTCGGATATCCGCCGCAACGCAGGACGAACTCCACATCCTCTTCGATACGCTCTCGAGACTGACCGGGAAGTCCGACGAGGAGGTACACACCGATCTGCTTCCGAGAAAAGCCCGCGTCGACAAGGTTGCGCACCGCGATTTCGAACGACGCGCGGTCGGTCTTTGCTCCGGTGGCCGCGTGGAACTCATCGGATGAGCTTTCTAGCCCGATGCGGATCGTCTCGAAGGCTGCCTTCTTCATGACTGCGGCTACTTCCGAGTTGATCGCGGCCGCGTGCAGCCCGTTGGGGCTGTGCCACCCGAGCTGCGGGAACCGCTCTCCCGACGCTTGGAGCAGCGGGATTGCATACCGAGCAGCGTCGACGAGAAAGGCGTCGTCGTACAGCGCCACATCGCGAACGTCGTACCGCACGACCGCATGTTCGATTTCCTGCAGCGCCGCGGTCAGGTCAAGCCTCATGAATCCTCCGACCAGCCGGTGTGAGGCGCAATACGCACACCGGAACGGACAGCCCCGCGAAGTGAGCAGCGGAAGAAACCGAACCGTTCGCATGAGGTCGAGCGCCGGGACGCATTCGAGCGACTCTCCGTGATCGCGCTGCTCCAAGCCTCGGCCAGTCAGCCGAAACAACACTTCTGAGAGGTTTCGCTCACCCGGTCCCGGCACCACCTCGTCCGCGCGGGACCACTTGGCCGCATGTTCCGGCATGAGCGTGGCATATACTCCTCCGAGAATGATCGGGACTTCAGGGAAGCATTCCCGGAGCAGCCGAATTGTCTCCTGGACGCCGGTGTACCAGTAGGTCATCATTCCGGTTACCAGGATCGCCGCAGGTCGGGGCATCTCCATGAGGTCGCGGCGGATGGACTCGGGGGACACACCGTATCGGCTGAACGTTCGCGGCACTTCGGCCAATGCCTCCGGTTTCGGGATAGGTGTCCGCCGGAATCGGCCATGTGCGTGACGCCGCCGGGAAGGCGGTTGTTCCGCGGGGTGGTCGGGGTCGAGACAATCTACGAGTACCGGTTCCCAGCCCTGTTCTCTTAACCTAGTGCCGAGGACAAGCAACCCCATAGGACGCGCCCACAGGTCGTACGCTGCGAAATCGTGAATCCATGGATTTACGAGAAGAATACGCGGTCGCGTCGATGTCACTGTCGTCGCTCACGAGTTGGTGCTTTCCGGCCAGGTGGGGTGTAAGGTCTACCGGGATATTCAATGAGGAACTTAAAGTGCGGAAACTGTCGAGGGAGCCTCATAATATTGAACACCATCACGCCGATGGACAAGCGATCCAGCCATGAAGAAAGCGGCCACCCGAAGTGCACGGTGACCTCGAGCTGCGCAAAATCATACTCGAGGACTTTCAGCAGGGCGACCATATGCTGGTGCACGCTCCGAGTCCGCGAGGGAAAACGAAAATGGTTCGGCGCCAACCTGGCCGGCGCACCTTGCCGCGGACTGTAAAGGGTCACGTAGACTTCGTTGGGGCTCGGGTGTTCGATCGCTTCCTCCCGCGGCCTTCGGAAGTGCACATGAACGTCCTTGGTTCCGGATTCAGCCAAATACAGGACCATGTCCATTTGGTTATCCGCGCGGGCCAATTCCCGGATTTCCGGCGAACGTTTTCGTGCTACGAGCAGCCCGGCCACGAGTACGACCGCGGTAACGATCGCCCACAACTCAAAGCCGTGTGGTTTCATCCACGCGAGGAATACGAAACAACTGACAAAGATCAGGCACATGATGACGGTGATCAACCGGCTCGTGTTCCACGCGATGACCTCTTTGGTGCCCATGAAATACCGGTAGATGATCAGCGACCCCATGTTGATGCAGAAGCTCGCGATAAGACCCAGTGCGTACATGTCCGCAAGGATCATCTGGCTGCCGGCAGTGATGAGAATGATGACCGTGTAAGAGGCCGCGCTAAGCAAATGGATGCGGTAGAGCGATTGACGCTGGTTTGTCGCAACGAGCCAGTGGAAGCGGTAGCGCTCAGCAACACGCTCAAGCAGTTCGCTTGACGCCACAAAGGCCGTGTTCACCGCCATGATTAGGGTAAGGCTTGCCAGCACCGCGACAGCAATCCCGAACGGCAACCCGTTGATCATGGTTGCGTAGTAGGTGATCAAGTCTCCTTCGTGGGCCTTGAAATCGATCGGTGCGGAAAGCGCGAGAGTTGCGAGCGCAGGCGTGACGAGTCCCACCGTGAACGCCAAGAAGATGTACGATTTGCCGATCTCTTTCCAAGACCTCACGAGTCCTGCGGTCTGCAGGACCGACTCAACGCCCGAGTAGGCCAGGACGCAGCTGGCTATGGCGGCAATAAAAATGCCGTAATGCGAAAACACTGAACCTGGTGGATGCCGTTCCGATGCGTGCGCGACGGCCTCTCTCAAGCGCGCAATCGAATTCTCGTCCAGTGCGACGATTCCGGACGCGATCAGGTTAAGCAAGATGAACGCGGCCAGGATAAAAATGCCGAAGACGAATCGTGCGTTCTCTCTGATGCCCAAAATGTTCAGTCCGGCGACCGCCCAGACGATCCCCACTGCGATTGCCATCTTCGAGGTGTGCGACAATGCGAAGAACGAGCCGGCGTTTTCCACCGCACTCACCGCGGAGATGCACGCGGTCAGAATGTAGTCCACCATGATCGAAGAGACCGCCACAAAGGACACGACCGGTCCCAGCACGAGGTATGAGAATGAATAGACCCCTCCGCCGAAAATCTTGTGGTGCTCCAGGATCTCCGCGATCTCGACGAGGCGCGTAGTCATGTAGTGGATGAAGACTGCGGTGAACGCGATGAAGACGATGGCGCTCGGACCGATGAACCTGTACGCCTCTGCCGGAGCATAGAACACCGACGTCAGCTCGTCCATGAGGGTGATAATGGCAACCGCAAACCAGGTCAGCCAGATTCGACCACCGTGGTAATAAGTCAGAAGGGTGGTCCTGCGGATCAAATAGATGAACAATCCGACCAGCAAGCCATTGAGGAGAATAAGGACTAGCGCTTTCATGCAAACCTGTGGGCCTTAAGGCCTGCGGGGACTGTGCCAAATGCAAAAGGGCCTCCCGAATGAATACGGAAGGCCTCCAGTAATCCGCCGTTCGTTGTGTACACAATTCCTTGCCGCGCGAAACAACGCGCGGGTCGGCCGGAATGTGCCACACTTGAAATGCGGTAGCAAGAACTTCTTGTGTGCCTCCCACCCGCGCATTCATTGTCGTCCGCCGATTGCGCAGATTACCGCAGATTATAAGTGCGTCCCACTCCCGCATTGTCTGTCGCTTGGGTTTGCCTCGAAACGGCTGATCTGCTACCTTATTCACGAAGTCAACCACCGCCGCCGGAGGTACTCGACGCCAGGTTATGGTTCGGCGGCACTGAGCGCGTCGGTATCAGTGGAGGAATTGCAAGTGTTGGGATTCAAGGACCTGATGGCAAACGCCGCGAATCTACAGGCGAAATTGGCCGACGTCCAGAAGGACTTGGCACATAGGACCGTTATCGGCTCCGCGGGCGGAGACATGGTGCAGGTGGAAATAAGTGGCGCTATGGAGGTTGTCTCCGTGAAGATCGAGCCCACGCTGATCGCGGAAGGGGACGTCGAAATGCTGCAGGATCTCGTGGCCGCCGCCGCGAATGCGGCAATCGCAAGAGCCGGAGAAATGGCCGCCGCTGAGATGTCCAAGCTCACCGGGGGGCTGCGCCTTCCCGGAATGGTATAAACGGATGTCCTAAGTGCTCCGTTTCGCAACTACGGTAACGCGCCCGCGGCAGAGGATAATGAGAAGATGGGTCAATCAATGATTGGCGTGACAGGCATCTTGCCTGTCATTCCGTTTTGGACAGACAAGATGCCTGTCCCACCATGGCCTCGCCAAAATGTGCGACCGAACATATGAAAGACGGTAATAAGCGCTTGGAGGTGTCTCGCGTGATCGGCCCGCTGGAAGCACTGATTTCCGCCTTAAAGAAGCTCCCCGGCGTGGGCGACAAGACTGCCACCCGCTACGCTTTCTCCATCCTCAACGCAGACCCCGCGGAAGTTAGTGAACTGGTGGCCGCAATCCGGGACGTCAAAGCGAAGCTCAAGCTCTGCTCAACGTGTTTTCATCTTACCGAGGAAGACCCGTGCGGAATCTGCGCGGACCCGCGCCGCGACCCGACGCGTGTCTGCGTGGTGGAGACGCCCCTTGATTTGCTCGCGGTGGAAAAAGGGGGGACCTTCCGCGGTGTGTATCACGTACTGCATGGAGTGTTGAGCCCTCTGGACGCGATCGGTCCCGAAGACGTTCGCCTCGCGGAATTGATTGACCGGGTGCGCGATCAAGACGTCAAAGAGGTCATCATCGCTCTGAATCCCACCGTCGAAGGCGAGGCCACCGCGTCTTTCATCCGCGACCAGCTCAAAGACCGGGATGTGGTTGTTTCCCGGATCGCGTACGGCATCCCAGTCGGCAGCTCGCTGGAATACGCGGACCCACTCACATTGAGCCGCGCGCTTGAGAACCGCGTCAAGCTCTGACAGCAGACAAATTTCGGTTACACGTTCCGTAATTGAATCCCGGGCGGCTTTTGTAGGGGCGAACGGCCGTTCGCCCTCGCATGGCATTCCAAATCCAGCGGTCAAAAAGAATATCGGGGGAGACCCGTGCCACGCGTGCATCCGCAAGGGCGCACGCCGTGCGCCCCTACACCGCTGCCTGATCAAACAATCAAGAATGGCTCATATATCGAAAGAAAAGAGGCCGGCCCCCTCTGCGGTAGGGAAGGGAGCCGGCCTCTTCGGTCAAATCAGACTGAGATCGTTTTAGATAAACGACTTGACGAGCTTGTTCCAGCCGATCTCCTTGAACGAGCCGTAGATGTCGGGAAGCGGCTCACCACCGAGAGCGGCAGCCCGCTGCGGGTCGTCGGTGATCATTGACAGGAGCCGCTCGGCTTCGGACTCCACGAACTTGACGCTGTCCACGCCGAAGTAAAGCTCCTTCAGATCGCCCTTCAGCTCGACGGGATCCAGCAGCATCACCCAGCCCGCGCTGTATGGATCGTCGTGCGCGCACGCGGGATAGTCAAGGAGCTTCTGGTTCACCGCGGTGACCACGCCGCTCAACGGGGCCCTCACTCCGGCTTCCTCGCCTTCGCGGGAAAGGATGAACGATTCGTCGGAGAGTTTGAACCGAGTTCCCAACGACGGCAGCCGGAACTTGTCCACCGTTCCCACCAGGCGGTTTCCGAAGTCATCCAGACCGATGCGCACCCGGCCGCCGTATTCGACCCTGGCCCATCCGTGTCCGCGATGGATGTAATAGTCCCGCGGGACCAGATATCCGTGCGCGTTGAGGTATTGCGGCGGCCCGAACAAGGTGTGGTCCACCTGAATCATGTCGTCCAGCATCTGGTCGAACGGGCAGTCGCCGCACTCGTAGTTGCGCGCACACATCTTGTTGCGGGGGGCCCGGCCGGTCAGAGCGTGGCGGCACCGCTGCTCCTCCGATGCGAGCGCGAACATCTTGGTGTTCCAGCCAGCGTCGAGCGATTCCCGCTCCATCTTCTTCTTCATGCCCTTGTCAAAGGCGCATGTGGTGCAGTCGAACGCGTTGTCGCAGTACTTGGTGGCCACAACTCGTGCGCGCATCCACACACATTCCTTCTGGGAGAAGTTGAACCCGGTAATCGCTCCCTTTTTCGTGTCTGCTGTCGCCATGACGGCCCTCCTCTCGATGTATAGTGAAACAGTGCTTACGTCTTCGGTGAATGTACGGGCGCACGGCCGTGCGCCCACGATGTGCGGCCCCGGCAGATGGCGGGGGCCGCGTGCTTCAAGTCTAGTCAAGCTGCCCGTTCAAGCGCTCGAGCCGTGCGAGCTCTCGGGGGCTCGCTGCGGGCCATGTCCTCGAGCATCTGGTCGTAGGGGCAAGTGCCGCAGTCGTAGCCGTTGGCGCACATCTTGGTCTCGGGCGCATGGCCCATGACGGCATGGATGCAGCGCTGCTCGCTCATGATCCCGGCGAGGACGGGGGTCGCTTCCTTGAGTGTTTGGGCGGTAGCCATCGTGGGCCTCCTTATGTAAGTAGTGCCGCTTATGTCGGCTTATTCGTCTTCGTGACCGTTCGCCCTATGAATAAGCAAGGCGTGTGCCAATTTCACCATAAACTGGAAAAAGCGGTATCTAGCTGGAATGACGAGGCTAAGCTGTGGGGAGGGGCCGGGAGCCGAGATAGGAGAACTGATGCAAAAGACCACGCGAATAGCGGGCCGATTGCCGGGCTGATATAACCGATGGAATTAACAGGAGGTTTCGTATGAGGCGAAACGCCACATAGTGTGGTATTATGCTACAGAGAATCGCATCACCCGGACTCGGCTTGGCGCGGCTGCGCGCTCCGATCCCTCAACGCCTCAGCCACCGCGTCCGCGAGGAATAGCTCGCAGTAGTCGCACAGGTAGCTCATCTTCTCGTCCAGCTCTGTCAGGCTGTTCGAGGCGCGCATGACACAGTGTTCTTTGTGGCAGTGCTGGATATTGAAGGTGTGCCCGATCTCGTGGATTGCGGCCTTGACCACTCGCTCCAGGAACTGCTCCCTTGAAACGAGTGCGCCGTTCAGGGACAGCTGAAGCCGCGCGGTGGAAATAACAGCGGCCTTGCCGTCCATGAACGCGGTCCCGAACACGTAGGTGAGAATCGGATTGGCGATGTCTTTTGCCGTCACCCCCAACACCTTCATGCTGGGCCCTGCATGATTGGATTCAAGGAACTTGATGAGGTCCAGCACATTGTACTGGTTGCGCGCGCTCATGAACGCGCTCTCTGGTAATCCTACTTCGTGGGTGACATCTACCGGAAGGCGGAGGACACCTTGGATACTATCCGCCACTACCCTGAGTACATCCTCTTTCATATGCCCGAGAGGCACGACGGTAATCAGTCCCCTCGAAGGCTGGTAGGATGTCTTTGGAGGCTCTTCATTCCTCATAATAGGCCTGCGTCTCCATTCTTCCACCCGGCGGCCCGGTGCGCCTCGCGGGTCATCGTTGCAGGCCGTACTTGCGGATTTTCTTGTGGAGCGTGGTGCGATCCACGTCGAGCACCTTCGCTGCTCGGCTGATATTCCATTCTTCTTCGTCAAGGATGAACCTAATATGCGCGATTTCCGCTTCCTCAAGCGTGCGAGGACCATTGCCTGCCGGCATGCAGACCTGAAGCGGACTAAGATACGCGAATGCATCGCCGGGGATGACGCGCTTACGACTCGTCACTACAGCGCGCTCGACCACGTTTTCCAGTTCCCGCACATTACCCGGCCAGTCATAGTCCGTGAGCACCTTCATGGCTTGGTCGCTCAGCGAGTCCACGTTGCGGTTGGTCTCTCTCGCGAAGCGCTTGAGAAAATGCATCACGAGCAGCGGGATATCTTCGCGACGTTCCCTGAGCGGCGGTACACGCAGCGTAATCACATTAACCCGATAGAAGAAGTCCTGTCGGAAACTCCCCGAAGCCACTTCGTGGTTGAGATCGCGGTGCGTGGCGCTGATCAACCGGAAGTCGGCTTTGAGCGGCTCCACACCGCCGACGCGGAAGAATGTCCGGTCCTGGAGCACCCTGAGAAGGTCCACCTGCATCTTGGGAGTAATCTCGCCGATCTCGTCCAAAAAGAGGGTGCCGCCCTCAGCGACTTCGATGAGTCCTTTCTTCGGGCGGATCGCGCCAGTAAACGAGCCCTTTTCGTACCCGAAAATCTCGCTCTCCATGAGAGATTCCGGGATCGCGCCGCAGTTGATGGGAACGAACGGGCCTCCCAGGCGCTTGCTGTTGGCATGAATAGCCCGCGCGATGAGTTCCTTACCAGTGCCGGTTTCGCCGAGGAGTAAAACAGAAGACTCGGTGGGAGCGATTTCAGTAATCTGTTCAAACAGGGCGGTCATTTGGGGCGACTGGCCGATGATTTCATCGGTCTGGCCTCTGACTCGGATCACCTCATCCTTGAGATATTCCTTTTCCTCGAGGAGACGCTTGTGCTCGAGGAGCTTGGTTACCAGCAGTCCGAGCCCCTCGGGATCGAAAGGTTTAACCAGGAAGTCATCCGCGCCGAGTTTCATCGCTCTGACTGCGTGGTCCACCGTGCCGTACGCGGTGATGATTACTACCACGGTGGTGGGGTAGAATTGCTTGACCTTCTCCAGTAACCCGAATCCCCCCATGCCCGGCATCTTGATATCGACGAAAAGAATGTCGTAGAGATTGCGCTCCATGAAGTCGAGGGCCTGTTCACCCGATTCAGCCCTATCGACCGTCGCGTTTTCCTTTTCCAGCCAAGCCGCCAGGGATTCCCTGACGATAAGCTCGTCGTCAACGACCATGAACCTGTTCTTACGACCCATAGCTCAACCATGACCTCATCAGAAGCGCCTCTCTGTTGAGAAGGGCCTCTGCACATAGCCTTTTTTTATTGCTCTTTACCCTGATGCAGTTCATCCACCACGGGAAGGGTAAGGACAAACGTCGCCCCTTTCCCTGGTTCGCTTTCAAGTTCAATTGTGCCGCCATGTTGTGCGACGATGCCGTAAACCACACTCAACCCGAGTCCGACGCCCTTCCCGCCCTCCTTGGTGGTGAAGAAAGGCTCAAAGATGTTTGCCTGGATGTCTTTGGGAATGCCGGGCCCGGTATCCGAAACGGCGACGCGTATGGACCCGATATCAGGTTCATAGTGAGCGGTGGCTTTGATGAGCCCCCCTTCGCGTATCGCCTCTGCCGCGTTGAGAATGAGGTTCAGCAATCCCTGCTTCATTTGGTCGCGATCGCCGTAGACGGGAGGCAAGTTGCTGTCCACGTCAAGCTGAAAGTTGATGCTCGCCAGGTCCAGACGATGTCCCAACATGAGATGGATTTCTTCGATGATGGAAGTGATGTCGACAGCGATCTTCTTCAAATCCCCACGCCGAGAAAACGACAGGAGGTTTGTGAGTATCTTGCCGCACCGAGCGGACTCGGCCGCGATCATGTCCAGATAGGTGCGGAATTTCTCGACTTCGCCCCTCGTCAATGAATCCTTTTCAAGGGATGCGCGCATGAGCTTGGCAAACGTCAGGATGCCCTGAACCGGATTGTTTATCTCGTGCACTGCCGCAGCGGCGAGCTTTCCAAGAGCGACCATTTTGTCGCGTTGGAGGTAGTAGCTGAAATTTTCCTGGATGCTCCTGGCTTGGCGGTCGAGCACGTTGGCCATTCCGCGAGTGATGTCTTTCCACACCACCATCACGCTTTTCTTGCCGTGTTCATCTTCTTTGAGAGGGTAGGCGCTGATGGTGAAGTATCGGTTCGGCTTTCCCGTGCGGACTTCCTCCTGAAGCGTGTGCGCCGCGCTCCCTGTCCGAAGCACTTCCCGGACTACGCACGAGCCGCCGCGCTGATAGCAGGGCTCCATCAGCTTCCTGATGGCCCAGTAGCACGCCCGGTTCAGACAGCCTTCCCGAGACATCTGGGTCTTTTCGAGAACAATGTTGTTGATGTCGAGGATCTTCAGCTCCTCATCAACGACCATGATGCTCGTCTCCGCGCCTGCCATAAGCACTTCTTTGATGATTTGCACCGATTCAAGTCGGTTCTGAGTGGTGTGGAGCCGACCGCTCAAGTCTTTGACCGCGTTGAAAAGGTTCAAGGCAAAAGAATCCAGCACGCGGGTGCGCGACGAAATGATTTCCATCAGTGCTTTTCGCAGGTAGTGGTCGTCGGACGTGATGATGAGCAGATCCGGCGGATCGCTTTGCATGATCCGCTTGAAGCGCCCAAATTCCGAGTCCTCTGCTCCGTCCGCCGTCACGGATCTAAGGAGTTCGTCGCCCTGGTCCACCACACCGAGGAGGTTGACCCCGTACCCCAAGGTGAGGAGCGAATCGAGGACTTCGGTGCTCCGGTCGAGGCACTCCGATCCGCCGACCATGAGCACCTTGAGGCGCTCTCCGTTCGTGTGCGGGGCAGGATCGCTGCTGTATAAGGGGGCGTTGTTTCGTGTGTTTCTCATCGCAACAATGCTCGTGATTGTAGCAAAATGTGCACCCAAAAGATACGATGTACCGGAGCGCCTGTCCAGCCCGCTCATTGTTAAAGGCATTGACTCCCGAACGGATAGGCGCTAATCATTTACAGTTCAGCGGCTCTTCGCGGGCCACTGCCGCGCGACTCGACCGCACCGTCCGATCACGGCCCCACGGTGGAGCAATGCTGGAAAGGCTGTTCAGGTCCACATTCTTCAGGAAGAAAGAGGAGCGACGACGTATGCATCACGATTCCAACACCAGTGTGTTCACCGGAGCGTCGAAGTACGTTCTGGACGAGGAACTTGCCAAAATAGTCAATATATCCATTGCGTTGGAGATGCCCCTCCTCCTCAAGGGGGAACCCGGCACGGGCAAGACGATGCTCGCCCACGCAATCGCCGAAAGCCTTGCGATGCCGCTGACGATTCTGAACGTCAAGTCGAGCCTGAAGCTGGTGGACTGCCTCTACCAGTACGACACCCTCACAAGGCTCAACGACAGCCGATTTGGCGATTCTCAGCGTGACGTGAGCAACATCGAGGATTACATCAAGATGGGCAAGATCGGGCAGTCGTTCAAGTCCGACGTCCGGACGGTTCTGCTCATCGACGAGATCGACAAGGCCGATACCGATTTCCAGGATGACATGTTGGACGTGCTCGATCAGATGCAGTTCGACATCATCGAGATCGACAAGACGATCACCGCGAAGAATCGGCCGGTGATCATCATAACTTCCAACGCAAAAAAGGACTTGTCCGATCCGTTCCTGGGGCGGTGCAACTTCCACCACATCGCATTCCCCGACCAGGATATGATGCGTGAAATTCTGCGTGTGCATTTCCCCGATTTGGACTACCAAATCACCGACGCATGCGTGAAAACCTTTTACCAGTTGAGAGAGTTCCAAGGCATCGAAAAGAAGCCCGCCACTCGTGAGCTGATCAACTGGATCAGGGCGTTGCGGACAGACCCCGACTTCCGCGCGAAGGATCTCATAGTCGGACAGATTCCGTACCTTGGCATTCTATTCAAGAAAAGTCCGGACTATCAACAGGCCATCGCACAGGTTCGCAGGCTAGCGCGACGCTGATCCGACGGGAATAAATCATGTTCGTCGATTTCTTCTATCTGCTCAGGGAATCCGGTATACCGGCTACGCCCACATCATTCCTCCGCCTGCATAAAGCCCTCTCCTTGGGACTGGTGGAGGGCCTTGAGGACTTCTACACCGCGGCCCGCTCGATCCTCGTGAAGAGTGAGCGATACTTCGACATCTACGACCGAGTATTCGCCCATTTCTTCGAGGGAGCCGAATTGCCCGACTTCAAGGGGGTCAATATCGACGAGACAGCGCGGGCCCTGCTCGATGAATGGCTTAAGACGCCCGACATGCTCGCGGACGCGCTGGGGATGAGCAAAGAGGAGCTCAAGGCCATGTCCCCCGAGGAATTGCTTCAGTACTTTCTCGACCGTCTCAAGGAGCAGACTGAAGCGCACCACGGCGGCAGCCGGTGGATCGGCACAAGGGGCACGTCACCGGTTGGGCATTCCGGCGTCCACCCTGGCGGAATGCGCGTGGGTGGGCGTTCCATGGGCAAGTCGGCGGTGAAGGTGGCACTCGAAAGACGATTTCGAGATTATTCCGCTGAAGGGCCGCTCACACAGGCGCAGATCGGCGAGGCGCTCAAGCGTCTGCGGAGGTTGGTGCCCGAGGGGCCGAAAGATCAGGTGAACATTGAGGAGACCATCCGGGAGACCACCCGGAATTGCGGCGAGATCGATATCATCTTCGATCGGAGTCTCCGGGACCGTCTGAAGGTGATCCTCATGATCGATAACGGCGGATGGTCTATGGACCCGTACGTTGAGGTGGTGCAAACGCTGTTCGACTACACGCGCGCTCAGTTCAAGGACCTGAAGACTTTCTTCTTCCATAACACCATATACGACTACGTGTGGGAGGATCCACCTCGGGCATACAAACCGCACAAGGTAGACGACTTCGCCTCTTGGGACCGAGAAACACGCCTGATTATCGTAGGCGACGCGAGCATGGCGCCATACGAGCTTATGGCCCAGGATGGTTCCATCTATATTTCCGAGCGGAGCGGCAGGCCGAGTATGGACCGGCTGAACATGCTTGCGGACCTGTTCCCCCATGCAGCTTGGCTGAACCCCACGCCCCCGAGGCTGTGGCCGATGACGCGAACCATCGGCCTGATAGGTCAGATGTTTACGATGTTCGAACTCACTCTCGACGGGCTCGATCGAGCGGTGACCCATCTGATGAGTAAGAACTAGCGTCGCTCTGACGTGAAAGACAACGTTCAGGTGCTTGCACAGGCTTTCTGAGCTTGTATCGCAACTGCCGCACAGGATACAGCGCAGCAGAATTCACGGTAGGGGCGGGTCTCAGACCCGCCCCTACATTACTGTCTCGCGATCGCATTGGCCACCTCCTCGGCTACCTCTGAACGTGGTCGGCCGCGGTCTCATACCATTTCACCTTCAGGGAAGTGAAAATGGCGGGCACCCCGCGAGGCGCGGGGCCCCCACTATTTCCTATAGTGGGGGCCGGCGTCTCTGCCGGCCATTTCGGTGTTCCTTGTTTGAGAGCGAAACGGTCTCACTCCCTGTTGATCTCGGAAAACGTTTGGTGTAGGTAGCCCGCAGCGGATAGTTTGTCGCAGGCGCGCCGCATGAACCCCCTGCACGACAGATCCGCGTCGAGGAAGCAATTGACGATTGCGCCCAAAAAGGTGTTACGCGCCCTCACTCGGATTCTCTTAGGACTAATCGTAGTCCTGGTAGCATATCTTGCTATCCTGACCGGCATGGTCGTGTGGTCTTTCGAAGCGAAGCTCAATCGCTGGCCGATCTTTGTTCATGCTGCGCCTTTCACGCTGCGCGTGGGTGACGACATCGAAGCTACAAGCCTCTTGGAGCGCCTCAAGCGCAGTGGATACGTTCAGAGCAGCGAGCTCATTCCTTCACCGGGTGAGTGGATGCTCGCCGGGTCGACCCTGCGGGTGTTCTTCACAACGTGTCCTCTTCCGGGCCAGGGCATCGTCAGTGGACCGGTCGAGGTGGGGCTCGACTGGAAGACGGTGCAGTCGATCAGGCTGTTGCGCTCCCAGGACGAGGTCAACCGTATCGTGATTGAGCCTGAATTGCTGGACGTGTTGCCGCCTGAAGGTTCTCCCCGCGAGCTATGCAGGCCACTGCCGCTGAATAAGATCAAGCCCCTTCTCGTTGACGCAATTCTTCAAACGGAAGACCCGTTATTTTTCTCGCACAGCGGCGTGGATATGGGATCGATGGTCGAGGCGCTCAAAGCCAATTACAGGGCCGGCCGGTACGTGCAGGGAGCGAGTACGGTCACTCAGCAGCTGATCCGAATGACCCTTCTGGAGAGGGAAAAGAGCCTCTGGCGCAAGATTAACGAGATTGTTCTCGCTCTGCTGGCAGACGCGATCTACGACAAGAATAGAATCCTCGAAGCCTACCTAAACCGCGTGTATTTCGGGCACTGGGGGACGTTTTCGGTGAAAGGAGTCGCCGAAGCGTCCCGGGTCTTCTTCGGCGTCGATCAGGCGGATCTCGACCCCGCGCAATGTGCGCTCCTCGCCGCTATTATCAGGGCCCCTAACGTTATCAACCCTTTTCGGCATCCTGACAGGGCAGGCAGCCGCAGGAACATGGTGCTCGGCCTACTGTTCAAATCCGGACGCATCTCCCGTGAAGAGTATGACATCGCGATCGGTCGCCCCGCGCGAATGAGGCGCTGGGAGGGATCGCCGGTGCGCGCCCCCGCGTTTCTGGCGGCGGTAAAGGAGCGTATCGACAAAAAGATTCCCGACGCTACTTCGGCCTCAAAACCGTACGATGTGGTGACGTCGCTCGATCCGACAATCCAGGAAAAAGCCAGTCTTACCCTCAAGCGTATCGGCAAGGACGCGGCGAACGCGCACCTGATCTTTGCCGCGCCGGACACCGGTGTCATCGAAGCGCTCATCACGCCGACGGCTCGCGGTTGGTCCGGGGATGGAGGGAGCCTTGAAGCGGTTTCTCCCCTGGCCGCGATCCCTGCGCTAACGACCACGAAACAGGATCGCGCGCCCTATTCACTCGCCACGCCGGTCTTTCTGCCGGACGACGCTGCGCGATCCGTGACGTTTCGCGCCGCGTTCCTCGCTCACCGGGAATTCCTCGTCACGCGCCTAGTCGACGCGGTCGGCGCGGCGAAAATCCAGGAAATTCTGGCGGAATTCGGGGTCACTGCGCGAGAAGGGCCGGCGAAAAGCATTGTCGTGGAATCGATTTCTCCTATGCGCATGGCGGAGATTTACGCGGTGCTCGCAACGCTGGGGAATTCCGGAGTGCTTCACCCGGCGGTCAAAATCCTCGATACGGCCATCGCAGAAACGCCGGCGGACCGGGCCCCTTGCTCGACAAGCCCAGCCGTGCTCTTTCTGGTCAACCGCCTGCTCAAACCCACCGAAGCGATCGCGCTCAAAGACGGGCGGTCGGACAGTAGCGAAACGGTGCCCTCGGTGTTCACTGCGGCTGACAGCAGTGGAATCTGGAGCGTAGCTTACCGCTCGGACGCCCTCTGCCTCATCCGCATCCAGGCGTCGGATATGAAGCCGAAACAGATCGAGAACCTCGTAGCGGGCGTTCTCCCGCGGCTCACTTCCCAGGCGAGGCGTCCGACCACTCCCCCCGAAGGAATCGTAACGCGAAAGATCTGTGCAGAATCAGGCCTGATGGCCACGTCACTTTGCCAAAAGGTACTCATAGAGCCATTTGTGAAAGGAACGCAGCCCACCGAGTGGTGTCCCCTTCGGCATCGGTGACGTGGTGCGGCGACCGCAGTGGGTATGCTATGGTGCCGGTTAGGGGCTGCGCGTCCGCATGCGCGGTGATTCATCCCATTGAACGGAGGAAAGATCTATGGACGAATTCGTACAGGCCCACACCAACATCGTTGTGAACGCTACCGTCGAGGCGTTGAAGAAGCATGGCTTCGGCGCTGAATTCTTTGCGACGCGCGATGATGCGGTCCGCTTCATCATGGGACAAGCCGCGGATTGTCAGACCGTCGGAATCGCGGGCACGCATTCGGCTCGAGCTCTGGGTATTGTCCCGCTGTTGGAACAGGCCGGCAAGAAGGTCTACGACCATTGGCAGTTCAAACTCGGCACCCCCGAGGAGCTTGAGTGCCGCAAAATGCAATCGCAGGCTGATTTGTTCATTTCTTCGACGAACGCTCTGACCATGACCGGCGAGATCGTCAACCGCGAGGGAGCGGGCAACCGCACCAATGCGATGACGTTTGGGCCAAGCAAGACCATCATCGTTGCCGGCACCAACAAGATCGTCCCCAACATTGACGCAGCGATTGCGCGGCTCGAAAACGTCGCCGGGCCCGTGCGCGCTATGAGCCTGAAACGCAAGACACCATGCGTGAAGGCCGGAAAATGCATGAACTGCGACTCTCCCGAACGCATCTGCCGCATAACGAGCATCATCCATCGGCAGCCCATGTTTTCCAAAATCACGGTGGCCATCCTGAACGAACACCTCGGCTACTGACCATGGAAGTCACCGTTCAAGCGCCGAATAGAATCGATCTCGCCGGAGGTACCACCGACCTGTATCCTCTGTACTTGCTTATGGATGGTGGATGCACGGTCAACGCAGCAGTGTCCGTCGCAAGCACGGCAACCTTTAGCCCCTCCGACGGCCCGGCCATCAAGATTGTTTCGCAGGATCTGGCTGCGAGCGTCGAGGCGCGTGAGCCGAACCTGCTGCCGTTGACCGGACCGCTGGCGCTGGTGTCTCGTGCCGTTGCGGCCCTGCCACCACCCGACCCCACAGAGATATCAACGCGCAACCACGCTCCGGCTGGGTCAGGGTTGGGCGCGTCGAGCGCGCTCATCGTCGCGGTTATCTCAGGCCTGCTCAAGCTGCGGAATGAATCGATGCCTCCCGAAGACCTCATCGACCTCGCGTGCAGTCTCGAGACCTCGGTGATCGGAGTTCCGGCAGGTAAACAAGATTACGTGGCCGCGCTCCACGGGGGCGTGTCGGTCCTCGAGTTTGGGTACCGAGGCCTCCGACGAGAAAGCGTTCCCGAAGGGCGCACTGTAGGAGAATGGCTCGAACGATCTCTGATCCTGAGCTACACAGGCGAGGGCCGGTTCTCGGGCCTCAACAACTGGGAAGTGACCAAGGCGTTCATCGACGGACGGCAAGACGTTCGAGACAAGCTTACCCGAATTCGGGACATTGCCCGGCAGGTTGCAGCGGCGCTCCGATCGGGGGGCATCAACGAATTGCCCGCGCTGGTGGACGAGGAATGGCGCGTTCGCCGCACACTGGCCCCGGGCGTGAGCACGTCCCGGATTCAGGGGCTCATGGACGCGGCAGCGGAAGCGGGCGCCTTGGCAAGCAAGATCTGCGGCGCCGGAGGAGGCGGCTGCATGATAACGTTCGCGGAGCCACACAAACGAGCGGCCGTGGAAGAGGCATTGAGAGCCGGAGGCGGCCAAGTCATCCAGTTCACGATCGATTTTGAAGGTACGATTGCTGTTTAGGACATTGATTTGTACTAGTTTGCTTTCATACAAATGAAACGACGGGCACCCCGCGAGGAGCGGGGCCGCCACCAAGCAATGGTGGAGGACGGCGTCCCCCGGATCAAGTCCGGGGCAGGCTCTGCCGGCCATGTTCAAATCACTTGTTGGAAAATGCGTTTGTATTAGAGGTATCCGAGCCGCCCGAGACGACGTCTGATAACATCGCCCTCTTCAGGGGAACAGCCTCTCGATCCGCGGCTTCCAGTATCGGTTCCGCCGCAAGCTCCCGAGAGCACTACGTGCTTGTTCTCGGGCTCATCGACACTGATGATCTTCCCGCCAACTCCTGAAGGCACAGTCAGCCCGAACTCGTGAAGGATGGTCGGCGTGAGGTCCAGTAGCGAAGTCCCTTCGATCCGCCTCCCGCGTCTAGCGAATCGACGCAGGTCCGAAAGGCGCGTCATTATGAAGATGCCGTCCGGCGTGGCCGCACTATGGGCGGAAATCACCATCACGGTCGTCTCATCACAAAGTTGGGCCATGAGAGACCCGATCCACCCGTCCAAGCGTTGCCAAAAATCGATGAAGACGCGCTCGGAAAAGCAGCCATTATCGTCTGGGGGGCCTCCAGCGATTCCGCATCCGCAGCACAGTTGCTGGATCTTCGCAGCGGCCGTTTCCGTCATCATGAATAGATCCCACGGCTCATGTCTCAACAAATGGCCTGCAACTCCAAATCTTCCGTCACTCATCCGATGGAGCTGCTGAAGCAGCTTTCCTGGGTCATGATCGCCGTCCACATCGGTTCTGTACGTTCCGCCGGCAAGCTTGTGGATTTCCGGGGCTAGCGCGGCCGGATACGTTAACGATGCAGCGTCGGCAGGCATTGGAGGACCTGCAATAGTCAGCCCGCGACGCGCCGCGGGGGGGTACGTGAAGGGAACATTGAGGAGCATGGCGGTACGGCCGCACTCCTCGATGTAGTCCCACACACACGGGGCCGAGAGTGGCCCGTTGTCCGGTACGAGCGCGTCTGCGCGGTCAATTCCGTCTAAAAGGCCGAGTGCGGTCCGCCCCCTCCCGGTTATTACAGATGCCCATTTGGTAAATCGCGAAGAAGAATCCGTTGGCTGGAGCGGCCCCCAAACACCATATTTCATCAGAGCTCGAAGATTGTGCAGACTGAGGCCGGCTTCTCCGAAGACCAATTCCGGTGTGGCTCCGTCAATACCGATGACTGCAACCCTCCGCCCGCGGCTGGCAGAGGCACCGTAGATTTGACATGGAGCATGATTCCGGACGTCCGGAAAGCGGTCCTCAAGGAAGCCCACCACGGCCGCCAGGGATTCCTCAAGGCCTTGCCGGTCAGTCTGCACGACGACTTCGGCGGTCGTCGGAGCTTCAAATGGAGAAGAAACGCCTGTAAATTCGGGGATCTGCCCCGATCGGGCACGGGCATAAAGACCTTTCGCGTCTCGCTCTTCGCACACCGAGAGGGGACAGTCGAGAAATATTTCCACATAGCGGCCGGGCTCGAAAATTCCTCGCACCGCGGTACGCAGACTCTCCAAAGGCGTAATGAATGCGGCAATGACCGTGTGGCCTGCATCGGAAAGTATTTTGGCTACTTCTGCGGCACGGCGAATGTTCTCCGCCCGGTCGAGAGCCGAAAATCCCAGATCGCGATTGAGGCCTTTGCGAAGCACGTCGCCGTCGAGCAACACGACCGGCACTCCTCGAGCCTCAAGAAGGCTTTTCAGCATCGACGAGAGAGTTGATTTGCCGGAGCCGGACAATCCGGTGAACCAGATTGTCCTGCCTTGGTAATATTCCATACATTCCCACCTGCAACAGGCTCTTCGGCACGGGGTCGCCTTGCGGACCAGCTGGTCAGGGACGGGTGAAATCCTTTTCGCACAGATCGCCCACCAAGCTCAACGAGACTTCGCGGCCGTAAGATGAATCTCTGATAGGATTTCCGGACGCCGCGAAGGAGCATTCCCGCGCAATCGCTTAGTTTTGCAGCTTCGTCATCCCCGGTCAACGAAAATTTAGTGTAGCGCGCAGCCATCCAGCGGCCATTCAAGGCGCCGTGCCGAGTGAGGCATGCATGTAGTGTTCGAGCGGCCCGATCTACGCTGAAATGAATCCGCGTTCGAGCATATGCCGGAGACTAGAGCGCGTGGCCTACCAGGAAGGGCAATCCCCCCTGATGCGGGAGGCGTAGTTCCGAGTAATGCCATTCAAATACTCGCGGCGTGCGCGCCTCTCTGAGCGGTCAGAGGTACTGAGGCCGGAGAGGTTTACGAAAAACCAATGCTGACGCCCATTCGAATGAGTGCCGTTGGCAATTGGCCGGTATACCGGCGAAGCAAACTCAGGGCAGCCGTCCGAATAGGAGGAAGCTTGCGGCCGGCTCACCGCTCCGCTTGCGGATTGGTTTTTTGGAGGGAGCATGACGGGGTGTGTACTCGAAGCTGAAGATGCTTGCGCTCTGCCGGAGAGTGTGGTCACATCGCAGGTCGCAAATTAAGCCTGCGGGCATTGGGCGCTCTTCGCGGAGATAGTGAGAATTTTTTCCCTTGACAAGCGGTGGGGAGGGCCGTTACCTTCACCTAAAATCACGACTGCCTCACGGGTGCGGCCGTAGGTGCCCAGAGAGCGAAAAAAAGGTTGACAACCGGGGGCTTTTCTGTAATAAAGTCAAATCAAATGTAGCCTTGTACATACCTTGGCGCTTGACCAGATCGAGTGTTAAAGTTCCTTGGCAAAGGATTGATGAAAGGAGGATGAGTGTATGGTTAGGAGAACGGTAGTTGTTCTCGGCATATTGTCCTTGGTTTTGGTCGCTGCGACCTGCTTCGGCTTTGGCCGTGGCGGATGCGGGGTGGACTGCAAGCCGCTGTACGTCCCCGTAGATTGCCCGCCTGTGTGCGACTCCAAGATGATCATTCAGAAGTGGTCCGCGAAGATCGAGGGCCCGTGCCCGCCGCCCATGATGGCGGCCGCCGGCTGCGATTACGGTCGCAGAGGGCGTCGGGGTGGTGACGGCCTCCTGGGTGGTATCGGCGCAGCGATGGCTGGCCCGTTTGACCTGCTGTTCGGCGGTCGCGGCGTGTATGGCTGCAAGCTTGGCCGTCGTGGCGGCGGTGGTCCGTGCGGCCCCTTCTTCGGCCCGATTCCCGGTGCCGTTGTGGCCGTGCCGAGATGGTTGGCCGCTCCCAGTGTCGGCGTGTTTGGCGTGCTCTGGTAGCCGACGAATTTTTGAGGTCCGAGCTTTTGAGGGCCGGGCATCTACTCCGGTCCTCGTAAGCTCAACCTGCCGAGCAATGCTCCAGGGACTTGCGGTGGCGGTATCCAACGGAAAAAGTGCTTACAGTAAGCGGTTTTTCGGATACATACAACCACAGACCCTGTGTGAACAACGGTGATTCGAAAGTATACGTTTATTGCCGCCCATATGCGGTAAGGTCTTGAATGAAAGGAGGATGAGGGTATGGTTAAGAAAACAGCTGTAATTCTTGGAATCCTTGCTGTGATGGCGATTGGCGCGGGGATCTCCTGGGGTTACACCGTAAACCAGTGGCCTGCCCCGGGCATTCCTGGCGAAGTGTATCCGCCTGGTTCCCCTTGCTTGCTGTCGCCTGACACCTACTATCTTAAGGGCCCGGTGGCTCCTGCGTGCCGTCCGCCCCTAATTCCGGGCATCATGCATGCGGCGATGAGCATTCCGTTCCGTGCAGCCGCGATCGTGGCCACCCCACTGTTTACCGGCCAATTCGGTCGGCGTAAAGAGTGCTGCCCGATCGAGCTCGATGGCCCCGCGTACGTGACAGCGGCTGTGCCCTGCACCTCGGTGAACGCATACGTTCCGCCGAGAAAATGGTAGCTGCATAGCGCTAGCAATTTTTCGTAGATGCAAAGAGGCCGCCGGAAACTCCGGGGGCCTTTTCGCGTTCTCAAGGCTAGCCAGTAAGAACGGTGCAACCCCATACGCGTCGAAATGCCGGCCAAGTCGATGGGAAGGAAGCCCCCCTGATATCCTTACAAACTGATTCGCTTTCAAAAAGGCAATTCTGGAAAGCGGCTGATATGCCTTCGAAGCGAAGTTAGGCTTGCCGCCTTGCCGGAGACGACGTGAAAAATTGAACAACGCGCTATGCTTTGGACGGCGCGGGTCTCAGACCCGCCCCGTACCCAAGGCCGTGGATGACGCCCACGTAAGGGCATTTCTGAATCGGTCTGCTAGGCGAGGGGTTCAGAGGCTGTCTCACAGCAATGCGCGTTGACGGGGGGAACTACACTAGACGACCGTAGGCGCGGCAGGCAGGTCTGGTTCGCAGTTCTAAGCGGGGGTGGCACGGAGCCGTCTCATACCAGTGCGCTTGCAAAGGAGTAACTTTGGTAGTCAGCCGGGATGCCTCCAGAACGAAGTCAGGCCCGACGTTCGAAGCGGAGGAGACCTCCGGCTGACTCACCGCTTCGACTGCGCATTGGTATCACGACTTCGAGTACGCTTTGGGATGAAAACGCCGGCAGATCCGGCATCTCCGGATCGAGTCCGGGGCTGGTTTTGCCGGTATTCTTCACTCTTATGGTTTGTTGTGGCGATTCCCGCCATGAAAGCTGGTATAGGCTCCAGCCAGAGCGCACAGGAAGAGGGCCACGCCATTGACCGCGTACACGAATTCGATGCCCTTAAGATCGGCGACGTAGCCCCACACGAGCACAGATGCATTGAGGCCGACTCCGAAGGAACCAGTGAAGAGAGCGACAACGACTGCGCGGCTGTCGTCAGACGAGTGGTCAACCATCCTCGCCATCATCGCAGGATAGGACAAGCCCTGGAGCACGCCGAAGACTAGGCCGAGTGCGATTGTATGCCACGCCACAGCGATTTGGGCGGTCCCCAATAGCATGCATCCGAAGCCGCCGAGACAGAAGACGATGAGGCGGTCTCGTTGCATACGATCTGCAAGAGCCCCCAGAAATACCCGGACAAGCACGAGAGTGATGCCGTAGGCTACGAAGAAAGGGCCGGCGCGGAGGCCCAATGAACTCGCGTAGAGGGGGAAGAAGGTGTTCATTGCGGCAAAGCCGGAACCGAAGACCGCAGCTGTCATCATCATGTACAGATGGCCATCATGAAATGCAGTGGAGAAGAAGCCATGGAGGCGACCGGACGCCAGCCTTGGCGTGGGCTCTCGGAGAAATAGGCTCGCAATGAATCCGCAGAGGCCGAACGCGACGAGAAGAGCAAAGTAGGCTCCGAAGCCCCATGCGAGGAGCACCGTTTCCCCGATGTATGGTCCGACGGCAACGGCAAGGGATCCCGATACTCCGAATAGACCGATCCCCTGGGCGCGGTGGCTGGCGGGAACAAGGTCCACGACCGCAGTGGAACAGCCGTTGAAACATGCGGCAAAAGCGACGCCCTGCACCAGACGCAGGGCGATCATTGTCGGTGAATAATGATTGAAGAGGAGAAATCCCGCGTTGGAAATGCCCATGACGAGAATTCCACCGACGATAAAGGGCCGCCGACCGTGCCGTTCTATCAGCGGGGCCAGAAACGGGAGCGACCCGAGCGAGGTCACTCCGATGGCTCCCATGACCAAGCCCGCGGCTGATTTGTCGCCGCCGGTCTGGACTACGAACAACGGGAGCCAATTCCACGTGGAGATGACCAGAAATAGGGTGAAGTTAACCGCCCCCACGAGGAGGAACTGCAAAGTGATATAAGGCTGGGACATTGAGTGGTCTGTCTGATCTCCGGAGCGCGCCGTGAACGCGATGCTCACTTCATCGCTTCGGGGTTACGCGCTCCCAGCCCGTCGGGCCCTTTTCGAATCTTGCCCGTGAGGGCTGCGACGGCTCAGTCAACGGGCGAGGTTCGCGACTTCCGCCTATGGCGGGGGGAGGCGGCAGAGGTTCACCGCTCCCGCTAACAGCGGGAGGTAGCTGGGGCTGAGTTGTGGTCGGCGCCGGCGGGGTTTCGGCCAGAGGGCGTTCGGCTTCGGACGGCGCTGAAGAGTTGCTTTTCAGGTCTTCTTCAGTAATAACGGGCGGTCGCTCGACGGCCCTTCGCTGCTGCTGAGTTCCCGTGCACCCTGCCACAACGATGGCCAGCAAACAGAAGGCCACTAATTGAAGCGGCGTATGAACCATATCTATTCCCCTAACGTCCTCCGGAACTCGTAAGCTCATCGGACCGGACGCTTAATCCCGTGAAGACGTTCGTCCACGTTCGCTTGAAAAAACCTGGGTGGCATATCCGAGATCACTATCGCATCGGCTGATTCCCACACCGATATAGCGAAACTGCGAATTGAGAATATTCCTCCGGTGCGCTGGCCCCTTCATCCATCCTTCCACCATTCGTCGAGCCCAATCTTCTGCATCCTTCGTGATGGTCCGGTAACCGATATTCTCGCCCCCGGATTGCACCCCAGCCCGTTTGAGCCGGCCGGTAAAAGTGTCCCAACCTTTAGGAAACACAGGTGATTCATGCCGAAACGTCCGAGTCTGGCACATATTGTTGCTGTGGTTCCGAGCGACCGAACTGAGTGGCGCGTTCCTTTCAAGAGGGGGCAGTCCGTTGAGCCTGCGCTCTTCATTGGTGTACTCGACCACCCTCGCTTCCAAGTGATCGACCGCCACAGCTCCACTGCTTACACGATTCCGGGCTCTATTCCCTTCGGCCGCATGAACTGTGACTTTAATGAGGCTGAAAACGAGTACGACAGCTATCATCCACAGAATGCTCCCACCAGCCGCGTGCCGAATTGAGGAAGAACCCGACGAGCGCCGCCATCCTTCGGATCTCCGATTAATTGGCGAGCGTTTGTGAACGTAAGTCACGTGGGAGCCCAAGATAGTGAAAAACATCGGTCGCTGGACACGCTCTCGTGATAGAATTTCCTCGTTGCCCTCCTGCCGCGTCGAGTTTATACTAAACGTTCGATTGTACGGCACCGATCACACGTCTCGTGGCATGCTTTTCTCGACGGCGCCGCTACAATCCCGGCATCAGGCGAGCACCAACTTTGGCCCACGAAATGTCCGGCTCGGAGTTCGTCGGCTTACGGATGCCGCCGCTTACGAACGGGTACAGTCTAGCACCGGCTTGTTTTAATGCAACCGGAAAAGTTGGCTGGGCGAGCAAGCCACAGCGACCTTGAGCACTATGCCGGCCGCAGCGCATCTTACGAGCGGCGACCGGTGAGCAATTCGATAGGATAAAACCGAGGAGGAGTCTTTCATGAAGGACGTTGTAATCGTCAAAGCGCTACGAACGCCCGTCGGCTCGTTTGGCGGGGCACTTACAGGAATTCCCGCTGTTGAGCTGGGTGCGCTCGTGGTAAAGGAACTGATAGCTCGGACAGGCATCAACCCGGCAGAGGTCGACGAACTGATTTTCGGATGCGTGCTGCAGGCAGGTCAGGGCCAGAACGTGGCCCGGCAGATCCTCATTCGATCGGGCATCCCGCAAGAAGTGCCTGCGTTGACCATCAACAAAGTCTGCGCTTCGGGGCTTAGGTCAGTCTCATTGGCTGCCCAGGCCATCAAGGCGGGCGACGCGGAGACAATAATTGCGGGCGGGGCGGAAAACATGTCGTCCGCTCCGTATGCTGTTATCAAGGCCCGCTGGGGCGCTCGCCTGAACGATGACAGGCTTGTGGACCTGATGGTCCACGATGGTCTATGGGAGATCTTCAACAACTACCACATGGGAATCACCGCAGAGAATGTGTCAGAACAGTGTGGAATCTCTAGGCAGGACCAGGACGATTTCAGCCTTATCAGTCAGCAGCGGGCCGGCAAGGCAATTGCGGACGGCCGCTTCAAAGACGAGATTGTGCCCGTCGCCATTCCCCAACGCAAGGGCGACCCCAAGATCTTCGATACCGACGAGTACCCGCGGCCTGATACTTCGAGAGATGCACTTGGGAAGCTCCGGCCTGCCTTCAAGAAAGATGGGACGGTGACAGCGGGAAACGCCTCGGGGATCAACGACGGAGCAGGCGCGGTGCTGGTCATGAGCGCGGAAAAAGCCAAGGAAAAAGGCTTGAAGCCCATGGCACGCATCGTGTCGTACGCATCCGCCGGTGTGGATCCGAAGGTGATGGGTCTCGGTCCGATCCCCTCAACGAGAAAAGCGCTCGAAAAGGCAGGTCTCACCCTTGCCGACATCGATCTCATTGAAGCCAACGAAGCGTTCGCCGCTCAAACTCTCGCTGTGGCGAAGGATCTCGGTTTGGACCCGCAAAAGACTAATGTCAACGGCGGCGCAATTGCACTTGGCCACCCAATCGGCGCTTCGGGCACGCGCATCTTGACGACGCTGCTTTACGAGATGCAGAAACGGGACGACGTGAAACGCGGTCTCGCCACGCTCTGCATCGGCGGGGGAATGGGCCACGCGATGGTGCTTGAAAAAGTCTGATCCGCCGCACCTCTCGGGAGCCACGCACTCCAAAGAAGACGTGAGTCCGGATCTCAGCGGCCGCGGTCTCGTACCGCGGCCCGAACCACAGGCACAACACCTCCGGCGAGTGCTCGTATTGGACTTGCCTCGCACGGACTACGGGCAGGCGCTCAACCTCCAGCGTGCTGCGGTCCGTCAGAGCATCCGTCACGGTGGACCGGACGTACTCATCGTCCTTGAACACCCACCCACTATCACGTTTGGCACGCGAGGCAGTGAAGCGGATCTCGTTCTTTCCGCGGAGGACCTCTCCGCACGAGGTATTGCGGTCTTTCGGGTCGAACGGGGTGGAGCGGCGACGTTTCACGGTCCGGGGCAGCTCGTCTGCTACCCTATCGTGAGGTTCAGAGTCTGGAAACTGACCGTTAGGGCTTACGTCCACGGGCTTGAGGAGACTATCGTTCGAACTCTCGACCACTTCGGGGTGAGTGGATTTCGTGTGCCGAAGCACGCGGGTGTGTGGGTCGGAGAACGAGAGAAGATCGCCTCGGTGGGCGTCAGGATCACGCGAGGAGTTGCCTACCACGGGTTCAGCCTTAACGTAAGCCTGGAGAGCGATCCAAGCGACTTAGTCGTTTCGTGCGGGATGCCTGAAACCCGCATGGTAAGTATTGCTGACTTGGCTGGCCCGGTCGAGGAGCAGTCGGTGCGGGAAGTGCTCGTGCGATCGTTCGCCGAGGTATTCGATGTGCGGATAGAGTGGAGCTCACTGCACGAATTGTCCGCGGCTCTTCGAGACCCATGACTCTCATCTTCAGCTACAGCCTGCGCAATTTATGGACTCGACGGTTCACGACTATCTTGACAGCCGGCGGAATGGCGCTGGTCAGTGCCGTACTGGCCGCGGCACTCATGCTTGCAGAAGGCCTCGAACGAACGCTGATCGACACAGGTTCTCCGGACAATGCGATCGTCCTGCGAGGTTCGGCCGAAACTGAGGTGGGCAGTTCGATCGACCGGGAGGATGCGGCGATCATTCAGGTTCAGCCCGAGATAGCGAGAAAGCCCAACGGCGAACCTCTTTCAGCTGCGGAAACTCTGATCCTCGTTTATTTGACAAAGAAGGGGACGGATAAGGCCGCCCATGTGCAAGTGCGAGGAGTCTGGCCCTACTCTCTGGAGCTGCGACCGCAAGTGAAGCTCATTTCAGGGAGACTTTTTCGACCCGGATCGCACGAAGTCGTTGTGGGTTCCAGCATAGCCAGACGCATCGCGGACAGCGAACTTGGGGGAACGCTCCACTTTGCGCTGACGGACTGGAAAGTGGTTGGCGTGTTCGATGGTTCGGGTACCGGTTTCGATTCCGAGGTGTGGGCGGATGCGGAAAGACTGATGGCAGCGTTCCGGCGAAACAGCTATTCGGCGGTGATTGCCCGCGTTCCGAGCGGCAGCGCATTTGAAGGGCTTAAGTCTCGTCTGGAAAAAGACCCGCGGCTGTCGGTGCAAGTGAAACGTGAGGTCGAGTTCTACCGTGAGCAATCCGAGGTGATGGCAAAGTTCATTCGAATACTCGGAACCGCGATGACGATCTTCTTCAGTGTAGGAGCTATCCTCGGAGCGATGGTGACCATGTATACCGCAGTGGCGAACCGTACCGGCGAAATCGGGACCCTGCGAGCCCTCGGGTTCAAACGGAGAAGCATTCTTGCGGCGTTCCTGGGCGAGTCGTTGTTTCTTGGGCTGTTTGGCGGCACGGCAGGAATCTTGTGCGGGTCCCTTCTTCAATTCGTTACCATTTCGACGCTCAATTGGGGGACCTTCTCCGAGTTGGCCTTCGGCTTCAGGCTTACGCCTCAAATCGCCTTCTATACTCTTGCGTTTGCCGCGGCAATGGGATTGCTGGGCGGGATGCTGCCGGCATGGCGCGCTGCTCGGCTCGAGATTGTGGACGCTCTCAGGTCATCGTAAAAGAGGATTACGAGATGTCCGATCTTTGCCTCCTGATCCCGGCGCGGCGCGATCTATTCCGGTTGCCGTGGTTTTGAGACCGGCGAACTTGGTTTTCTCGCTACTTTCCAGACCGTTAAGCCAGTATCGCTGTGCCTGTAGATCAGTTTCGCCTCGTGGTTGGTCAGGTCAACTCCGTAACCCGGCGCGCCGGCCATCACGTCGAAACCCCTCGCAATACAATAATCCAGATATGTATTTCTTCTGATTGCACGGTACCCTTCGGAATCCACTACGAAGCCGGAGAGAGCAACCGCAGGCAATCCGAGTGCATAGGAGATGATCCCGTCATGGCGATCGATGAGTTTCATCTGCGGATCTATCGCGATCAAGTCCGCCCGGATCTTTTCTCGCGAATGCCAGAAGTCATAATTCCAAATATCGCCGGTGGTTCGATGAATCAGATTTCCCGACGAGGTAACATACACAGTGAGCCATATGGCGGCCACAAATGCACGGCTCCCAGGGTGAGCCGCCAGCATGCCGGGTCGAAAATTCCATGCGACCACGATGAGCAGCCAATTGGCGATCAGAATCGAAACCGCGTAATACCATACCCCTTGGTGCCACATGTAGACATAGACGAAATTGTACGCCGCTTTCAGAATCACGTAGGCGAGTAAGGGCATAAAGACGTAGTACGGTGATGACGGATTCCAGGCTCTAGCGTTCGCTTCTCCTTTGAGAAGCATAAAGCACGCGACCAGCACAACCGGGACCGCCATTGCGATGTCTCGGCTGGCGGTTCCGATCCAGTTTGACATCCCGAACGCTCCGGGAGTCTTGGGGCTTATGTCGAACAACGGCGGAATAATATCTTGAACCAAGTGCAACATGTTGGTTGCAAGACAAAAACCGCTCTTCAAGGAGCCGCTTACAGGCACGAGCGACTGGTCGGTCATGTAATGAAAAAGGAACAACCCGGACAAGACCGCAACGGTAGGCGCTATCAAGAGTCCCAATGATGCAACTTTCGCCTTCACGTTTTGTCCCAAGTAAGGCCAAAGCAATAACAGCGGCGGCAAAAGAAAGATGTCATCGAGCCGGGACATGATGACGCACATCAAAACCGCGCCAAGCACAAGCAAGAAACCCGTCGACCAGGATTCAGGCTCCCGAATTCCGCCCCCGCTGATCGAGGCCTGCGGTCTGGATGCATATTTCACGGACAGCACGTAGATGAGCATTCCACCAAAGAAGATCGAGAGAGTGCTCTCCATTCCATTCATGAACTGCCAGCATGAGAAAAGCCCCGGGATGCTCGTCACAGAGGGTTTCGCCGTATCTATTCGGAACAATATGTAGAATACGCCTGGTACGAACCAGAGCCCCGCCAGCTTTGACTGTGTCACTAGCCGGATCGAGCGCGCGACAAATACCAGACCGCCCGTGACCAGAAGACACCCGAACAGGAACGTTGCGTACAACTGTGTTGACTGGTCATTTCCCACCAGCCGAACGATCAGGGTCAAAAGAAACTGCCACAAGGGGTGGAACCCGTTGGTCCGAAGCTCTCCGTCGTACGTGAAGAAACCGAAGGTCGAGTTCTTGGCAACGGTGAGGTAGTAAAACGTGTCGTTTTCGAAGAATCCAAAGACCGCCTTCAGGTCGAAGAAGTAGAGGACATAGAGCGGAGGGTATAGTATTAATACCGTTAAGAAAATGCTCAGGAACGGCTCCTCGGCCAGCCTACGCAAGTTGATTTCTCGAAATCTACCTACATTCAAGCCTTGCCGCACATTTTCGTTTTGAGAAGGCCGCACGCTCCAACTCCTCGGTCAAAATACGAACTCTCTTGTCGCAAGAGAGGGGGTCCATACCGACGGAGGTGATCCTCCATCGGGCAGAGCCAGCAAGTAGAGCTTTGTGTGCCCTTTTTTCCAAAGGGAGACAATGCTGTCAGGGGTCGCCGGTTGTTCTCGCACGAACCCCGATGTGATCAGCATATATTGGGCCACGCTCTCTCTTTCCCAACCTTCGGCGATCACGGTAACACCGTCACCATTCCGATTCACGTAGGCCCGAAAGTCGTCCTCGATGGTCCGAGCGGCTAATTTCTGGTTGTGCCACATCAGAGGTAGGAAGAGCCATCCGCTGGCCAGACGGTGCAAATCTCCCGTTGGAAGGACTTGTCCCGCTCCTATGACGAATGTCGGCCTTTCGATCTTACCACGCGGAAATCGGCCACCAAGGCTGGTGGAAAAGAGATTTACGAGAGTGGGGGTCCGAAAGTCGTCCCGATGGTATACCCGTATTCCGACGAAATATTGACAGAAGAACGCGACCACCAGCACCATTCCCAATCCGATCAGCCAAGAGCGACGCAACGAAGTGCGGGCCAATGGCCAATTGGCCGCGAGGAACACCACCGGAAGAGCGAAGAATGGTGTCATGGTGTAGAAATACTTTGGCGAATGCACCTTACCGAAGTAAAAGAAGAAGAAACCAGCCGTTCCAAAGACGATGAGACCGATCAGGTTCCACTGACGTTGCGCAACCATGAGGGTCAGTCCCGCAGCAATCAGCACAGGCATCAACAGACCGAAATACGCAAGGTAAGAAGGGAGATTGGTCCACGCGTGGCTTCGCTCCGCCAACTCCGCTGTTCCGGAATGCCGTCGGACTTCCTTCACAATATCCATAGGATCGATACCGCCCAGATAGAGCAGCAAACCTGAGACTGCAAGGGTCACAAAGGCCAGGATGGCGGTGCGCCGAACAGCCTCGGACCAACTGCCCCGATATAACAGGAGCAACGAAGCGGGCGCGACCAACAAGACACTGTATCGCACAAACGAGGCGAATCCCAACAGACATCCGGCCACGACAAGAGAGATAACATTACGGCTGGTCGAAACAATGTACAGTCCCGAAACAGCGAGAAACGCGCCCACAACTTTGCTATTTGCGTAATAGCTTGCTGCTGTGACCTCAGGAAAGAGCAGGACAATCAGGCCGCATATCGGGACGGGCACTGATGTTACCCTGTTGAGAAGAAGCGCAGTGACAATTACGAACCCGACGCAACAGAAAGCACCGAGGATTGCAAAGACGGTGTACGCATCCGCTCCCGATATAACGGACAAGGCCCATACTATGTGGTACGTGCCGGCCTGCACCGGATACCGGTATCCATCCAAAAACGACCCGCCCCGCTTGTAGGATTCGACGCCATACGCGATACCGACACCGTCACCCTCGAGAGGAGTGAGAGGGAGTGCTCCAACAAGCAGATAGGCGAACAGCGCGAAAAAGAAAACCCAGCAGGCGAAAATTTGATGCTTGGTCAAGGCCATGGACGGAATCTCAATGCTGCTGAAGAAATCCTTCATTTACTTCGAATCCAGACTCAATTGTATCAGAGCTGATGCTATAGCCCTTGCATATTCCTTTGCGCCCGAGACGGACGCGTGAAAATCGTGAGGGAGATTGAAGAAAGATCCAGCAAGCTCCTTTGTTCTCACATTCCGCACCCTTTTGAGCGGATTCCGGGGTATTTTTGGAAGGCATCAACCCAATGATATCATTGGCAATATTCCTTCGGAGGAGAGTCACCTCATCCCATGTTCAGTGACACATTTCAACTTGACGGGCGTTCTCGGTCCAAAGGTCTTTTCAAGGAGCGCGTCTCGGATGCCTTTGCTCTGCCCAACCCTAAATCGGGAAAGGCCACATTTACCAGTCTTTGGCAGACACCCGACAAGCCAAGTACTAGCATAATCAATGAGTTGCTTCAACCCCGAAAATTGCACCAAATGCTATCCTCAGGGGTGCGGAACGGGAGATGAGAGCACAGAGCGGCTTTTCCTAGGTGCTCGAGGACGTAAAAGATATCCAGGACGAAAAGGGCTGAGGGGAAATATTTGTGCACGAGGCTCCACAGAGGCTTCTCTCCGGCCAGGATACAGACCAATCCATTGTAATTCCAATGATAATCTCCTGCCAAATCTCTGCAACATAAACATGCGGACCGTCGGCCTATTTTTTAGGCGAGCCGAACGAACCAACTGAAATTGGAAAGATGGGAAATCGGAGCGTGCGTGTTACGATCACCCCATGACTTCTGGAAGAGAGAATACTCGGGCAAGGATTCGGCGGAAAATCGCTCAGGCTTGTTCTGCTTTCGCCTGAGAAGGTGCCATTGCTATAACCCAGCTTTCAGAGCTATTTTTTGGTATGACTTCTCCCGTCTACCGCTCCTCAGGCTCTTGCTGGAATGTTGTAAGAGCGGAGTCAAAAAATACTCGGTCACCCGCCTCTTCCGGGGTCATTTGATCGCAGATCCACGGAACTAAAGAAAGCGCTCGACTTCGTGTGTGAGATCTGGTATTGCAATACCAGGAACTTCGTTCTCGGAGAGCCACTAACTCGGATTCCTGGATGCACGGGTGGGTGAGTTGACTGTCCAATATGAGTGTGCCTGTGATGAAGATTTCGATATGTTCGCGCAGATTCGATAACTGCTTCTGGCCAGCCACGGACACCAGCTGATAGATGCCGACCCAATCATTCAGGTAGAAGGGGGACGCGTGAGGAAGAAGTCCACTCTTGCTGACTCCAGGGAGTCCCCGATTGGCACAATTTCCATTCCAGGAGGGCGTATCTAGGTGAGGAACCTCAACAAGCTGACCTCGTTCGGAATATCGCCGCATTCCTTATCGCCGTAAAACGTTCATGAGGTTTTGCAACCACCGCCTCTGGGCGTCTGGCGCGAGTCCAGTTTCATTCCCCGGCTGATCACTACAAGATCCTGGCGGGAAGCCGCTGCCGAAGGCACAAGGTGGACGCGGCAATACCCAATGCCGTTCTTTCGAGATGGTGCCCGAACAGCTGGAAGCGGAAAGAAAATCAAGTTTGCGATGTAATCTGAGGGAGTTATGCTCCTTCTGCGAAAGCGTAGCTTGTTCTTTGATTTATATCTGTGATCCTCTCTTCAGGATCTCAGTTCCCCGCGTGGCTGCCATGCCGATACAGGTTCGCATAAGTAATCCCTCATTTACACGAATGGAAGGATAACCCTATCTCATGATTCGGGTCATGTTGCGCCCGTTTTTCACCCCCTTCCGTGCACTCTGGATGCATCGACGCCTTCTCTCTCAAACGACATGGCACGAGATGCGTGGACGGTACGCCGGATCGCTGTTGGGGCTCGCTTGGCTTATCGTCTATCCGATGGCGTTTTTGGGTGCGTACGCATTAGTGAACATCTATGTTTACCGAGTCAAGTTCGGATCGCTGGATACGAATGAATACGTGATCCTGATTTTTTGTGGGTTGATTCCCTTCATCGGGTTCGCTGATGCTCTTTCCACGGGAGTCCCCTCAGTTGGCGCTAGTTCGGGCCTCATCAAGAACACGCTATTTCCCATTGAGATGATCCCCGTAAAGGCCGTACTCTTGGGACAGTTCGCCCAGGTAGTGGCGACTGCGATGCTCTTCGTGACACTTGGCATCCTAGGCAAGTTGACGGTGTACGTGTTGCTGGTGCCATTAGTGTGGGTCCTGCAAGTTTTGATGATGATCGGATTGGTGTGGATACTCTCAAGTTTCAACGTATTCTTCAGAGATATCCAAACGTTGATAAGCCCCATCATCCTGGTGCTGATGCTAATCACCCCAATCGGATTCCCGGCAGACATGATTCCTAAGCAATTCGAGCCGTATCTCGCGATCAACCCCCTATATTATGTTGTGGTTTCGTATCAAGATTGTCTCATGATGTCCATGTTTCCCAGAATGGAAGTGTTCGTGTGGCTTTGCGTTTTGACTGGGGTCTTCTTTGTTGGAGGGTACTGGATCTTCATGCGACTCAAAGGCGCGTTCGCTGCAAATGTCTGACCCTATGATACAATGTCGCGACCTCGGGATGATGTTCAAGCTCTACCGTCATCCGAGAGACAGGATTCTCGACGCCCTCGGCCTGTCCACGTGGATGTTCTGGAAAAAGGAATATTATCAGCTATTCTGGGCGCTTCGGGGTCTGAACCTCACCGTGAATAAAGGTGAGAGAGTCGGTATCATCGGCAGGAACGGAGCGGGAAAGAGCACGCTGCTGAAGATCATTTCCGGCAACATGACCCCGACCGAGGGCGCAGTCGAGGTGAAAGGGGAAATTCAGGCTCTGCTCACGTTGGGAACCGGCTTTCACCCAGAATTCACAGGCCGGGAAAACATCGCCGCGTCCCTTGCTTTCCACGGCTACACCTCTGAGCACATCTCCGAACTTGAAGAGGAGATCGTCGACTTCGCAGAACTGGACGATTTCATAGACCAGCCGGTCAAGACCTATTCGGCTGGCATGTACGCGAGGCTCGCGTTCTCGTGTGCAACCGCGATAAAGCCTGAGATCCTTATTATCGACGAAGTCCTGGGTGCAGGAGATGCATACTTTGCCGGGAAGTGCGTCGAACGAATGCAAAGGTTAACCATTGATTCAGGCGCCACCATTTTGTTCGTGAGCCATGATATGTCGAGTGTACAGCGCCTGTGCGAAAGGGCTATTTGGATCGAACGCGGACAGCTCAAGGGAGACGGCCGGACCCTACGGATTGTCAAGGACTATACCAAACAGGTCCGCCATGAAGAGAACCTCAGACTCAAGGCGCGAGATATGAGGGTCCTCAAGAAGCAGGCCGCGGGCATGAACGGACAAGCGAATCTATCGGAGACTTTCCTCTTTCATTTCGTCGGCTGCAATGGTCATCCTCCATCGCCACCGGCACGCATCTACAGCTTGCGGCTGCTCACTGGGGCCCGTGAACTCGGAGCGATACAGGTTGGGAGCCCTATGGACAACGCCGCACATTACCTGAATTATGTGATTGATACGCCAGGCTATATGGACTGGGGCAAACCTGAATCCGACACCCGCGGCGCTTTCAGGCCGTACGGCGATTACGAGGGACGCTACTGCCATGCTCCCTTTCAATTTACCGTGCCCAAGGTGCTCCTGGATCCTCCTTCTCTCCTGCAAGTGGAAGTAACGTACTCAAGTGGATCTCCGTTTGCCTTGGAATGGTATGATGGTCAGACTTACTGCCCGATGGGGGTTCTTGGGCCCCATACGTGTGATTCGGTGGTACTCGGGATTCCTCACAAATCAGTGGAAGCACCCCCCGCGGAAATCACTGTACAACTCGTCTCTGAAGAAAGTGACTCGCAGCCGCAAGCTGAGGTGGCCGACGAATACGGAGACGGCGAAGCCAAGATTCTTTCAGTGAGACTTCTCGACGCGGACGGAGACGAAAAGCGCGTATTCGAAGTGGGCGACCCGATGTCAGTGGAGATCCGTTTCACCGTGGATCAACCAATAGCAAATCCCTATTTTGTGTTTTGCGCGTACCTCCCGGATGGACGAACTGCAACGCAATGGATAGCGTCGTCACGAGAGGTTGGAGTGGACACGGTCTCGGGCAAGGGGGCTTTTCGTTTTGAAGTTGACAACCTGTTGCTTGGTAGAAGCCACTACGTGGCAAGCGTCGGTATCTTCAAACGCCTGAGACTGGATGGTCTTGAGTCGGAAAGTTACCATGTGCTGGACCGGTGTATCCACTTTGAAATAGTCCAGAAGATTGAACAACCCACAGACCTCGGATTGTGTGTACATCCGTTTCAGGCAGAGTTGGCCGATGAACCCTGAGTTTCACTATTATGAACAGGAGAGTATATGGGATAGGCCCGATGAGACCTATCAGGGCCAAGTGCAGAGAGATGTCTTGCAGCTTATCCCAACAGATACGACATCAATTCTGGACGCGGGATGCGGTAACGGACTGATCACCAACGCTGTCAGCGAATCCATCCGAGTGGCGGGATTGGATATCAGCCGGGAGGCCCTCAAACACGTGACACGCGAGAGAGTGCAGGGATCAGTCACGGACATTCCTTTCCCGGACGGCGCTTTTGATCTAGTTATGGCAAACGATGTCATAGAGCATTTGAACGACGAAGACCATGCTCGAGCGATACAGGAAATAGAGCGCGTCGCATCAAAATACATAATAGTCACAGTCCCGCACGGCGAGCAACTGGAGCTTAATACTGCTCGTTGCTCGGACTGTGGTGCGGTTTATCACATTAATTACCACAAGCGTTCGTACAGCGCGACCGAAATGCAGCGGCTATTTGCAGGCGTTTTTCCTGTGGTGGAGCTGCGGTACTCGGGAGATTTCAACCTCCCTCTGCGTGACCCCACTCTATGGTTGCGCCACTCAAGCGGCGATTATGCGTGCTGGGAGCACACCGTTTGTCCCGAGTGCGGATCTCGCCGACAATTGTCATGCGAAAAGGACTTTAAAGCACGAGTACTTGATTCGACTCGCACGTTGGCATGGTCGAAGCTTTCCGAACACCGCGCATTCTACCTAGATCGTACTGAAATTATCGGACTGTACTCAAAGGAACCAGTTCGTCATGATGGTTGTCGAAATTCGTCCAAAGTGAAGCGAGGTGATCTGCTGCGTGTCGAATTCGATAACCCGCTTCAATCCATTTATCCTGGTTTTCCACTTAGTTCAGAGTGGGCCAGGTTCTTTGTCCCTCCCGATGGACGCGTGACCGGCGAAGGCATATCACGGGGAGGCAATGCGCCGGAACCTGTCCTCGTCCCGATCCGGTTCCCTCGGCGTCCTGAGAAAGGTGACTTGATGCTGATTGAGGCTTGGGGGGACGACGAAGACTCCTCCATTGCCCTATTCGGACTCGACGGCCTTTCTGGCGATGAGATAGCGATCCAACTGCGTCACACCATCGCGGGATCTCGGTCCCTTCTATGTGAAGTCCCACTCACCTGGAAACCGGACCCGTTTGGATGGGCTGTATCCTTATATCTCTACGGAGCCACAACCGTTCGTTCGCTGCAGTTACTTCCCAGAGGTGTTCCTGGAGCGCCTGCTACTTTCGCCAGTTTCGAGCCAGGCCATAATGTAATTTACCAATCAGGATCCCATCCGCAGGTAAGTTGGGGGTTCCTCGTCCCGACAGCAGGGTCTTATCCACATCCCTTCGACTCCCCGCGTCTGTTCAGTACTCCAATTGCAGGCAGCTCCGAGCGGCCCGAAGAACTTGCGGCCGGATCACTGTTGGAATTGACCCAAGCCCTATGGGACGATTGCCAACGTAGGGAACATGAATTGCGCAGTCTTTTGGGCGAAGCCAATGACAGATTCCAAGCATACTCGATAGAAGCTCAGAGCCGAGAACTTGGCCTGCAAAGAACGTTAACCGAATCGTACCAGAAGATCGGCGTGCTCAGCGAAGATGCCCGGAAGCGTGAAGCCGAACTCCAGCAGGAAGTCATTGAAGCGCACCTGAAGACAGCCGCCGCCGCTGAGGATGCTCAGCGGATGCAACAAGAAGCTCAGATGCGCGAAGCGCAGTTGAGCCAAGAGCTCGGTGATGCGCGTCAGCAAATCGCCGTCATGGGCATACAGCTCGAGTCTATTACCGAAGCAGCCCGACAGAGAGAGGCTTCACTCGCTACAGAGCTTGCCCAAACGCAGCAAAGAGAGGCTTCACTCGCTACAGAGCTCGCCCAAACGCAGTGTCAGATGGAAGAATTGCAGGCCGATCTCTCAGCACTTCGCCAACAGTTGGAGACCATGACCGGAGAGTATCTCCGGAGGCTCGGGTTCAAGAACGGCCTGCGGGAAGCTTCCAGGTGCTTTTGGCTCCGAGTCCGGAGATTGCCGGGCTCTCTCTGGAGATAGACGGTGGCGGTCGCCTCGGGAAAGTTTCAGCGAGCCGGGATGGCTTTGGCCGCACGCAATTCCGGCGACAGTTCCATGCATCAACGGGAGGCAGCATGAAGAATGTTCTTGTGACGGGCGGCGCCGGCTTCGTAGGCTCTAACCTGGTCAGAATCCTTGTCAGCGAATACGGGTGCAACGTAACCGTCATCGACGACCTGTTCACGGGCAATCTGGACAACATCCGCAAGTTCGACATTGAATTTGTCCATGCCAGTATTGTCTCGCAGGATCTGCTCGCACGACACATGAAGGGTAAGGACACCGTCTTTCATCTCGCGGCCCGCAATATCATCGCTTCCATCGAGGACCCGCTGGCAGACCTGGAAACCAATGTGAAAGGCACTTTTTATGTGTTCGAACAGGCTATGAAATGCGACGTGGAACGAGTTGTGTACACCTCGACCTCGTCCATCTACGGCAATTCGAGACATATGCCCGTGTGCGAAGACGAATGTCCAGGATTCCTTAACTTCTACTCGTGCAGCAAGTACGCCGGCGAGGCGTATGCCCAGACCTTCAACGAATGCCACGGGCTGCCGGTCGCGGTGGTTCGATACTCCAACGTGTTCGGGTACAACCAGCATCCTCAGAATCCGTACAGTGGGGTGGTCGGTAAGTTCATCGAATGGGCCCTGAAGAACGAGCCCTTGATGGTTCACGGTGACGGGGCCCAGACACGGGACTTCACGTTCGTTGACGACGCTTGCAAAGCCACCATTCTGGCGGCACTCTCGTCGAAGGCCGTCGGCGAGATTTACAATATAGGCACAGGACTGGAGACTTCCGTCCTGGACCTGGCGCAGCACATTCTCCAGATCACCGGAAGTTCGTCACCGATCCAACACCAGGACAAGCGCATCATTGACAATATTCGCAGACGGGTATTGAACATCGAAAAGGCGAGAAGGCACCTGCGCTATACTCCAAATTGGACTCTGAGAAAAGGTCTGGAGGCCACGGTGGAATGGTACGAGCAAACCAGCCGATCCTCTTGATGCACCTATTGGTGCGAACTCGGCGTTTCGTGCTGTGACGGGATCATCTTCTCCATCGCCGGGGGGGGATGGCCGAAAGCGTGAGGCGTGCCACTGCATCTCACATAAGGGGTCTTCTTATCAACATGACGATGGTTTTGCCTCTTTCGGGTCGCGTGGAACACCCCACAGAGACTCTTGTGGGGTTAGCCGACGTATCCCTCATAAGCGTTAAGATAAGAGGCGGTGCAGTCCCGAGGATGTGTCTTTTCTGCGTCGTTGCAGATTCTTGTCGTCAACCGCCCCCCCCCCCCCCCTCAATCCTCCCGTCAACGGGGGGAAGTGCGTTCCCTCTCCGTTGACGGGGAGGGACAGGGAGGGGCATCTTTTTTGGATTCTTGCTTATCTTAACGCCTATGGAGGTATCCCTCCGCCCCTCAGGGGTGCCAAGAGGTTCAAAATGGCGAGACCGCCGCATAATTCCGGGTCATCTGTGAGGATGTAGCCTTGGCGATATCACGACACATTGAGGGCCTTTGTTGTGCCGCAACCGCAATCGTAATTCTCGTGGCAATTTATGCGTACAGTCGCACGCACCGCATGCTCTCTTCGCTGGAAACCATGCAGAGAGAACAAGCCGAGCAGCTCGCCCGCCTGGAGGACAAGTCACAAAGTTTGTTAGCTCTTGCTGAAACCATGCAGCGCGAACAGGCCCAGCAGCTTGCCCGCCTGGAAGGCAACTCGAAAAGGTTGTCCGCTTTTGCCAGTACGCCGGTCATCGCGGATCTCGAAATCGAGAAATTGGGGGAAGTTCGCCTGAAAGCGCTGAAGTACTCGCTCATTACTTCCCCGGAACTTGATACCCTGGGAAAGTACCGGTGTCCGCGTGAGATCACACTACCGTACCCCCAGTACAAGGATCGCCTTCGCACGGTGCAATTTCATCCGTGGCAATGGTTTCTGAACGTCTCCCAGTTGTGCGCGTGTGCGGATGCCAAGGGACTGCCCCGTGTCAAACAATTCCTCGATCAGAGGCTGGCTGAAATCAACCACTTCACGGTGAGTTTCGGCCCTGCCCTTTTTTTTACTTACCCCTTCGATTACCCGACCAGGGTCGCCGGTGGCAGAGTTTTTAAGCGGGGCTGGGTGAGCGGTCTCGCTCAGGGAGCCGTACTCAAGGCCTGGGTCCAATTGTATCGCCTGACGAATGACCCGAAGCATCTTGATTTGGCCGAAAAGACATTCAATTCGTTTCTTCTCATTCGGAAAGAGATGGGCCAGAAAGAGCCGTGGGTCTCATTCGTGGATGAAAACCAGTACCTCTGGTTCGAGGAATTTCCCACTGACGAAGACCCCCAGTTTCGAGTCCTCAACGGGCACATTTATGCGTTGAAGGGCCTGTATTCGTACTATCTTCTGGCACCCAATGAAGAATGCCTCAAGCTCATCAGGGCGGGGATCACCACGGTGAAGCGCTATTTCAATGACTTCAGGTCGCCGGGCCGGCCCAACCGGTACTGCCTGCTCGGAGACTACGTCGCCGATTACTCGCCTGCCAGGTCGGTGGCAGACCAGCAGTGGCTTTACAACATAACGGGGGATCCGTTCTTCTTGGAAGCTGCCGCGGCGTTCAAGACCGACATGAAATTCTGAGTCCCGTCCCGATTTCGATCGACTTTCGTTGACGCTGAACGCGGGCGTGTCACTGAATGCGAATCTTTCACGGATTGCAGAATATCTGCGGAATACCGGGGGTGATGGCACGGGCCCAGCGCAAGCTGGGATACCGTGCCGAGGCATGGTGTCATCCTGTGCCGAACGTCGCTTTTTCGGTTGACCATACCATCGGTTGGGACCGGGCTGAGCGAAGAAGCCTCCTGCTCAAGAGCTTGACCAGGTTCGACGTTCTCCAATTCTATTTTGGACAATCCTTCGCTGGCCCCGGCTTGCTCGACGTGCCGTGGCTCCGGCGAATGGGAAAGCGTATAGCGTTCTACTTTTGCGGGTGTGACGCTCGCGACAGCAAGTTCACCGTCTCGAATTACCCAATTTCGGCATGTGCTGTCTGCTGGCCCCAGCTTTGCAGTGCCAATCAGGTGGTGGCCCGAGAAGTCGCGGCCCACTATGCGCACGTCATCTTTGCCTGCACCCCCGATCTCATGGAATTCCTCGACGGCTCCATTCTTCTGCCACAGCCGCTGGAACTGGACTTGGTGGATCAACTGGCGGCACGCGGTCCAGGAAAGCCTCCTGGCAGACCGGGAATAGACAGGCCGGTGCGCATCGCGCATGCTCCCTCGAGCCAGGCGATCAAGGGAAGTGCCCGCGTGGTGGAAGCCGTCCACAACCTTGCCAAGCAAGGATGGCCCGTCGAACTGGTGCTCATTGAAAACGTTCCCCACGATCGCGTACTGTCGATCTGCGCCACTTGCGACATGGCCATCGACCAGATTCTGATCGGTGCATACGGGCAATTCTCCGCGGAGATGATGGCGCTCGGCATACCGACCTTTTGCTACATCCGGGATGACCTCTACGCTCGTTATCCTCCGGAACTGCCTGTCATCAGTGTGTCGCCGCTCAATCTTGAGCAAGTGCTTTCAGAATGGCTCGATCATCCCCAATGGTGGGCAGACAGAGGGAGAGCCGGGCGGCACTACGTCGAGAAATACCACGAGTCGCAGGTGGTGGCGCAGAAGTCTTTGGCGGCGTATAAGCCGCAAAGATGGTGGGGCCGCCGCCGCAATTGATATTGGTGGTGAAGCTCCTCGTGATGCGTCGCACATCCGGACACACGAGGAGGAGTAGGCGAAATGCCAGAGCATGACCGAAAACGGACTCTGTCCACATTCCGCTGTATCAGCACACTGTGTACACTATGCGAATCGTAATGATTACAGACGACGTGCAAATCGATCGTCGCATTCTCCAAGAAGGGGAAACCCTGTCGTCAGAAGGCCACGAGATTATCCTCCTGGCAGCTTCCAAGGATGGATCGACCTCCTTCGAGACCATTGGCAACATCAAGGTGGAGCGGATTAACCCGTTTGCGGTTGTTTCGTCGGTGCCCGTGAGGTCTCAGATCAAGAGGTGGCTCATTACGGACTGGAGGGCCTGGCCTCTCCTTCCTCTTCTCGCTGTGGCGCTGGTCCTCCGGATTGTGGGCAAGGCTCTGGCAAGCTTGCTCCGGGCGCTTTATCGAATGATCGTCGCCATTGCCAGAGAGGTGACCGCTGTCATCAGCCAACTTGCAGCTCAGACCCGTGCCGCCTATCAGAAGGGTATAGCCTGGGCAATGAATCGGGGTGAGCGAGCGGTGACCTGGTACTGGGCCAAGTGCACAGCTCAGACCGGCGATCTGGCAGGGCACGAATTGGCGATACTCGAGCGCTTGCGCTTCTACAGGCCGGATCTGATTCACGCTCACGATCTCCCGCAGTTACGAGTTGCAGTTGCTGGGAAACGCATCCTCAACGTGCCTCTCATCTATGACTCCCACGAACTCTATCCCGAAATATGCACCCTGACACCCGACGAAAAACGCTACCTCTTTGACCGCGAAGCCCAGCTCGTTCACCACTGTGATCATATCATCATCATCAACCACTTGACTGCCGCGGAGATGGCCCACCGCTACAAGATCTCGCCTCCCTCGGTCATCATGAACGCGGTGAATTGTCCGGAGAATTTCGACCCGGCCACGAAACCCGATCGATACCGCAAGATCCTGCCGATACCTGAAGATCATTGGATCTTGCTGTATCAGGGATGGTTCAGTCCTTTCCGCGGGCTCCAAACGCTGGTTTCGTCATTTTCCGGCATCCGAGAGGACATTCACCTGATTCTCATGGGGTACGGAGATTTTTGTCACGACCTCGAGGCCATTGCCCGGGAGCGCGGCCTCCTCGATCGGGTCCATATCATCGACGCTGTGCCACAGTCCGAACTCCTGTACTGGACTGCCTCGGCCGATGCCGGGATCATCTGTTACCCGGCGGTTGATTTGGGTCATTACTTCTGCTCGCCCAACAAGCTCTTTGAATTCATACAGGCTGAACTCCCCATTGTGGCCAACGACTTACCGTTCTTGCAACACGTCGTAGGCCGCGAAGGTTTTGGAGTCATCCGCAAGCTCGATACAGAAGATGATCTGGCGCAGGCCATCGAGGAAATGTTCGATCCTGCACTGGGCGGGCCCGACCGCTTCCGACCGAGGTTGAGAGAGAGAAAGAAAGAATACTCGTGGGAGGCGGAAGCTCCCAAACTCCTGGAAATCTACCGTCAGGTGATGGAGCGCAACTCTAGTGGACAATCGAAGCAATAAGGTGCACGGCACAGCGTCAGGAGGTTTCTGGCCTCGAATTGTCATTGTGGCATTAATCGCGGCGCTCGTGTTCGCTGGGATAAGGGCTTACGATTACTACACCCAGGCCCAGGAATACCGTAACATGTTCAAGGAACACCTTCGGGCGAGCCAAGAGCTCCAAACCCAGATGCTCAAGCGCCAGGAACTCCTCTCCAAGTTGGACAAGCGCCAGGAACTCCTCTCCAAGACGCTCAAGGGCATCGAATCGGAAGTGCTCGGCGCAATGCTAGCCCAAAAAGTGGAGGAGCTGGTCTCTCCCTCTGACTCGCCGCAAGAGAAGTCTCTCAAAATTGCCCGATGGATAGCTGCGAACATATCCAACGCGAATGCGAGCCCAGGTGACTACCTGAAAGTATTTGCGACGCGATCAGGGTCGTGCGGGTACCGCAGCATGCTCTTTGTCGAGATGCTGAAATACCTCAACGTAACCGCGCGGCAATTCAACATCTACAACTTCGGCCGCGTTGGAGGAGGCCACTCCTGCGCTCAGGTCTTCTATGATGACCAATGGCATTTCTTCGATGTCAGTTACGCAGGGGTATTCATGCACGAAGGTAAGGTCCTCTCGTGGGATGAGATCAAGGCAGACCCTGAAACGGCACTCAAAGCCATGGTTATCTTTCCTCACACGAGAGATCTCTCATTTGCCTCGGATTCGGTCGATCGTCGGAAGGTTATTGAAAGTCCTGGAGATTTCGCAACTGTACAGAATACAAGGAGAATGACTGCGGTTTATACTCGAAAGAGCGTCGACGGCGCGGTAACGTACGGTTTCAAAGATTCACCTGATGTGAAAATGCTTCACGCGCGCGTTGACCTTGGAACCAGCCGCCTTCCCCTCACTTTGGGCGATTTGAACCAGCAGTACCGCGATGTCTCCGCGGCCGGCGCCTCCCAAATGATCAGCGAACAACTCGGCACGTTGGGCACCATTATTGACACATTCCAGGGCCGCTGGTGCTTCGAAAATGTACAGCAAGATAAAGAGTATTCCATTCGCTACGTTTGCTTCAGACCGTCCCGGCCGGTACCGACGTTCTGGGCCAAGGGCGAAGGATGTACGATAACCAGAGGGCAAAGCTTCTCACCCATTTTTGATTACCAAGCCACTCAAGTGTGGGAGATCGCTTTCAGGCCGTGGGAGACCGGTAGCTGTTCTGTTGAGGTTGGATACGACTTTCGAGAGCTGCGCAGGGGCATTTACGTAGATCAGATCATTATCGATCAACATGAAATCAAACCGTTGACCGCATCTGACAAGAATCGGAGCGGCAACGGTTCAACCGAATAGAGAAGGGCACGCATGAACATACTCATGCTCATGCCCGAATCGGAACCGATCATCGATCGCCGTGTGTTGCAGCAGGCGAGAAGTTTGCACGGAGCAGGGCACCGCGTGACCGTATTGGCTGGTTTCAGGTGCCCGGAAGAATCACACTTCACCGTTGACGACATCGAGGTGCATCGATACGCGTTCGGCCGGAACAATAAGCTTGTTTCCGGGGCCAAGGTCGTGCTTCCGCCGAACCGTCCGATAGGTCGGTATGCCAGAGCACTCTACGGCTATCTCAAAGATAGCTTCTCATCAGCTTACGATGACTTTGTGCTCCAGACCGCGCGGAAATTTCCGTTCGATGCTGTTCATGTTCACGATCTGCCGTTGCTGAAGCATGGAGCTATTCTGAGCGGCGAGAATAAGTGCCTTCTCGTCTATGATGCTCACGAACTTTACTACGCCCTCACCGTGTTGCCGCCATACATGCGCAAGCGGCTGAAGGCTGAAGAGATTCGCTACGTGCCCCAGGTGGACCTGTTCTTTACGGCGAGTCCGGGAATTGCCGATTATTTCGAAGCGCTGCACGGCCGCCGACCGCTTGTGCTCATGAATTGCTCCGATAAGCCGGCACAATGCGATCGAGCGACGGGCCGCGCGGAATTGCGCAGGCTGACCGGGCTTGACTCGGCAGCCCGGATAGTCATCTTTCAAGGCTGGATCAGCGCGGAGAGAAACCTTGATACCCTTGTTCGTGCGGCTGATTGTTTTCCCGACGAGTCGGCGCTGGTGATAATCGGGTACGGGCCGTATGAGGAAGAACTGCGGAACATCGCGACAAGTATCCGCATGCCCGACAAGGTCAAGTTCCTGGGGAGGATCGAAAACAAAGCTTTACCGCCGCTGACCGCGGGGGCGGACATCGGAGTCATCACCTATCTCCCTGTGGATCTGAACTCCACCTGCAGTGCCCCCAACAAGTTCTTCGAGTTTGTGGTTGCAGGAGTCCCGGTACTCGCTCACGATCTCCCCTTTATGCGGGCGATGTCAGAGCGGTACGGGGTCGTTGAGGTGGGTGATCTGTCCTCACCTGCTTCGGCGGCTCGTTGGGTTACGCAGATGTTGGAGGATTCGTCCTGCCTCGCTACCATGCGAGAGAACTGCGAAGCTGCCGCAAAGGAACTCAACTGGAAGGTCGAATCCCGGAAGCTGCTCGAAGCTTATAGAAGGGTATCTTGAGAGGAACAAGGCGTAGCGTGCCGCTCCCTGTTTGGAAGTGATTCGCCGCCCAACCACGACACACCATTTTGTGCATCAGCAAACCGAAGGAAAGAAAGTGCCATGAAACAGAGACAAGACGCGACTGACGCATCATCACCGGGCATAGCGGTGGTTGGTTCGGGTTATTGGGGGAAGAACCATGTACGGGTGTTTAGCGAACTTGGCGCCCTGCGGCACGTGTGCGACGTGGAGTGCGAGACCCTGGAAAGAATCGGACACCAGAATCCCGGAGTAGCGTGCACGACGAATTATCAGGACGTCCTGAATGATCCCGAAGTCAAAGGAGTCGTCATCGCCACTCCAGCGGTCACCCATTACCAGCTATCCCGTGCGGCTTTGGACGCGGGCAAGGATGTCCTTGTGGAGAAGCCGCTGGCTCTTGATATCGACGAGGGACAAGCCCTGGTGGATCTCGCTGCGGCCAAAGGCGCTATCCTCATGGTGGGGCACATATTGTTGCACCATCCCGCGGTGTTGAGGCTCAAGGAACTGGTTGACAGCGGAGAATTGGGGAGGATCCAGTACGTTGAATCTGACCGTCTCAGTCTCGGCAAAGTGCGTACAGAAGAAAATATTCTCTGGAGCTTCGCACCCCACGACATATCCGCAATACTCTACTTGCTGGGAGAGGTCCCTTCCCATGTACAGGCCTACGGGTACGCTCATCTTCAGAAAGACATTGAAGACGTCACGGTCAGCATCTTGCAGTTCAACAGTGGAGTAGGGGCGCACATCTACGTCTCCTGGATGAATCCGTTCAAGGAGCAGCGTCTCGTGGTGGTCGGCGACAAAAAAATGGCCGTCTTCGAGGATTCCAGGCCTGACCGGAAGCTGATCCTGTTCAACCATACGTTCAGATGGATCGACCGTCAGCCTGTTCCAGTGAAGGGAGAAGAGCAAGAAGTCTCCTTTACCTATCAGGAACCCCTGAAGATGGAAGGGTTGCATTTCCTCGAGTGCATCAATACGCGAAAACAGCCGCGCTCAAGCGGTGAGGAGGGTGTCAGAACTCTCCGAGTTCTCCAGCAATGCTATCAGTCACTCAAAGATGGATCCGACCCCCGGATATCGTTCGCGCCTGAAAAGCCGAAAGCTGCACCAGACTATATCGCTCACGAGACAGCGGTCGTGGACGAGCCCTGCGCCATTGGCAAGGGCACACGAATATGGCACTTTTCTCATGTTATGGAGAACGCTCGCATTGGCGAGAAGTGCAGCATCGGACAGAACGTGCTCATCGGCAAAGGTGTTTCGATCGGAAAGCAGTGCAAGATCCAGAACAATGTAACCGTATATGAGGGAGTAACGCTCGAGGACTACGTATTCTGCGGCCCGTCGATGGTTTTTACCAATGTGTATAATCCCCGATGCGAAATCCCGAGAATGACCGAACTTCGACCGACGCTCGTCAAGAAGGGAGCTACCCTCGGTGCAAACTCAACGATCGTGTGCGGGCACACCATCGGAGAGTACGCTTTCATAGGAGCCGGGTCGGTAGTCACCAAAGACGTCCCGAACTATGCCCTGATGGTGGGCAATCCCGCCGCGAGGATGGGCTGGATGTGCCGGTGTGGGAATCGCCTGCGCGGCAAAGACAGTCCCGGTGCCGTTCTCACATGCGTTTCGTGCTCGGACCAGTATCGAAGAACTGAGGACGGCGTTGTGAAGGCCGATTCCCTAAACACAAGCACCAGGAAGGTTCCCCTCCTCGATCTCAAGCGTCAGTACGCAACAATACGAGACGAAGTGGATGCGGCAATCAAGAGAGTCATAGACAGCCAACACTTCATTCTCGGCCCCGAGGTCGAGGCCCTCGAGAAGGAGATCGCCGAATACTGCGGGTGCAGCCATGCTGTTGGGGTGACGTCGGGCACCGACGCGCTGCTCGTGTCACTTATGGCACTGGGTATAGGCCCGGGAGATGAAGTCATAACGACGCCATTCACCTTCTTTGCTACAGTGGGTTCGATTCTCAGGGTCGGAGCGAAGGTGGTATTCGCCGACATCGATCCTCAAACTTTCAACATTGACGCCGCAAAAGTGGAAAAGGCCGTTACCGAAAAGACCCGGGCAATAATGCCTGTTCATTTGTTCGGACAGTCTGCGGACATGAATCCAATTCTCGCGGTCGCTCAAAAGCACAATGTTTCCGTGATCGAAGACGCGGCCCAAGCAATCGGGACCAATTACCTGGGAAGAAAGGTCGGCAGCATGGGCACGGTGGGCTGTTTTTCCTTCTTTCCCTCCAAGAACCTGGGGGCCTTTGGTGATGGGGGGATCATCACCGTCAACGACGGAGATCTTGCCCAGCGTATGCGGGTCATACGAAACCAGGGAGCACAACCTAAGTATTTCCACAAGGTTGTTGGAGGCAACTTCCGTCTGGACGCGATCCAGGCCGCTGTGCTCAGGGTGAAATTGAAACGCCTCGACTCCTGGATGGAAGGCCGACGCGCAAACGCTCAGTTTTACACGCGTCGCTTCTTGGAACTCGGCCTTGCCGGCACAAAGATTGTCACGCCATCGATCGCATTTGAACGCCATGTCTTCAACCAATACGTGATCCGGGCTGAAGATCGTGATGGACTCAAGGATTTTATGAGCGAGAAAGGTGTGGGCACGGAGATTTATTACCCCAAAGCCATGCACTTGCAGGAGTGTGTGAGACACAACGGGTATAAGGAGGGTGACTTTCCCGAGAGCGAGCGGGCGGCCTCCAGCGTACTGGCGCTTCCCATATTTCCTGAGCTGAGTGACGATGAAAAGGAATACGTCGTCTCAGCGATTAACGAGTTCTACAAGAGTTGACGCCGGCCGGGTGGTCGGAATCATCTGAAGGAGCTCCGCCATTCCAGTCAAGGTGGTGACCGTCGTGGGGGCTCGCCCCCAATTCATAAAGGCCGCACCGGTGAGCACAATCCTGCGCGAGACCGGATGCGTGGAAATCCTCGTACATACGGGTCAGCACTACGATGCCAATATGTCTGACGTCTTTTTCTCCGACATGACGATTCCCCTGCCGGATGTAAGCCTTGGCGTGGGGTCGGGCAGCCATGGGTATCAGACCGCGAGGATGCTGGAAGGCGTCGAAAAGGTGCTCCTGGAGCAAGAACCGGACTGGCTGCTCACGTATGGGGATACCAACTCCACGCTGGCTGCGTCGCTGGCCGCGTGCAAGCTGCTGATACCTATTGCCCATGTGGAAGCAGGACTCAGATCGTATCGCAGGGACATGCCCGAAGAGCACAACCGTGTTCTGACTGACCATTGCTCCGAGGTGCTGTTTTGCCCTACCGCCACAGCCGTGAAGAATCTGCAGCAAGAAGGAATCACCCGTGGAGTCCACCTCGTGGGTGATACAATGTACGACGCGGTGCTGCAATTCTCCGCGATTGCCAGGGAGCGATCCACGATTCTCAGCGACCTTGCCCTCGAACCGAAGCATTTCCTTCTCGCCACAATCCATCGACCGTACAACACTGACGTCCCTGCAAATCTCGAGTCAATCGTGGAAGCTCTCGTCGATGTCGGAGAACCAGTTGTTCTACCCATCCATCCACGGACGAGACCTAGAATCGACGAATTGAGCACTCAGGTACTCCGGCGACTCAGCCGATCCGCGGTGCGGATCGTTCAACCGGTCGGCTATCTGGACATGCTCGCGCTCGAGCAGTTTGCCAGACTGATCTTGACGGATTCCGGCGGCGTTCAGAAGGAGGCATACTTCTTCGAAGTCCCGTGCATTACGCTGCGGCCTGAAACAGAGTGGACCGAAACCGTGAACACGGGCTGGAACGCCCTGGTTGCAGCGGATCGGCGCCGCATTGTGGAACTTGCCACGAATGGATCATGGCCGGCCGGTCCTGCTCCACGCCTCTTTGGGGACGGGACGGCTGCAAACAAGATCGCTCTCGTTCTGGCACAAGACGCTGCCCGGTGATACCAAGCGGCACCCGCGATGCACCCATCCAGCAATCTTGATGACTACAAATGCAAAGAAAAGCCGGTTGACGGTCTCACGATCCCGGTATGTCTGATTATTGCGTACCATGAGGAAGCGCAAGCCGGGCTCACGCCCCTTGAGAGCATACTCGAGTACACGCCGGCAGAGAACGTGCACATACGGATGGTCGACAGTACGGATGATGCCTTGGTGAGCACCCAGTTCGCGGCACTCCTCGATGATGATTCCACAGGTATGCGAGGGCGGTGCCAGATCATCCGTCCAACGGCGCGACACAATTTGGCTCGCTGCCTCAACGACGCAATCGAAGCCATGAATCGGGACCTGGTAATCTGTCGCGGCGACGTCACTGTGTGGCAGGACTGGTTGATCCGTCTGCAGCAAACTGCGTACAGTCACCCAAAGATTGCGACGGTCACCCCGTTGTTCAACAACGGACCTTACTGTGCTGTTCCACAGGACCGGCTCAATGCGGTGAACCATACCTGGGATCTGCGCGACGAGGAAACTGCACGTGTCATTGCCGCATACTCGGCAGAAACCTGTACCCAAGTTCCCACAGGGTGCGGTCTCTGCCTGTACGTACGTCGATCGGCGATCGAGCGCTGTGGCGGATTCGACGACACCCTTCCGGAAGGCTCACCGTGGGATGTCGACTTCTGTTTCAGGGCTCGGGAAGCTGGATTTGTTAACCTCGTGGATGATTCGGTCTATGTATGCTGTACGGAAAAGACCACTTGGCCGGATACAGCTCCGGATGGCCGCCCGACAAGCGACGCCGAGGTTATTCGTCATCGGCTTCCCTCCTACTCGCCTGCGATATCCGAACCTATCAACTCTTCACTAAAGGCTATCCAAGAACACAACTACAAACTGCTTTCACTGAAGCGGCCGGAAAAGGCGAAGCGCAGCCCAGACCGGCTTAACGTCCTGGCGCTTCTGCACAATGCCGGCGGCGGATCAGCCGTGTTCGCCCACCAACTTGCAGGCGAATTGAACCGAGCGAGTGCGGGAGAGGTGAACACCGTAGTCTGCTATGGATGCCGCAAGGATGATGGCGGGCGGCCCGGGGAGCGATTCCTGATAGTTCAGGAGCTGCCACCAAAGGCACCGGAAGGATTCAAATTTCCCTTGCCCGGCACTCACCAGTGTTTGGGTCCTCTTGACCACTATAGTGTGGCATCAAACCGTATATATGCGAAGATCTTGGATGAACAGGCCATCGGAGCTCTTCACGTGCATCACTTTATGAATCACACTTTAGATGTGATGTACGAAGCATCGCGAAGAAACATTCCCATAATACTGACTGTCCACGATTATTATATGATCTGCCCCATTCCTTATCTGTATGCACTGGATGATGACGAATGTTGTGACTTTGAACGGTGCCTGAGGGACTCGTCGTGCTGCGGAAAGGCTGTTTTCGGTGAGTCATTCGGATTCGGAGGCTCGGTGAAGAATTTCATCGAGACGTGGCGATCTCAGTTCCGTGAAGTTTTGAACATGGCTTGTTGCATCGTGTTTCCGGATGAGAGCGTCAGGGAACTGTTCGCAAGAGCGTACCCCGATCTTCCTGAACAGAACGGAATGATTATCGAGCACGGCGCACTTCAGGATTATCATCCGGCACAAGACGAGAACGCAGGCACGTCGCGAAACGATACCGAGAAGAAGAAATTCAGAGCAGCGTTCGTGGGCCACATGGTTGAGCACAAAGGAGCACCGGATTTTGCTGCGCTGGTAACGCTTAACAAAGACCGCGGAATACAATGGCATCACTATGGAGGTGGACGGGTACCCCTGGTGTGGAAATTCCGCCGGGACGTGGTGCTCCATGGAGCGTACGAGCGGCGCGACATCGTTCGGTCCCTCGTTCGCGATCGCATCGATCTGATCGTGTTGCTTTCTCGTACGCCGGAAACCTACAGTTTCGTTCTGTCCGAAGCGGCTGCCGCCGGCATACCCGTATTGGCGACAGCGGTCGGAGCTCTTGGAACAAGAGTTGCCAAGTACCGCCTCGGCTGGACCATTCCCCTTGGAGAACGCCCCGCAGACCTGCTCAAGCACATTCACCGACTGAAGGCAAACCCGATTCTGCTCGTGGAAAAGCGCGAGAGTTCACTCCCGGTGCCTCGCTTTGCGGACATCGCGCGCCAGTATCGGGAGCTCTACGCGAGCGCTCTGAAAGACAGGCAGCGGAACGGCGAAGCGTGCACGTTCGACAGGTTGAGCGTCGAGGACATACGGAAGATCTCTGTGACGCGGCTCAGGGAGCCGGAGCGGTCCCAACCGGGTTGTGAGGCCACCAGAGAGGAGCTACTGAAGCAGTTGGTTTTCTCTGGGCGCCAGATCGCTCGCTTCTACAGACGGCGGTCGGACCTCGTTTACTTCGGACGAAGCATCGCTGCTGAAATGGTCGCCATGGTCAAGGCCCGTTGGGGCTGGGCCTTTCGCACCACGGCAAAGAAACGTTGAAGCCAAACATACTCGTGCGCCCAAGGCACGACACTCCTGGAGTAAAACACCGTGTGCGGCATAGCGGGCATTTGCGGGCCAATGTTGCCCGAAGATACTGAACAAAGACTCACCGGCATGCTGGAAGCCGTGGCTCACCGAGGGCCCGATGGCGGCGGGATATGGATCGATCCCGCACGGAAATGTGCTCTCGGCCACAAGCGCCTGGCCATTATCGACCCCGCGGGCGGCCACCAGCCCATGAGCAACGAAGATGGAACGGTGTGGGTCTCCTTCAATGGATGCATCTACAACTACCAGGACCTGGCCAGAACGCTCCGGGAACGAGGGCATCATTTCAGCACCAATTCCGATACTGAAGTGATCTTACATGCATACGAGGAGTGGGGTCCGGCCTGCGTCAAGCGCTTCAATGGCATGTGGGGGTTTGCCATCTGGGACGGGAGGCAGGGCACACTCTTTTCCTCCAGGGATCGCATCGGTGTCAAACCGCTCTATTACGTGTATCATGACGGCGTTCTTGTCTTCGCCTCAGAGATAAAGGCTCTCCTCGCTTCAGGGCTGATCAGGGTCGAAGTGAACCCGGTCGGTCTCAGGCAATACCTCACGTTCCAGTACTGTCTGTGGGACACGACGTTTTTTCGAGGCGTGAAAAAGCTCCAGCCTGGCCACAATCTGGTGCTCGACGTGGGAAGCGAACCACGGCAGTCTGCGTACTGGAATCTCGAATTCCCGACAAGTGAACAGCTCGACGAATCCTTCTACGTCGAGAGACTGGGATGGCTGCTGCAAGACTCGGTCAGGCTCAGACTGAGGTCCGACGTGGCACTGGGTGCCCATCTTTCGGGGGGGCTCGATTCGTCGGCGGTAGTCTGTCTTGCCAGGATGATGTTAGGCGACCTGCCCATCAAGACCTTCACGGGAGCCTTTCGGGCCGGCCCTGCGTTCGACGAGACCCGTTACGCAAAAGCGGTCTCTCAAGCCGCGCACACCGACTACCATGAGACATATCTCACCGCACAAGACTTCGCAGCGTCGATCGAAAGAATCATCTGGTTCATGGACGAACCATCTGCCGGGCCGGGGGTGTTCCCTCAGTTCTGGGTCTCAAAGCTGGCTTCCGAACATGTGAAAGTCATACTGGGCGGCCAGGGTGGAGACGAAATATTCATCGGGTATGCCCGTTACCTGGTGGCCTATTTGGAAGAGTGCCTGCGCGGGGCAATTGAGAACACGGCGCACCGGAGTTATTACGTGGCCACGCTGGAGACCATTGTTAAAAGTCTACCGACGCTGGAACACTACATCCCGATGCTCAAGCATTTGTGGAAAGAAGGTCTGTTCGATGTGCCGACCAAGCGCTATTTCAGGCTCATGGACCGGTTTTCCGACAGCCAGGACTTCATCAGCAATCAGGTGGAAATCGATCCACGCCAAACCTATGAAGAGTTTGCGTCAATATTTGAAAATCCCGGAGCCAAATCAGCGATAAACCGAATCCTATGCTTCGACCTGAAGACCCACTTGCAGGCGCTGCTCCACGTTGAGGATCGGACCAGCATGGCCTGGGGCCTGGAGTCACGAGTCCCTCTTCTCGATTACCGGCTGGTGGAATTTGCCGCGTCGGTTCCGCCCGTCATCAAGTTCAAGAATGGAATGCTGAAGTATCTGTTTCGTGCATGCGTCAATTCTCTTGTTCCACCTGAAATACTCAATCGCACCGACAAGATGGGATTTCCTGTGCCGCTTTCGGAATGGGTTGCCGGCGAATTGCGTGAGTTCGTGTGGGACATTTTTCGGAGCCAGCGCTGTAGGGAGCGAGGTGTCCTGGACGTCCGAGCCATCGAAAGTTCGTTGTCGTCCCCGAAACCCTTCAGCCGGGGAATCTGGGGAGCACTTTGCCTGGAGCTGTGGTTTCGCTTATTTCTTGACCGCTCATCTGACTTCCTGCCGGAAACGGCCGCAAGACAGGCGCCGGAGTCCAGATCTTATTGAAAAAACTGGATTGCCGCTTTCGCGTAATGACGGACAAGAATACAACGCATCCCCAACATAAGGCCTATGGCTACTCCCTCCCCAACCCCTGGTAGGTTCCCCAACGCACGCGCTCCGCACGGTCAGAGACCTCTTCGAGGAAGTGCCCGACGTTTCCACCGAGGTTTTCAGAGCCTCTCTGATAGCCTGTGCTCCCCAAGAAAAGACTTGACATCCCTGCCCAGCAGCGGTTAAAGTCGTAGTGAATGGGGATTACGCTCGTAACAGAAAGCTCGAACTCGCAGCATAGTCACTGCTTTTCGAGGCGGGGAGGAGACATGAAACCGATGACCAGATGGCTGGCCGTGGTAGGCTTGGTTGTTTGTCTGTCCGCGATGGCGGTGCCTTCCACCCACGGCTACTTGTGGACGGGCAACTCCTATTATAGCGTTTCTTACACCGACTCGTCGTATTCCAGTTACATTTCCAAGTTCTCATACTACCTCAACGAATCGTTTCGCTCCGCGTTCAGGGTCCTGGGCAACCGGGGAAATCTGGGCAAGATAACCATCTATTTCTATTACAAAGCGCCGGCCTCCAACGGGACCTACGAGGTGGCGAATGCCCCGGTTGGAGGGCAGACGATCAATCTCAATACGTACGCTATTCAGAATATGGCCGGGAATGAAATTGGAGCTACCATCGCGCACGAAACGTCCCATATTCTGTTCTGCAACTATGTAAATGGCAAGTACTGGTATAACACTTCCACGCAGATGTGGTATTATTATTACATGCTCACGGAATCGCTAGCGCGTTTCACGGGGGACCAGTCTTACCTCTACGGGGCGAAATCCGGGGGAAAATGGGTCCAGAAATACAGTGCGTCGTATATCAGGCTGCAATTGCTCACCTTTAGCTACCTGTCGTCGGAAAAGATATTATCCTGGTATGGCGCCGGCTACTATTATAACAATCTGAGCACGGTCACCGACACTTATCTGGTACAACAAGTCTTGTGGCAGTTTCAAGCCATGGGCCATTACTTTACCAACGGCAACTGGAACATGGGGTACAAGCCGTTGATGTACACCCTCTATTATATGAGGGCGTATGCTTCAAAAGACGGTGTTTACCTCCGCTCCAGTAATTACTCTACCTGCCGGTGCTATTTCGAGTATGCTTTCTACAAAGGCTATGGATACTATGCCAACGCAGGATGGATCTACGGCGCATACTACAATACCAATTACCTGTACGGCAAGTGGTGGTATCAGTGGTACGTCGCCTAGGCGATTACACCTGACATTTTCTCCGAGCCACGAGGCGGCCTCGATCAGGCCGCCTCTTTTTTCTTCGGGTTCGCGCTGTTTGAAGATATCGTTGAGCGAATTGCCGTGGGGGAGGGTGTTCACCCAACTCACTGATATTAAGGTAGTGACCATGGTGACCGGACACGAGAATAACGACAACACGTCTTTGCGACTCAGACGGTCGGTCGCCTCTGCCATGTCGAGACTGTTGACGAGCACGCTGGTTGGCCTGATTACGGTCGTTTTAGCGGCGTATCTTCTGATGCGACTTTATGAGAAGGGAAGGACGCTCGAAGCAGCTCTAGGCCTCGGGTTGCTTGCTATTGCGGGCTTTCTTATCTACAGGGGCGTAAGAGAGGAGCGCAAGGGGTGAAGCCTCCACGGGCTAGGTGGCGATGGCTTCGACGTCTGGTTCGCTCGACCAAATGAATCAGGTTTTCGCAGCCGTCGCGCAGACTCACTCTTAAGCTCCCGTTCCGCACCCCTTGAGTGAGCATGTGGTCCAATTTTTGGAGTTGCGACAACTCATTGATTATGTGAGTATTTGACGTGACGAGTGTCTGTCAAAGCCGTCAAATGTGGGCTTTCCCGATTTGGGGTTGGGGGGAGCAACGACATCCGAGACGCGCTCCTTGAAAAGACCTTTGGACCGACAACGCCCGTCAACTCAAGGTGGATCACAGAACATGGGATGAGGCGACTCTCCTCCAAGGAAATATTGCCAATGATATCATTCGGTTGATTCCTTCCGAAAATACCTTGGAATGCGCCCAAAAGAGTGCGGAATGTAAGTTTCAGAACCTCTGTGATAGCCTATGCTCCCACAAGAAAAGACTTGACATCCGTGTCCAGCAGCCTTTAGTATCGTACGAAGTCGGGCGGTACGCTTGTACCAGAAAGTCCAAATCCGTTGCACAATCACTGCTTTTCGAGATGAGGGGGGGAATCATGAAAGTGATGACAAGATGGCTGGTCGTGGCAGGGTTGGTGGTCTGCCTGTCTGCGATGGCGGTCCCCGGGAGCCACGCATACTTGTGGACGGGCAACTCGTATTATAACGTCTCTTACACCAACTCGCCGTATTCCAGTTACATTTCCAAATTCTCATACTACCTCAACGAATCGTTCCGCTCCGCGTACAGGGTCCTGGGTAACCGGGGATATTTAGGGAAGATAACCATCTACTTCTATTACGAGGGGCCGGCCTCCAACGGAACGTACACGGTGGCGAACGCGCCCATCGGGCAACAGACGATTAACCTCAACACGTACGCTATTTCCAAAATGTTGGGGTCAGCCATCGGAGCTACCATCGCGCACGAAACGTCTCACATTCTGTTCTGCAACTATGTAAATGGCAAGTACTGGCACAACACGTCCACCAACATGTGGTACTATTATTACATGTTTACGGAATCACTGGCCCGGTACACCGGCGACCAGTCTTATCTCTACGGAAAGAGGTACAGTACGTCCACTATCAAAACGAATCTGAAGTACTATGCCTCCAAAACGAAGCTGATTATCTCCTGGTACGGCGTCGGCAACTACTACTACAACCTGAAGACAATCACGGACTCAAACCTGGTGCAGCAAGTCCTTTGGCAGTTTCAGGCCATGGGTTATTATTTTACCAACGGCTACTGGAACATGGGGTACGGGCCGTTGGTGACCACCCTGTATTACATGAGAGCCTATTCGTCGACTTCAGGCCTTTACCTGCGTTCCAGTACCTACACCACCTGCCGAACGTATTTCGAGTATTCCTTTTACAAAGGCTATGGCTACCGGGCCAACGCGGGGTGGATCTACGGCACATACAACAATACCAGTTACCTGTATGGTAGGTGGTACTACCTGTGGTACGTATGATCGGCGATTGTCCCTGAGGATTTCTCTGAGCCACGAGGCGGCCTCGATCAGGCCGCCTCTTTTTCTTGGGGTTCATACTGTTTGACAATTTACTTTGGGAGGCCGTATTTTTCCAGCCGATAGGATAGTGTCGTCCTGGACAATCCCAATAACCTGGCTGCCTTCGATAGATTACCTTTGCTTATTTCAAGCGCACGAATCATGTACCTCTTGTTCAATTCCTCCAAGTCAATGCCCTGCAAAGGAATCTCAATCTCAGAGGAATTCGTCATTGAATTCCGGTGCAACAGCCCCAATAATTGCATGAGATGATCTTCCTGTATTTCGCAGCCCTCTTCCATCAACACGATTCTTTCTATGAAGTTCCTCAATTCTCGTACATTACCCGGCCAGTCGTACCGAAGAAGGAGCGATTGGGCATCTTTCGAGATGGATTGAAAATTCCTGCCAAACTTCTTGTTGAAACGCTCCGTGAAAAGCATCGCCAGTGGCAAGATATCAGCCTTTCTCTGCCGAAGCGGCGGAATAAAGATCCAAACGACGTTCAGTCGGTAAACGAGGTCCTGTCGGAACACCCCCTCTTTCACCGCCTCGGAAAGCTTCTTATTCGTTGCCGCGATGACCTTGACGTCCACATGTATCCTTTTCGTCCCTCCGACGCGATAGAACTCCTTCTCCTCGAGAAACCTTAGAAGTGGTTGCAAAACTCCTATTTGAGGCTAACCGCGTGATATCGCGGGTCAAATAAGATATTGTACTTTCTATAAATTTCGCGTAGGAGGCTCATGGGAGGTGATCCGATGGGCATGCGAAAACCGATGTTGACCGATGAGCAGTGGGAGGAGATCAGGCCTTTGATTCCTCCTCGGCCTCCGAGGCCCAAGGGAGGGCGTCCTCCTGCGGACGATCGTGTTTGTCTGGAAGGAATTCTCTGGATTCTGAAGACTGGAGCCAGGTGGCAAGATCTCCCTGCCGAGTATCCTGATTCGTCGACGTGTTGGCGACGCCTGAGAGACTGGTATGAAGCCGGGGTATTCAAAGACATGTGGCGAGCCTTTCTCTCGCAGCTGGATGAAGAGGGTATTCTCGACTGGGAGGAGTCTTTCGTGGATGCCACCTTCATCCCCGCAAAAAAAGGGGCGCGGCAGTCGGAAAAACGAAGAGGGGAAAGGGAACGAAGTGCCTGGTGGTGGTCGATGGCCAGGGTATTCCTCTGGGAAGCCATACCGACTCTGCCTCGCCAGCTGAGATCAGGCTCCTCGAGAAGGTCATGGCAGACATCAGAGTCCCGAAGACGGGGCCGGGGAGACCGAGGACACGACCCGTCAGAGTGATTGGTGACAAGGCCTATGACAGTGATCCCCATCGAAAACGGCTCAGAAAGCGAGGCAAAAATCTGCTTTCTCCGCATCGGAAGAATCATCGAAACGTCAATCGACAAGACGACCGACTCTGGGATCGGTACAGGAGACGATATATCGACGAGCGCACTTTCGCATGGCTTGGATCCTTCAGACGTTTGGTTGTGAGATACGAGAATCATATCAGTATGTTCGTCGCCTTCCTCGAGTTGGCGTTCGCTATGGTCACATTGAGGAAATGTTTATGAGGTTTTGCAACCAGCTCTAGGCACTCAGCTTCGATATCTTCTCGGAAAAGCTCAAGCATGGCCTTGTTTGCCCATCTGAGCCGTCCCTCCTGGAAGTAGCTTATGGCCAGGGGTGAAGCTGACAGTACCTCGCTCACACTGTAATTTCCCAATAAGAGTGCAGTTTCCGACCTGCTTCGCCTCTCCTCAGCGGCCGCCATGAGGGCAAATGCTTCCAGCAGCTGCCCGTCGTGTTCCTTGAGTTCAAAATCGTGTTGAAAATAGAGGGACAGAATTCCATTCACCGTGTTCCCGCTTCTTACGGCACGTCCTACGTATGTCTGTAATTCATGGTGGAAGATATCGCGACAAGTCAGTGCGTGGTCGGTCGCCTTCAGATTGCGAATCACGGAGACTTGAGTAGCCTGCTCAGCGACCTCACGGCAAACTGAAGAGCTTCCTGCTTCATCGAAATCAGGTGGAGTGTTCCACTTGCCCCATAAGAACGGTTGGGCGCCGTCCAGATGATGATAAAGGGCAAACCGTGCCGAAAGGTGCTCTCCACAGATTCCTGCCAGACGACCGATGTTCACGATCGGATCGGGTTCCATCTCGTGGAAGCATCCGATCAATCGTGTGAGTCCCGTCAAGAGCCATTCGGGGTCTGCGCACCGTTGTCTCGACGGTGTGTGCCCTCGTCGCAGCTCTTCGCACTCGTCCACCAGTTCCCGAGGGATCTTGGATTCGTATTCCACAGAGTCCTCCCCGCTTCGGTGAACTCGACGGTCTCGACATCGAGACGAGGCTTAGGCCGTAATGCAAGATATTATAGCGTAAGTGCAATCCGAGTAAAGACCAACGTGCAAAGCACCCGCAATGCGGCATAACAAGCGGTCTGACACCAATGAGCTTTCGTACGAGTGAAAATGGCGGGCACGGAGGCCCGCCGCCACCATAAGAGATGGTGGGGGCCGGCGTCCCCCGGATCGAGTCCGGGGCAGGCTCTGCCGGCCCTTTCCATGTTACTTGTTAGAAAGCGCATTGGTTTGAAACGACCCTGACGGGGTCGTCCGATACCCACATGGCGGATTCCTCCAGGGGCCTTGAAAACCGGTTGTAATCATCGTTTCCGCAGGGTGAACCCTACGGCTATTCATGGTTTGCCCCTTTCGGGGCATTTGCCGCGACGTTCACAAGACACGCACGGCCTGACCACGTCCTGGCCGCACGTAACTGTACGGACATCTGGCGTCACGGTTTCACGCTTGCGGAGAAATTGTGGCGCGTGTATACTTGACTAAACTTAACGTACCAGACTATCGAATTGTCTTGGAGCACGGGGCTGGTGGCGTGCGGTGGTGAAGCGGTCTTCGCCGGGATCTTTACGGCCACTTTATCCGGCTCAGGGAATCCGCTTGGGAGGCCGGCCCTGATTCTATAATGGACCCCGAAAACTGGACAAGAGGTTAAGGTGGAAAAGCCTACCTTGGTGATGTAGAACCCGGCGGGGGGATCACAAGGAGGCTTTGGTTGCAAGGCATGAGACGGCGGTTTGACG
>Ga0172369_10000406_pt1 | contig 64574 bp, 52 predicted proteins | sample LakKiv25m_FD_114539 | JGI IMG/M metagenome (GOLD analysis project Ga0172369, IMG submission 114539) | Freshwater microbial communities from Kabuno Bay, South-Kivu, Congo - kab_022012_11.25m | ecosystem: Environmental > Aquatic > Freshwater > Lake | place: Democratic Republic of the Congo... | reverse complement strand
CCACCAGCACACCGAGCGCGGTGCTGTCGAGATATTCCGTGCCTTGCAGATTGACGACAAGGTGGTAATACCCCTGCGCGAGCAGTTCTAACATAGCTTCCTTCGCCTGCGGTGAAGTATACATATCCATTTCGCCGCTCAGCGTGACAATCGCGGTATGCGCATCCACGCATTTTTTTTGAACATCGAGATTGATGGCGTTACTCACTATCCATCCTCCCTTATGGCACGTTATACACAAATCAGGCCGCGCGCGGCTCCCGTCATCGCCAACCGTCCGAACCGAACCTGGAACTCCGAACTTATTATAAGCTGCCGACCGGAAAAAAAGGTGTCGCGACTCTCGCGCATCGCCTTTGCCGGGGGGCGGAAACCGCCCCCCGGCGTCATATCATACGATATTTATCGTTTTTAGGGCAGCCCGCGGCTATTCCATCTCGGCGCGGCGGCTCAGCTCCGCGGCATGTTCCGCGGCAGTGGCGCGCGCGGCCTCGATGGCGGTCGCCATGTCGCTCTGCATCTCGGCAAACCGCTCCTTCGCAACCGTTGCTACCTGCTGCGCCGTTTCATCCACGTAGTCCTTCAGCTCTTCCAGCTTCCTGCCGATGTCATCCCGCAATTCTTTGCCCGGTTTGGGGGCATAGAGCAGCGAAAGTGTTCCGCCGATGATGAAGCCGACCAGCATGCCGGCGAAAAAACTGCCGCACGAACCTGACCGCCGAGGGGTGTCAGCCATGATTCGCCTCCTTCTCGGATGTTTCCGATGCGGGTGAAGACTCCCGGCGCCCCCCGCCGAATATTCGACGGGCGCCGGCCAGCATGCCACCCACGGCTGCTGTTGGCTGCAGAATTGACAGCACTTTTTCGATATTTTCTACCGCGTGGAGCATTCGCTCGACGCTATCCTGCATACGCACGAGCATGCGGCTGGCATGCTGCAGAGTGAGCGTGCCCTCCGCGATCATCGTCGCCAGATCCTTGCGGGTCTGCTCCATGCGGTCCATCAGCACCAGCGCCCGCAGTCCCACCGCAATGAGCAACAGGGCCGCGATGCTGGCCAGAATATAAAAGATTATCTGCATGTCGTATCCGGCGAACTCGGTCGGAAACCGAGCGAACCGTATTTCACATGTAGTCTACCGCAAATCTCCGCCGCGTGCAAAACCAATACCACCTGGCTGGAGCGGAATAATAGCGCCTATGTAGCTTCTAACTTACACGCATGCAACATGTTTGGATTGACGGCCATGTCGAGCGCGGCCACCGCCCGCGCTTCTGCGTTGCTCGCCCGTCGCAGCAGCTCGACGCCTTCCCGCCGCCTCGCCGGCGATGGAACGGGAGCGGGAAAAGGCCAGATTTCGCACAGTGCCCGCAGCATGTCCGCAACTTCGCCATAAGCGGCGGCGGATTCGGCGAAGGCCGGACCTTGCGCGGACAGGAAGGCATGCGCGTGCCTTCGGCATTCGGCATACACTAGATGATTGAAGGACAGCGCGTTTGAGCCGTGGGCCGTCTCCTCCTCGCCCATCGCCGTTATCCACACCTCCCAGGCTTCGCCGCCGAAGGTCCACTGCGCGTCGCGCTCGTTCGGCCAGCGATGCCAGTTGATTGCGCCTCGCAACGCCAGGTCGCGCGCGGCGGCGGGATTCGGATTGTCGTGCCGGCCCGGGAAGAGCGCCCAGACCTTGCCGGTATTTTTGCCGGGGCATGCGGACGAGACGCGCCCGCCCACGCGGGCCGCCGCCGGGCCCTGCACCAGGTATTCGTCCCGCTCCGCGTCATAACCACAGGCCAGGTAGAATTCGGGCAAGATCAGATCCCATAGAATGGCGGGGCGTCCCGCATCGATGCTTTCCACGGTACGCTGCCAGATCAACTCGCGCATTTCATCGGGATTACGCATGTCATGGGTGGCGCACAGCCGGCGCAGGGTCAGCATCTGGCGAAGGGGGAAAAGTATGGCGCCCCAATCCCAGGCGGTGGGCCCGCTGGGACACAGGGTGCGCTCAATGTTGAGAATGAAGGCATGGCCGGAATAGCCGAACAGATCGGTCAACGTCAGTGATTCATCCCAGGTGCGGATCGTCCCGTAAAGACACCCCATCATCGAGGTGGCGACGGGAGGAACCCGCGCCTGGGACAGCAGGTGTTCCATGAGCGTTACCCTCCACTGTATTACTGATGTTCGATTTCTTGCCCAAAGGCGAAGTTTTATTTGGTTGCGGCGCAGCCGCCTTGTGCAATATCGCCCATGCGACAAGCACGGAATAAGATTATTCTCTTTGGCAATGTGAAGTCCCTGCAAGAAGACTGGAACAAGAAGGTGAATAGTGAATTGTGAAGTAATTATTGAAAAATGCATGACTGGGTGAATGTTCCATCTTCAAGCGCAAGTCTTTCCAATCATCCATTCATTCATCTATCCAATCATCCAAAGCAATAGAAAGGCTGTCTGATGCAGTTATATGAACTCAAGCCCCGCTTGCTGATGGGTCCCGGCCCATCCGATGTCCACTCCCGCGTGCTGGCGGCGATGGCAAAGCCGACCATCGGCCACCTGGACCCGCAGTTCCTTGGCATTCTCAACGACATCCGCGACATGCTGCAGGCCGTCTTCCGCACGCAAAACCGGCTGACGCTGGCGGTCAGCGGCTGCGGCTCCGCCGGCATGGAGGCGTGCGTCGTCAACCTGATCGAGCCGGGCGACAAAATGCTGGTGTGCATCGCCGGCGTGTTTGGCGGGCGGATGAAGGACGTGGCGGAGCGCGCGGGCGCGCAGGTGACCGCCATTTCCGTGCCGTGGGGACAGGTCATCACCGCCAGGCAGGTGGCGGAGGTCATCCGCGAATACGGGCCATTCAAAGTGGTCGGCATTGTCCACGCGGAGACCAGCACGGGGGCCGCGCAGCCGGTAGAGGAGATCAGCAAAGTCGTGCATGACAGCGGCGCCTTGCTCCTGCTCGACACCGTCACCAGCCTGGGCGGCATGCCGGTGGAGGTAGACGCCTGGCAGGTGGACGCCTGCTACAGCGGCACGCAGAAGTGCCTCTCCTGCCCGCCGGGGCTGTCGCCGGTCACCTTCAGCGCCGCCGCCGAGGAGATCATCGCCACGCGGAAGACGAAGGTTGCGAGCTGGTACCTGGACATGACCATGATCCGGCAGTATTGGGGCAGCGAGCGCCTGTATCACCACACCGCGCCGATCAACATGAACTACGCACTGCACGAGGCGCTGCGCATAGTGCTGGAAGAGGGCCTGCCGGCCCGCTGGGAGCGTCATGCCCGCGTGCATCGCGAGCTGAAGTCGGGCCTTGAGGCGCTGGGTCTGCGCTACCTGGCCGATCCGGCGCATCAGTTGCCCATGCTGAACGCCGTAACCCTGCCGGACGGCCTGGATGAAGCCGCGCTACGCAAGCGTCTGCTGGACGAATACGCCATCGAAGTCGGCGGCGGGCTCGGTGAGTTCAAGGGTAAGGCCTGGCGCATCGGCCTGATGGGCGAGAGCGCGACGGATCGGCACGTTAGCGCGGCGCTGTCGGCAATCAGAAAGGTATTGCCCGGAATAACGGCGAAACAGCAATAATCCCTAACCCCTGACTACTATGCTTGTGTATAATGGTTCCGGCTTCGCTGGATTAGGTCATTATCCATACATAATGGGACAATAAGGCAATTATCCCCTGACGGGAGCATCGATTATGTCCGCGTATCGTTATATGATCGTTCCTTTGCTGCTGCTGGGCGCCATGGCGTCCGGATTGGCGCTGACCAATGCGGAGCTGCGCTCGGTCAGCGTGTTCGCGCAGGCGGAGGATTTCACGTTGCCGGAGGGATGGTTCGTGCGGCGCGGGCATGGGATCGACATGTATGTGCCCCAGGTTTCCGGCGGGTATACGGTGCACACCTCGCCCGAAGGAACGGCTACACTGGATGTTACCATCCCGCGGGATGGGACATATGTGATGTGGGTGTGGTTTACCAAGTGGGCGTTCGACCGCAACCTGGAGCTTCGCGTCGAGCAGGGAGGGAAGATCGCCGGCGCCAGCACCTTCGCGCGGCCTGACGACCACTTTGCCAACTGGTCGTATAACGCGCAGAAGGGCGAGAAGACGGTGGAGCTGAAGGCGGGGCCGGCGCAGTTGATTCTCTACGGCCCGAACTTTCCGAACACGGGCGTGGGGGTGGCGGTCGATTGCGTGCTGCTGACGCAGGATCAGACATACGAGAAGCCGGACTGGAAGGATTTCGGCCCGCAATATTTCGCCCGCTTCACCATGCTGACGCCGGAGGCGCCCGCGGTGACGGCCGGCGTTTCCGCCAACTGGCATCACGACCCGTGGTTTGCCGCGGCGCCGGATATCGCCGGTATCGATGGCAAGCCCGCGCCGCCGAATACGCCGTCCGCCTGGGGCGAGATCTCCAGCGCCATGGACACCGCAGACAACATCGAGACACTCCATTTCAATTTTCACGGCGCCGCTCCCCTGCCAACGAATTGGAGAGCGCGCATCGACTTCGCCACGCGACCCGACGCCGGCGCCATCATCCATAGCGTGGAGGAGGAATGGGACGGCAGCACGGCGAGCTACGTCACGCCCGGCGACCTGGCGCGCTACCTGAAGCAGTCGCCGATGCTGTCAACCATGGAAGCGACCCGGCGCCACCTGGCGGCGGTGAGCGAGCTGAAACTGCCCGGCGGCGAGGGGGATTTCCGCGCGAAGATCTTCAACCTGGAGGGCGACGCATACAGCAGATCCCCGGCGTTGAATAACCTGGAGGCGCAAACGCTGGCAAAGATGGGAATCAACGCCGTGAAGCTTTACGGCAAGTCTTACCAGGACGCCGCGGCGGCCGCCGGCATGGATTTCAGCAAAGCGGGCACGCAGCTTTTCATCCACGACATCGGCCTGAACGCCTGCTCGTTCGATCCGGCGCTCAAGGCGAAGCTGGAAAAGTACCTGACCGACCAGATCAAGGCAATGAAGAAAAACGACCCGGCGCAGTTTGAGAACGTCCGCTACGTCGTGCTGGCGGACGAGCCGGGCACGCCGAACGGGTTAGGGCACATCGGGAAGTGCCAGTATTGCCGCGCGGCCTTCCTCGACTGGCTGAAGGCGCGCGATCTATCCCCGGAGAAACTGGGCATCGCCGACTGGGAGAATACCACCGACTTCACCGCGAAGGCGTCGGACCCCATCGAGAAGCGCCGGCTGGGCTGGTACGCGGCGCAATTCGCGCAGGAAATTTCGCCGCTGCCCTTCAAATACGCGACGGATTGTCTGCAAAAGGCCTTCGGGCGGCCCATCGGCACGCGCGTCAACTTCAGCGACGAGTGCATGAACGGGTTCGGCAACACCATGTCGAACGGCAACGGGCTGAACTGGTTCGAGTTCGGCCGGCTGGGCGCCACCACCATCCCGTGGACGGAGGATTTCCTTTTCCAGAACCCGCATCTCACCCCTTTCCTGGTTGATGTGCTCCACTCGACCGAGGCGACGAAAAATATTCCACTCGGCGCGTATATCATCTGGGGTTACGGCCCGCCGACCGACCCGCACTCCGCAGAGCTGCGGGCAATGAGCGCGGCGGGACGAGGCGCGAAGTCATTGAATTATTACTGGTACGGCCCGCATTACGCCTCGACCGAATGCGCTTTCAGCGAAGATACGCGGTACGTGCAGAGCGTCGCTTATGTGAACCGCGTGCTGGGATTGTCGGATGCCGTGCTGGGGCCGGCCATGCCGCCCGCCCGGCAGACAGCCATCCTGTGGAGTCAGGCGACCGAGCAGTGGCCGTCGGACAACATATGCACCATCGAGCGGCGCATGCTGCATTACGCGCTGTCGATGCAGCAGATTCCGGTGGATTTCCTCTGCGAGAAAGACCTGGCGACGCGGCTGAAGGATTATAAAGTGCTGTACTTGCCGGCGACCAACCTGCCGGCGGAGGCGGCGCCGGTGCTGCGCGCGTGGGTGGAGGCGGGCGGCACGCTGGCGGTGTGTGGCGGCGGTCCGGCGCGCGATGAATTCAACGAGCCATCAGACGCCCTGCGCGCCATACAAGGCCTGACGGGCGTGACCGAACGGCGCGACGCGCCGTATTACCGCGCGGAAGGCGCGCTGGCCGCCGGCGCGGAGGCGCTTTTCGCCGGCCCGCCGGCGCCGCTGAGCGTGGGCGGGTTGCATTCCGCGCTGCTCCCCGCGCCGGGGGTGAAGGTATCGGCGACATACCGGGACGGCGAGGCGGCGGTGGTGGAGAGGAGCCTGGGGAAGGGGCGGGTCATCACCTACGGCTACATGCCGGGGATGAGCCTGCTGACGCAGATAAGCGCCGAAGCGATCAACAGCCGGCTGTTCTGGAAACCCGTGGCGGGAGAATATTACCGGATGATCGCAGAGCCGGTGCTGAAGTCGGGCCTCAAGACACCCGTCACCACCCGGCTCGGTGTGGATGCCGCCCGGTTGGACGGTCCCGCGGGCTTCGCGGTGACGCTGGCCAACTACACCGGAGAGCCGATCGATGAATTGACGGTGCTGGTGCGTGGGGTGGCGGAAGTGAAAGAGGTAGTCTCCGCCGTGCAGGGACCGATAGAATTCACCAGGACGGAAGACGGCATCACCGTGACGCTGCCGTTGGGGACGGTGGATGTGGTGGAGTTAACCGATTAACGAATGGACTGGTATTTCAGAGAAAATATATGAGTTGCGCCATTCCATCGGTATGATCATAGGTGGTTTTTGATTATGGACGAGCTTTATGCGCATGGGCGGGCAACAGCCCTTACGGAACCTACTACGAGCTGAGGGGGTGCTTTTAATTAGTACTCGTCAAGCAGGAAATCTGTAAAGAATGCAGAATACCGCCTGTATAGGAACAGGAGGTTATCATGACACGTTTTGTCCTGACGCTCACCGCGCTCTGCCTGCTTGCCGCATCTCTCGCATCGGCGGCTGACTACGTCATCAGCCGCAAAGTACTGTTGCCGAACAACGCGCCGGCGGCGAAACTGCCGGTGGTTATGCGCCTTTTCGACAACGGCCATCCCGTCAGCAACATCCTGCTGCATACCGACGCCAACGGCATGCTCAATTATCGCATTACCGAGGCGACGCTGGCGAAAATCGAGTATCCTTTTGTCTATTTCTATCTGGGCTCGGCAAAGTCCGCGTTCATGATTTCGCAGATAGACTCGCAAACTCTCAAACCAAGCACGGCGGCGGATTTCCTCCCGCCGATGCCGGCGATGCTCTCGCCCGGTTCCTCGCAAAATCCGGATCCGAACGCGCCGATCTACCTGCAGCCGCCGTATACGCAAAAGGGGCGCGTGGTCGATGCAAAAGGCCAGCCGGTGGTTGGCGCCACGGTAAAAATCGGCGGCGCGCAGATTGGCGGGCCGTTCGGCGATATCAGCGGCGGTTTCCCGGTAAATTATCCGGTGGAGCAAATTTCCACACCGCAAATGACCGCGGTAACCGGCGCCAACGGCGTGTTTAACATGCCCGGCTTATATGTCGAATTAGGGCCGGGAATGATGGCCGACCGGACGCTATGCGCGGTATATGCCGTGAAATCCGCGGATGGCAAGACGCTGGCGGGCGAGAACCCGCGATTCCTGATGTATGCTCGCAGCGCAGAAATCGAGGACAAGGATGAAACACGCTGGAAGATCGTGGTGGAACCGACGCAGCGAATCAGCGGGCGCGTGATAGACAGCATCACCGGTCAACCCGTGGCAGGCGTGCGAGTCAGCCTGCGCGGGCGTCCCGATTTGCTGGCCGGCACCTGCATGCCGGTGCAGACCGATGCGAATGGAAGCTATACGTTTCCATCCGTGCCGCGGTGCCGGGCGCTGTTGGCCATCGCCGGCCGGCAAGGCGACAATTATACTGAAGGATGGATTGAGCTGCCGGCCGGCTGGTCTTCGCATCGTCCGAATGAGCCGGAACCGGACACGAAGCCGATCGAGAACGCCGACATTCCCGTTAATCCGCTGGTAGATGTTCCCATCGTGTTAACCGACGCCGAGACGGAAAGGGTCACCGGCGCGACGGTGCTGATGACCATCGAGTGCGATCGCGGTTTTATGGAAGGCACCAATCCAGACAGCCTGGTCTTCGATCCGACAACCTACCAGTGCGTGGTGCCACCTGGCGGGAAATTCACCGCGCGCATCCCCGTCGGCCCATGCACCATCATATTTGCCGCACCGGGGTACAAGGGCTTTATTCGCGCAGATATTCAGCCGGAGGATAATCCGCCGATCGAGGCTGTGGTCGAGCGCCTGGAAGGCCTTCTTTTCCAGATGCAGACGACCAATCCCCAAAAATTCGAGAACCTGCGGCTCGTTTTCTTCAACGAAGAGACCGGAGAATCGCACACCTGCCTGGGTTGGCAAATCCGCGAGAACGGTCGCTGGTTCTTCGATTGTGCCAACCTGGGTCCAATATATGCCTGGCAGGTGCAGGTCATCCGCAACGGTAAGGAGATCGTGCCGTTAACGAAAGTTCCCAACATCGGATGGTGGCCGATCACCTTGATTATTCCGTAATTTTGGGAAACGGTTTCTACGTCGAAACGGGTCCGAGCGGGTAATAAAGAGTGAAACCCCGGCTCGTAGCACGGTCCTTACGGGACCTACTACGAGCCGGGGATTACTTTTGATTACGAACGGCATTATTCAGAGCGAGCACATGGCAGGATTCTTTTCCCGCGGGGCGGAAAATAGAATATGGTATAGACATGAACGCAAAGAAGGATAAAGTGATTACCTCCGAATCCGCGCGCGAGCAACTGGCGGCGGCGCGGCGCATTGTCATCAAGGTCGGCAGCAACCTGGTCGCCACGCCGGAAGGCGAATTTAACCACGAACAACTGGACGGCGTGGTGGCGGAGATTGCCGCGCTGAATCGCGAGGGGCGCGAGGTGCTGCTGGTTACCTCGGGCGCGGTGCGATTGGGGCTGGCGAAGCTGGGACTGTTGGGCGGGCGGAAGCCGGACCTTTCCACCCGGCAGGCGGCGGCATCGGTGGGCCAGGTGGAGCTGATGACCTGCTACAATGCCGCGTTTCGCCGGCACGGGTGCACGGTGGGGCAATTGCTGCTCACCGGGGAGGATATCTCCGCCCGCAGGCGCTATCTGCATATCCGCAACACGCTGCTGCCGCTGATGCGGCGCCATAACGTAGTGCCGGTGATCAACGAGAACGACTCAACCTCGGTGGAGGGCGTGCAGATCGGCGAGAACGACCGGCTGGCGGCGCTGATCGCCGGCAAGGTGCAGTGCGATCTGCTCATCCTTCTCTCCGACGTCGAGGGACTTTACACCGCCGACCCCCGCGCCAATCCCGACGCCAGACTGGTTCACGAGGTAGCGCGCATCACCCCGGCGCTGGACAATATGGCGGGGGGCAGCACCTCGGGCGTCGGGCGCGGCGGGATGCGCTCGAAGCTGGCGGCGGCGCGCATTGCCACCCGCATGGGCGCCCACCTGGTGGTTGCGCTGGGCCGCCATCAGTGGGTGATCTCCCGTATCCTGGCGGGCGAAGAAATCGGCACGCTCTTCGTCGCCCGCGCGGAGAGCCGGGTGAGCGCGCGCAAGCAATGGCTGGGCTTTGCCGCCAACCCGCAGGGCACGTTGCGCGTGGACACCGGCGCGGCGGCGGCGCTGGCGCAACGCGGCTCCAGCCTGCTGCCCGTCGGCATCCGCGAAGTGGGGGGCAATTTTAAGGCGGGCGACGTGGTATCTATCGTCGATCCGGCAGGCCGCGAGATCGCCCGCGGCCTGGTAAACTACGCCGATGACGAGCTTCGACAGATCGCCGGCCGGCACACCGCGCAAATCGAGCGGATTTTGGGGTATCATCCATATGATGAGGCGGTGCATCGGGATAATTTGATTTTGTTGTGAGTGGCGATTTTCACTCATCACGACTAACGGGAGCGTCTTTTTTGCCCATTCAACGCATAGCGTGTTTACTCTCTATCCTTCTGGTCGGTTTGGCCGCGTGGGGGGCGGGGCTGCCCAATCCTTTTCCCGCGGGATGCATTACGGTCCGCGCGCTGCCGAACGGGTTGCGGCTGGTGGTGCGGGAGGATCATTCGCTGCCGATCGTATCGATGGCGGTGGCGGTGCGCGGCGGATCCGGCGCGGGAGACGCGCCCGGCGCGGCGCATTACCTGGAGCACCTGGTGCTGCAAGGCACGAAACGTTACCCGGGCCGCCTGGCGCCGCAATACACGTTGGAAGAGGTGGGCGGTGTCAGCGAGGCGGTTACTTCGCGAGATATGACGCGCATTCAGGCCACTGTCGCTTCCGATCAGGCGCGCCTGCTGGTGGACGTGCTGGCGGATGTCGTCACCGCCGCCAATCTGGATGACGAGAGCTTCGCCCGCGAACGGGCTACCGTGCTGATGGAAATTCAGGACATGACCGACGATCCGCGAGCGCTGTTGCTCAACCTTGGCTACCAGTTTTCCTATCGTTCCCATCCTTACCGTTTCCGCACGACGGGCTCGATCGAGGAGGTGCTGCGGCTGAGCGCGGATGACGTGCGCGCGTGCTACCGGCGCCGGTATGTCCCGAATAACATGAGCGTGGTGCTGGTGGGGGACATCACTCCCGAGCAAGCGTTCGAGCTGGTGGTAGAGCGCTTCGGCGAGGCAAAAACAGCCCAGTTGCCGAGCTGGCCGGCCGCGGAACAGCCGGTCGCCGGCGAGCCTGTCGAAGGGCATGTCGCCACCGATCTCGATTACACCTACCAGGTGATGGCCTTCCCCGCGCCATCTATGAGTAATATCAACGGCACGCTGGCGACCGATCTGATCTTGTCGCTGCTGACGGGCAGCGATGACGGCTTATTACTGGAGCAGTGGAAGAAAGACGGCGTTCCCGTGATCGATTTCGGCGCTGAATTCGTCAGCTCGCGTGGGCCGGGGCGATTGCTGATCTGGGCGCTCACCGAACCGGGGCAGGCCGCGCGCCTGCGCCGCTCGACGATGAACCTGCTGTCATCACTGGCGGCGAGACCGACGCCCGCCGAAACGCTGGCGCTGGCGAAGGGGCGCCTGGCTGCCGAGCTGCTGATGGGGAACGAAACCTACAGCCAGCAGGCAGCCACGCTGGCTTTTTACGAAGGATTGAACGAAGCGGGCGCGCTGATCCGCTATATCCCGGCGGTGGAGGCGCTAACTGCCGCGCAGGTGCGGGCGGCCATGCCGACCCGCCTGCTGGCGTGGATCACGCTGGGACACCGGCCTGAGTGAATGATGAATGGTGAATAATGAATGGTGAATGGTGAATGGTGAATGGGAAGAAGAAGAGAAGGCTTAGCGATGCATGTCGTTTATCTAGCGCGCCGGCTGTGCTTAATACTGGTGGTGTTGCTGGCGGTGCTCGCCACGCGGGCGGCCGATATTGCAACCGAGCGCTGGACGAACGGGTTGCGGCTGATCGTGCAGCCGACTACCGCCTCCGGCGTGGTTTCCGTAGAGCTGCTGCTGGATTATTCGTCGATCGACGAGCCGCCGGAGCTGCAGGGCATCCGCCAGGTGCTGGTCACCGCCATGCTGCGGGGGTCAGATCGCGTGAACGGCACGGCGCTCCGGCACACGCTCACGGAGGTGGGCGGCACGCTGAATGGGCGCGTGGGCGTGGAGATGATCGAATTTACCGTTACCGTGCCCGCGGATGCGCTGCCCATCGGATTAGCGGCGCTGGCGGAGGTCGTCTGCCGGCCTCAGCTTTCCGACGAGGACATCCAGGCGGCGATTCAGCGCTCGCAAATATTGTTAAGCAGAGAGCCGGCGGATGCCCGCGGGTCAGCCGAGTTGTTGTCGCAATATCTTCTTTATGGCCCGCATCCCTTCGCCACCGGCGGCCTGGGATGGGATTTTACCGTCGAGCAGATCAACCCGACGGCGGTCCGCGCCGCGTATAAGAGATACTTTTCCGCCGACAATGCAATAATCGCGGTGGCGGGACGCTGCTCAGAGGAGGACGCGCGGAGTCAGGTTCGCGCCAATTTCGGATTGTGGGCGGGCCCCCCGCACCCCGGTCGTCCCTTGCTGGAATTCCCCAAGCTGGAGTCTTCCCGCCTGGAGCTGCGCGAGCTGCCCGTGCGCGGCACGTGTATCATGCTGGCATTTCCCGTCTGCGGCGCAAAGCACGAGGATTTCCTCACCCTGCGACTCATCGATTCGCTGCTTGCCGGCGGCACGGCATCTCGGCTTTTCCGCTCGGTGCGCGAAGAAAAGCGCCTGGCCTACGAAGTATCCTCCATCTTCCCCACCCAGCGGGAAGGCAGCATCTTCTCCATCTACGCGATGGCACGCAATGGGTCGCTGGAAGATACCAAAGCGGCGCTGGTTGACGAAATCGTGCGCCTGCAGGTAGAAACGATTCCGACGGAAGAGCTGCAGCGCGCCAAGGCCTATTTGAAGGGTCGCTACCTGCTGTCGCACCAATACAGCGCGCAGCATGCCTACGACCTGGCCTGGTACGAGATGATCGGCCTGGACGCGGACTACGACACCCGCCTGCCCGCCGCTATCGACGCCATCACCGCCGAGCAGATCCAGCGGGTAGCGCGCGATTGGTTCACCCATTATTATCTGATCGTGGTTATTCCGGAGAGTGAGAAGTAATAAGTAATTAGTGAGAAGTGAGTAATAAGAAATCTGGCTTACCACGCGGTGGTTTCTACAGGCTATCAAAACCAGATGTTGTTGTTCAGCGAGAGCTAAGCGCCAAATCATCACCCATCCATCAATCTATTCTTCCATTCCTTCATTCTTCCAACGTTCCCGTAGTTTGCCGTCAGCCTCGACGGGGGAGACACATTTCAGAGGAACGGACCGTGAATATGCCGATGATCCATGCTCCGGAGTTTCCGGACGGGCTGGTCTGGTTGAATATCGATCACCCGCTGCGCCTCCGCGAGGAGCTGCGCGGCCAGGTGGTGGTACTGGATTTCTGGACTTATTGCTGTATCAACTGCATGCACGTCATTCCCGAACTAGCCCACCTGGAAGAGAAGTATCGGAACGATCAGGTGGTCTTCATCGGCGTGCACAGCAATAAGTATGATAACGAGGCGAACCCGGAGAACATCGCCCGGGCGATACTACGGTATGGGATCACCCATCCGGTGGTGGTGGATGACGAGCATATCATCTGGGGCATGTATGGCGTAAGCGCGTGGCCGACGCTGGTGGTCATCGATTCAACGGGCTACATCGTGGCGGTCTGGTCGGGCGAGGGTCACGGCGAAGAGTTGGATCGCCTGATCGCCGGTCTGCTCGAGCTGGGGCATGAAAAAGGCACGCTGGCGGCGGAGCACATCTCCGCGCAGCCGATACAGATGGCGGAAACCGACAGCCGCCTGCTGTTTCCCGGTAAGGTGCTGGCCGATCCGGCGGGCCGGCGGCTCTTTATCGCCGATTCCGGGCGCCACCACATTCTCATTACCGATTATGAAGGCCGCCTGCTGGGCTTCCTGGGCAGCGGCGTGGCGGGAATGGTTGATGGCTCTTACGAAGATACCCGTTTCCGCAATCCGCAGGGGATGGCCCTCTTCGGCAGCACGCTCTATATCGCGGATACGGACAACCACGCCGTTCGCCAGGCCGATTTAACCAGCTTTCACGTGCATACCACCCTGGGCAACGGCATGATCGGCTTCGATCGCCGCGGCGGGCATCGCGGGCGAGAGCAGGCGCTGAATTCACCGTGGGACGTGGCGTTTCTCAATGGCGTGCTGTATATCGCCCTTGCCGGATTGCACCAGATATGGACATACGATCCGCAATCGCAGATCGCTCAGGCGGCTATCGGCACGGGTCGGGAGAATATCGCCGACAACGCCGCCCGCAAGGCGGCGCTGGCGCAAACGTCGGGCCTGTCCGCCGCAAACGGCAAACTATACTTTGCCGATTCGGAAACCAGCTCGGTCCGTCAATTCAATCCGGCGACCGGGACGGTAAGTACCATTGCAGGGAAAGGCTTGTTCGTCTTCGGCGACGTTGATGGGCCGGCGGAGGAGGCGCTGATGCAGCATCCGCTCGGTGTCGCAGCCCGCGGCGATGAATTGTTTGTAGCCGACAGCTACAACCATAAGATTCGCCGCATTGACCTAAAGAGCGGGAAGGTGAGCACATTAGTGGGCGACGGCTCGTCGGGCACGGAGTGCGGCGGAAAGTTATTGTTATACGAGCCGGGCGGCCTGTCTGTTGCCGGCGACGACCTTTTTATCGCGGATACCAATAATCATCGCATCATCCATTATCGCTTGGATACCGGAGAGTGGCGGGAGGTGCGGCCTATTTTAGGGAGGTGAGTGAGAAGTGGGTGTGGTGAGTGACGGGTGGCATACGCCACTCGCCACGCACTTATCACTTCTCACCAATCACCCGGCACGTGCTGGACAGGATGGCGAATAACTGTTATTGTAATAGCTATCAGGTCCGCGGGAAGAATTTCCCGCGGTCCGCTGTTAATAGTCGAACACGATCCCCGCTGTCTGACGGCGGGGTATTCGCTATTCTAAGCGCATATTGTAGCGACCGATTATGGCTGGACACTGTTAAACCGCAAGGTTCGTCGCGGTGTCCGCAGTTGAGAAGGAGTTGCTGTGGCAGCAGTATACTTGACCCGAGCCGGTTATCAGCGCTTGCACGCCGAGTTGCGCGAGTTGATCGAGGTGCGCCGCCCGCAGGTAATGTCCGACCTGGTGCAATCGCGTGAATATGGCGATCTTCGCGAAAACGCCGAATATGAAGTGGCCAAGCGCGATCAGGGCATCATCGAGGGCCGCATTCACGAGCTGGAAGCGTTGCTCTCGTCGGTGGATATAGTGAAAGTGCCCGCGGATATAACTGAAGCAATGATCGGCACTCGCCTGGCCGTGGAGAATCTGGATTTCGCCTCGAAATGCGAATATGTGCTGGTTGCCGAGCAGGAATCGCACCTGGCCGACGAGCATCTCTCCGTTGAATCCCCGCTGGGACGCGCCCTGCTGGGAAGCATCGTCGGCGAAACCGTTACCTTCGATGCCCCCGCTGGCGTGCGCCGCTTTAAAGTTCTGAGCATCGAGCGGGCCTTCGATGACGAGGACGAGTAATTAGTGATAAGTAATTAGTGATAAGTGATAAGTGGCGAGTATCTGCCCGAAGTCCGGACACCCGCCACTAGTCACTTATCACCTATCACTAATAACTACTCACGGGGCCGGTTCGCCGAGGGCGAATGTGAGTTGGGCGGCGCTCACCTGGGCCTGGTATCTCGCCGTCGTCAGCGCGGTTTGCGCCTGGGTTCGCTGCACGCGCGCCTGGTCCACTTCCAGGATGATACCCTCGCCGTTCTCGTAACGAATCTGCGCGATGCGCAAGGCTTCTTCCGCCGCTTTCAGTCCCTCCTCCGCCGCGATGAGCTGCTCCAGGGCGTTTTGCAAGCCCAGGTATGCCTGCCGCACCTCCAGGGTAATGCCCAGCTCCAGTTGCCGCGCGGTCGTGTCCAGTTGTTCGAGCTGGATGCGCGCCGCTTCCAGCTCGGCCTTCGTCTGCCCGCCATTGTAGATGTTCAGACCGACCACCGCTCCGAAGGTAATGCCGTTCGCACTGAGTACGCTGCCGCTGGTCAGATCCTGCGAGTAGTTGGCCTGCACGTTGACGATGGGCTGCTGCTCCAGCCGGATCTGCGCGAGCTGCGCCCGTACCTGTTCGCGGCGGTACTGCACCTGTGTCAGCTCCGGGCGCTGCCGCAATGCCGCCTGCGTCAGTTCTTCCAGGTTTTCCGGCGACGTGGGCAGGCCTTCCGGCGTTGTAAGCTGCACCGGCGTGCCGGCGGGAAGCCCGAGCTCGGTGACCAGCGCCGCTCGCGCCAGGTCCACGTCATTTGTCGCTCGTGCCAGCGTAACCTGCGCATCAGCCAGCGTCGCCCGCGCCTGGTAAATATCCAGCGGCGCGGCGAATCCGGCGGCCACCGTGCTTTCCGCCAGACGGAGCTGCGTCTGCGCGGCCTGCACGGAATCCTGCGCTACCTCCCGCAACTGCTGCGCGCTCAATACCTGGTAAAAAATCTGCCGGGTCTGATAAACCACTTGCTGTCGAGTTCGCTGTAGTAATTCCTCGTTAACGCCGAGAATCGCATTCGCGCCGGCGATGGGCGCTCGCCAGCGGCTCTGAGGCCAAACCGGCTGCGAAGCCGTTATGCCCAGTGTGGTGGAAAACTTCGGCTGAAGCTCGATCGTCACATCGCCGAAGGGCACCTTCGGCGGAGAAGGATTAAAAGTGCTGTTGATGCTTACATTAACATCCGGGAGGCGGTTCGCTCGGGCGGCATCAACCTGCGCTTCCGCTATACTAACGTTCTGCGCGGCATTGGTGACCGATGGATTGTATTGCAGCGCATAAGCGACGGCCTGCTCGACGGTGATAACTTCCGGCAGGGGAGCGGGAGCAGGCGGTTGAGCGCAGGCCGAAACGACCCATGCAATTATCGCCGGAACAGCGGCGAGACGGCAGTAAAGGGCAGTCATACTTCTCCTTCCGCCGCCCGGACGTCCGGCGTCTATACCGCGCAAAGTGCTGCCGGCCGTCATTCCGGCGTTGACGGAATACGGTAATCTGGTATACTTGGATAAGGTACCCGGGTCGGCGTCTGCATATATATCACACTTTTCATACAAATCGTCAAGTCGTGGAACTCATGCAATCCGGAAGAAGCCCGAGTTGCAGCAAAGGTTATGCCATGTCCGGAATCCGCTCCACTCCTTCTCTGTCCGGGCGGCAGGCGCTGCCGCGCGCCGTGGCTCGCGCGGTGGGTTTCGTGCTGCTGCTGTTGCTGGCCGCCAATATCAGCGCCTATATCATCCGCACCGCGGTTCACCCGGTGAGCGCTCTCAAGCGCGTGAATACCGAGCAAAAGACATGGGAGCGCAAGGTAGAGGCAAAACGGCGCGAGCTGGCCGAGAAGCAAGCGAAGAAGGAATGGTGGAGCAGCCCGAGCGGTGAGGATGAGCTGGCGCATCAACTGGGACTGGTGCGGGAAGGCGAGCAAACGGTGGTAGTAACGCCGCCGGCGCCGCCCAAGCCGAATCCATCGCCGGCGAGCAAACGGCGCGCCGACATCGCGGAGCTAAGTCCCACCCTTCGTCTCTCATTGCTCACCCTGGGCGTCTGCGCGCTCATCTACGGGGCGCTGCTGCTGCGGCGGCGCCGGTTGCTTAAAACACAACGAGCGCCGGCCGGTATCCTCACCCCGCGCAAACAGCTCCTGCGGCGCCGCTCGTAACTCGCGCGAACTCGGAAGTCCGCGCTCCCATTAAAGGAAATAATATATGCGCACCATATCAGTTGCCCACAGTCCCGATGCCGACGACGCCTTCATGTTTTACGCGCTGGCGAAAGAATGCATCGACACCGGCGACCTGAAATTCACCCACACGCTGTGCGACATCGAAACGCTCAATCAGCTCGCCGCCGAGGAACGATACGACGTCACCGCGCTCTCTTTCCACGGTTACGCGCATCTTGCCGATCGCTACATGCTGCTTCCCTGCGGCGCCAGCTTCGGCGAGGATTACGGGCCGAAGGTGATCGCTCGCCGCCCGCTGACGCGGGAGGAGCTGAGCCGGATCACCGTGGCGGTGCCTGGACGGCTAACCACCGCGGCGCTGGCGCTGCGGCTTTACCTGCCCGGCGCGCGCACCGTCATCTGCGATTTCGAGGAGATACTGCCCGCCGTGGAGCGCGGCGAGGTGGAGGCCGGGGTAATCATTCACGAAGGGCAGCTCACCTACCAGGACTGCGGGCTGGTGCAGCACGTTGACCTGGGCGTCTGGTGGAAGGCGGAGACGGGATTGCCGCTTCCCCTCGGCGGCAATGCCATTCGCCGCGCCATTCCGCCGGACGTGCGCCGGCAGGTGGCCGGATACCTGCGGCAGGCCATCGATTTCGCGCTGGCGCACCGGCAGGACGCGCTAGATTACGCGCTCAGCTTTGGCCGCGGCATCGATCCCGCCCGCGCGGATACATTCGTCGGCATGTATGTCAACGATGTCACCCGCGACTACGGCGATCGCGGTAGGACGGCCGTGCGCCTGTTGCTCACTCGCGCCTACGAAGCCGGCATTATCCCGCGGCAGGTAGAACCTGAATTCGTTGAGTGGTGATTATTCTACACAAAGTCACGAAGAGCGAAGATATTATTTCTCTTTGCGTCTTTGAGACTTTGTGTCTTTGTGTTTTAAAGGAAGCCCCGATGTGCGAGCATGACCCCCAGGTGCTGGCGGCGATCCGGGCGCGGATGAAAGAATCCGGGCGGTTGACCTTCGCCGAGGTGATGGATACGGCGCTTTATCACCCGGTGGGCGGGTATTACACCGCGCACGTGAAGCTGGGGCCGGCGGGGGATTTCGTCACCGCGCCGGAGGAGCATCCGGCCTTCGGGGCGCTGCTGGCGCGGCAGCTCGAGCAGTGTTGGGTGGCGCTGGGTCGGCCCGCGGCGTTCCAGGTGGTGGAGATAGGCGGCGGGCGCGGCACGCTGGCGGCGGACTTGCTGGGTTATGCCCGCGCGGAGCTGCCCGGGCTGTTCGCGGCCATGCGCTACCTGCTCATCGACCGCTCGCCGCGCCTGCTGGCCGAGCAGCGGGAACGATTGCGCTCCTTTGCCGGCAAGGTTGCCTGGGCGCCGGAGCTGCCGCCGGACATCGAAGGCGCGATTATCTCCAACGAGCTGATCGATGCCTTCCCCGTGCACCGCGTGGTGGGACGGGCCAGTGGACTGCGCGAGCTGTATGTCGTCCCCCGCGGGCCGGCGGAAACGGCGTCCGCGTTCCACTGGGAGGAAGGGCCGCCATCCACGCCGGCGCTGGCGGACTATTTCACCCGCGTGGAGGTCATGCCGGCCGAGGGGCAGGCGGCGGAGGTGAACCTGGCGGCGATCGAGTGGATGCGGGCGGTCGCGCGGTCGCTCAAGCGTGGATTCATACTCACCATCGATTTTGGCCACGTTGCCCGCGAGCTGTTCAGGCCCGAACGGACCGGCGGCACGCTGCTGGCATATCGCGAGCAGCGCGTTTCCGACGATCTGCTCGCTTGCCTGGGGCGGCAGGACCTGATCGCGCACGTCGATTTCTCCGCGCTGGTGCGCGTGGGGCGCGAGGAAGGACTGGAGGCGCTGGGCCTGGTTACCCAGCATCACTTCCTGCTCAACCTGGGTTTGGAGGGCTGGCTGGCGTCGCTGGACTCCCGCGCGCTGCCGCCCGGCCAGCGCGCCGTCAACCGCCGCGCGCTGCTGGCGCTGGTCAGTACCGAGCCCAACGGCCTCGGAGATGCGAAGGTGCTGGTGCAGGCCCGTGGGGTAACGGCAACCCTCGATGGGCTGACGCCGGCCACCCGCCCATCGAATGCCGGACTGTTGCGGGATGCCGTAATGCCGATTTTAGGCGATAGCGGCATTGAATTGAGATAGGGTGCTGCGCCCTGAGAAAAGGTCGGAGTCGGACCAGTCAGACATCTCTGACATGTCCGACTGGTCCGACAATGGCCTTGCCAACTTCCTTACATAGATTCTACAATACAGTTTCACGCTACCGAAGAGAAGGATAATTTATGACAGTACTAGTCACCGGCGGCGCCGGTTTCATCGGCTCGCATATTGTGGAAGCGCTGGTCAGGCAGGGGCATCGCGCGCGCGTGCTGGATAATTTTTCCACCGGCAAGCGGGAAAATCTGGCGGCGGTGAAGGACGACGTGGAGGTGATCGACGGCGATATCCGCGACCTTGACATCTGCCGGCGGGCCTGCGCGGGCATGGAACGCGTGTGGCACGAGGCGGCGTTCATTTCGGTGCCGCTGTCGGTGGAAGACCCGCTCACCAATAACGACGTGAACATTACCGGTACGCTGAACATGCTGGTGGCGGCGCGCGAGGCGGGTGTGGGACGGCTGGTATTTGCCTCCTCCAGCGCCGTATATGGCGCCGATCCGCCGCTGCCCTGCCGGGAGGATCAGCCGCTGCAGCCGGCATCGCCGTATGCGATATCGAAGCTGGCCGGCGAATTTTACGCGCGACAGTTCACCGAACTTTACGGTTTCCCCACCGTCTCACTGCGCTATTTCAACATCTACGGCCCGCGCCAGGAGCCGGGCAGCCAGTATGCCGGCGTGGTACCCGCCTTCCTCTCTATACTGCGGGCGGGCAAAGAGCCGGTGATCTATGGTGACGGCGAGCAGAACCGCGAATTCACCTACGTGGCCGATTGCGTGCAGGCGAATCTGCTGGCCGGCTTCGGCGGCCCGGAGACGGCCGGGACATACGCCAACATCGCCGTCGGCGCCCCCGTGACGGTGAATGAATTGCTGGCGGCGATTCAACAGACGCTGGGCGTCGTCATTCCGGCGAAGCACGTTCCCGAGCGCGCGGGCGACGTGCGCTATTCCAGCGCGGATACTTCCAAAGCGGAGCGCGTGCTCGGTTTCCGCCCGCGCTGGTCGCTGCCGGACGGCATTCGCGAAACGGCGGCGTGGTTTGGTGAAACGATGAGGTGATGAGGTGGTGAAACGATGACCGGGTGAATATTCCTGGTCATCGCCTCATCGCTTCCCCTACGCTGTTACCTTCACCCCGGCCATGCGCAGGCCGTAGTGCAGGGAATCACACAGTGCTTCCAGGCTGGCGACGATGATGTTTTCGTGGACGCCGACGGTGCTCCAGGTGTTGCCTTCGCCGTCGGTGCTCTCGACCAGCACGCGCACGCGGGCCGCCGTTCCCGCCCGCACGTTGATGATGCGCACCTTGAAGTCCGTCAGCCTGATGTTCTCGAGTTCAGGCTGGAAATGCTTGAGCAGCGCCTTGCGCAGCGCGCCGTCCAGCGCGTTCACCGGGCCGTCGCCATCCGCGACCGTGTGCTCCTCTTCATCGCCGATTTTCACCCGCACGATGGCTTCCGAAAGCGCTTCATTACCGAGCATGCGCTTGCCCACGATGACGCGGAAGTCCGTCACTTCGAACTGGGGAACGAAAAGGTCGAGATGGCGCAGCAGCAGCATCTCGAAAGACGCTTCCGCCGCTTCGAACTCATACCCCTCGTTCTCCCGCTCCTTCACCAGCGCCAGCAGCTCGCGGGTTGCCGGATCCTTCTTTTCCATCGTGATTCCCAGCAACCGCTGCGCGCGCTCCGCTACCACGCTGCCGCCCGCCTGATCGGAAACCAGCATGCGCGTGTTGTTGCCCACCGCTTCCGGGATAATGTGTTCGTAACTACGCTTGAGCTTGAGCACGGAATCGATGTGCACGCCGGCTTTGTGCGAGAAGGCCGCGCTGCCCACGTAGGCCTGATATTCGGGCGGGTGCATGTTGGCCATTTCCGCCACATAGTGCGCCGCGGCATACAAACCTTTCAGATTCCCCTCCGGCACCGTCCGGTAGCCCATCTTCAGCTCCAGCGTGGGAATGATGGCGCACAGGTTGGCATTGCCGCAGCGTTCGCCGTAACCGTTCATGGTGCCCTGCACCATGCGCGCGCCTTCCTCTACCGCGACCAGGGTATTGGCCACCGCCAGCTCGGAATCGTTGTGGGTGTGGATGCCCAGCAGCGTCCGCACCGCGGCGCGCACGGCATGCATGCCATCGCGGATCTGTCCGGGCAGGCTGCCGCCGTTGGTGTCGCACAGCACGATCCATTGCGCCCCGCCGCGCGCCGCCGCCCGTAGCGTAGCCAGCGCGTAATCCGGATTGGCGCGGAAACCGTCGAAGAATTGCTCGGCATCGTAAATCACCTCGACGCCGTTGCGTACAAGAAAGGCGACGGAATCCTCGATCATGCGCAGGTTCTCTTCCGGCTTTGCGCGCAATCCCTCGATGACGTGCAGGTCCCAGCTTTTGCCGAAGATGCAGACCACCGGCGTGCCCGCGGCGATCAGTTGCCGGAGCTGCGGATCGTCATCGGCGGGCATGCCCTTGCGACAGGTCGATCCGAAGACGGTTACCCGGGACTGCCGCAGCGGGACATCGCGCATGGCGTCGAAGAATTCGATGTCGCGCTGATTGGCCGGCGACGGCCAGCCGCCTTCGATGTAGTCTATACCGAGCAGGTCCAGATGCTGGGCAATGTGCACTTTGTCCTTGACGGAAAAGGAAATGCCCGATGTCTGGGCGCCGTCGCGCAGGGTGGTATCGTAAATGAGGATCTTCTCCAACGGGAAACCTCCTCGGTGCCTGGAATACCGGTTTCAGGGACTACCTTATCCGGTAAGCTTTTATTCTAATCCAAGGTGTTGCTTCAGTTCGTCAATAGAGATGGTGCCGGCCTGACCGGAAAGATAATCACTTGCAGCTTCTCGCGCAAGCAAGCCATCCAGCTTGTCTTCCAATTCCTCCAGCAAGCGCATGTCCTCGATAGGGACCAATGCGGCAACCGGCTTGCCGTTCCTGGTAATTTCGAAGCGTTCCTTCAGATATTCCGTCCGGGACAGAATATCCGCCACTTCCTTGCGAATTTGCACGCTGGTAATGCTGGTCATGTTGCTACCCTCAGATGAAAATATCCATACATTGCAGAAAGTATTCTTTACATATAATACACAAAATATGAATAATAGTCAAATCCGCTTAGTGCGCCAGCGACAACACAACACCTGCTCAGTACACCAGCAGCGGCACCACCATTTGCTCCTGAGTAAGGCCGCCGTGGCGGCCATTCATGGCGGTATGCGGGCGGCGCTGGTAGGGGTAGAGCAGGCGGCGCGCGCCGTGTGGAAACAGGATGAGATCGCCGATGCGCTCGAGTAGACCGGAATGATACGGCGGGTCGCCCAGCAGTAGCAAACGCAGAAATTCCTCGCGGGTAAGCACGGTAAGCTCATCGACGGCGGCCAACAGCGCCAGCGCGCGGCTTTCCGCGCCCGGCTGCAGGAAGAGGTGCAGGGCCACGCCTTCCCCCGCCGGCGCCGCGCTGAACAGCCGGATCAGCTCCGGCAACTCCGCCAGGTTGATGGCCTGGTCGTCATCCCCCTCCAGGTGGCCGTGGTCCGCGCAGATGACCAGCGCGCTGTCGCCGTCCATGCTCGGCAGCAATTGGCGCCGGATGAAGCCGGCCAGCATTTGCAGCTCATCGCGATATGCTGCGGAACGAGGACCGTATACGTGGGCGATGCTGTCCAGGTGCGACCAGTAGACGAGTTGAAACACCGGCAGCGGCGATTTCAATTGCTCCATCGTCATGCTCATCAAATCGCCCGGCGCCATGAATGGGTAAGGTTCGGCATCGTGGTAGGTGATCCGCGAAAGGCCGTTGAAGGCGTAGATATCCTTCACGAACCCGCCGGCCAGCACTCCGGCGTCGCGCAGCCGCTTGAGCACGGTCGGGTGGCCGATATACTCTTCCGGCATGAATCCCAGCGCCGTCAGCTCGGTGCGGTCTTCCTCCAGCGAGGTAAGGTTGAGCATGTTGAAGGGCCGGCGGTATTCCGGGAAATACATGGAGAAGCCGATAACGCCATGCTGCGCCGGCGGCAGCGCGGTGAGGTAGCTGGAGAGGGCGGCGGCGGTGGTCGAGGGGAAGACAGAGGTGAGCGGCCACCGTCTGGCCGCGCCGACCAGCGCGTCGATGGCCAGCCGCTCGCGCGCCTCCTCCAGGTTGGTCCACCCCAGTCCGTCCAGCAGCAGGAACTGTATCTTCCGCCGCCCGCGCAGCGCGGCGATGAATTCATCGTGGAAGGCCAGCGGCGGCCCGCCTTCCACGCCGTAGCAGGCCAGCAGCGAATTCATCAGGTTGACGATGCCGCGCCCGCCGTAGGCCGGCATCACCCACGGCTGCGGGCCGGGGTAACGGCAGGTTTTGAATAACTCATTGAAAGCGTCCATTGGCATTGGTGGTACTACCGGATTCGGTCCGACGAGTCGGATAACGAATCATTTTCTAACCCGGCAGAGCCGGAAGCAATACATAAATGAATAATAGTTTGGTCGGTGCGCGGTGATTTATCGGACCGATCAGACCGATCCGACCGATCGGTCCGATCATGAGCAGGTGCTAAAATTGTCAACTTGCCGCAAATCGACCTTTAATAACAAGTCAATTTAAACAAGAAATTGAGGCACTGCTGTCTATCATCGACCTTGTTACGATTCGTCCGATCGGTCCGATCGGTCTGATCGGTCCGATCAATACCTGGCGCACCGACCAGACCAATCCTAATGCGGATTGCGCCCGCAACCCAACAACTTGCTTTTCATCGCAGTTCCTATGATTTCAGGTACTATCCATCTGTTCTACATGGAACGCCAGCGCTTCCACGATGTGCTCGTCCCAGTATTCCCAGGTGTGGGCGCCGGGATACTCCGCATAAGTGTGCGGCGCCCCCAGCGCCCGCAGATGGGCGTGGAAACGGCGATTTTCCTCGATAAGAAAATCATCCGCGCCGCAGTCGAAACGGATGGCCGGCTTCGCGCCCGCGCGGGCGGCCAGCGTGAAGGGATCGTCCTCCGGGCAGGGCGGCGAAGGGAAGATTCCTTGCAGGTCCGGGGCGGTGTAGAAGCGGTCGATTTCCAGCGCGCTGGAATGGGCGGCGACGGAGCCGAACAGTTCCGGGTATTTCAACCCCAGCTTCATCGCGCCGTAGCCGCCCATGGACAGCCCGCCGATGCCCCGCCCGTCCGGCGCGTCCACCGTGCGGAAAGCGCGGTCGATGAAGCACGCCGTCTCCAGGATGTGCGCCTCGTAGTTCCCATATGGCTGGTCGCAGTAGAACGACCGCCCGCCATCCGGCATTATTACCATGAGTCCGAACCGGTCCGCGTACCGCTCGATGCTCGTCCGCCGCTGCCAGATGGTGTAATCGTCCGACAGCCCGTGCAGCAGGTAAACGACGCGGAAAGGCGGATCGACCTCCGGCATCACCACGAACATCCCGCTCTGTTTGGCGAGGGATTGGCTGAAGTAACCGATGTGGAACAGTGACATGATGAGACCTTTCCATGAGGGTATTCTATGATGCTTCGGCCAAATCCTGTTGCCATCTTTATCTCTCTTTAGGAGCATCGGCTTGACAGGATGATGAATGAGGACAAGAATAGCCTCATTACATTGGAGGTGTTATCGCATGTCCAGGCTACCGTATGTTATCTATGTTACGGTTTCCTTTATGCTCCTGCTGTTCATGCTTCCCGGCATCGGCGCGGAATCGAAGCCGCCTTTGCTAACTTTCGTGCGGGGAAACAAAATCTGGATACGGGAGAGCGGCGGGCAGGAGCGCGCTGTCTTCACTGGAAAAGATGAATCATGGAGCCAACCGGCGCTGTCACAGGATCGAAAAAAAATTGCCGTCGTCATCAAAGATGATCTCTGGGTTGTCAACCTGGAGACGGGAAAAAGCAGACTGGCAGCAAAAGGCGGCCGAAAAAGGTTCGCCGGCACGCCGGCCTGGTTGCCCAACGGTACGTCCGTCATCGTTGGAAGGTGGCTTGATAAAGATATTGATGGCGACGGTGGGCTCTGGTTGTTGGACCTGATTACCGGTAAATCAAAAATTATAATCAAGCCGGAAGATGCGGACGGTCAGATCCATGCCTTCCCTGTGCTGTCACCCGACGGGAGATTTGTTGCCTCACTTGGAGGCATGGACATGTTCGGAACGTTGCGGGTCGTCGATCTGACAACCATGAAAATCGTGCCGCAGCCGAATTCGCCGGTCCTCGAAAATGGCTATTGCTGGTGTATGGATTGGGATAAAGCCGATGATACGCTGGTCATCGGTTGTTTTGCTGATGAAGAAGAGGATGGACCGAATGGGAAGGGCATTGGAGGGATCTGGCGCTGGAACATCAAAACCGGGAAGCTGACCCCCTGGATATGCCGGGATGAAGATATCTATGATCTCTCCATCAGCCCGGACGGAAGCAAACTGATTGTCAACGGCACTCGAATCCTGTCACGGGACGGCAAAACTATCGGCCAGATCAAGGTGCCGATCAAGGTGCCCGAGGAACGCTGCATCACCATTATGGCCTGGGTGACGAACGATTCGATTATCTTTACCGTGCCGAAGGACGATGGCGAAATATCCCATGTCATTCAATACAATCTGGCGACGGGTGAGTCGTTGGTACTGGTAACGAATTGAGTGCTGTAGCCGTTATTACGACGCTTGCTCCGTAATTTCAAGGAACTATCTCCCACGAACATGTTAGCCTCTACAAAGGCTTGATGCGATCAGATGGCGAGAAAATGGCGGTTACCCGACCGCTGATGTTTTTTATCGGAAGCCCCGGCGCTGGATTGCCATTTTGATCCTGCCAGAAGCGGCTGTCCCAGGATTCATTCAAGTTGTCGCCTACAACGAAGCATTGACCGGCTGGAACATGGTAGGACTCGCCATCAGGCGGCCAATCCATATCAGGCGCCGGCATCTGGTATGATGCAAGCTTACCGTTGATAAAAATCCCGACATCCTTACGAATGCTGATACTATCTTCGGGCAATGCCACGACACGTTTTATGAAGGAGTCTTTTACGGTCGATATTCCAGGGGGTAATCCAGGAGGAATGACTGCGCTTGGCAGGTAAAATACTACGATGTCTCCCCGCCGCAGCGGTTGTAAACGGTAATAGAATTTATTGGAAATTATTTTATCCTGGTTCCCCAGCGTTGGCTTCATACTCGATGCTGGAATAACATATGTCTGCATCCAGTATGGACGAATAACGCCAAAAATCATAATAAAAAAGACCACTATTGCGGAGAACGGCGCCAGCGCAATATACCAATGGGGGGCGCGAACTTGCCGCACCCTGGTGTCGGACAGCCGGTCGCGCAGGCTGCGTTTGTCCGATCGGATGGCGAGAAAAAGTAAGTCTATCAGTAGAAATACACTGAATGGCATAAACAACATCGTCAGGATGGCCCGCCATAATGCCCATCCTCCGCTGACCTGAAAGCCGGCATAATGCTCGAGGGCAATACCCGCCCAGCGCTTACCCGGTGTTTGCCCGCCAAAGAGGTATGGCGCAGTAAAGTATGCCAGCGGAAGTACCAGAAAGGAGAAAGACGCTGCGAGAAGTATCCATCCCTGCCACAGACCGAACGCCTCCAAAACTGTTGCAAGGCCAATCGCCAGCAGCCAGATAATAAAAGCCGTGAAAAAATCGGTGACGAAGGCTGCAACTCGGATAATAGTCCTGGCAGGAACAGCTATTTGTGTTTCCGCTGTATTAACTTCGATACTAATCTCGATAATCCTCACCTGCTATTGTACTATAACGTCTGCGGTAACTTCGGCAAGGTGTCTATTTGCATCGCGAGCGTGAGATCTATCGAGAAGAAAAGAGAACACCGCCGTTATCACCGTCAGCGGCACGGTAAACAGCAATACCTGGGTTACGCTGACGCCGGCTTTCAGCAGGCCGGCGCAGACGATGGCGGCCAGCGAGCCGATGGCCCATGAGCCGCCGATCATCAGCCCGGCGCGCAGGCCGGGGGTGAGGCCGTAGGCATGGCGGGCTAACCCGGCTATATTGGGAAAGAAAGCGGTGCCGGCGAACATGCCGGCCAGCACACTGCAGCAGATCACGCCGGTGATGCCGCGGGTGTGTATGAGCAGCGCCAGGACGACCGCCGCCAGCAGTTGCCCGCCGGCCAGCAGGCGCAGCACGCTGACGCGCCGGCTCAGCACGCCCCACAGGTAACTGCTCAACGCGCCGCTGATGCTGATGATCCCCAGCGTAATGCCGCCCCAGACCAGCGCCTGCTCCTTTTCGAGGAACGTCTGCAAATGCTTGGGAAAGAAGGTCATCAGCAGCATGATGGTGATGCCCAGCAGGCCGCCCAGCGCCAGCAGCGCGAAGAAGGGCAGGCGCAGGTTCGCCCGCTGGATGTGCTCCGGAATGGCCTGATGAATATCCAGGCGCAGCAGGCCGGTGGAGAGATAGAGCACGATGACCAGCAGCACGCCGGGCGCCGCCAGCCACCACAGCCGCTCGTAACCCTGCCACGCTACCCACTGCGTGGCCAGCACCGCGCCGGCCGCCACGCCGAAGGCGCCGCCGGAGAGGAAGATGGGGATGCCCATCCTGTCCTGCGCGCCGGACGCCACATGCGCCCCCAGCAGCGCGCTGGGATGGAAGATGCCGACACCGACGGCGGCCATGCAGGCCAGCAGCAATAATTGCGCCGGCGAGCGCGCCTCACCCACCAGCAGGAACCCCGCCGCCAGCAGCGGCCCCGCCAGCAGGAATATCGGCAGCCGGAAGCGATGAACCACGGCGCCGGTGAAGGGCTGAACGCCGTTCACCACCATGCCTACCACGCTGGCGATGATGCTGACCACCGCGAAATCGACGCCCAGCCGGTCCGCCAGCGAGGGCAGCAGCGGCGTGAACGACCCCCCGAACATATCGGTGAAGAAATGTCCAAGAGACAGGGCGCCAAGTTGCAGGATGCGCTGATTGCGGGTCATGCCGGGCCTTTGTTTCATTTATGCTCTTGCGCTTACTCTTGCTCTTGCTCCATAAAAAACTACTGAATTCATCAAAAGGTTTTTTAGAGCAAGAGCAAGAGTAAGAGCATGAGCATGAATATAATCCGAGAAGTTTATCTATGCGCTCATCAGACTGGTCCGACTTAATCCGACATGTCGGACATGTCGGACTGTGTCGGACCAATCGGACAGCAAGGCATGAACTCCTCATTCCGCGCGCCCACCGGTTACTCCTGTTAAGTTTCCATGAAAGAATCATCCTGTCAGCCGGATCGACAACCAAATGTGCCGCCGGGTAGTAGAATAGCGGTTAACGGCTGGTCAATCCAACCGTATTGTCTATGCGAAGCTGGTGGAAAACACTGTTTACGCTGTCCTTCATCCCGGCGGCCTGGCGGCTGCCGGTCTTCGCGCTGTTCGGCGTGGCGGTCGGGCTGTGGCTATTGCTGGTGCGCGTGTCGGAGCTGCCGTCTTACCTGTCGGACAGCCCGCGTACCTGCATCAACTGCCATGTCATGGCTCCGCAATACGTCACCTGGCAGCGCAGCAGTCATTTCCACTTCGCCACCTGCAACGATTGCCACGTGCCGCATGAGAACGCCATTCGGAAATATGCCTTCAAGGCGCGCGACGGCCTGCGCCACGCCACCATCTTCGCCTGGCGGCTGGAGCCGCAGGTGATCAGGGCCACGCGCGAATCCAGGCAGGTGATCGAGACGAACTGCCGCCGCTGCCACGAACAAACGATTGCAGCGGCGCCTTCGCTGCACGCCGGCGAGCGCAATTGCGGCGACTGCCACAGCGTGCCGCACGGCGAAGTGCACAGCCTGGCGTCCACCCCCAACGTGCCCATTCCGCGCCTGCCACCCGTCACGTCGTGGCCATATGGGGAAGAGTGGGATTTGACACGAGATCCGGAGTAGATTATGAGCACACCTGATGCTGAAAACCGACAACCCGTTCCGCCGGCCCAGGCCGCGTGGAGAGGCTGGCTGCTGTTCGCGGTGCTGGTACTGGTGGTTTTGATCCTGGGACTGTTGATCGCCTCCGTGCTGGAGCGCCGCCGGGAGGCTGTCGAGCCGCCGCGCATCATTACCCCTATCGCGGCGCTGGAGCCTGACAACGCGGTGTGGGGGAAGAATTTTCCGCGCGAATACGAGAGTTGGCGGAAGACGGCGGAGATCGGCCTGCCTACGAAATACGGCGGTCCGGTGAATTTCAGCCACCTGCGGCGCAATCCCATGCTGGTGGATCTGTTCAAAGGGTATCCCTTCGAGGTCAATTATAATGACGATCGCGGGCACTGGTATGCGCTGACCGACGTGCGGGCCACTCCCCGGCGCATCCCCGCCAAGGGCGGCAAGCCGCAGCCCGGCACCTGCCTGACGTGCAAGAGCAGCAACGTGCCCGGATTGATGGCGGAGATGACCCCCGGCAAATTCTACCAGGCGCCTTTCGATGAGATCGATCACAAGGTCAAGCATCCCATCGGCTGCGCAGATTGCCACGACAACGAGACGATGGAACTGCGCATCAGCCGGCCGGCGTTGCGCGAGGCCTTCGCCGCCATGGGGCGAGATATCGACCAGGCCTCGCTGCAGGAGATGAGGTCGCTGGTGTGCGCGCAATGCCACGTCGAATATTACTTCAAGAAGCAACCCGGCGACGCGGCGAAGGGAACCTACCTGACTTTCCCGTGGTCGCGCGGCCTGTCGGTCGAGGATATGGAGAAATACTATACCGAGGACGTGCCGCACGTTGATTGGGTACATCCGGTGAGCAAGACCGAGCTGATCAAGATGCAGCACCCGGACTACGAGGTATATACCTTCGGCGTGCATGCCTTCCGCGGCGTGTCCTGCGCCGACTGCCACATGCCGTACCGCAGCGAGGGCGGGGTGAAGTTCACCGACCACCACATCCAGAGCCCGTTGAACAACATCGGCAACTCCTGCACTGTCTGCCACCGCTGGGAAGAGGACGAGATCAAGGCGCGTGTCGAGAAGATCCAGGATACCACCTACGAGTTGATGCTGGACGCGGAAACTGCCCTGGTGGCGGCGCACAACGAGGTCGGCCAGGCGATGGCCGCCGGCGCGAGCGACTCCCAGCTCAAACCCGCGCACGAGCTCATCCGCCGCGCGCAACTGCGCTGGGATTACGTCGCCTCCAATAACGGCATGGGCTTCCACGCCCCGCAGGAATGCGCGCGGGTACTGGCCACGTCTATCGATCTGGCGCAACAGGCGAGATTGGCCGTGGCGAAGTGGCAGAAATAGGGGCTAGTGGTTAGGGATTAGGGATGGGAGTTATGGTAGATATGGGTCAAGTCTTTTCCAGTTATTCACATAACTCCTATCCCTAACCCCTAACCCCTTGACTTTCCCCGCCGGCGGTCGTATAACGAGGCAACCACTTACCGAAGGAGCTTCCCATGACGCCATTCAACGGCCTCGGCCTGCACCTGGGCAACCTGTCGCGTCTGTCGCCCGCGAAGACGCGGTCGATCAGCGCGGAGAATTTCACCGGCGAGAAGGGTCGGGCGGGCATGGCGACGGAGGGCACCGGCGCCAACTGCGCGCGCGACCTGGGACAGGGGTGGAAGGTGTCGCCCTCCATCCGCATCGCGCCCGGCGAGTGCCGCGAGCTGGCGGATATCGACGGGCCCGGCGCTATCCAGCAGATATGGATGACCCCCTCCGGTCACTGGCGCTTCAGCATTCTGCGCATTTACTGGGACGACCAGGAGACGCCGGCGGTCGAGTGCCCGGTGGGCGACTTTTTCGCCAGCGGCTGGCAGCAGTACGCGCAAATTTCCTCGCTCCCCGTCTGCGTCAATCCGCGCAGCGGCCTCAACTGCTACTGGGAGATGCCGTTCAAAAAGCGCTGCCGCGTCACCATGACGAACATCGCCGCGGAGGAGATGACGCTCTACTACCAGATCAACTACACGCTCACTGATGTGCCGGAGGACGCCGCCTGTTTTCACGCGCAGTTCCGCCGCGTCAACCCGCTGCCGTATAAGGAGGTTTACACCATCCTGGACGGCGTGCAGGGGCAGGGGCAATATGTGGGCACGTATATGGCGTGGGGCGTGAACAACACCGGCTGGTGGGGCGAGGGCGAGATCAAATTCTACCTCGACGGCGACCAGGACTTCCCCACCATCTGCGGCACCGGCACCGAAGACTACTTCTGCGGCTCCTACGATTTCGACCTGGGCAAAGAAAACGGCGGCTACCGCGAGTTCACCACGCCGTATGCCGGCCTGCCGCAGGTAATCCGCCCGGATGGGCTTTACCAGTCGCAGACCCGCTTCGGCCTCTACCGCTGGCACATCATGGACCCCATCCGCTTCGCGCGGGACCTGCGCGTAACCATCCAGGCCCTCGGCTGGCGCAGCGGCGGCCGCTATCTGCCCCTGCAGGACGACATCGCCTCGGTGGCTTACTGGTACCAGACCCTGCCGGCAAATCCCTTCCCGGCATTGCCGTCGAAGGATGAACTGGAGGTAATATGATATCCAACGATTTATAGCATTTCGTTAAGCCTCGAAGAGGCGCCAGTCAATAGCCAGGGGTGGAGCGAAGCGGAACCCCTGGGTCGGATTAGAGAAAAGCCGAACCCTGAAAGGGTGACAGGGGCTTACTGCCGTCCTTTCAGGACTTGACGTTTTCCCGTAACTGTTCCCAGGGGTTTCGCTGCGCTTCACCCCTGGCTATTGACTGGCATCCCTGTCGGGATTCAGCGGAGATATCCTGCTCTGCTATTTTACGAATATGGATCGCGACACTTTCCGTGTCTTTCCTGGTATCCATGCGTCTGGGCAGGAAATCTGTCTATCGGGGAGAAGAAATGAGTATGGACATCGGCACTGACCGGGAAGCAGTCCCGCAAGCCGCGCCGCGGTTCACTTCGCGACTCATTACGGCGGGTGCCTGGGTTAACATCCTCCTCGCTGTCCTTTCCGGCGTGCTGGCCGGACTGGCGTTTCCTCCCTTCGAGCTGTTGTCGCTGGCGTGGGTGGCGCTGGCGCCGCTGCTCATCGCGCTACGGCGGACATCGCAGCTCCGCTTTGCCGGTTATCTTACCCTCCTCTTCGGCCTCTCGTTCTGCGCCGTTTCGCTGCATTGGATGACTGCCATCTTCGGCCCACTTGCGGTGGGTATCTTCGTGCTCGTAGCGCTGCCCTGGGTGCTGTTCGGCCTTGCATACCGGGTGCTTTGTGATCGCTCACCGACATGGATTACGTTGGCGCTGGCTCCGGTTTTCTGGGTGGCGGTGGAATGGATCCGCTGCGAGGGATGGTATTTTCGTTTCTCATGGCTGCAACTCGGTTTCACCCAGTTGCCGATCGACCCTGCCGCATACCCCCTGATCGGCGTCTACGGCGTCACCTTGCTGATCGTGCTGGTGAACGTCTCGTTGGCGCTGCTGCTTACGCGGCGGGATTGGCGCCCGCTCGTTGCCGCGCTTGGCGTCGTCATTGTCGTATTGCTGATTTCGACCCTCGGACAAAGGTATAACATCGCTCGCATGCCGGAAGCGGAAGAAGGTTTGATCGTGCAGAACGAATCCGGCACCCTGGAAGACCTGCTGCGCCTGACCCGCGCGGAGCTGAAACCGGATACGCGCCTGGTCGTCTGGCCGGAATACGCGTTAATTGAATACCTGCTGGAGGATGAATTCGCGCAACGAGAACTGCGGGAAATTCAGGCGTTCGCCCGGCAGCAGCGCTGCACGCTGGTGCTCGGTACGAAGAAGCACGCTCCGAACGATACACCGTGCGACTGGCTGCGCCGGCGCGGCATGATGGCGGAAGAAAAAGGGCTGTTCTATAATATCGCGCTGGTTTTCGGCCCGGATGGCAAAGTGCTGGGCGATTACGCCAAAACGCATCCTATCCAATTTTTTTTCGATGGAGTGCCGGGCCGCTCGTATCGGCCCATCGACACCCCCGCGGGTCGCCTGGGGATCGCCATCTGTTATGACTTCGATTATGCGCATACCGCGTTGAATCTCGTGCACAACGGGGCAGCGGTGCTCGTGGCGCCTACTTTTGACGAGATAACCTGGGGCGAGACGCAACATCTGCAGCACACCCGCATCGCGCAGGCGCGCGTGGCCGAGGTGGGCCGCTGGACGCTGCGCGCCACTTCCTCGGGTATCTCACAGATCGTGGCTCCCGATGGCCGGGTGGTGAAATCCATCCCCTTTGGCGAAAGCGCCGCGGCTGCCGGCCCGTTCCGCCGGCAGACGACGCTGACTCCCTACGCGCGCTTCATGTGGCTGCTGCCATATGTCTGTTTGGGCATAAGTCTGCTGTGGGTGCTCTCGCTGATGCTGAGGCGGCTCTTTCGACGTATAGGTCCATCACATCCGTTGTGAATTATCACAGGGCGGCTACGCCGCAGCCAAAGACAAAAACTGCGCCTGTTGGCAATAAATTCAACATTAGTAATAGAGTGATATTCGTGGCTCGATATTGACGATCGACCTTCCATATCGCATACTATCGATATTGATTTCGTTTTACGAGGTTCGCATGACAAGAGTTACCGTATCGAGTAAATACCAGGTGGTAATACCAACTGAGATTCGTCGCGCTTTAAAGATTAGAAAAGGGCAGTCGCTTTCCATGGTGAACATGGGCGGCGTGATAGAACTCGTACCTGACCGTGATATACGCGAGATGCGCGGCGCTTTTCCCCAGTTGACGCTCGATGATATTCGCGATGAATCGGATCGCGAATAGGGGGCGAAAGAGGTTTTTGATCGATTCGGTGGGATGGCTCGCTTATTTCATGAACGATGCACTCGCCGACGCTTACGAACCCTATCTCCTCATTCCGGAGCAACTGATCTGTTCAACGCTCAACATCTACGAAGTGTGTCGGCGAATCGATCATGCCGCCGGACGGAAAGCAGCAAGCGAAGCGGTTGCGCAAATGCAGAAATCGACAATCATTCCGGTTGACGACCAGATCGCAACCGCGGCAGCATCTTTCAGTGTCGCGCACCATTTGGCCATGGCTGATGCAATCATTTTTGCGACCGCTCAATTTCAAGGGGCAACCCTGGTCACCAGCGATGAGCATCTCGATGGACTACCAGGCGTAATGATGATTCCTCACCCTGATAAGAGAAAACGATCGTAAACGTCACAATACCGCACTCCGGTGAAGTCAAAACCGAGCTTCCACGTGAATAACACCGCTCATTCCAGTCAATTCCACATCGCCTTTTTCCGGGTCGAAGCGGTCGTATGGCTTGCCATTCACCAGTACGGATTGGATGGGCTTCTTATCCGGATGGCGGAAGCGCAGCAGGATGCGGCCCGGCGTTGTGCGCAGGTTCAGTGAAACGTCGGCGGCGAGTGAATCCGTGGCGCCGGGGTGGTAGGACACGCTCACATGGCCGAAACGGGTTTCGATCCGATCTGCCGCAATGCCGACAGGATCGGCAAACCAGGCGCGCGGCAGGGCGCGGCCCAGGTGCAGCGTGTCGCCGGCAGTATAAACGAACATCCAGCCCAGCCACTTCATCGCGTTAGCCTCGTCGCTGGTCTTCATCGGCACGCTGTTCGAGTAGCCGAGCACCGGCAGCGGATGCTCGACCAGCAGGCCGATCTCCTCGCGATAGCAGGCGGCCCAGGCGTTGAAGAACATCCACAGATACAACTCCGGCTCGTCGCGATCCAGGTACGGGCGCAGACCCTCCAGCAGATTGGGCTGCACGGAAAAGCCGCCGCGGTCGAACCACTCCGCCGCCGGGTCCTGGATGTGGTAGCCGAAAGGCGGATTCATATAGCGGGTGTCCTGGTAGTCGTCCAGGATCCACCCCGCCTCCTTGCCGTTCGGATCGTAGAGGCCGGAGAGCAGCAGGTATACCGAGCCTTCCAGCACCTCGCGAATCCAGCCGAAGTCGCGCCCGCGGCGGTAAAGCCGGCTGGGATAATGCGGGACCCAGCGCCCGTCGCGCAGGCGGATGAGCGGCGAATATTGACGGGCGGTCTCGAAACCGCGCCGCAGCGCCTGCCGGAAATCCTCGGCATCACTACGTATCCGCTCCGCCGCCGGATGGCCGAACGCCGCCAGCGCCCGCCCGGCGGCATCTAGCCCGCGCCAGGTGAGGACATTGGTCGAAAGCCAGTAAAAGTAATCGTCCACGTCCTCCAGCGCTCCCGCCGGGAAGAAGCCGCGCTCCCACCCACGCGAGTGCGGCAGCTCGCCTTGCGTGGTCGCCCGCTGGCGGATTATCCACTCCGCGCCCTTCGCCACCGACTCGGCGACCGTGCCGAACCAGTCCGCGTCGCCGGTGAAGAGGAAATGCTCGGCCAGATGCCACAGCGCCCAGCCGTGGTGCTGGCAGTAGCTGCGCCCCGACTCAAAGCCGCCCGCGCCGTAGTATTGCCCGTCGCAATCGGTGAAGTTGCCCATCAGCGGAACGGTTGACTGGTATTTCGTCCACACCGCCAGCCGCCGCTCGACTTCGTCTTTCAGCCCGCGCCCATCCAGCTCTTGCAGGATCATCACCGACTCGTTGGTGAAGTTGCCGTAGGTGACCGCGCCTACCGAGGTATTCACCAGCGCGGGATCGTCGGGCATGCCCACGTCTGCGATGGCCACCGCCGGCCAGTGCCCGCGGTAGGCGGCGTCGAGGCGCGGATCCGGGGTGCGGATCGCCGCCCCGCGCCGGCCTTCCTGCCGCCAGTATTGCGTTACCTCGCGATGGCAGGCGTCGAACTCCAGCGCCGCCAGCGCCGTCTCTTCCGCATCATCGGGAGCCAGGAAGGGTACTTTCAGCACCAGCTCGCAGCTCTCGCCCGGCGCCAGCTCACGCGCGAAGGTCACGCCTTCGCCGGCCTGTTCCGGCGTCATCTCCGTCGCATAGCGGGCGCGCAGCACCCAATCATCCTTGAACTCGCTCTCCAGCCGCCCGTCCGCCGCCCGCAACGGGTTGCGCGCGCTCAACGGCACGTCGCAATCATCCTGCTGCCGGTGGCCGCCAATCATCTCATACATCCGGTTGTGCGCGCGGCGGGAGGAGGAGGAATAGCCGACCGGCAGCGTCGCGCGAACCGGCTCGTCCCCGTCGTTGGTGAAGCGGAAGCGCAGCAGCGCGGCCATCGGCGCGTCCGGCGCCGGCTCGCCGGCCAGGATGGAGGTCATCAGCGGCACGGCGCAGGCCTGCTGTTCCACCCGCAGCGCGCCGATGCGAGCGTGCAGATTGTAGGCAAGCGCGGGATAGGGATCGTTGAACCGCGCGTAGATGTGCCGGCGCTCCAGCCCGAAGAAGAGGCGAGCGTCCCCATCGTTGCGAAAGCGCGGAGTATCCGGGCCTTCCGGGTGAGTCAGCGGCCAGCGGTGCAGGATGAGATCGCCGTTTGATTCCAGCCAGAACTTCTGCCGGTTGTGCTTGCAGCCGAAGGGAAAGCTCGTCGGGTGTGGCCGCGGCTGCCCGGCGATGGCGCCGGCAAGGCTCTGCTCCGGGCGCGCCGCCACCTGCTCGGCCACGGTCCTGGCGCCGGCAATGCGCTTCCGGTAATCGGCGAAGGAGGTAGGATCGTCCGCGCGGGTAATATAGATACCAGCCTCCGCATACCATACCGGTCCTTCCGTTTCCAGCGAAGACAGCGAAATGGTGAAGGCATCGTCGTCGAAGTGAACGGTGAGGCGCCCGTCGTCAGAGGAGTACCGGTGCGCGGGCGTCATGTGCTCGATGGCAAATTCCACCGGCGCCCGTTCTCCGGGCGGCAGCGGCATGTTTTCCTCGCCGGCAACGCGCAGGTTGTACCCCTCCAGGCGCAGCGCATTCCCCGGCGTGCGCCGGCCCGCGTCGAATTCCACGCGCAGCTCCGTGCGGGCCGGCGCGGAGCGGGTGAAGACCTGAATTGCCTCCACAGCAGTCTCCGCGTCAACCTTTACTCCCAGCGTGCGCCGGAAGGTGACGTCATACCCTTCCCGGCCGGGGTATTCGTCGATTTCGCCGGCCAATCCGGCGAAGGTGATCTCCACCTCTCGCTCGTTAAGCCGCCGCGTCTTCACCTTCGCGGGCTGCCAGGCGGTGTTGAACCAGTCGTCCATGCCGATCCAGCCGAAGGAGGCCGGGCGCGCGAAATCCAGCCTGCCCTGCTGCTCCACCCGCTGCCCCGGCCACGCCTTGCGCCGGTAGGAGAGTCCCGTCTGCTCCGGCGCCGGTCCGGCAAAGGTCACCACCAAGCGCATCACGTCGCGCGTCTCCTCGAACCATACTTCTTCCGGCGGGCAATTCGGCAGCCCGAACGGCGCAATATCGAACGGTTGCATAGCATCTCCCCTTTTAGGGGATTTTTCGCCATATTTTTGCCTCCTCCTTTTCCAGATCGAGGCCGCTCTTCCGCAATCTCGAAGGGATGGAAGTCAATAGCCAGGGATGGAAGTCAATAGCCAGGGGTGAAGCGCAGCGAAACCCCTGGGACGGATGTTATAAGAGAGCCCAAGCCCTGAAGGGACGGCAGTAAGCCGCTGCTGTCACCCTTTCAGGGTTCGGATTTCACTCATCCGGTCCCAGGGGTTCCGCTGCGCTTCACCCCTGGCTATTGACTGCCGCCTCTTCGAGGCTTACGGGATCTTGATCTCCACTCCCAGGTCCTTCGCCAAGTTTGGCGCCTGCTGGGCAGCCTCGCTCTTCGGGTAGAGGTTGACCAGGCTTTGCAACAAATCCTTGGCGTCGCGCAGGTTGCCCAACTGGCCGCTGCATTTCGCCATCTGCAACAGCGCGCGCGATATCCACGGCTCCATGCCGGGCGGCACGGCGGCATAACCCTTGAACGCTTCCGAAAAATTGTTCTCCTCGAAATAGCTCTGCGCCAGGTAGTAATCCACCTCGGCCATCACCGCCTTCGCGCGGTCGGCCTTTGCCGGATCGGCGAACAGGCCCGGCACGTTTTTCAGTTCTTCATAGAGCTGCTGCGCTTTCGTCAGGTCACCGCGCGCCTGCGCGAATTGCTTGATGGCCAGCGACGAGCGCCCCGCCCCCAGCGCGGCATCCAGGCTAAGATTGCGCTTGGGATATTTCGCCAGGAACTGCAGATACGCTTCCCGCGCAAGCGCCGCCTGGTCCTGCAAATCCAGCGAGCGCGCTTTCATGAACAGGCTCTCCTCGGCAAAGTCGCTGGTCGAATAATCCGTCACAACTTTATTGAAACCGAGGACGGCTACCGAGTAATCCTTCGCGTAAAACGCGGAGACGCCGAGCTTATACGCCACCGAAACGGCCAGGCTGCCCGGCTGCACGATCTGGAAGGCGCGATTGAAATATTGCATCGCATCGGCGTATTGTTTCTCGCCCATCCAGTATTCGCCCACGCGGGCGAGGCTGTCGGCGGCCAGCGGGCTGTCCGGGAACTGGTCGGCCACGTTCACGAATTGCGCGTTCGACTCATCGATCTTGCCCTGGTCGTGGTAAACCCAGGCAATAGCATATGCCGCGCGGTCCGCCAGCCGGTGGGTGGCGGGCACGTTCTGCAGCGCCGTGACCGCCTCGTCGTATTGCTTCAGCTCGCTCTGCTTGATGCCGATGCGGTAGAACGCCTCGCCCGCCACGTCGTGATCCGGGAATTTGCGGATGACTTCGCGGTAACGGGCGATTGCTTCCTCGGCATCCTTTTTCGCCTCCGCCGTGCCGGCCAGGCCCATGTAGGCCAACGGGAGCATGGCTTCCACCTCGGCATAATTTCTGATAATGTTCTCGTAGGCGTCCATGGCCTCGGTGAACTGCCCGTTGGCCGTATACGCATTGCCCAGGTAAAGCAGCGCCTGCGCCATCTCCTCTTCCGCCAACGGCAGCTTCGACAACAGCAGCGCCGCGTCCCGCGCCTCGGCATAATGCTGCAGATCCATATTCGCCAGCATGAGGCCGCGCAGGATGAAGGGCGCCAGCTCGCCGGTGGGCGCGGCGTCCCAGGCCTGTTTATAATATTGCACGGCATCGGCGGCGTGGTTCGTCTGCTGCAGGCAGGCGCCGATGATGTAGGCGGCCTGCACCATCACCTCGCCGGCCGGGTGCGCGTCCAGCACTTTTTTCGCGTCGAGCAGCGCCTGGTCGTGCTTGCCGTCGCGAAATTCCTTGCGCGCCAGGCTGAGATCCATGCTCCATGCCGCGCCTTCCGGCAGGGTTTCCACCACCGCGCGAAGCTGCTGGATGGGCATGGAGGCTGTCATGCGGGCGATGCCGTCCTGGGCATGGCCGGCTTCGCGCGACATGGGCCATTTCGTGCATATTTCCTGAAAAGCGAGCAGGGCTTTGGTTCCCGCCTCGGCGTCACCGGCGGCAGCCAGGTCTTCATAACAGAACGCGGTGAGCAATACCGCGTGCGGCAAGTCGGGCGCCTTTTCGCCCGCCTTCGTCCGGTAGCGCGTGAATGCCGCGATAGCGTCAAGATAGGCTTTCTGGTCCTTCTCCTTCGTCGCCGCCTGGTACTGGCTGTTTCCCAACCAGAGCAGCGCCTGGGTAGCGGAGTATTCATCCTGGCCCGAGGCAACGATGGTATAAATTTCCGTTGCCTCGCGATAACGGCCCGCGTCATACAGGGTATGGCCGCGGCGAAGCTGCGTCTCCATCGCCAGATCCGATTTAGGGTCGCCGATCATTTTCAACGCCTGCTGGAAGGTTTCGTTCGCTCGGTCGTAATCCTTCAGCAGAAAGTAGGTCTCGGCCAGCGCCAGCGTGGCCGATTGCCGCGCGGTCTCGGTCGAGTGCGCATCCTTGTTGACCGCGGCGAAAAGCTCGATGGCCTTGTGAAGATCGGCGTCCTTCGCTGCCGCATTCTGCCCGTTTTGCGCCCGCCGGGAATACGCGAATCCGAGCATCAACGTCGCCTCGCCTACTACCGGCGAATCCTTATAACCGGCAATCACCAGCTCCAGGGCATCGATCGCTTCGTCATATTGCGACTCGCGCAGCTCGATCATACCGATCGAATAGACCGCCCATGGCGTCAATTCATTCTTTGGGGCGATCTCCGGCACGCCGGCATACTCCGCCTTCGCCTCCGTGAACCGTTCGAGCTGGTAGAGGGACTCCGCCTGCCAGTAATGCGCCCGCGCGGACAGGTCCGCGTTGTCTCCGCTTAACATCAGGCAGTAGCGGTAATATTTGATTGCCTTTTCGAACTCTTTCCGCATCCAGTAACATTCGGCGATCTGATAGTGCACTTCGGCGCGCAGCGAACTATATTTCTGATCGACCGCCTCGTTGATGATCCGCAGGTATAGTTCGAGAGCCTTGTCGTAATCTTCCCGGTGCTGATAAGCGCGTCCGAGCATGAATCTGGCCTGGTAGACGCGCGAGTCCTTCGGATAGGACGTGATGAATTTGTTCAGCTCGGTGATCGCGCTGTTATACGCCCGCTTCTCGAAAAATTGCGATGCCGTGGTGAATTGTTTATCCGCAACGGACGGCGCGGCAAAGCCGGCCAGCGCGCAGAAAAGGAGTAAGACAAGGGGCAGAACAGAGCGCATAAAAATCAATTGCCGCATGAAATCCTCCAGTGAAACTACGTCGGTCATGCCGGGAGTTTTTACTTCGCCGGACATGCCGGGAGAAAGTAGATGGTCGGCACACGAAATATGTCCATCTCGTGGTATTGTACCACGGGATGGACAATAAGTAACCTGCCCGCCGGGTGGGAGAAGTGATTAGAGATGAGAGATGAGGGGGGAAGGCATTAGTGATGAGGGGAAGCGGCAATTATTTCGTTTCCTCGCTCCTCAACTACTTCCTTCTTCCTTCTTCCTTATCACTTATCACTGCAACACCCGTATCCGGCAATCTGAAGAGGAAACGATGGCATTGCGTATGAATCAGCGGTGGGTGAAGTTCGCGGCCTTTGTGATCGTGCTGGCAGCGCTGGCCGTGCTGCTGGTCTTTTTCATACGCGCGATCTGGTCGGTAGTGCAGATATTCATCATCACCGGGTTGATAGTGCTGGCGCTGGACTGGTTTGTCGAGTATCTGGTCAGCCGGCGCATTCCACGCTGGGCGGCTACTCTCGTCATTCTCCTTGCCTTCATTCTCACTATCGGGCTGTTCGTGCTGCTGATCATTCCCTCGATGGTGACACAATTCGAGCAATTTATCGCCGCGCTGCCGGACTTGTGGGCGCGGCTCATGGAAAGATGGAGCGCTTTTCTGGAGCGTTTTCCCGCGTTCGAGCGAACCTTCGATCCGCGGGCGTTTCTCCTCGGCCTGGTGAGGGATGTGGGATCGTGGGCGCAGGCGGCGCGGACGGTCTTCACCACGGCTATCGGCGCCTTTACCGCTGTCATCCTCATCATCGTAATAACGTTCTACACACTGCTGAATCCCTGGCCGTTGATCTACGGCATCCGCGGGTTGTTCCCGGAAACGTGGTGGCCCATCATCGACCGCCTTGCCCATGAGATCGCCGCGCGCATCCGCGGCTGGGTGGTTGGCACCTTCGTCCTCGGCGTGGTGATCGGCGTGCTGGACTACATCGCGCTGCTGCTGATCAACCTTTTCTCGACGCAGCATATTCCCTTCATCCTCTTCTTCGCCATCCTCGGCGGCCTGCTGGAGATAGTGCCGATCATCGGGCCGATCATCGCCGCAGTGCTCCCGGCGGTAGTGGCGTTTTCCATCAATCCGCTGTTGGGTTTGTTTGTATTGCTGGCTTTTTTCGTGATCCAGCAACTGGAAAATAACCTTATCGTACCGTATGTCATGCATCGCGCAGTTCACATGCATCCGGTCAGCCTCATCTTCATCCTGCTCATGATGTCCACCCTTTTCGGCGTCTTCGGCGCCGTCATCGCCGTCCCCGTCGCCGCCATCTTTAAAGTGCTCTACGACGAATGGTATTACCCGTTGATGCACGGCGGGAAGAAACCCAGCCTGCCCCCGAAGGAAGGCCCGCGAGAAGAAGAGACGAGCGGAAGAAGGGAAGATTGGATGAGAGGATTGGATTGATTGAATAAGTTTAGTGTTGCAGATCCCCGCAGATCCTCGGTTTTTCATCCATTTCTCCTACCTCCTTCCAATCATACAACATATAAAGTACATACGATACATTCATCCAACCTTCCATTCTTCCACTCTTCCATTTTTTATGTCGCGGGTTGGGGTGATACAGGCGGGTATGACCGGCATGGATTCGGGTATCTCCGTTGCGTGACAGGTATCCCTGGTGGCGGCACGATTACCAGCGCCGGCAGAGCGGAATGCGGCATTGCCGCTGGCGCGTCCGGTTGAAGCACCATGGTGGAAAGGGGGAAGCCTGATGGCGCACTGTCCCGAATGTGGCGAGGAACTCTCCGCCCGGGCGCGTTTTTGCCCGCGCTGCGGCGCCGAACAGCATAAGCCGCGGCAATCTCCCGAGCAGCTACCCCTGCTCGGATTCGGTCCCGGCACCCCGGCGCTGCAGCCGGCGGGCGCGGGGCTGGCCTCGCCGGCGCTGCCCGGAGAAGCGGCGGCCGGCAGGCCGTTGACGGCCAAACAGGTAGCGATTGCCGTGGGCGCCGTCATGCTCGTGTTGCTGGGTATCCTCTTTTACACCGGTTATCGGCCTTTCTCCGGCGGAACAGCGAGCGGCAACGTGCCGGTGCTGGGCGTGGTCGGCGAGCCGATTTACGTCGGAAAAACGGCAGTGGGGGTCGCCGATATCGGCGCCACCCAGGTATGGGAAGGCCGCCAACCGGAGAACGGGCAATTTCTCGCCGTCATTATTATTATCGGCAATTATGGAGGGCGTGCGTTTACCCTGGATGCCGAATCCTTCGCCTTGACCGATGCCGGCAACGGCGGGCATCACGCGCCGGCGTTCATCGGCTACGGGCAGCCGGAGGAGCTGCAGGCGGGACGATACCAGCCCGAGTTCCAGCTAGAGCCAGAGCAGATGATCGCCTCGGTGGCGGTATTCGACATCGCTACAACAAACGAGCAGCCCCGCCTGCTGGTGCGCGACTTGACCGGGTCAGGGAAAGATTTTACCGGCGCCATCGACCTGACGCGACACACCAGCGAACAGATGGAAACTCCGCGGCCCGGAAGCGGAGTATTGCCGCTGTTCGACTGGAAGATTGGCTGGGATGATGATTGGGCGTTTGGCTAAAGATCGTGGGCCGTGGGGTCAGCGCCGGCTCGCTTGCGGATAATCCGGAAATCCTATACACTTCACGGGTAGGAAAACTGCGTCGTCCTCGTGAGCGCGAGAATTCTGTTTGAATTTGGCTGCATGCTTGAGTCGGCCAAATTCTGGCGGAAAACGACAAGATGGTTCGCGGGGATATAGAAAGCACGGGCAGCCCTCACGCGCAACGGCTTCGGTAATTGCGCCATACTCCACGCTGCACGCATTCGCGCCCTCTCTTCCATTCATTTCCCGGCCGTCCATGGCAACAGTGCCATTGGGCGCGTGCGCCAACCATCCGGGGAATCGGTTTCCATACTTACGGTATGGTTGGCTGAGGTTATGATGTTATTCACTGAATTCGAACTCGACGATCGACTGCAGCGCGCGCTGGCGACTGCCCGATTTGTCTCGCCTACGCCCATTCAGGCGGCGGCGCTGCCGGTGGCGATGGCCGGGCGCGACCTGGTGGGCACGGCGCAAACCGGCACCGGCAAAACGGCCGCCTTTTTGTTGCCCATCCTGCAAGGGTTGATCTCGGCGCCGCTGGAAGCCCGCAAAACCCGCGCGCTGATTCTGGCCCCCACCCGCGAGCTGGTCGAGCAGATTCTCGCCATGGCGCGCGAACTGGGCGTCCATACCAACGTGCGCTCGGCGGCGGTCTACGGCGGGGTGCCGATGCACCAGCAGACGCGCGCGCTGCGGAACGGCGTGGAGCTGGTCATTGCCTGCCCGGGCCGGCTGCTCGATCACATCAAGCGCCGCAACACCGATTTACGCCAGGTGGACTGCCTGGTGCTGGACGAAGCGGACCGCATGCTGGACATGGGATTCCTGCCCTCTATTCAGGAAATAATCGATGCCGTGCCCGTCGAGCGGCAAACCATGCTCTATTCCGCCACCTTCGCGAAGAGTCTGAACGCCTTCGTGAAGCAGACGCTGCGCAATCCCGCGCGCGTCGAGGTAGATAACGCGGCGCCGGCGCGGACGGTGCCGACGTCATCCCCATTGCCCCTGAGGGCACGGCGCGGCCGCCGCGACAGCAGGGAGCCGACCGCGCGCAACGAGGACGACGATCCGATGAGGCGCCTTATGCCGAGGATCGCCCGCATCGCCGGCGCAACTCGGAGGCGTCATCGCCGCGGGACGAGCGACCCCGCAAGCAATTCGGCAGCGCGCGTCCGACCGGGCAGCCGCCGCGATACGATCGGTCGGTTCGGCGGCACCACGATGCTGAAACGGACTTCGCGCCGAAGGGACAGGCACGTTCCACCGATGAAACAGCCCCCGGACCTTCCCGGTCGGGTCGGAAACCGTTCACCGGGATGGCGGCAGCCGCCAAATACAACCGGAAATTTTCCGCGGGCAAGCGTCAGCCCGGCGAGGTGCCCTCCAGCCCCCGCCCGGCCGGCAAATCCGCCCCCGCTCCCCTGGTGGCGCATGGATCCGCACCCGCGCGCGCAATTGGCAAGAAGCGAGCCGGCAGGCAATCGCGATAAGCCGGCTGTGTAATTCACATTCATAGTCTGGAAGGGCGCGAGAGCCCCGCTGATTATAGGTTAGATGTGAAACTGAGAGTATACCTTCCACAGCTTGCCTATAATCGGCGGGGCTCTCGCACCCTTCCAGACTGAGAGTGTGCTTTCCACAGCTTGCTTATGATCGGCGGGGCTCTCGCACCCTTTCAGACGGTGAATCGCAATTCCACCACTCATGCAGAAGTATGGCTGTTGATGAGCTACACCGCCGCGGTGAAAAGGAATACAATAAGATTGCGGGTAAGCGCCGAGCCCGCGGGGAGAGTCCATGTGCCATTTCTGCGTTCATCATGGTGATGGCAAACGTTGGTATGCCAACGCCAGCAATTATGCGCTGGATCTGCAATCCGATCTGCGCCGGCGCGGGTATATCGCGGGCTTCATCTGTGATTTCGAAAAGCACCGGCGCACCATCAATGCCGGGCTCAATGCCCTGCGTTTTGTCCCCAAACCGGCGAAGGGCTGGATCGGTCAGCGAATATCAACGGCCGCCCAGGCGAATCACTTCGGCCAGCCCGTTCCCATCGAGGCGTGCGCCGGCATCTTCGACATCGCGACCAATATCACCCGCCTTCCGTGCGTCTGCCGCGGCGCCATGCAGCCCGGTTCCAATGTAGAGTCCTGCTGCATCGTGATGACCGTCCACTCACACGACACGCTGGTGGAGGAGGGCTTCCGCGATTATGCGGGCGGCCCGCACGCGGAAGGGTTCGAGCGGCTCACCAAAGAGCAAGCGCTGGACTATCTGCAGCGAGCCGAAGAGCGCGGACTCTGCCACACGGCGTGGACCTTCATCACCCCGTTTATCGCCGCCGTCTGCAATTGCGATCTGCCGGGCGGCTGCCTGGCGATGAAGATTCAACTCACCGCCGGCATACGCGTCATGTGGAAAGGCGAAGATGTGATCCGCCATCACGAAGACCGCTGCACCGGCTGCCTGCGCTGCGTGAAGCAGTGCTCGTTCGGCGCGATCAGCGCAGAGGAACGCCGCACCCGCCCGCACGTCGATCGAGCGTCCTGCTGGGGCTGCGGCATCTGCCGCACCGTCTGTGCCCCTGGCGCCCTGTCGCTCGAACCGCGGAGTACCGCCGCTGATGTGGCAACTGTTTGGTAGATTTAGCATAACGGCGCAGAGCCGCAACCAAAAAAATAGGCTTTCCACGCGATGGTTTCAGATACGGCAAAAGAACAGTGGAAAGAATCAAACAGCTTACTTGCCTACTCAACCACCGGACAAACCTTGCCTGATCTGGCATATCTCGATGGTAATGCAAAGGAACGATTATATGGACCCGGATGATTTCAGTATCGACGCGCTCTTCACCGATATGCCGAAGGAACACCGGCTGGGCTTTTTCACCGACTCCGCGCTGGACCTGGGCCCGGAGTACGGCGAGGTGGTCGCGATGCTCAACGAGCTTGCCGCTGCCGACGAGCCGTATACCGATGAAGACGGGTACCAGTGGCAAATTATCGCGCATGAGATCGATGCGGAGCATAAGCGGGTCGCCTGGGTCGAATGGCGGGAGAAAGAGAGCGGCAGAATCACTCACGACAATTACTTTCTCAAGGCACGAGATGACGCGGGTTCATTGCTGGTGTGGGAGATCGAGACATATAATCCGTATTTCGGCTGCACCGCGCGTTTCCTGCACTGGGTGGAAGATGCGGTGGTAATCATCTACGAAGACAAGCATGACACCTACGCCGCCAGCCTGAAAACGAATGAAGATATCAGACGCGTCGAGATCAGCCGGGAATGGACGGTGACCGAAAACGTGCTTTGCTATCGCAGCTTGACGGATGAAGGGATGGTCAGCCTGCGGCTGCCTGCCCTGGAGCAGAAATAAGCGCAGCTATTATTGCAGCCATTCCGCCGGAGAGTATCACTTTCCGGGCACGCTCAATCCGCCGATTTTCGTCTTTATTTGATGAGCCACCTCCAGCTCCACCGCGTCGAGCTGCTTGTAAAGCCGGCCGTCGGCGTCGGTCATGCGGAACGACCTCCATGGAATGCCATCTTCCGAGTTCCGGTTGCTGCCATTGTGCAGGCACCACCCCGCCGCGCCGGCCTGTTTCCCATTGGCGCAGTCGAGAAAGTAATCAGCCGGTTCCGGTTGAAAGCGGTTGTAGTCGCGCCGGAACGGCTCCTGCAGGTGTAGGGGCACTCGGCGACCGAGCTCATCCATCCAGCCGATGATTTCCCGCGCCGCCGCGGCGGTCTTCGCGGGACTGTCGGCTTCCCGCCCCAGGTGAGGGGCAATGAAGTCGCAGCGTCCGGTTTGCAGGTACTGCTCCAGGTCTTTCGCGGAAGAAGGCACGCCGGAAGCAGTGCAGATGCGCGCGGGATCTATTTCCTTGATCGTGCCGATGATCTGGCCCATTTCCTCATAACCGACATGGCGCGCGTCTCCGATATCTCGCTCGTTTCCGATGTCGAAGTAGACGTTCCGATAGGGCAGCAGCTCCCGCGCGAGCGTTTTGGCAAAGGCCAGATGCTCCGCTAAATTCGACGGGAGCGGGCGCGCCCCACGTGTTATGGTGACATCGACAATGATCCCACGCCTGTCGCACAGTTCAATCAGCGACTTCAGCCGAGACATATACGGCTCCCGCACCTCACCCTCCGGCGTGAGGACAGAGAAGTTCAGCTCCCCCGCCGTCCAGGATGCCCATACGCGAATCCAGTTGAAGCCGTCCCGCGCCATATCCTCCGTATCGTCCCGCATGAATTGCGGGGTGGAAATGCCGGCAGCCGCGTAATAACTGATCCCCAGCAGGAATGCCGGCGCATTGTTGATGGTGAAGTAGCGACCGTCGGCGGAGATGCCGAGCACATGCCCGGGTTCCTGCTCTTCATTTCCAACGCTGAATTGCCTGCACCAGTCCCACATCCGCTGGTTATACAGGTCGGCGTACCACTCGTGCTTCAGTTGCCTGCCGGGCAGATTATCCAGCCAGACAAACTCCATGCGGTGCCCGTTTTCGCGATATAGTTTGAGCATGTCGGGCATATATTGAATCAGGCTCGCATAGTCACCCGCCGTCTGCCAATGCTGGATCGGAAACTTCCGCGCCGCATTCTTGACGCAGTCGGCGAAGTCTTTTGTTATCTGTGCTTGCGGATCGTCGAAGACCCCGGAAAACGAGACCACCGCCGCAAAAAGATCAGCGTGTTTGGCGGCCAGCACCTGGCTCAGTTTTCCGCCGGCGGAAATGCCCCACAGGTAGACGCGGCTCGCATCGATCGGGAAGGTCTTTTTCAAATAAGCCAGCACGTCCAGGGTCAGCGTCTCGTCCCTGTCGTCTCCCTCCAGCATGCTCCATCCTTTATCATCGATATGCTTCTGGTCGATCACCACCAGCATGAAGTTGTTCTTCTCGGCGTATGGGGCGATGCCGCTGTCCTCATACGACATGCCGAGGTAGTGATAATCTTTCCTGACGTTCCGCCGGGAACCCATAAACCACATTACGACGGGCACGCCGTCCTTCGCTTTCCGGTAAGATTCCGGCACGTAAACATCCACCGACCTGACTTCGTTTTTACTGTCCAGCCAGGTCAGCGTTTTTCGCCCGATCCAGCCGGCTGGCGGCGGATTGTGCAGCAGATTGTCGGCATGCGCCGTCATGCTGAATGACGCCAGAACAACCATAACACACCAGAGATAATTTTTATCCTGTAACAAGCGTGAAATCATGAGCCGTCGCTCCTCTCCGTTATCATATCAGTCCGATGCGGTGATGCGGACACAGTCCACATCGATGGCGCCCGCGGGCAGGTTATTGGGGTCCAGCCCGCAGAGCAGGAAGCCGAAGTTTACGTGGCTGCCGCCAAGAATATCGTCCAGCGAGCCTTCGGCAACGGTCAGGCTGTGCAAGATGCGGATCTTCCGGCTGAGCCCGCCGTTGAGCAGGCCCATAGTCGCCCACTTGCTTTCATTGTTGTAGAGCACCACGCGCTCGTCATGCCACTCGCCGTCCGCCAGCGCTTCGGCGATCGGCTGCGAAGCGAGCGCCCAATTGTAGGTGGCGGCGCCGCCCTGAATCCAGAAAAAGAGGCGCGTGCCGTTGAGCACCAGGTCGTGTCCGCGGATGCCGAAGTCAATCACCGCGTCGCGCAGGTCCGCGCCGCCCAGCCCGATCAGCTCCGAACGATTGACGAAAAAGGCCAGGTGCAGCCAGGCGAACTCGCCGTGGTTATCGTCGAAGTACCAGGGCGACTCCGAGCGGGCGAAGCCACCGTGCCGCCCGCCGGCGGCGAACCATTGCAACGGCACCGGCTCGCCGGGGTGGCCATACAGGTTGCGGTGCCAGGAGCCATCCTCCCGGTCCTTGCCGCAGGTCCAGGCGCCGGGGCCGGAGGCGAAGTTTTCGCTGTATAAGACCTTCCCGTTTTCCGCGCTCATTTTTACTCCCCTGGGTGATAAATCTGGCCGTCTCCCGCTTCCGGCCTTATAATAGCAATGCCACTGGAAAAACGGCAAGTATGGCGATAATCCGGATTGGGGTGATGCATAGGGTTCGGTGATTAACGGTCGATGAAAATAATTCGGAGTTTATCACTTTCAACCGCTTCTACGATATAATATCTAGCGGTGTCATGCTTGCCGGGCCGGCGACGCCCCGCGCTCCAGCACGCGGTTAGCGCGGTGTGTTTCGCGCACGGATTCCAGCGAAGGCGCATGTCACGGTTCCGGTAGCTCAGCGGTAGAGCACCGGGCATTTAACCCGGAGGTCGCGGGTTCGATTCCCGCCCGGAACACCAGTAGCTCAGTTGGTAGAGCATCAGGCTGTTAACCTGAAGGTCGCAGGTTCGATTCCTGCCGCAAGGGCTGAAAACCCTTCTACGACAACACGGGGAGAGACGCTTCTCGCCGGCCTTGTTCCTCCGGGGACGGGGCAGCACCGGTCCGCCCTGCAACGCGCGGATACCACCGGCGTATGCGCCGGAACGCGGATGGGCTCCGTTCGACGCCGGCTCTTTGGTTTTTGCCGAAGCGCCCGCGCCGTCCGTCCCGCCGCCGCCCGGAAGGCCGCGCCGGTTCAAGCAGCGTTCCGCGAAGACCGCTGTGGCGGGATGCGTCTCACCTCCGTATTGTTGAAGAAAAGGAGCACTTTCATGAGGATGAGCACTGTGCTGGTCCGCTCGTTCGAGCGCGGCCTGCTATTTGAAAACGGGGAATTTAAACGACTGCTGCCGCCCGGCAGGCACCGCGTCTTCACGCCGTTCGCCGAGAGCCGCGTCGATGTCGTGTCACTGCGCGACCCCTGGCTCAAGCATCCGGACCTGGACCTGCTCATCAGCGCCGGCGTGCTGCGCGAGCTGGCGACGGTGATCGATCTGCGGGATCACCAGCGCGGGCTGGTGTGGCTCGACGGGCGCTTCTGCTGCGTGCTGGGGCCGGGGCGTTATGCCTACTGGCAAGGCTTTCGCGAGGTGCGCATCGAGACGGTTGACGCGACGCCAGTGCGCTTCGAGCACCCGGAGCAGGGCGTCATTATGAATGCGGCGCATACCGACCTCTACCTGGAGAAGTGCCTGATTGCCGAAGGATTCACCGGTTTATATATGAAGGACGGGCAATACGTCGAGACGCTGGCGCCGGGCCGCTACGCCTTCTGGCGAAACGTGGCGCAGGTGAGCGTGACGCCGGTCGATCTGCGCGAGCAGGTGCTGGAGGTTTCCGGGCAGGAATTGATGACCGCCGACAAAGTGACGCTGCGCCTTAACGCGCTGGTTACCTACCGCGTCGCCGACCCGTTGAAAGCGGCGAACGCCGCTAATGACGTGAAACAGGCGCTGTACCGCGAGGTGCAGCTTGCGCTGCGCGGTGTGGTCGGCCTGCGCTCCATCGACTCGCTGCTGGAAGAGAAGGATGGCGTGGGGCAGGAGCTGGACGCGCTGGTGCGCCGCCGCGCCGGCGACTTCGGCCTGGCAATCGAAACCGTGGGCATTCGCGACGTGATATTGCCCGGCGACATGCGCGATCTGCTGAATAAGGTGACGGAGGCGAAGAAAGCGGCGGAGGCAAACCTGATAACCCGCCGCGAAGAGACCGCCGCCATGCGCAGTCAGGCCAATACCGCTAAACTGATGGAGAACAACCCCACGCTGATGCGCCTGCGCGAGCTGGAGGCGCTGGAAAAGGTTGCCGACAAGGGCAAGCTGCAGGTGGTGCTGGGCGAGAAGGGGCTGGCGGACCGGGTGGTGAATGCGATCTGAAATGTTACGGGACAGTTGTAACATGCGGATATGCCAGGATATTTTGATCAATGCTGACCAGTGGGCAGTCATGCACACGTGCGGTGGCTACAATCAGTTGATCGGCGGGATCGCGATGGAAACTACCCGGCAATTGCGTCGATTCAACGCAAATTCTCGGGGTCATCTCCAGTAGCGTTATCCCGGTATAATTGAAAGCTTGTTCAAACCATTCAGCAATCGGAATGGGTAGCATTAAACGGCCTCGCTCGACAAGTTTAGCAATTTCCCAGCAGGAGATAGCGCAAATTCCCAGTCCGGTTTCTTCATGTGCTTGTATGTAGCGCGCATATTCTGGCGAAAGGCGCGAATCGCCGTGTATCCACCAGACCCAGATATGTGTATCCAGAATAATCATTGGCAGGCGTCCCAATCCGATTCGGATACAGGCTCGAACGGATCGTAATATTCAACCTTCGTTCCGCGAAGCGGGTATGCCTTCGGTATAGTGCCGATAGAACGCTGTGGGAGGATGATGACTTCAACCACTTCACCCGTCTGAAACGGCAAGTCTTTAACCGTCAACGATCCATCCTTCTGTACGATCGTTTCAATCCGATGAGCCTGCATTGCCCTCTCCCTCTATATAAGTTGTATCACCATTATACTATAAGAAGTCAAATCAAAAACACCAGGCATGTCCCAGAGCGCACCGGGAATATTTCGTGGACCCACTGGCGAAGCAGACTTCAGCGGATATTCACGCCTGCTACGATGTCGCCCATGCTGTCGATATTCAGTGATTTCGTGCTCGCGCCCGAAGCACCGTCTTTACCATCCGCGCTGGCCGTACCGCCATCGTCCTTGCCATCCGGGCCGACGCTGTAGAGCAGGTAGGTCTTACCGGTCACTTTATAACTCAGCGGGTTGCCGGCTGTGAAAAGGTCGGTCGGGATTTCCTTCAGGTAAGCAGGCGCCAATGCCTTCAGATCGGCGGAGTATTTGCCGTGGTCGGCATGCTCCGCCAGCATGCTCCGCGACAGGTCGCGCATTTTTGTCAGGTGCGACAAAGACTGATTGAAGGAGCGCAGCGGAATTTCACGATATTCGGTGGCAACCAACGGCTGTGTTATTATAACACGAAATTGCCGCAACTCTTGCACGGAACTGTCTTCCGTCTGCGCGAGGCGAGCCTACCATACATAGGGGGGACGGTGGGGGTGTTGAAAAAGGACTGTTTTGCTTTTTTATCCAAGCGTGGAAAATGCCCGAAATCAGGCTAAAAGACGACTTTTTCAACACCCCCACAGTCCCGTGGTAATACAAGCGGCAATTTGAAGATGACGGACGGTTCTGGTCACATGGGCACGGGACAGTCCCCAACTATAGCTATGCTTCCGCCACGGGAAGGCACAGTCGCCTTGCAGCCTGGGAGCGCACTCGTGAATTGGTCAGTCTTTAGCGGCAGCCGCCCGGTCGCCGATACAGGGAGAAGAAACCACTCTGATCGGAGGCCAAATTCATGCGTGTTACCGTGCTGGACGCCATGCCCGCGGATGTCCCGTCGCTACGGGAACTGCTTGCTGACTGCTCGGAACACTATTGCGCCGAACATCTACCGGCGTTGCGCTGGTGCCCGGCCGGCATGACGTTGCCTCACTCGTTTGACCATGACGCCAGTCGTTTCATCATTGCAAAGGTCGAGGGTTGCATCGTTGCCTGCATTTCCGTGCGAGCGGATTCGAATCGGCGAGAACTGCGCGTCAGCCTGCCTGTCCCATGTAACACTCCTGCAAACGAAAAATCGAACATCCTCCTCGACCTGTTCCTCTACCTGATCAAGCAGGCGCGCGCTGAAGGGTGGGAGGAGGTCCGCGCCATCTACCATGATCTGCCCGATGTTCTCGCCAGCCCCTTCCAACTCCTTGAGCAGTTGGGCTGGCATGGTTCACACCGCTTCGAGATGATCGGCCACAGCTTCCTGGAACCTCCAGCAACAGACTTACGCATCGCCAGCGCAAGCGAGGTGGGCGAAGAAGCATTCTTCGCGGCGGAAGTGGCGGTGGAGAAAAGCGCATCCATCGATGAATCTCGCACGGATTGCCTAATATCACAACGCATGTGGCACGTCGAGCCGGCGACTGACTGGCTGATCGGCTACACCGGCGATCAACCTGCCGGTATCGTGCGAGTCGCGGTGGCACGGAACGGCGTTGGCGTCGTTGACAACCTGGTCATCGCTCCTATCGAGCGCAACCGGGGTTATGGCACGGTGCTCCTCGCGCACGGCATGATCGCCTTGCGCCCACGGACCGATACCGTCTGGCTCGATGTAGACGCCGATAATCTACCCGCCCTTCGTCTATACCGTAAAGCCGGCTTCGGCATCCATCATTTACACGGGGAGTGGGAATACACTCTACACTAAACGCTACTTCACATCCCAAACCGCAAGGCCGTCGTTGTTGCTGATAGCGGCGAATTTGCCGTCACTGGAGAGGGCGAAGTTACCTGCCTGCGTGTCGATCAGCGAAAGAGAAAGATAAATACCACTTGAATCCTTTCAATCATTTTTACATCATTTCAATCTTTTTTAAAGTGAGTTCCCGCTCTAAGCTCACATTCATCCCACCGCCGCATCCGCGCTTTCCCGCGTCTGCTGTTCATACACCCGCCGGAACAGGCCTTCCTGGGTGAGCAGCTCGCCGGGGGCGCCGAACTGGGTTAGACGGCCTTCCTCCAGCACGATCACCAGGTCGCTGGCGAGAGCGGTGGAGATGCGATGGGTGACGACGAAGCAAGTGCGGTCCTTCATCAGGCGGTTGAGCGTTTCGCGCACGCGGTGCTCGGTGGCGGGGTCGAGGGCGCTGGTGGTGTCGTCCAGCAGCAACACGGATGGCCGGCTAAGCAGGCTGGCAGCAAGGGCCAGGCGCTGGCGCTGGCCGCCGGAAAGGCTCATGCCGCGCTCGCCCACCACCGTCTCGTAGCTGTCGGGCAGTGTCTGGATGAAGTTGTGGAGATCGGCGTCGCGCGCGGCCCGGCGCACGTCGGCGTCGCCGGCGTCCAGGCGTCCATAACGGATATTCTCCGCCACCGTGCCGCTGAAGATCACCGGTTCCTGCATCACCAGCGTGATGCGTTCGCGAAGGTTGACCAGCCGGATATCCCGCAGGTTGTTTCCGTCAAGGCTGATGCCGCCTTCCTCCGGATCGTAAAAGCGCATGAGCAGATACAGCAGTGTGCTCTTGCCGCCCCCGCTCGGGCCCATCACCGCCACCTGCCTGCCCGCCTGAATGCTGAAGGAGACGTCGCGCAGCGTCGGTTGCTCATCACCCGGATAGGTGAAGGTGACGTTCTCGAAGCTGATATCGCCCTTCGCGTCCCGCATCGCCAGCGCGTTTTCCTGGTCGAGTGGCTCCGGTTCGGCCTCCATCAGGTCGAAGACGCGGCGCAGGATGACGCCCACGCGCACAATTTCGATGCTGATGTCGTTCAGCACTACCGCCGGCGAGAAGAGGAAGAGCGAGCAGCGGTAAATCTGCCAAACCTGGCCGGCGCTCAGGCCGTGGGGCTGCGCGGCCAGCGCCGCCGCCTTTTGTGAGGCCAATTCCACCACGCTCTTCGCCAGCCCTTTGGCCATTCCGGTAGCATAGGCCGCATCGTAGGCGACATCATAGGCCGACATATACTGTATGTATTCTCGCACGCCGATGTAGAGGATGCCGAAGGTGGCCAGCGTGCTGATGGTGTTGGCGATGATCGACTGCCAATTGCTCATGCGTACGATATACATCGTCAGCCGCGCCAGGTTATGGGCGGATTCGGCGAAGCTGCGGCTCTCGGCGCGCTCGCGCCCGAATACCTTCACCGTGCGGATGGCCGCCACCCGCTCCTCCACACGGGTATAGAGCGCGGTGGTGGCGCGGCGCGCGGCGATATTCGCATCGCGCAGATGGGGACGGAAGTGACGGAAATTCATCACGTAGCCGGGGATGGCGATGATCACCAGCACGCCGATCATCCAGTTGAGCGAGAAGACGAGGATAAGTCCGACCGTGATGCTGGCCAGCGAGGTGATGGCATTGATGCCGATGCCCTGGATGCTGTTCTGGATGGTGGCGACGTCGTCGAGTACCACCGTCAGCAGGCGTCCCGTCTGCGTGCGGTCGAAGAAGGAGAGCGGCAACGTCTGCAGGCGCTCGTGCAGCGCCTTGCGCAGGCTGAATACCAGCTTCTGCCCGATCATTGTATTCTGGTAGCTGTTCGCGTAAGAGAAGCAGGTGTTGACGATATGGATGCCGCTGTTCAGCGCCAGCAGGATAAATACATACTTGGAATGATCGATGAGCACCGCCGCGCTGGGATGCTGCCCGACCATCACCACCATGTCCGCCACGAAACGCTGAATGAAGGTCCACAGGTAGGGCTGCAGCGTCATCAAGGTAGCAAAGACGGCCACCGCCAGGATGCGCCAGCGCAGCGGGAAGACGAATTCCCGGAGCAGGCGGCGCAGGTGTCGCCGGTCGGCGCCGGTGCGCGGCTCCTTGTCCCGGTACTCTTCCAGCACGGCCATGATGCGTTTATGATAAGTGCTGGGTTTATTCGGCATCAGTTGGCCACCTCGACGTCCGCATGCTTGCCTTTCAGCTCTTCGTACAGTCGCCGGTAATAACCGCCTTCGATCTCCATCAGCTCCTCGTGGGTGCCCATCTCAACGATCTTACCCTTGTCCATCGCCACGATCTGGTCCGCCTCCACGATGGTGCTCAGGCGGTGAGCCACCACCACGCTGGTGCGCCCGCGCAGCACCACCTTCAGCGCCTCCTGGATGGCCATCTCCGACTCGGAATCCAGCGAGCTGGTCGCCTCGTCCAGGATGAGCACCGCCGGCTTGCGCAAGATGGCGCGCGCGATGGAGATGCGCTGCTTCTGCCCCACTGAGGGCTTGGCGCCGTCCTTGCCCAGCCACGTATTGTATTCCTTCGGCAGACTCATGACATATTCGTGAATCTGCGCGGCGCGCGCCGCTTCTTCCACCTGCTCCGCGGTCGCATCCGGCATACCGTAAGCGATGTTGTCGTGCACGGTGCCTTCGAATACCACCGGCTCCTGCGGCACCACGCCCATGTGACGGCGGAGCGAGCGCAGCGTCAGGTCGCGGATATCGCACCCGTCGAGTGTAACCTCGCCGCCTTGCACGTCCCACAACCGCATCAGCAAGCTGGTGACCGTGGTTTTGCCGCAGCCGGTGTGGCCGACCAGCGCCGTCATCTTCCCCGCCGGCAAGTGCAAATTGAAACTATCGAACAGCGGCTGATCCTGGACATAACCGAAGACCACATCCTCCATGCGCAGGTCGCCCCGCGATTCCGACGCCTCGCGGGCGTTGGAGCGCTCGACGATGTCCGGTTGCTGCTGCATCACTTCGAGGATGCGGTCCAGGCTGACCAGCGCCTGCGTGATGGAGCCGGCCACCATGGTCAGGCTCACCGCCGGGCCGATCGCCTGCCAGAGGTAGGTGTCCATCGCCAGCATATCGCCGTATTCCATCTGCCCGTGCAGCACAAACCACAGCGAGCCGCACCACACCACCGTGGAACCAAGGCCGCTGATCAGGCTGGCGGTGACGCCAAGGGAAACGCTGAGCATGGAGCTGCGCATGCCGAATTGCAGCGCGCGCTCGGTCGAGGCGAGGAAGGCCGCCGTCTCGTCATGCTCGCGGGTATAGGTCTTCACCAGCCGCACGCCGGCCAGGCGCTCCTGCAGTCGGCCCGTCACCTGGTCCATCACCTCGCGCAGCTCCAGGTTTGCGCTGCGGATGCGCTTTACCAGCTTGACGTAGTTGAGGGTGTAGAGGATCACCATCAGCAGCACCACCAGGGTGAGCTTCCAACTGAAGAGGAACATCACGATCAGGCTGAACAGGAGGGCGACGATATTGCTGAGGATGCTCAGTGTTTCACCGGTAAGCAGGTTCTGCACGATGCCGACGTCGGTCATCAGCTTGTTCATCAGCGGCCCGGCGCCCGATTCGCCGTGAAAGCGCATGCTCAAGCCGAGCACATGGCGGTACAGTCCGGTGCGCAGGTCCACCACCAGCCGCTGCCCCAGCGCGCTGATCACCCAGCGGTTCATCAGGTTCTGCACGGCCAGCCACAGCGGCAGGAAGGCAATGAGGCAGATGGCGAAGATAGCGACGTTCCACTCTTTTTTGTCCTGCACGTGGTTGATGAAATAGCGGACGGCCAGCGGGGGGGTGAGCGCGATAGCGGTGTAGACCATAGTCAACACCATCGCGATGAACAAGCGCCCACGGTACGGACGGATCAGGTTTAAAAGAAATTGCAACCGGGACGAGCCGATACTCATGATGGCGCCCACGCCTTTATTATAACGTGAAAACCGAACGACTGTCCGTTTCGCACAACTTCTTGGCGTCGGGTGAAGGATAGCACAGTCAGCGAGGGGATGCAACACGAATTCGTTCCCTTTTTCGTGAAAAGTAGTAATTTTCAATCATCAGTGTAAGAAAGGATAGCTGAAACAGATGATATGCCGCTCATACATCGGATCAGGCTATCTCAACTGATATCTAGCGCATGTCCGGCCTGCTGTACTAGTATTATCGCATTTCTTCCCAGCATTGTCGGATTCCCCACGCAATGGGCGAACCGCGCTATTGACGACCCGTCGCGCGCCCGGTAGCATCAAAGCGTTAAGCGCGTGGTGAAAACACTTTGCCGCGACTATATCGGAGGACGGGAGAGCGCATATGGAGCAGGTTCGTATCGGCGTAGCCGGTTTGGGCAATTGGGGAAAAAACGTGGTGCGATGCTTTGCGAAGGCGAAGGACGCGGAACTGCGGATGATCTGCGATGCCGATCCTGGCAAACTGGCCGCGCAGGCGGCGCTGTATCCCGCGGCCGCGGCCACTTCCGACCTGGCGGCGCTGCTGGGGAATCCGGAGCTGGACGCCATCGCGCTGGCTACTCCCGCGCCCACCCACTTTGCGCTGGGCATGCGCGCGCTGGAGGCGGGCAAGCATCTTTTCGTCGAGAAGCCGATGACGCTCTCCGCGGCTGACGCGGAGGCGCTCTGCACGGCGGCCGACCGCGCGGGCCGCAAGCTGATGGTCGGCCATCTGCTGGAATACCACCCGGCGGTGGCGTGGATGAAGAATTACCTGGACTCGGGAGAGCTGGGCGCGCCGTTATATATGTATTCGCAGCGGCTCAACCTGGGCATCGTGCGCTCGGATGAAAATGCCCTCTGGTCGCTCGCCCCGCACGACATCTCGGTTATCCTTTACCTGTTCGGGGCGGCGCCCGATCGGGTGGCCGCGCACGGGGCCAGCTATCTGCAACCGGGCATCGAGGACGTGGTCTTCGTCAATATGCACTTCCCGGACGGGCGCACGGCGCAGATCCATGTCTCCTGGCTGGACCCGCACAAGGAGCGCGAGATGGTGCTGGTCGGCGGCAAGTCGATGGTGGTGTTCGATGACATGTCGCCGATGGAGCCGATCCGCGTGTACCATAAAGGCGCGGACGTGACGGGCAAGCTGGACGGTCCGGCACTGGTGACGGTTCGCCACGGCGACGTGCTCATCCCGCATTTCTCCGGCGGCGAGCCGCTGCAGGCGGAGGCCCAGCACTTCATCGACGCCATCCGCCAGGACACCACGCCGCGCAGCGATGGCCGCGACGGCCTGCGCGTGGTGCGGGTGCTGGAAGCGGCGGACGCTTCGCTGAAGGCCGGCGGGAAGCCGGTGCAGGTGGCATGCGAAGATATGATTGCCGGATGAATCAGGTAATGGTCTTGAGTTTTGAGTTGATTCACTCAGTTCAATCTACTTATTGAGTGGGAGAAAGAAAGTGCGGTGAATAATTTCTTTTCACCTTCCATTCCATGGGTAAACCTGGCGAATGACAGCAACTCAAAACTCAAAACCGACGATCGGAGTTGCTATATGACGACGGAAACGAAATTTTTCATACACGAGTCCTCCTACATTGACGAGGGAGCGGAGGTGGGGGAGGGGACCAGCGTCTGGCACTTCTGCCACATTTCCAAAGGGGCGGTGATAGGCCGCGGATGCAAGTTCGGCCAGAATGTCTTCGTGGCCGGCGGCACGCGGGTCGGCAACAACGTGAAGGTGCAGAACAACGTGTCGATATACGGCGGCGTGACGCTGGAGGATGACGTCTTCTGCGGCCCGTCCATGGTCTTCACCAATATCGCCACCCCGCGCTCGGCGGTGCCGCGCAATACGGCGGAAGATTACCTGCCCACCGTGGTCAAGCGCGGCGCCAGCATCGGGGCCAACGTCACCATCGTGTGCGGCCACACTATTGGCGAGTATGCCTTCATCGGCGCGGGAGCGGTGGTGACGAAGGACGTGCCCGCCTACGCGCTGATCTATGGCAATCCCGCCCGCCAGCACGGTTGGGCCTGCGAATGCGGCCTTACCCTGAAATTCACCGATGACGCCGCTGACTGTTCTTGCGGGCGGAAGTACCGGCAGACGGCGGAAGATAAGATCGAACGGTCATGATTGGGAGCGCGGACCTCAGAGTCCGCGCGAGAGGTTATTCAACAATACGCGCGGACTCGGAGGTCCGCGCTCCCAGGGAGTGAATATGATCCAGGTATGCGATCTTCGCGTACAATACGCACAATTGAAGGACGAGATCGACGCCGCTATGCAGACGGTGGCGGCGGGTGGATATTTCATCTTGGGGCCGAACGTGAAGGCGTTCGAAGCGGAGATGGCCGCCTATTCCGGCTGCAAGCACGCCGCCGGGGTGAACAGCGGCACCGACGCGCTGCACCTGGCGCTGCGGGCGCTGCGCATCGGGCCGGGCGACGAGGTGATTACCACCCCGTTCACCTTCGTGGCCACCACCGAGGCCATCGGCATCGTGGGCGCCACCCCGGTATTCGTGGATATCGATCCCGCCACCTTCAATATAGACCCGGCGCTGATCGAGGGAGCCATCACCCCGCGCACCAAAGCCATTCTGCCGGTTCATCTATACGGCCAACCGGCGGACATGGACCCCATCATGGAGATCGCCCGCAAGCACAACCTGCGCGTGATTGAAGACGTGGCGCAAGCGATGGGCGCGACGTTTAAAGGGCGTAAAGTCGGCTCCATTGGCGACGTGGGCTGCCTGAGCTTCTTCCCCAGCAAAAACCTGGGCGCCTTCGGCGACGGCGGCATGGTGGTGACGAACGACCCGGAGATTCACGACCGCGCCGAGATGCTGCGCCGCCACGGCGGGAAGATCAAGTACCACCACACCGAGCTGGGGTTGAACAGCCGGCTGGACGAGCTGCAGGCCGCCATCTTGCGCGTGAAGCTGAAGTATCTCGATCAATGGGTGCAGTCCCGCCGCGCCCACGCTTACGCATATAACGAGGCGCTGGCGAACATCCCCGGCGTACAACCCCCGCGCGAGCGCGCCGGCGATATGGTGACAAGTCCCACGCCGGGGCAGACCTTTCCGGAAGACCAGCTCTTCACCGCCTATCACCAGTATACCATCCTGGTGGATGACCGCGACGGCGTGCAGGAGCGGCTGAAGGCGGCGGACGTGCAGACGATGATCTACTACCCGGTGCCGCTGCACCTGCAGGAAGTGCACGAGAATCTTGGCCACCAGCCGGGCGACTTCCCGCATGCGGAAGCCGCCGCCGACCGCTGCCTCAGCCTGCCGATCTACCCGGAGATGACGCAGGAGCAGCGGGAGATCGTCATCGCCGAGGTAGCTGAAGCGGTAAAAGCCATCAGCGTATAACCTGGGAGCGTCGGCTCATCTTGACCCTCCGTTCTTAAGGTTCAATTTCATAGAATAGATCGGCAAGCTTCAGCAAATGATGGAGCAAACCGGTTTTGAGTGGGCTGTTGCCATGGATAGGAATAGAGATTCGCGCAGTATTTCCTGGTTTCGTATAGATATGGTGGCTGCCACTGATCCGTTGCAGTGACCAGCCATGCCGTTCGAGGATGTGGGCTAGCTCTTTACCACTCATACGTCTCATACGGCAATTTCCAGTATGCGGTCTTTCTTACCGACCGGCATCGATTCAGTATCGACGAACAGGCAGCCCTCGATGGCCTCATGCAGATTTTGCACTAACTCCTCCATCGTCTCTCCCTGCGTGGCACAGCCGGGGATGGCAGGCACTTCTGCCCAGTAGCCTCCCTCTTCCGCCTCATGCACGACGACTTTCAATTTCATGGGTATCCTTTCATGCCGTTCTCAGCGAAACGCTGGAACCCGGCAAGACGATTAATTCTAATTGCTCGAGTGCGATGACCTTTCATCGCTTTCCATGATTATACACCATTCCATGTATAATCATGTTGTTTACCCATAGGGACCATACCTGTCTTTGCAGGGAATCCCCTCCCCCAAGTCGAACTTCGCTAAAGTAGTGCATTGGCAAGCCTGCCTGTTCATAGGCCAACCATTTTGCATTTCCCTCAGGAGGGTTCTATTGGTTACAATTTCGCCGAATACGGCCGGCAAATACGCAGTGGGCGTTGATGTTGGCGGCACCAACGTCCGCGCCGGGGTGATTACACCGGGTGGAGAGAAGCTGTCCGAGAGCCGCCGGCCCGCGCGGGCGATGGAGGGGGTGGATGCCACGCTGGAGATGATCGTTGAGGTGATTGAGGAGGCGATCGTTACAGCCGGCATCGGCAAGGATGAGGTGATGGGCGTTGGCCTGGGCGTGCCGGGACGGCATATCTCGGAAAAGGGCTTCGTCATCTACTCCCCCAACTTCGCCGAGTGGACGAATATCGACTTCCTGCCGCCGCTGGAAAAGCAGCTCGGACTGGCCTGCTTCATGCGCAACGACGTGAAGGCGGCCAGCCTGGGAGAATACCGCTTCGGCGCGGGGTGCGGCTTTAGCCATATTGTGATGATCACGCTGGGCACCGGCATCGGCGGCAGCCTGATCGCCGACGGGAAGCTGATGCTCGGTTCCGGCGAGGGGTTCGCCGAGGTGGGGCACATGACCGTCTGTCCGGATGGACGGCAATGCCAATGCGGCAACCACGGCTGCTGGGAGGCGATGGCCGGGCGCGACGCCATTATCGACCGCGCCTGGCGAAAGCTCCAGACCGGCGTCCCGAGCGCGCTGGGCGAACTGGCGGGTTGGGAGTTGTTCGATATTACTCCGGCGATGATCGCCGAAGCCGCGCAGGCCGGCGACCCGCCGGCGCGCGAGGTGATGGACGAGACCGGCATGTGGGTGGGCATCGGCGTCACCAACCTGATCCAGCTCTACAATCCGGAAGTGGTAATCATCGGCGGCGGCATCAGCCAGGCGGGCGATCTCCTCTTCGGCCCTATCCAGCGCACGGTAGCCTGGCGCGCCCGCATGGTCCCCGCCGCCACGGCAAAGATCGTCCCCGCTGCGCTGGGAGACGACGCGGGGATTTATGGAGGGGCGGTGCTGGTGTTTATGGCTGTTGAAGGAATGCAAAATGGAAAATGAAGATTGCATAATGCAAAATGATGGGGAGCAACCGGAAGCGGAGATTACCCTCGAGGAGCTGATGGCGCGGGTAACGGATGATAATCGGCATGAGGAAATCGATACCGGCCCGGCATGCGGAAATGAAGAATGGTAGCAGCGGTTTATAAGTGATAAATGCACTTATCACTTCTCACTCACGACTCCTCCGGCGAACACTTCCGCCCCACCAGCGCCAGGCGCCACTTCCGCCGATCTTCCGCGGCGGCGTGGCGGCAGCGGTCTAGCTCGGTCTCCAGCAGCAGCGGCGGCACCGGGGTGGGTTTACCCTGCTCGTCCAGCGCGACCATGGTGAGGTAGGCGGAGCCGACGTGCTCCACCTCGCCGGAGGTCAGCCGCTCCGTCTCGATGCGCACGCCCACCTCCATCGAGGTGCGGCCCACATAGTTCACCGACGCCTTCACCACGATGACGTCACCGACGCTGATGGGGCGCAGGAAGGTGAGATGATCTACGCTGACGGTGACCACGGTGGCGCGCGCGTGGCGGATGGCCGCCGTGTAGGCCGCGTGATCGACCAGGCCCATCACCACGCCGCCGAAGACGGAGTTGTATTGATTGGCGTCGCGCGGCATCGCCACCATGGAGAGCACCGAGCGCGACGCGGATACCGGTTTTGCATCCATAACCTGATAGTTCGACACCCCGCGCCGGATTCCCGCCACCGGCTGAAAAAAAGCGAAGCAACCGGATGCAAAATCAATTCAAGGTTATGACTTTGTTCGCTGGATGAACAACTGGCGGTGTTGACATAATAACTATATAGCTATATATAATATGAAAGTAATCTTTACCGGGCTGGTGCAGCCCGGATTATTCATAAACCGCTCCCGCACCCATGAAGGGATGCGGCTACATGCGGTTCATGAATTTTCCGAGATAGTATTTAGGGGGAATTGAGATGAAACACAAACAATGGCTTTCCTTCGGGCTATTGCTGTTCCTGCTGGGCGCGGCGGCGGGCGCCGGGTGCGCCAATGACGCGGACGAGCAGCGCCATGTTGCCATACAGTTCATCCGGCATTACTTCCTCTCCGATCTGCTGCAGCTCGCGCAAACCCTGCCGGCGGACGGCCTCGAGCTGTTCGGCCCTTACCCGTTCAAAGGCAAGATCACCCTGGGTAAAGTCAAGGTGGATGACGCCCAGGCGCTGCTCGAATTCACCGCCACTCCGGTGGACAGCAAATTTCGCAAGAACGGCGCCGTGATGTTTCGCCGGGACGGCGACACCTGGCTGGTGCGTCAAGTGCTGTTTTACGATCGCGTGCCGCGTGTCTTCGGTCTTCCGTCAAAGAGCGTTACCGCGCAAGACAAGGCCTACGAGCCCGCGGTGCGAGCCGTCGGCGAAACCTTTCTGGCAGCCTGGCGGAAGAATGACGCGCGGGGCATGCTCGAACTGTGGTACGACTGGACGAAAGTGCCGCGCCAACCGGTGGAGCGGCTGTCGGTGAGCAACATCACAATCGACTTGATGCAAACGGCATGGAAAGATCCCTACGCCGAGTATTCCGCCAGATTGACCTACCGGTACGGCATCCTCTCCTACTCGATGACGGTCAAGGGTGGATTGCTGCTGGTGAAGGAGCAGAAGCGATGGACGATCCGCGCGAATACGCTGGTGCTGAATTTCTAGTTAGTTCATAGTTCTAAGTGCTAAGTGCTAGGTTCGTCAGTTGTG
>Ga0172369_10000397_pt1 | contig 65577 bp, 54 predicted proteins | sample LakKiv25m_FD_114539 | JGI IMG/M metagenome (GOLD analysis project Ga0172369, IMG submission 114539) | Freshwater microbial communities from Kabuno Bay, South-Kivu, Congo - kab_022012_11.25m | ecosystem: Environmental > Aquatic > Freshwater > Lake | place: Democratic Republic of the Congo... | reverse complement strand
TCTGGTATTTTACACTTCACACAATCTTTCAGAAAATCATACAAACAAAAAGTAATCCTACTTCTTTTCCAATTTTCTGACCAGACTTTCAAGTATTGCTGTTGGTATAGGGCCTGCTATTTCAGTATTTAGCTTAGTTTCAAGTGTGGCATAAAAGTCAGGTTTATTTACATTTTCTCTTATTTTAGCAATCGTATATGCGGGTTTATTCATGTTTAACGCCTCTTCATCAAGATCAGGCGTTTGAATATATGTTCCAAGATATTTATAAAGTTCCAGTAAATCTCCTGCATCGTTAAGTGTGTTTTTAAAAGTACCCTGAGATGCAATTTTATAAACTAAAAGAGGTGTAAGATCAACAGCACTAACATTTCTTACAATATTTGTACCTGTATAAATAACATTTCTGTCTCCAGAAGGACGATAATTAGCTCCTGAGGTTACAATGTCATTATCTGAGAGCTGATCGGCTTCAGTAAGTGGTTCAAAATGATTGTTATAAAGAATAATAGAATCTGTACGGGAAACAGATTTAATATAGTAGAGGTGGATGTCAGGTGATAAATTAATGAAAAAGTTTCTTCCGAAAATATCCATCATTTGTTTTTTCTCAAAATCTTTACAGGAATTGAAAAGTTCAATATTATTTTTTGCAGCAGGTTTTGCTGTTATCATCCGGGTATAAACTGTTCTCCATGTCAGATACATAAAGGGTTTATCACCAAAAATCTCTGTCATTTTGGTATAAGGTGGAAAAACAACTTCCCTGTATGGTTCTGTTGAATTTTCAGGGGCTTTTGCAACAATGTTTCCTTTGCTATCCATAAAAGGAAAAGTAGCTGTTTTTAATATTACATCGCTAACTTCAGAATTCGAGCTATCTGATACTACCATATCTGTTACAATACTCGGATTAAATAAATATACTTCAGCTTTATTTTCGGTTGCTACATTGTACATTAGAAAATAACCACCAATTCTGACATTACCCATCGACTGATATGTTCCGATATCATGTGTTTCGGCAAACTTTTTAGCTACATTCAGGTAACTTGATGAAGGAATCAATACTGCAGGTTTTTCAAAAGTAAGCGTTATTTTTTCTTCAGTTTCAGAGGTATTAAACCTGAAAACCTCAGTACGCCCTCCACCATCAAGAATACCAAAAAGGATTAAAATCTTTCTTTTAGGTACGTCTCTTTGTGTGATAGAGATGTTTTTTCCTGAATTTATCTTTCTTCCTACTGTAACAATGCCATAAGTTTCACGTGACTGAACAAGCTCATTATCTTCAAGATAGTTGTTTTTTAAAGATATTATTCCTGCATAAACAGTAACACCTTTTGGAGTTTCATTGATGATTTTTATTCCAATGTCTTTTGCAGAAGAAATATATACTGCAAATATTAAAAAAATGACTGCACAGAATTTTTTCATGATTTTATTTGATTATAACCTTTTTTAACGATTTTTCATTGCTTAAATTCAAATTTAAAAATAATAAAATAATCGTAAAAAAATTTAGTTCTTAAAAAAATCTTTATAAGCTTCAATCCAGGTAAATATATACTTACCCAAAACATCAAACTCAAGGTTGACAATTGTTTCTAAATTTATAAATTGAAAGTTAGTGACCTGATAAGTGTAAGGAATTATAGCTACAGTAAATTCACCTGCTTTATTATTTACATTAAAGGCTGTTAAGCTTACTCCGTCCACACATATTGAACCTTTTTCTACCAGTAAGTGATTTTGACCGGGTTTAAAGCGGAAAGTATAATACCAACTGCCATCAGCTTCTTTTCTATCAATACATTTGGCAGTAGTATCTACATGACCTTGTACAATATGACCATCAAACCTGCTGTCCATTCTAAGACTTCTTTCGAGATTTACATAATCTCCAATTTTTAAAAAACCAAGATTTGTTTTATTAAGTGTTTCCTCAACTGCTGTGATCTGATACTGATTGTTTAGTATCTTTTCAATAGTAAGACAAACACCATTATGCGAAACACTCTGATCAATATGTAAATCGTTGATAATACTTGTTTCGATAATTAAACTTAAATTGGTTCCTTTTTTTTCAAACCCGGCTATTTTGCCCATGGTTTCTACAATTCCACTAAACATTTTATCTGATGATTGTTACTGTTCCTGTAATTTTTTTCTCTTTGTTTCCTTCTCTGAATAATTGATAAATGGTGCAAATGTAATAGTATGTTCCAGGCGTACAGTCTTTTCCTGACAACATTTCTTTTCCATCCCAATTTATTTCAGGGTCGGAAGTCTGAAATACAATTTGCCCCCAACGGTTATATATTTTCAAATCAATTTTTGGAACATGCATTTTTCCTTTCAGCGGCACCATCAGATCATTTATACCATCACCATTTGGTGTAAATACATTTGGCAATTCGTATGTTGGGCAATTTTCAACACAAGCCTGATTTGAGAAAATACTTTCATTGCCAAAAGAATCAACAGCAGTAACTAAATAACATCCTGCAAGAGAAAATTCAAGGATTGGTCTGTTGTCATTATATGATCGGCTGTTTCGGTTAAGAATATTGGCTATCAATGTATAACGGTCTTCTGCCAGTTTTGAATAATATACATTGAATGACATGATTTCTTTTGTGCATAATGTGTCTGCAAAATACCATACAAGCTGATTCCTGACTTCTGTACAAACTGCTTTGGCAATCAGGATAGGGGCACAAGGAGCAATTGTATCAACAGGTTCAGTACATATTTCCTGCGACCAGTTCAGAATAGGGTAAACATAACTTTTTCCCTGAGTATAATAACCGTTTGAGCGTACTTTATAACAATATGTTTGGCCATTAATTAGATTGTTATCGGTGTAATGCAGATTATTTGTTGTTGCAATAGAATCAAAAAGCTGTGTGATGTCATTTTTTCTGTAAATGGTATAGAATTCATTTTTCCAGGGGACTCTTACATCATAGTTTAATGTAATATTGTGGTGTGATGCAACATTTTTCAGGAATATCGAACTGGCAGGTTGACTTTTTCCTAATAAAACAGAATTGCTTGATTCGGTGCAATAAAATTCAACCTGATAGGTCATTTGATTAGAAACTGTATTTTGCAGAGAATCAATCAACACTGTGTCGTTAAGTTGATAAAATGATGGTTCATTGAATACTTTATAGGCTGTAAAAGGTAATCCGTTTACTGATTTTAAAACTACAATTTTATAAGGAGCCTGATATAGCTGGGTATCCAGCTCGGTTGGTTTTGACCAATCTACATAAACAATCCCATTAACCTCATCAGTTTTGTTGACAGAAACATGAGTTATAACAGGAAGTTCTTTTTTTTGTGTTGCACACACTTCATACGAAGCATAGCCCTCTACTGGTTCAAAGTTGCCTTCACTAAGGTATATTGCTGTAATTCTGTAGCAATAGGTTATTCCGGGAATAAGACCTGTTCCATTATTGTTGTCAAAAAAATGAGTACTATCGGGATGAGTGGTGGTGGCAACTTTTACAAAGCTTGTATATGCAGGTATTCCTGTTTCGCATGTACTGGTGTCCCAGTAAGAAGAATCTGTTTTGCGATAAATGTTATATCCTTTTACATTGTTGCAAACGCCTGGTTTATCCCATTTCAGGTCGATACCTTTGATTGTATTTTTTATGGTCAGATTTTGTGGAGCAGGTCCAATTACTTTAATAAAAAAATGCTCAAGATCGGCTAAAGGTATTAGTTCATGGTCATCAACAACTTTAAAAACAACGGAATAAGGTTCTTTACGGATATGATTGCAAGAGGGTGTCCATGTGAATGTTGAAGAAACATCTTTATAACCAAATGCTGGCGAGGGAGAAAAATTTGCCCATGGAGCACTTACTGCAAATGGGCCTCCCAAAGCTGTTAGTTTTAATTTTTGAAAAATATCTTTATCATGCGCCTGGACAGGAATGCTTAAAGTAATAGCTTTTCCGGCTTCAACACAAGTGTCAGCAATATTATCAATATAAGGGGGATTGTTAATGCCTTTTTCTACAATAATCTGCATATCCCGGATCATATAGCCTATCCTTTCCTTATTTCTATATTCTTCAATCAGGATGGCAATGTTCCAAATACCAATAGAGTCGGGATAGTTCCAGACAATATCACCTGTATATTGGTTTATTGTGAATCCATTTTTTGCCCATGGTAAATAGTATCCGCTAACATTTTTACCAACAGCTTGTTTTGGGGGAATGAGTGAAAAAACCAGGCTGTCGCCATCAGGATCATAGGCCCCAGGATTATGAATATATACTTGTTTTACTTCAGCAAAATCGATAGGTGGCTGTATTAAAACCGGGGATCTGTTTGTTCCTTTGAACTTGCTTATTATCAGGTTGGTTTCGATATAAAAGGGTGTTAGAACACTTGCGTCCATATTCAAAATTTTATCAATGCGATTTGGATCATAAAATGATATGGTATAATTACCTGGTCCCGGATATATGTGTATCGTGCGGTAAGTATTGTAGAGTGTACTGTTTCCTTTATATTCTCTTATTTCAAGTTTTACATTTTCTTTTGTATTATCACCAAAATAAATATCAATATCATCTCTGTTAGCAGGACTAGTTAATTCAGTATAGTAAACAACAGTTATTTCATATTTATACTCATCAGGATTACCTATTTGTTTGTATATTATTTCGCCTGCCCTTGCATGAGTTGCAATGGAATGGTTCCATGAGAATATCAAAATCAATATTGTTATTAAAGCTATTAACGCCTTCATGAATATGATTTTACTGTTTCAAAAATACGAAAAAATCAGACCATTAATCATTATAAGCATCTATTAGACGTAAATATTATTAAAAAGGTTTTGTTTTTACCGTTAAAAGTATTTTTAAAATACATTTGCTGTGATTTGTAATGAGAGAATTGAATTTTTTTAAGTCTTTTTAAATAAACAGTGATGATAAAAGTAAAAGTAAATAGTTTTTACATTGTTATACCACTCATTTTGGGGATTTTAGCAAGAATACTGTACTTATTAGCAGACAAAAATAATCCATTTGCTTTTTACCCGATTATTGATGAAAAGGAATTTTTTGAAATGGCAAGTGAAATAGTTAAAAATGGCCCTTTTTCACCTGAACATTTCTGGCATCCTCCCCTTTATTCTTACTTTTTAGCATTTTTAATATTTATTGGCTTTGGTATCAAAGGCATAATAGTAGTTCAAATGATTATTGGTCTTTCAGGCGTTTTATTGTTGTATCTTACGCTTGAAAAATATTACAAAACTATAGGTTTGATTGCTTCAATCTGCTGGGCTGTTTTTCCTCTCCAGTTATTTTTGGAAACCCGACTATTGTCCGAAAATTTATTTATTTTTATGCTACTGCTGTTTTTCTGGTTTTTTTGCCTTGAAAAAAAGATTAAATTTAAAAACTATTATCTGGCATTATTAGTTGGATTACTGGTTGTTACAAGGTCTCAATTCATTATTATTCTATTGTTGTGGATTGTTATTTTATTTTTTATTGAAAAAGAAAAGGTTAAAACAATACTTGCAGTTTTTGCAATTTCATTAATCTTTCCACTTGCAGTATCATTACACAATTACAGCAAGACAAAAGGAAAATTGTTTTTTATTTCAAGCAACGGACCTGTTAATCTTTATCTTGGAAATTCAAAAAACATTGAAGAAACACTTAACATTCGTCCTATCGACTGGAAGGAGAATTTTTTTCCATCATTGTATGATGAGGCAGGGATACATTTTTTACCTGCTGATACAAACAAAACCTACCCCTATCTTTTATCAAAATTCCTGATTAAAAAAACACTGCACGAAAGCAGTAATTTACAGGTTCTGATAAATAATTTTCTGCAAAAAACATTCATTGTAATCCATTCTTCAGAAACACCCCGAAATTATAATATTTACGACTGGAGGAGTTTTAATTGGTATTTAAAGCTGTTTATTGTTGAAAAACCAATCCGACTGCCACTGGCATTGTTTCTTTATGCTTCTCTTATTTTTTTGTTCATTAGTTGGAGACAATTAAAAAACGATAAAATATTACTGTTTTCAGCCCTCATTATTTTTGGAACATTATTTACATCAATTATTTTTTTCAATGCTTTCAGATACAGACTAACTGTTGTTCCATGGATAATCGCTACTGCTGTAATGTTTTATAAAAATTATTCAAGGATACCTAAGCTAATGATTTTCAATGTAGTTTTAATAGTTATTTTTGGTACAGGTATTTCCAAATCGTTTTTAATACAAAAAATTCCGCTATCAGAAACATACAGGCTGGCAGGTGATGCAATGGTAGAAAAAACGAAGTTTGAAAAAGCAATGATTTTTTATGAAAAATCGAGAAACAGTGCTGAAAAGGAAAATGCTCCTGATTATGTATTTAAAGCAATAACAAAGAAAGAAATTAATGTATCATTACTCATGGGTGATAACGAAAGAGCAAAATCATTGCTAAATAAGGCCACTGAAAATGGAATTAACGATGCCATGCTGTTGTATAATAAAGCATTATCGGCTTATGAATCAGAAAATTATTATGTAGCTATAGAGAATTATACTTTATCCATTCAAATGAAAGATATTAAGGTTTTGCCTCTGGCTTATCATGGCAGAGCATTGTGTTTCATCAGAATATCTGAAAAAGATAAGGCTTTCAGAGATCTTGACTCAGCTATCTTGTTAAAACCGGATTATGCTGAGGCATGGTCTAACAGGGGAATTTTGAAAGGTCAAAGTGGTGATGCATTGGCAGCTATTAACGATTTAAGTAAAGCTATACAATTAAACCCTGAATATATTAAAGCATATACAAACAGGGGAATTGGTTATTTAAGTACCGGTAAATACACGATGGCTATTCAGGATTTTAGTAAGGCACTGCAAATTGATTCATTAAACCCTGAAGCATATTATTTACGTGGCATGGCATTAATAGAAACAGGAAAACAATTTGAAGGTTGTCAGGATTTAACAAAATCAGCAAAACTTGGTTTCAAAAAGGCAGAACAAGACATGAAGACATATTGTAAGTAATTTCATTTATCAGTGTTTTTTAATGCATTTTTATCATTTTTGTCGAGTTGCCTGAGTTCAAAAATGGTAGTTGCCATATATTTTTTGTCACTGACATAAATTTCTGCCGTTACTGAGTAGTTTGTTCCGGTGTAAATAGTAAATGGTTTAAAAGAAATTCGAATAGTAATTTGTTGTTTGGGACGTAAAACAAATTCTGTCAATTTTCGGGTTTTATTTTTATAATATAACTTCATGGATACTTTTTCCAACAATTCACTACTTTTACCCCTTATAAGATATGCATTTCCTATTTTTACAGTGATTTCTTTGTTACTATTGTTTTTTATTATAAAAGATGCTTCACCTATCTGCCGTCCAACTGTATATTTTATTAATTCTTTTTGTCCTTTGAAACTTAATAAAGAAGTGTCTTTTTGTGCCTGAACAAAACACACAACATTTAATAAAACACAAATGAGGATAACCTGCTTCAATATAGATTTTACAATTTTTATCAATATTATTGTTTATTTTCAGGTGGAGGACTAAAATACACTTTTACAGGAATATTAACCTGTGATTTTACTTTTCTGCCTTTAAACATCGCAGGTTTCCACGTTGGCATTTCATAAACTACTTCCAAAAGTCTTTTATCGGCCAAAGGGCATACACTTCTTACTATTCTGGCTTCAGTGACTGAACCATCTATTTCAACAACAAAAGATACCATCATTGTTCCCAGACATTCCGAAGGATTAATGTCTTTTAGGCCGCTACGAAGATAGGCATATAATGAGTCGTTGCCGTAGGGGAATGCTGGCAGGCTATCTACTTCATAACTCTGATAAACCCGATGATAGTCAGCCGTATCCTGTGCATTTAAACAAGTTACAATTATCAGAAAACCTGTTAAGAATATGAATTTTCTCATTTTAATTTAAGTCATTTTTGTTCAATTTTCCTGCCGAATCAATACCCATATTTTTCTTTCCACTGAGAACGAAGATATTTTCTTGATTCTTCTTCTCTTGGATTTTTTCCAGGGTCAAATAGTTTAGTTCCTTTAATTTTATCTGGTAAAAACTCAAGCTCAATAAAATTACCGTCAAAAGAGTGTGCATATTTATAATCTTTGCCATAACCAAGATTTTTCATTAGTTTGGTAGGTGCATTTCTTAAATGCAGCGGCACAGGTAAATCACCGTGTTTTTCAACCAGGGAATATGCTTCTTCAATAGCCATATAGCTGCTGTTACTTTTTATTGAGCAAGCAAGGTAAATTGCTGTTTGCGACAAAATAATCCTTGCTTCAGGCATGCCTACCACATCAATTGCCTGAAAGCAGTTATTGGCAAGTAAAAGTGCATTTGGATTGGCATTTCCTATATCTTCGGAGGCCAGTATCAGCATTCTCCTGGCAATAAACTTAGGGTCTTCACCACCTGATAACATTCGTGCCAAATAATAAACGGCAGCATTGGGATCGCTTCCTCTTACTGATTTAATAAAAGCGGAAATGATGTCATAATGCATTTCCCCATTTTTATCATAAAATGCAATATTTTTTTGGAGAATTTCAGTTACTACGGCATTGTTAAATCGGACCGGTGAAGTATTGCTTTGATCGGCCACCAACTCAACTATATTCAACAATTTACGTGCATCACCACCTGAAAATCGTAACATAGCATCCCATTCTTCTATAACAATCTCTCTCTCTTTCAGAAAAATATCATGCTTAACAACATGATTTACCAACTGTTGAAGCTCTTCTTTTCCAAGGTCTTTTAAAACATATACCTGGCATCTTGAGAGTAAAGCAGGATTTACTTCAAAAGAAGGATTTTCGGTAGTAGCACCAATAAATATAATGAAACCTTTTTCGATAGCACCAAGCAGTGCATCCTGTTGTCCTTTATTAAAACGATGTATTTCATCTAAAAAAAGCAATACCTGACCAGTTTTTTTAGAAATATCAATAACTTCACGAACTTCTTTTACTCCCACCTGTATTGCACTTAAAGCAAAAAATCTTTTTTCAAGTCTTGAGGCAATGATATTTGCCAATGTTGTTTTCCCGACTCCCGGTGGCCCCCAAAAAATCATGGAAGGTATTTTTCCACTTTCTATTGCTTTACGCAAAACAGCTTCCTGTCCGACCAAATGTTGTTGACCTATAAATTCATCAAGCGTTTTTGGCCGAACTCTTTCTGCTAATGGTTTAAGTAGTTTATCACTCATGCTACAAAGTTCGTAAATGATGCTGAAACTTTATCATAGTACTGAATTTTGGTATTAATTATTTATTTTTGTTGAAATTATAAAATACAATGTTATGAAAAATGGTATTATGGCTTTATTTTTTGTTGTAATTTCATTTAATGTGTTTTCACAACAATCACAATCTTTTAAAGCTAATGATGGTGAAGCTTTGTTTTACACAATATTTGGTGAAGGAGCCAAAGTTGTTATCTTATACGGGGGGCCGGGTTATGGCTGTAAAACAATTTTTGACTGGTCTAAAATTATTAAAAATCGTCAACTGATTTTTTTTGATCAGAGAGGAACAGGTTTGTCAAAAAATGTACGTCAGGATACATCTACTATAAATTTAAGAACCTCGGTAAGTGATATTGAATCGTTACGTCAGCACCTGAAAGAAGATAAACTGGTCATTATTGGGTATTCCTGGGGTGCTGCCCTTGCAATGGCTTATGCAGCGAGCTATCCCGACAAAGTTGCAAATCTTGTTCTGATATCGCCTATGGGTCCCGACCTGAGCTACAATACTGAGATGTTTTACAATATTTTATCACGCAGAAGTAAAGAAGAAAGAGATTCGTTAAACTATTGGTTTCAAAAAGATGTTATTGAAAAAGATGAAATAACAGCCTATAAAAATCAGGTTTTCTACACTTATATACCGTATTTCTTTAATCATGAAAAGGGTGAACAACTGTTATGGAACTTAATCAACAATGCTGACTTTAACGCAACGATGTTTAATTTAATGTGGCAAGACCTGAATAAAATCAAATTTGATGTTAAAGAAAATTTAAAAAAATATAATGGGAAATGCACAATTATCAGAGGACAACAGGATGTAATTAGTTATAAGGTAATTGTTCAGATTAAGGATATATTACCACAAGTGTTGATCAATGAAATGGCAGCCTGCGGTCATTTTGTGGATTTGGAAATTCCGGATTCTTTTCCATATTTAATAAATAGTGGGTTGAAATAACAAATAAATTAGATGGTATTACACATTTAGTAGTGCTTCTTTAAGTAAAAGTGTATTTTTGAGGTTCATCAATTATTTATTCATTGGACTTATCTGTTTATCAAAGCGAAAAATTTGAAGAAAATGAAGAGTTAAAACTTGCATTTCACTTCGTACAATACACTCATCGTAATTTATTCCTTACCGGAAATGCAGGTACGGGTAAAACAACATTTTTAAGAAATTTAAAAGAAAAATCTTTTAAAAGAATGGTCATTGTAGCACCTACGGGCGTTGCAGCCATTAATGCAGGTGGTGTTACCATTCATTCTTTTTTTCAATTGCCATTCGGCCCAATTGTTCCTGTTGATTACCGCAATATTGATGAGTTTAGCCAGTTACCTGTTAGCAGATTAAGTGCAAATACTCAAAAAATTAACAGACAAAAAATTGCTATTATTAAAAGCCTTGACTTGCTTGTTATTGACGAAATCAGCATGGTTCGTGCCGATTTGCTGGATGGCATTGATGAAGTGTTAAGACGATATAAAAATCGCAATAAACCTTTTGGTGGTGTTCAGCTTTTAATGATTGGCGATATGCACCAATTGGCACCTGTTGTTAAGGACGATGAGTGGGAAATATTACGAAATCATTACAATACTGTATTTTTCTTTAGTAGCAAAGCACTTCAGGAAACTGATTATGTTTCAATTGAGCTAAAACATATTTTTCGTCAAAGTGACCGAAATTTTATAAGCTTGCTTAACAAAGTTCGGAAAAACGATATTGACCAGGAGTTACTTGCTGAACTTAATGAAAGGTATATTTATAATGTTGAAAAAGAAGGGCGTGAAGGTTATATTATTCTCACTACCCACAATGCTAAAGCCAAAGAAATCAATGATTTTCGTTTGAATGAACTTAATGAGAAATCACATAAATTCAAAGCTGAAATTAAGGGAGATTTTCCTGAATATTCCTATCCGACAGAATATGAGCTTGAATTAAAAGTGGGTGCTCAGGTGATGTTTGTAAAAAACGACAGTTCACCATTAAAACGCTACTACAACGGAAAAATAGGTAAAATTGTTGAATTTGATGAAGAAACAATTCTTATAGAGTGTGAGGATGAAGATGATTTGATAGATTGTGGAAAAGAAGTTTGGGAAAATATCCGATATGAAATTGATGATGAAAGCAAAGAAATAAAAGAGGATGTTATAGGTAAATTCGTACAATATCCGCTTAAATTAGCCTGGGCTATCACCATTCACAAAAGTCAGGGCCTTACATTTGAAAAAGCCATTATTGATGCCAGAGCTGCATTTGCTTATGGGCAGGTTTATGTAGCACTCAGCCGTTGCCGATCGCTCGAAGGATTAATATTAAGCTCAAAAATTTCTTTCAGCAGTATTAAAACAAATCAATCAATAATTTCTTTTGCAGATGAGTTGGAAGAAAAGCTCCCCGATTTGAATATTCTGGAAGACTCAAAAAAAGCTTTTCAGGAAATGCTGATAAAAGAACTTTTTGATTTTTCATTTTTCGTGAAACGCATTTCTTACCTCAGTAATCTCCTGAGAGATAATATCACAGTAGTGCCTCAGGAATTGTTTGATGTCATTATGAAAGTGTATGAATTGTTAAAAACGGAAATCATAGGCGTAGCAGATAAATTTTACCCCCAGCTTGAGCAAATGTTTGCCAATAAAGAACTTCCCGAACACAATGAATTTCTGCAAACAAGGATAAAAAAAGCTTCAGCATATTTTCTTGAAAAAACAGAAAGCATTTTAAAAAATAACTTTGCTGAGCTTGATATTGATATTGACAATAAAGCCATTCGAAAAACTGTTTCAGATATTATCACAAAAATAACTGATGAACTCAATGTAAAATTAGCATGTCTTCATGAATGTACCAATGGTTTTAATACAATCAAGTTTTTGGATATCAGAGCTAAAGCTTCTATTGAAAAAGTTGAAATAAAACCAGGTTTTAAAAAGCAAAAAGAAATAGGTCAAAGAAATCATGAACATCCCAAATTATATTCAATGCTCAGAAGCTGGAGAAATATAAAGGCAGAAGAGCAAGATGTACCTGTTTACATGGTTTTGCCACAAAAAACGATGAGTGAAATATCTATGAGTTTGCCTGCATCTATCAAAGAATTGAAAAAGATACATGGAATGGGCGTTAAAAAATTGCAGAAATATGGTGAAGAAATTTTTTCAATCATTACAGCTTACAGAAAGGAAATTAATTTGGATAGTGATGATTATGAGATGTTTGAGAAAGAAGTAAAAGTAAAAAAAGTAAGAGGAGGATCAGCACTTCTGAGTTTTGAGTTGTTTAAATCAGGAAAAAGTATCAATGAAATTGCAAACGAGAGAGGAATGTCGCCTGTTACAATTGAAGGTCATCTTACTATGTTTGTAAAAGAGGGAAAGTTAAAAATTGAGGAAATTGTTTCCCCTGAAAAAGTTTATTTTATCTCCGAATGGTTTTTGAAAATGAAAGACCTGAGCCTGACCAATGCAAAAAATGCCTTGGGGGAAGGTGTTTCTTATGGAGAACTTAAAATGGTGCTTTCACACCTTGAATTTGAGGGGAAAATTCAAAAATCAAACTAAAAATCGTTTAAAGTTTGCCAGATTTTGTCTTTTAACTGTTTAAGACCAGAGCCTGTTACAGCAGAGATAAAAATCATTGGCTTATTATCCGGTTGTATTTTTTCCAGTTCTTTTTGTATTTCGTGATCTATCAGGTCACATTTTGTAACTGCTACAATCCTTTTCTTATTTAACAAAGACGGATTATACTTCTCCAGTTCATTGATAAGTGTATTGTATTGATTTTCAATATCAAGGTTTTCAGCACTTACCATAAATAGCAGCACAGAATTGCGTTCAATATGGCGTAAAAACCGCAACCCCAATCCTTTACCTGCATGTGCACCTTCAATAATTCCTGGTATATCTGCTACCACAAACGACCTGTAACCTATGTGTTTAACAACCCCTACAGATGGCACGAGTGTGGTGAAGGGATAATTGGCAATTTTAGGTTTTGCAGCAGAAATTACACTTAACAATGTGGATTTGCCAACATTCGGAAAACCTACCAGTCCAACATCAGCAAGGAGTTTTAGTTCAAGAATTATAGTGGCTTCAATACCGGATATTCCGGGTTGTGCAAATTGCGGTGTTTGGCGTGTAGAGGATCGAAATTGCCAGTTGCCTAAGCCTCCTTTGCCACCTTCCAGTAAAATTTTCTCTTCTCCATCATGGGTAATATCAAGTAGTATTTCTTCTGAATCAGCATTTTTAGCAATAGTACCAAGTGGAACTTCAATTATTATATCTTTTCCATTTGCTCCAGTTTTATTTTGTTCTGCACCATTATATCCATTTTCTGCTGACAAGTGTTTAGTGTATCTTAAATGAAGCAATGTCCACATATTTTTATTACCACGAAGAATAACATGACCACCCCTTCCACCATCACCACCATCGGGGCCACCCTTTCGTGTAAGCTTGTCGCGATGAAAATGAACAGATCCTGCACCACCTGAGCCGGAACGACAAAATATTTTTATCTGGTCAATAAAATTTTGTTCTGCCATATTAATAAAATTTAGCAGAATCGGCTATCAGGCATTTTAGAAAATGATAACAATGGCAATAATTAAAACAGCAACAACAGCAATAAATGCAATTGACTTAAGTTCATTTTTTTGTTTAATGACAATCGAATCAAGTTTTGATTGTGCCTCATGGTCATCTGGCTTTACACTCAATGCTTTTTTATAATAACGTCTTGCCATTTTATATATCTCAATCTTTTCAAAATCTGATGCTCCCTGCATGTGTTCACGGTAAAGTTTTTCTTCCGGACTTAAATTTTGCTCATTTTCGTGATGGATCATACTATTATTTTATTTTCAAATTTATTGATATTCATGAAACTGACAAAAATCAAATAAAACGGGTTTAAATTTCACTATTATTCGTATTTTGTAAGGTTATCAAATCTCGAAAGGAACAAGGCTGTTTTTATTATTTCAGTATCCCTTTCAGTTTCTTTTTTGCTTCTTCTTCAAGCAATTTTTTCTTTTTTTCAGCCTCCAGTCTTGCTTTTTCTTCCAGGTCTTTTTTCTTTTTTTCAGCTTCAAGGCGTAAGCGCTCTTGTTCCTGTTTTGCTTTATTTTCAAGAATTTGTTTTTGTCTTTCAGCTTCCTGCCTTGCTACATTTTCAGCATTTTGCTTTTGCTTATTCAATTCCTGTTCAGCTTTTTCTTTTGCTACTTCAGTCACACTTTTTGTGATTTTTTTAACTGATGTTTTTATTTGTGGCTTATCATAACTTCCTGTAATATAAATAAATACAGGTACTGTTTCACCCACCAGATCAGCTATACTACTAATTCCTAGACTGGAAATCAAATTGGCTGATTTGTTTTTAAGCTCACTTACAGGCACATCCGCTTTAATTTCATAATTCATGCTTTTATCAAGTCCGTTATAACCACTGACAGTAAAATTTGTTTTATCAATTTTAAAGTTCATCGGATTCAGTGTTAGTTTTCCGTTTTTAATCAAATACGAAGGTTTGATGCTTTTTAGTGTTGGGTTTTTCAAATATTTCATTTCCAGGGCATCTGCTGCCATGCTGAGCGGTATAAAATCAACAATTCCTAATTCCTTGACCGACAGAAATCCTTTACTGAAAAATGTTGCAAAGTCAGGCATCATATTTTGTTTAAGCCAGCTATTTACTGCCAATTCGGCATTGATGATTCCCCTTGAGAATGCTGCAATAGGAACAAACTTTTGTACTACTTTAAATGTGTTGTATGCCGCTTTAACTTCAAGATTTTGCAACTTCATGTTAAAATCAAAAACAGGTTTATTTTTAATAATTGTTTCATAATAACCGTTAACAGCAATTTTTCCATTCAACAAATCGGCCTGAAGGTTATTGATTGATAATCTTTTGTTTTTCATAAGAAGTGAGCAGGTTGCATTTTTAAGATCCATTTTGTCGTATATCAGTCTGTTGAAAACAGCATTCATTTGAAAGTCAATATTGCCTGGCAGTTCAAATACGGTCATTTCTGTCGCATTGTTTTCATTTTCTGCATCCTGTTTTTGTTCATTACCTGCCGGGCTACTGTTCACCAAAAAATCGTTGATGTTCATGAATACTGAATGAAGATTTAGTTTCCCAGTTAATACACCTTTATCAAATAAATAAGGAATAAAGTTAAATAGTGTACCGCTGGCAGTTAAGTCATTGTTATCAATTTTTACTTTCATTTGTGTGAGTTCAACCTGCTGAGGGCTGAATGTCATTTGCATAAGTGGTATCTTCACTTCTTTTTTCATTTCCTCGTAATAATATTTCAGGTTTGAAATATCTAACTTACCATTGGCAATAAATTTTTGATATTGTTCATTTTCAATATAAGACAGAAATCCTTTTGCAGCCAGGTCGAGTTTAAACATGCCGGATAATTTCATATTTTCATCCAGTTTTATAAAGTTCCTGACGTTGGCAAGGTTGATATTTCCTTTCATATATGCATCCATGTAAGGGTCTGTTACAGGTGTTTTAACAAGTACTTTTGCGTCAACAACTTCCTTTCCAAGCATTGCGTGGAATTTTTCAAGATTGACAACAGTGTGATCAATAATTCCGTCAGGGTTGATAACATTCAGCAATAAATTAACATTGCTGATTGAAGATGGGAGGTCAGGATACTGAAACATGCCATTTTTTACTTCCAGCTTGATATTAAATCCAGGGATTGTATTATCATTGTAAATACCTTTTACTTTTCCACTAAAGAGCATGCTCCCTTTGGCTGTTAGTTTTTCAAAGTCTTTGGCATATAAGGCAGGTATCATTGACAGCAGGCTTTTGAAATCGGTTTGTGGTGAATTAAAGCTTGCATCAAGTATTATATCATCAGCAGGTATGGCAAGGTAACCATCAACATTTATATTGAAATCATTTAACCATAAAGTAGTCTTATTAAATGTATATTTATAATTTACCATGTCAATATTTACTTTCGACTCCACTTTTGTTTTAGCCTTGGTTACATAAGGTATTCCGTCATAGCTAAAACTTGTGCTTTCCATTGTACCTTTGGCAATCAGGTCAAAAACATCAAGACTCAGGTCCCCCTTTCCTGTAACATGAATTCCTCTAACATCTATCAGCATGTCAAGAGATTCATCGTTATAAACAAAGTCGGATTTGTCGATGACGAATAATTTGACAGGTAATTTAAATACTGTTGAATCTTCTGAAGTATCTTCCGGTTCGTCAGACGGTAACATGATATCCCAGTTGGCAGAATAAACAGAATCGTTTAACACATGCAGGTAAATTTTAGAACGACTGATTTTAATTTCCTTCACTTCAATTTTACCTTTCAGTGCTTCAACGATGTTAAGATTTGCAGAAAGAACACCTACCTGTGCCAGTGTGTCGCCCAGAAAGGGTGCTTTATTGGCAACCGAAACATCCCTGATTTTAAGATGAAGGTTAGGGAAGTTGGTAAAAAGATTCAGCCCAATGTTTTCGTTGAAATCTACAGTAGCATTGAGGCTTTTATTCACCTCCAACTTGAGGGTTTCAACGATTTTTGATTTAAAAACAAAAGGTAAAGCAATTAATGCAATGATTAAAAACACAATAATACCAAATATTATCATGTATGTTTTTCGTTTCATGTATTTTATTTTTGAATGATTGTTTAGTAAAAGATGAATAGAAAACACAATAATTTTGCCGAATTTTAGGAAAAAAGATGATTTTTGCCTTAAAGGTAAAAACATGAGAGCTGTCATACAAAGGGTTTCATCCGCAAAAGTTGTCATTGGTGGAAGAGAACACGCTGTTATAGAAAAAGGTTTGCTGGTGTTGCTTGGAATTGAAGTAGATGATAAACCTGAGGATGCAGAGTGGTTGATAAAAAAAATTGCCATGATGCGTCTATTTCCTGATGCAGAGGGTGTTATGAATCTTTCAGTAATGGAAATTAATGCTTCAATACTTGTTGTAAGCCAGTTTACATTACATGCCAGCACAAAAAAAGGAAACCGTCCGTCTTATATCAGGGCAGCAAGGCCTGAAATGGCGATTCCATTATATCAGAAATTTATTCAGGAGCTTAAAAATTTCAGTAAACTTAATGTATTATCAGGTGTTTTTGGGGCAATGATGGATGTTGTCCTTACAAACGATGGACCGGTTACAATCTTGATTGACTCAAAGAATAAGGAATAACAATATGTTTTTTCCTTAAATTTTCTGAAAATGTTAATATTTAAAAGTATATTCTATGGTTGTACAGGTTTGTTTGTTTTTCCAGTCCGATTGAGTTTTTGTTACTAAACCTTTTTCATTAAAAAAATTAATATTGGCATTTAAAAGTTTTAATTTATCTCCTTTTCGTTTGTAATATTCGCTTTTTAATATCTGAGAATTATCGTTATAGGTGTTTTTATTAAAACTTAACGTATCACCTTTTTTATTAAAACGGTAGTTTTCAGTTATAAGAAAATGATTTTTTTTAGCATTATCGACTGGCAGCAGGTATTTAGTCAGGGAAAACAAAACAGTATCGCTCATATAACATCTGTTTTCAATCAAAACAGTGTCGGCAGTGTAGATGTCTATGTATTTATAAACCTTATTGTTTTCATGAGTTCGTTCAGTAATTTTATAAATTTTTCCGGTGTTGTCGTATTGTTCATATTGGCAAACCATTAAGCTATCTTTATGTTTACGTACAGTTTCACCCACCGGTATGCAGGCATAAGAAGTAGTATGAGTGAGCTTGCCTTTTTTATTATAAGTTTTTGTTGATTCTCTACTACCATCAGGGTAATAGGAATAGATATAAAAACGGCTTAGCTTGCCGTTATGAAATATCTCATATTTTGTTAAAAGTTTTTTATCGTAAAAACTGTATTGTTCGTTTACCGGTCCCGTTTTGTCTGGTCGAAACTTACGTATTGCAATGGTGTTTTTATTATCGTTGTATTCATAAGTAGTTTTGTAGTTTTGCCATTTTTTGCTGCCAGACGAAACTATTTCTGTCATCATCGAATCCCGGTTATATGTTACCTCTTTGCTATCAGTTATTTTTCCTTTTTTAGTATAAGCAATAAAACGGATGGTTTTACCATAATCGTTAAACTGGTAAAATTCTACTAATTCTTTGTTTTCCTGTTCATTTTTTGAAGGTTTTGAATGATAAATCCTTATTTCTGAAATGTTTTCTTTTGCAATTGTGTATTCACTAAGACCATAAAAATTTCTGAGTTCATAATTAAAAGAAACGTCATAAAAAGAAAATGAATAAAATACCTGTGCTTTCATTATGATTGAAATAACAAAAAATACAGTTGTAAAAGATAAATATTTCATTGTTTTTTATTCAAAATTAGTAGAAGTTAGAAAATAACGTGCCTTTTACTAAAATATTACTTAATGATTTTGAAAGCAATAATGTGGATAATTTTAATCAAATAATGTAACAATTTCTGTGAACCGACATTAATATTGTAGCTTTGTTGCAAAATTGAAACAAATGAATATTCAAGATTTAGCAGGATTTCTCGGTACATGGGAGATAATTATCATTTTTGCAGCATTATTACTGCTTTTTGGTGGTAAAAAAATTCCTGAACTAATGAAAGGAATTGGCAGAGGAATCAGAGAGTTCAATGAAGCAAAGGAAAAGGTAAAAGCTGACCTTCAGGAAGGGATGAAAGCAGATAATAAAGAACAGACTGATGATAAAAAACCTGATTGATAAAAATTATAAATAATATCAGTTTATTTTGTCTTTCAAACAGAAATTTTCCTGTTATACCTGATTTTTTTTCACAATTAAAGATTGTTTACAAATGTAAACGACCTTTCTTATTGTTTTTTACTTTTGCTTTCCTATTGAATTTTTATTCATTTTCTCAGGTTAAAGTAATTAAAAAAGTTTCAGACTCAGTTGAGATGGCACTTATCAAAGAGCCTATTGACCAATTGCTGAATGAGTGGTTTGTTGAACGAATGATGATGGATTCAAATGTTGCTCATTTGAACAAATACAAGTTCAAACCTGGTGATGTTCCTCAATATTCCGATTCAGTGTATATTTCTCGACTGCAGCTATTACAGAGCCCAATTCCACTTGATTTTAATAGCAATGTAAGAAGATATATTGAACTTTACAGCAAAGACAAACGCAAACAGGTCGAAACAATGCTTGGGCTTGCATATTACTATTTTCCGATTTTTGAGGAAGAGCTTTTTAAAAAAGGCTTACCACTTGAACTGAAATACATTCCTGTAATAGAATCGGCACTAAACACCCATGCAGTATCAAAGAGTGGTGCCACCGGACTTTGGCAGTTTATGTATGCTACAGCACGCATGTATGATCTTCAGATTACCTCATGGGTTGACGAAAGACGTGATCCTTATGAACTTACTGAAAAAGCTGTCACCTATTTTGACGATCTTTACCATATTTTCGGTGATTGGTTATTTGCTATCGCTGCCTACAATTGTGGCCCTGGAACTTTGAATAAATGTATTGCACAGTCGGGTTATAAAACCCGATTTTGGGAAGTATATCCTTATCTGCCAGAAGAAACAAGAGGCTATGTGCCAGCTTTTATTGCTGCCAACTATATTATGAATTATTACATTGAGCACAACTTGTACCCCAAAAATATCTATAAACCAGGATTGCTTGATACCATACAAATTAAAAAACGACTACGATTTGAGGTGATTTCTAAAGCACTGCAAATTCCTATTGGTGTTTTACGCGAACTGAATCCTCAATATTTAAAAGATGTTATTCCTCAATCTATTACAGGAAATTATTATGTTTTAAGATTACCACACGAAAAGGCAGCTGTTTTTTACTCCCATATCGACCGTATTTACCGCTATCAGGATTATCTAGATCATAGAGAAAATGATATTCAAAGCAGAAATTCGAAAACGTATAATGAAAAACCTGCACAGTTTACAGGTTCAAACACGTATGTTTTGTTAAAATACACCGTTAAGCCCGGTGACTATCTGAAAATGATAGCAGAATGGTACGAATGTACAGAAAATGATATAATAAGATGGAATAGCACGGCTTCAAACGGCATCGTTCCAGGGCAGGATTTGAACATTTATGTCCCCAGACAAAAAGCTGAAGCTTTCAGGAAAATCAATGAAATGACATTGACCGAAAAACAGGAAATGATTGGAAAACCTGTGACTTCTGCTGTCAACGAATATATGTATTATACGGTTAAAGAAGGAGATACCCTGTGGTCGATTGCCCAGAAATACCCGGGAATAACACCTGACGAGATTCTGGAAATAAATGCTATCAAGGCAGATTCTATAAAACCTGGTCAAAAATTAAAAATCAAAAAGAAAATTTGATTCTACTAAGTTTTCTATTTTTGATAAAAATCTAAATTCGCTTATGAAAACGAGATTATCAGTTATTATTCTTATCATTTTTACAGGAAATATTCTTTTCGCACAATCAAAGAAAATACTATTGGAGGAAATGACGACTACCTTATGTGGTTTTTGTCCACCAAAATCAATTGACCTGCAAAGAATGGCTGATACAATTGATGAAGTAATTGTTGTTGTACATCATGCAGGTTTTGGTAAAGATGCCATGACATGCGCTCCCTCAACAGCTTTTGCTAATGCCTTCAGCCCAAACCATTTTCCTTCAATGACTATTGACAGAATAAAGTTTGATAGTGTACCGGGTTATTATACCCAAAAGGTTGGTGTTTCAATGATGGCCTTCAAATGGGCTGATACTACGCTGGCCATCTTGAACAGAACAAGTCCGCAGGTAACAGTTGGTATTGAAAAAAATTATAATACTGCAACAAGAGAAATAGCAGGCAACATTAAAGTAAAATTTTTAACAAAACCTGAATCAGGAGATTTCAGAATAAACCTTTATATCTTAGAAGACAGTGTTGTTGGTGATACAGGAAAATATGATTACGATCAAAAAAATTATATTACCAATGATCCAAAATATCCTGAATTGATGGGTAAATCAGTAATAATATACAAAGCACACAACGATGTGGTAAGGGCAGCACCTTTGGGAGACTGGGGTGCTGAAGGTGTTATTCCAACCAATCCGGTTGTTAATAATATTTATTCAAAGGATTTTTCTTATTTTTTGCCTCAAAAATATGATGTTTCTAAAGGGCATACGGTTGCACCTGACCGAATTTACCTTGTTGCTTTTGTATCCTATTTTAACACTGATACATGGAAAAGGAGAGTGATTAATGCTGAAAAGGTAAGTTTAACTGATAATGGTTCATCAATGATTGATAATGTAAATCAAACAGGCAATATTTCTGTTTTTCCAAATCCGGCAAATGAATTTACAAATGTAAACTTCAGCATTTTTGAAAATGATGTTGTTACTTTTAATATATATGACCAATCCGGGAAAAAAATATATCAACACAGGGAGAATGAATGTTTAGCAGGATCATACCGCCTAACCATCAATACTTCTGATTTTAATAATGGAGTTTATGTAGTAAGAATACAATCATCAAATAGTATCAATACCGCTAAAATAATGGTATGTCATTAATAAAAGACAAAAGTCTCTGCTTATTAAAATAATTGATTGGCAAGCATAAAGTCCAGTTTTCTTTTAGCCAGGTTCGCTTCAACTACTTTTATTCTCACTGTTTGTCCAAGTGTAAAGGTTTTATGGTTGTTGTGCCCTTTCAGGCAATAATTAAATTCATCAAAAAGATAAAAATCCTCATCAATAGAAGATGCAGTAACAAAACCTTCGCATTTATTATCAATAATTTCAACAAAAAATCCACCGTCAATCACACCGCTGATTATTCCATCATATACATTACCTATTTTGTCCATCATAAATTCCACCTGTTTATATTTAATGGAAGCCCTGTCGGCCATTTCTGCATTTATTTCCCGCTCAGAGCAATGTTTGCATTTTTCCTTAAGTTCATCATGTGTAAAGTATTCTTTTTTGTTTTCCAACAATTCAGCCAATATACGATGAACCATCAAATCAGGGTACCTTCTGATAGGTGAGGTAAAATGAGTATAATTTTCAAAGGCAAGGCCATAATGACCGGTGTTATTAGGAGAATATGCTGCCTTTGACATAGTTCTGATTGCAAGCGACTGAAGGAAGTTTTGCTCAGGTCGCCCGATAATATTATTTAACAAATCATTGTAAGACTGTGCTATTTTGTTATGACTGTCTGTTTCTAACTGATAGCCGAATTTTTTAGCTAATCGTTTAAAATCAGCTAATTTTTCAGCATTTGGTGCATCGTGAACCCTGTAAACAAAACCTCGTTTTGAACGTGTAACAAATTCAGCCACTTTTTTGTTTGCCAGTAGCATCAGGTCTTCAATCAATAAATGAGATTCAAGTCTGGTTTTTTTAATTATTTCAAGAGGTTTGCCTTGCTCATCAAGTTTAAATTTTACCTCATCAGTTTCAAAATTAATGGAGCCTTCAAGATAGCGTTTTTCACGTAATATTTTTGCAATGTTATTGATAATTTTAAGTTCTGATGAAAATATACCGTCCCCGGTGTTTAAAATTTCCTGCACTTCCTCGTACTTAAACCTTTTATCAGAACGAATGATTGTTTTGCCTATCCATTCATTTTTTACAATACCGTTTTTGTCAATTATAAAAACAATAGCAAAACATAGTTTGTCTTTATCGGCATGAAGCGAGCATAAATTATTTGACAGTTTTTCAGGAAGCATAGGCACAGTGCGATCTACCAGATAAACCGAGGTTCCCCGTTTATATGCCTCTTTATCAATAACAGACTTTGGTTTTACATAGTACGAAACATCTGCTATGTGTACTCCAATTTCATACTCATTGTCAATTTTTTGAAAACTGATGGCATCGTCATAATCTTTTGCATCTTCCGGGTCAATTGTAAAAGTCAGTATTTTGCGGAAGTCTCTTCTCTTCAGAATTTCATCTTCTGAAATTTCATCAGGAATTTGTTCAGCAGCATGATTGACTTCTTCAGGAAAAATATATGGTAATTCGTATTCTTCTAGAATAGCATGCATTTCCACGTTATGTTCGCCTGCTTTACCCAATACTCTTACTACTTCTCCAACAGGATTTTTTGCGCCAACAGGCCAATCTTTAAGCCTGACAACTACTTTTTCCCCATGCTGAGCATTATTTAGTGCATTTAATGGAATGAAAAAATCGACATGTACTTTTGAATTATCCGGTATAAAAAAAGCAAATGATTTGCTCAGTTCGATAATTCCTACAAACTCTTTTTTACCTCTTTCAAGAATTTCGACAACAACACCTTCCTTGCTTTTACCCCTTGAACTTTGAAAAAGACTGATTTTTACAATATCGCCTGTAATGGCGTTGGCAGTATTTTTTTGTGAAATAAAAACATCCTCATCGAATCCCTCACAGCTAACAAAACCATAACCATGACGAGTAATATCAATGATACCACTTAAATGCCCTTTTTGTGATGGCATAAAACTGTACCGATACGATTCTGTTTCCTTGATTTTTTTTAATTCTACCAATTCATTTAAAATATCCTGAAGCTTTGCCCTTGTTTTTTTTCTCATCATTCCTAATTGAAATGCAAGTTGTTTTGCATTCAAAGGTTTTCCATTATTAGCTGCTAAAGCTTCAAAAATAGCGTTTTTTATATCAGCACTTTTTATCCCTTTTTGTGATTTACTTTTATTCTTCTTTGATGGCATCGAATAGTATTAAGTATTTGAAAGATCAAAGGTAATCTTTTTGCTTGTTAGGGAGAAAATAACATTATACACCAATTAAACAAGGATTAACAATAGCAAATTGAATGAAAAAATATTACAATTTAACATTTTTGAAATCAGTACATTTGCCTTTAAATAATACCTAAACCATGAAAGAAGAACTTAGTCATTTAGCAAATTTGATTAGTCTGATTTATGAAGATGGAAAATTAGACAAAAAAAACTCGGACTGCTCTGCAATATCACTGATCATTATGATATTGAGGAAAAAGAAATTAATAATACCCTGAATCAGCAGAAAGAGTTTGAATTTGTTGTGCCAGAAATTATCATGGAAAGAAAACAACAGTTCAAAGACTTGGTCATGATGATGAAAATTGATGACATGATTATGTCAGGTGAACATGATATGTATAAAAAGCTTGCTGTTTGATTTATATTAATCACTTAAACTATTGATGATATTGTTAATTCATTATAAAATAAAAAATATACCGACAAGCAGACTTACTTATGGGAATAACTTCAGTATAAATTTTTTTATTCATGCATGTTGAAGATAGATAAACAATTGATGAAATCAGGCTTGCATTCACAATTATTATTAAAAGGCTTTATAACGCTTCTTATTTTTATATTTCCTTTTTTTCATGATCAAATTTTTGCTCAGACAGAGAGTGAGAAATTTTTTGCTTCAGGATTTGGAAAATATCAAAACAAGGATTATTATGGTGCACTGATTGACTATACTTTAGCTATTAAAAACAATCCCGACAATTATAAACTGTATTTGTGCAGGAGCATTGTTTACATTGAACTGGAAGAATATAAAAATGCCCTCATAGACCTTGATTCGGCAATGAAGTATGAAATCAATGATGCAGAGGTGTATTTTTATTTAGCTTACATTGATTATAAGAAAAATAACTTCAAAGAAGCGATAATACGCTTTGACCGTGCTGTCAATTTGAAGCCTGACTATGCAGAAGCATACTATTATAAAGCAGTTTCTTGTTTGAATACATCTGATACATCGCTTGCTTTGTCATGTCTTGACACCGCTGTTGCCATTGCGCCCAATGAATTTATGTATTATTTCAAACGTGCAAGAATCCATTTTTTACAAAACAATTATTATGAAGCACAACAAGACTTTCAGCAATGTGTAAAAATTAAACCGACAAGTGCCGAAGCATGGTACAATCTGGGTTATACCCAATATAAATTAAAAGATGTAGAGGCGGCCTGCAACAGTTGGTACGAAGCATCTCGTTTGGGAAATGCTGCTGCACGAAAAGCCATTGTAAATTACTGCAGGTAATTAATAAAAATGAATTTTTACACAGTCTGATATTTTAGTAAAATGAAAAGTTGCAGATTTCGATATACTATCCTATCAAGTTGCACTGCTTGTCCCATACTTGCTTAGGGAAATAGTATATTAGATGCTGAAAAGCTAATACCTGGACTATCTAAGAAATAAAATATATCTCTTGTTAAAGTGCGTATTTTATTCTGTATTAAACAATTCTGCAGGATTAATCTTAAATTGCAACATCTTTGCAGTATCTCGGCCTCCATCTCCACCTTTTCTTTGCATCGTAATTCTTCCTATTTTAACATTACCTCTAGTAGTAATTTTAATTTCTCCGTTTCCGAAATAATTCATACAAAAATTCATTGGTTTTAGAATCCACCTTGCATCTTTCTCAACTTTTTGAGCTACTAACATCCATTCTGCTGCAAATTTTCCCTGTCCTTTCAATATGTCTGAAACAATGAAAGATTGATTTTTCTTTAACCATTTTAAAACAACTTTTTGTTCAACTTCAGAAAACTCATTTGCAAACATTCTTCTTTTGTCTTTAGGCTTTTTGATTGTAGGTTTTTCTTCACCAGTATATCTTTTTAAAATTGAAACAACTTGTGTAGGAATATTCCACATTTCTGTGTATTTATCAACCCATCGCTTATCAATTTGATTAAAACCTTTAGGATTACTTACCAATTTAACTTGTAAATTTTCAATATCAATTGCTTTTTTGAGTTTTATTGTTACTTATACTTGGACGTCAGTTTTGTCCCCAGATATTTTTATAGCTTCAACATACTCTATTTCATTAAGTTTATATTTCATTAAGATTAACCAAGCTTGTGCATCTTTATCTTTTTTCCAATTGTTAAACTTTTCTATAATATCATCTTCATTTCTAAAACCTTCTTTTGCAGTTTGAGAGCCTCTTTCTACTAAATTCATGTTATATTATTGTAAATAAATTATTCATTGTATGTTCCTTTAATCTTTCTTCTGAAATCTCAACATATTCTTTAGAAATTTCCGAACCTATCCATTTCCGTTTTAACAAATGAGCAACTTTAGCAGTAGTACCACTTCCCATAAATGGGTCATAAACTAAATCGTTTTCGTTAGTCCATGTATTAATTTGGTCAGCAACCAATTTTTCTGGAAAAATAGCAGGATGATTATAGGCAATTTTATCTTTTGTAGAAATGCCTCCTCCTATTGAATAAAAGAAAACGTTCCCTACTTTCTTTTCAGTTGTTCTTTCTACTTTCTCATAGTCAAGAGTACCATTTTGCCCTCTGTTTTTCATGTTAGCGAGTCCTTGATATTTTGTAGGCTCTGTTATTGGATTAAATGTTTTAGGGCTACCTTTTGAAAAAGCAAACATGTATTCAAAATGTTGATGATATCTATTTCCTGTTTGAGGCATAGGATTGTTTTTATAATATATCATGGTATCATGTAATCTAAAACCAATTTCTTTAAAAACCAATGCCTGTTTAAAAGAAGTTCCAGTTTCACTACCATCAATTGTTGCATCTGCAACTACCCAAACAATTACACCTCCTTGTTTTATAATACGAAATAATTCTTTTGCAATTTTTTCAAATTCAAATTGATAACCATTATAATTCCTTATATCATCATAAGGTGGTGATGTAATTACAAAGTCAATAAAATTATCAGGCATATTGCTCATTGTAATCAAACAATTCTCGTTGTATATTTTTTTAATTTCCATATTGTAAAATTAATCAATTTTCTGTTAATAAGTTGGGCTGATTTTGTCTTTTAATATGCACTATAACGTCAGTCCGTGAAAAAACTCACTCATTCCTGAACAATTATCTATACAAAGATATTAGTAGTTTGTTAAAAATTTGATACACTTATATTGCAATTTATAAATTTTTATAATCACAAATTCCGGATTTTAAAAATGAGATTTTTCATAGTCTGTGGGTTTACATATTTTCATTCTTCAAAGGTTTTCAATCCCTTCTCATCTCAAACATTCAATTAGAGGTAACACTGTGATAAGACAGTCAGGTTGTTAGATATGAATTTTTTTATAAAATCTAAAAAAACTTGCAAAGTGCTATTTAATAATTTTACTTTTGTATCATTCATAGCAAAAATAAGGTTAAAAAATACCCCATCTCCCTGATGGGGTTTTTTTTCTTTGTGCCGATGATAAAGTCTTGAAAGTTAAATCCGGATTAAGCAAAATCATGTTTAAAATCATAGAAAGTATTTTTAATTTAAAAGCATAGCACTGATTCAGTATTATTTCAGATAGGTATTACATTTCATTTGTTGTTCATCACTAAATCCTGCTACCATAATTTTCGAGATAATCAAGCAGCAATGGAATTTCATCACTATTAATTCCCAATTTTAGTAATAATGAAACATCCTGATTAAAAATTTCCATAAAACCTTTTAATCCATTAGGATGTTCTAAAATACTTTTATGATAATGTTCAACAGCGCATGTACGGTCATTTTTAAGCCAACTGATGTGTCCAAGATTAATTCTGTCGTTGTAGTTGAGTTCATGTTCAGGAATTTTTTCGTAGGCTTTTTTTGCATCATCAACACGAGCCTGGGTGAGGCATATCCAGGCAATAGGTTTTAAGATTTTAGGATTGTTGGGGTTAAGAAACTCAACTTTAAAGTAATGTTTTAATGCTTCTTCTGCATTACCCATTTTAAACCAGGTTTGCCCTAATTTTATCTGGTAAGTTAAATTATCAGGGTCCAGTTTTTCAAGTTCTAAATAATACTTCAAGGCATTTTCAAGATCATTTATTTTACGAAAACAATAAGCAAGTTTTTTCAATGTCCATATATTGCTACTTTCCATCAGGTCAGCATGTTTATAAAATTCTATTGCCTGATGAAATTTTTGGAGTTTTTGATAACAGAAACCAATTTTTTGTAATAATTCCAGTGAGGTTATTCCTTGCTTGTACAAATGAATAAAAATATTTAATGCATGCTGATAATGTTCTTTTTCAAAGTAAAAATCAGCTATTTCGTGTAATAGCTTGTTATCGTCAAACAGAATTTTAAAGAAGGAGGTATTGTAAATATCGAGAGTCCAATCAAAAATGTCAATAAAATGAGTTTTATAAGGATTGAGTTTAAAAAAACGGTACAAGTCCTGAATATACTGGACATAAATGTAACGTTTTGAAATATTGCTATTAATTTTCCCATCTTCATACATCACTTCAGCCATACTATTCATTTCGGCAATAAACATTTCGATAAGCATATTGCGTTGTTGTTCGGCCAATGCTTTAAGATTGAAACAAAAGGAATATTTATCGGAATTGCATATATAAGGTGCCGACTCCATTGCTTCATAGAAATTGTTAATAGAACTGCTGTTTGTACTGATAATTCCGGCAAGAGAATAATTGGTTGAATAAAAAGGTATCAGCCAGTTTGTCATTTTATTAAAAAAAGGAAAGTGCTTGAGGTGTGCAAAGGCACTCATAAACATATCACCGCCCTGTATTTGCAATTTTGATAATTCCTCAAATTTCTGATATAAATCAGGGGTTTCTTTTAAAAAGGATTTCCATTTTGGGTCTTTTTCATCATCATCGCTATCCTGAGTAAAATCTTCAATATCAAAGCGTTTTACAATGTCTGGTGCATGTTTGATAACATCGGGTAAAATCTCTTCCTGAAGTTTTTTAGTAAGTTTTTCGGTATCTTTTGCAACAATTAACTGGCTGATAATAATTCTTGCCTCATCAATTAATGAGGGATTGTCGGATAGTAATTTAAGCTCTGCCTCAATAATAGGATAATATTTAATTCGTTTGTCGTATTTATATAAACATAAAAACAAACCAATAAGTGCACGTTCACTAACTTGTGGAATATGCTGATGAAAGGTATTAATGAGTAAGGAAATTTTGTGTGTGTCAAGTGTGTTCAGCAATCCAAGTGTTACTGCTGAAACCATCAGGCATTTCTCATACCAATAAACCGATTCAGCATCCATGATTTTATGATACAAATCTATTTCAGCATCATCATATTTGTCGGTAAGCCAAAATAGTCTAAAAAGTTCTTCAATACCCTGTAGCGACTGATCTTCAAGATTGTTTTCTTCATTACGTATTTCTGTATTTTTAAGTAAAAAAGCTATTTCACGTGCTGAAATAATCTTTTCAAAAGCGGCAATGGCTGTGTCAGAGGTCAGCTTCCCCTGATTGGTATAATAATTTTTTGATTTATACTGAGGCAATTCAGGACAATAAAAAAAAGCATTTTGACGTGCTTTATCATTGATTTCCAACAATGTTCCCGATATTTTAACATAAACTTTTTGTCGCTCAGCATCCACATTTCCATTAATGAAATATTCCAGCATCATTTTATAGTTGGAGGCAAGGTTTTCAAAGTCCAGCATTTGCTCATAAGAATGACTCTCTTTTAGAAAATAACCAAGTTTATTTATGGCATCTGCAAGTTTTTTGGAAAAAACTAAGTTTTGTATGTCGTTATAAATAATTTCAATTTCACTTTTATACATGTACAGAATTTATTATGTGTTTAATGTATCAATAAAAATGCCTTTTGAATAAAAATGTCGTTTTGACATTAAAACTAAACCCGATTTAATATTATAAGTCTATATTTGTTAACAAATTTAAAAATTGTAAAATGAAAAAGCTTATAATAATTTTATTGTTTTTTATTCTTGCAGGATATTTCAGTATCAATGCTCAAACACTACAATCAATAGATCCTGATAGTGCTTTTCAGGGAACATCCATTAAAGCACTAATAGTTTCGAATGCAACACATTTTTCAACTGCAACATTTTCAGTCATCCGGTTAAATCAGGGTCCTAATCAAATTAATAGGGACAGTTTTACAGTAATCAATGATACTGCTTTATATGCATATTTTACCATTGCCATAACAAGGCCAACAGGCACTTATAACCTGATTGTAAATAACAATATTGATGGTATTATGCAATTAGCAAATAAATTTTGGGTACTTACTTCTCCTTATGCACCTGCTTTGCTTAGCATCGATCCTGACAGTACCTATCAGGGAAGTTCAATAAAAGCACTGATTGTAGCAAAGAATACTAATTTTACAACAGCAAATTTTACAGTAATACGTTTATTTCAGGGTATGAATCAAATCAACAGAGACAGCTTTACTGTGATTAACGATACAGCGCTCTATGCCTATTTTACAATCGCTATTACTCGCCCTACCGGTGTTTATAATCTAACTGTTAACAATAGTGTGGATGGAAACCTACAATTGGCTAATAAGTTTTGGGTAACAATTTCTCCTTTTGCCCCACAGTTGCTAAGTATAGACCCTGATTCTGCCTATCAGGGAACTTCAATAAAAGCTTTAATCATTGCAAAAAACACAAACTTTACAACAGCAAATTTTATAGTAATACGTTTATCACAGGGCATAAATCAAATCAACAGGGATAGTTTTACTGTGATTAATGATACTGCATTATTTGCATATTTTACAATAGCATTTACCCGACCTGCCGGAGTTTATACCCTTACTGTCAACAACAGCATTGATGGAAATCTAAGTATGGCTAATAAGTTTTGGGTGGTACTGTCTCCTTATGCTCCGAAATTATTGAGTATCAATCCCGACAGTGCTATGCAGGGAACTGCTATAAAAGCATTAATAATAGCAGCAAACACTAAATTTACCACTGCTTCATTTACTGTTATTCGTTTAAGTCAAACCATGAATCAAATCAATTACGACAGTTTTAGTGTTATTAACGATACTGCATTGTATGTATATTTTACTATTTCGATGTCACGACCAGTTGGTGTTTACAATCTTGCAGTTAATAACAGTATAGATGGAAACCTGACATTAAACAATAGCTTTTGGGTGACAAAATCTCCTTATACACCTGTTTTACTTAGTATTGACCCTGATTCAGTGGAACAGGGTGTTTCTTTTAAAGGATTGATTTTGGCATCAAACACAAAATTTAAATCTGCCACTTTTTCAGCTATCAGGTTAACAAGAGGGCCTACACAAATAAATTATGATAGTTTCATTGTAATTAATGATACAGCTCTTTATGCCTATTTTACAATTGCTATGACAGCAACAGTTGGGCAATATAACCTGATTGTAAATGATAATTTTGATGGGAACATGACTAAGATACAAGCTTTTACTATTATTGTTTCATCAAAGGCACCAAAAATCTTTTCAATTGATCCTGATAGTGCTATTCAGGGCAGCAATGTAAGCATAACCATATTAGGAACTAACACTCATTTTGATTCAGGTTTAAATTTGAATGTCTCATTATTCCGTGCTCCAAATACAACCATAAATCCATCAACCATAAACCGAATAAACGACACCGCAATGATTGCAGATTTTGCTATTACAACTACCATGGCTGCCGGATTGTGGGATGTCAGGGTAAACAATTCGATTGATGGTAACCTTACGCTGGCCCAATCATTTACTGTTGTTGTAAATCCAAATCCTCCAAGGATTTTGAAAGTTGACCCTGATACTTTTTTTCAGGGCAAAAACTATATTTTAAAAATCACAGCTACCAAAACTAAATTTACCAGTGGCAGCAAACCCAATGTTCGACTCAGTATAGGAATGAATAACCTTAATCCCGATTCTGTGGTTGTTTTAAACGATACAATACTTCATGCATATTATACAATTGCTTTGACAGCCAATTTGGGGCTGTATAACCTGACAGTCAGTGGTGGTGTGGATGGCAATTTAGCATTAGCCAACGCTGTTACAATTCTTATAAGTCCTACCGCCCCACAAATTTCAAAAGTAAATCCTGCCAAAGCTTATCAGGGCGATAAGGTAGCCATTTATGTTTATGGTAAAAATGTAACATTTACAAATGGTACCAATCAGCAAGTCAGGTTAAACCGTGGTGGAGGAGGCCCAGGTGCGAATATAACACCTGATTCAACAAAAGTCGTTCATGATTCACTGGCAATAGGATATTTTAGCATTGCTACTACAGCACAGGCCGGATTATATAATGTTCAGATATTGAATACAGTACATGGTACACTTTCGCTGCCCCAGTCATTTGAAATAATGCTGCCACCTTCAGCACCACAAATTAAAAATCTTACACCTTCAAGAGGAACAATCGGAACCACTGTTCCAGTAATAATATATTGTGCAAATACTACATTAACCAAGTCAACAGGTCTTGCTTTTGCTATTTTCCGTCAGGGAGGCGGTGGTACTATTAACGGAACAAATATTGTAATTGTTAATGATAGTACTGTAACAGCTGATCTTGCTATCCCCGGTACTGCTGTTATTGGATTGTATAATGCCCGGATGCAGAACACCCCTCATGGAACATTAACCCTTATTAATGGTTTTGAAGTAGTTTCCTACCCTGTAAAACCTAAAATTGTGTCAGTGGACCCCGATAGTGCCTATTATGGCCAAAATAACCTTGTCATGAATATTATTTGTTCATCAACGATGTTTACAAAAGCTAAATCTATAAAAATTGAAATCATCAGTCCTTCTATTGCTTTACTTGCCTATGACTCCATAAAAGTTGTTCATGACTCATCTTTGAATGTATTCCTGTCAATTCCTAAAAATGCTGAATTGGGAGAATACGACATCATTATAACTACTGATGCGGATGGTTCGTTTTCATTGTTAAAGGGATTTTCAGTAGTTCACAATGTTTCAGCTGGTGAAATCAATGTATCAGAAATTCGTTGTTACCCCAATCCTGCAAACGAGGAGTTGTTTATTACATCTAATACAAATATTAGTTCTGTTGAATTAATAGATATTACTGGTAAGGTCCTTCTGAGAAAAATCGGATTAAATACCAATCAATGTAAACTAACATTGACAGCTTACAATAAAGGTGTTTATTTTGTCAGAATTGTTAATGAAGACCAATTAACTGTCAGTAGAATTATTAAAAATTAAATAATAATATTTTTAATAAGGGGTGAAGCTTACATTTGTTTCACCCCTTTTTTTTATTAATGACCTTTAAGGCTTCCTGATAACTTAAACCTGAGAGTTTATTTTTATAAGTTTCTGTAAACTGAAGAACAAAGTCAGGGTTGAATTTAGAGTACTGCCGTAATGCCCAGCCAATAGCTTTGCGAATAAAAAATTCTTTGGATGGGGATAGTTCAGTTATTGCCCTGATAAGCAAGCGGGTATCTGTTTTTTCCCCATATTTCAGTTGAAACAATAAAACAGTTCGTTGAAGCCAAATATTGTCGGAAGCTAACCATTCAGATGTTTTTTTATTAATATTTGATGGATATTTTTTAAAATATGTCCCGACAAGTGTTGCTGCAATAAAATCTACTGTATCCCACCACGATTTTTTTACAATCATAAACTCATAAAGATCAATACTCTCCTCATTTATATTTTTATGGAGTTTTTTCAACAATTCCATTCCAAAATACTGGTATTCTCGTTGAGGTTTTTTCCACAATTCAGCAATTATTTCGTTTAGTTTAAGAAGTTCAGGCATACCATGGTTTGCAATATAATGATTGAAAAAACTACCTCTTATGCTGGACGGAACACCATAAAATTCAAAGAGATTTTTCATGTATCTCTCCATTTGTAATGCATTTTCAGTATTCGAATTTTCTAAAAGGTAATCTTTCAACGGTATCAGATAATTATTTTTCATTTCTTTTTATTAGTAATGATACAAAAAAATAACTTTTAAATACTAAAAAATAGTATGAATTCAAATCTCAAATAAATTACTGATAATACCATCTGAATAAAACATTCCTTTCTCGCTCAATCTGAAATGATTGTTATTGGAGATAAGCAAACCATCACTTTCAAGCTTAATTATTTGATTCTTTATAAAATTGAAATGCTTTTCTGATGTCAATGCTTTTAATTTTGATAATTCAATTCCTCTACTTGTTCTTAATGATGTCATGATGTATTCATTCAGCAAATCTTTTTCACTCAGCTTCTCTAATTCAAAATACAACTCATCATGATTAATTTTATTAATGTAATCTGAGTTTACTATTGTATTCCACTGTCGGCTAATTTGATTATAAGAATGAGCTGATGGACCAATTCCTAAATATTTACTACCATTCCAGTAGTTAGAATTGTGAACAGCCTGATAGCCTGATTTGCAAAAGTTGGATATTTCGTAGTGTTCAAACGAATTTTTCTTTGCAAATTGACAAAGTTCCATGTATTGTAAATTTAATTCATTATCGTTTGGCATTGTTGCTTTTTTATTTTTTACTTGCCAGTGATAAATTGTTTTTGGTTCCAGAGTTAATGCATAAGCTGAAAAATGTGGAATTCCTATTTTACATATTAGATTTAAGTTTTCACTCCAGTAATTACTGTTAGGAATGCCATAAATTAAATCAATGCTGTAATTATCAAATCCTGTGTTTTTAACCATTTCGATACATTGATATGCTTGTCCTTCAGAGTGTTTTCTGCCTAAAGTTTGTAAATCTTCTGCAAAAAAAGATTGAACACCGATGCTAAGCCTGTTAATTCCAATACTTTTTAAACCTGTTAAATAGCTTATTGCCAAATCTTCAGGATTTGCTTCCAGTGTAATTTCTGCATGATGGGCAACATCTGTCAAAGACCTGATATGATTTAAAAAACTTTCAATTTCTTCAACATTAAGGATGGAGGGTGTACCACCACCAAAGTAAATACTATCAACTTTTTCTGCATTCAGATAATCAATTCTTAAAATAAGTTCCTTATGCATAGCATTTAACAACTCATTTTTAAATTTTAATGATGTAGAAAAATGAAAATTGCAATAAGCACATGCTGAACGACAAAATGGAATATGCAGGTAAATACCAGCCATAATCTTAAATAGTTGTATTTTTGAACTTCCGAATTTAATTTAATGAGGCACAAAAAGAAAAATTTTTCCAAACAACTTTTTTATTCATTGTCCGTTAATGTGAACATGCTTAGACTTATTTTTATTTTAGTAATATTTTTTGTCAGTAATATAGTTTTTGCTCAGATCGGTGGAAGGGCTGTCTATAGCTTCCTTGATCTGAATTATTCGGCACGCAATGCTGCTTTAGGAATGAATATGATTCCTGTTTTTGACAATGATATCAATAATGCATTGGCAAATCCCTCATTTATCAATGAAAACTCACACAAACAATTGGGATTTACTGCTACGAATTATCTTTCTGATATTTCCTATGGTTCAGCTGTTTATGGTCATAATTTTAATTCCAAATTTTATTCTCTGGCTGCAATCAGGTATATCAATTATGGAGATTTTATCCGTTCAGATGAGTATGGAAATAAGATTGGTGAATTTAAAGCCGGAGAATATGCCCTCAATATGTCTGTTGCCCGAAAATTGACCAATCATATCAGAACAGGAGCCTGTTTGAAGTTTATTTATTCTACGTATGATAAATATAACTCGTCTGCACTGGGTCTTGATTATGCCATTTCTTATATCAATGATAAAAAATTATTTACTTCATCATTAATAATTAGAAACTTAGGTCTTCAATTGTATTCCTTTACAGGTAACAATCCTGAACCATTACCTTTAGATATACAGATCGGATTTTCAAAAAAACCCGAACACATGCCTCTGCGATTTATCGTTTTGGCACATCATTTAAATATTCCAAATTTTGCATACATTGACCCAGACAAAAAATACAATACTGACCTGAACGGCAATCCTGTTGTAGTTAAGGTACCACTGACAGAAAAAATATTCAGACATTTTGATGTGGGTGGAGAGTTTGTGCTTTCAGAAAATTTTAATATACGTTTAGGGTATAGCCATCAACACCGAAAAGAATTACAATTAACAACACGACCAGGGCTGGCAGGTTATAGTTGGGGTTTTGGTTTAAAAATAAGTAAGTTTCAAATTAGTTATGGAAACACAATTTACCATTTGGCAGGAGGTAGCAATACGTTTAGTATTGCCGTGAATCTGTCTGATTTTACGCATAAAGACAAAGGAATAAAAGTGAAAGAAAAGGATAATTAAAACTTTGTCCAATTTTTGTTAGAAAGTTTTACATTTGCGGAAAAAACAAATTGGCCTATTTATGTATTGGACACTGGAATTAGCTGGATTTTTAATTGATGCACCATGGCCTGCAACAAAGGATGAGCTTATTGATTATACGATCCGAACAGGTGCACCTTTGGAATTAATTGAAAACTTACAGGAGTTAGAAGATGATGGCGATCCCTATGAAGGGATTGAAGAAATCTGGCCTGATTACCCTACTCATGATGAGTTCTTCTTTAATGAAGACGAATATTAATTTGATTTTCAAAAAAAAATAGTTATCAAATGTTAAAACTTGTGCTCATACGCCATGGTGAAAGTGTATGGAATATGGAAAACCGTTTTACCGGTTGGAAAGATGTTGATTTAAGCGAAAAAGGTGTTACAGAAGCTAAAAGAGCTGGTATGGTGCTTAAAGAATATAATTATAGTTTTGACAAAGCATATACCTCTGTATTAAAACGTGCCATTCGTACACTTTGGATTGTTTTGGACCAATTGGATATGATGTGGATTCCTATCGAAAATTCATGGCGATTAAATGAAAGACATTATGGTGCATTACAGGGATTGAATAAAATTGAAATGGTCAATTTGCATGGTGAAGAACAGGTTCATAAATGGCGAAGAGGTTTTGACATTCAACCACCAGCACAAGACCCTTCTGATGAACGTTATGTTGGTAATGATATCCGCTATAAAGATTTGGAGGAAAAAGATATTCCATTAACAGAAAGTTTGAAGGATACCATTGCACGTTTGATGCCTTTATGGGAAAATCAAATTAAAAATGACCTGAAAAATGGTAAAAAACTACTTATTGCTGCTCATGGTAATAGCCTCAGGGCTATTGTTAAAACTCTGGATAAACTTAGCGATGATGAGATAATGGAATTAAATATTCCTACAGGTATTCCACTGGTTTATGAACTGGATGACCAACTCAGTCCAATTACTCATTATTACTTAGGAAACCAGGAGGAAATAGCAAAAGCTATTTCGGCTGTGGCAGGGCAAACAAAGAAAAAATAATTATTTTTTTGTTGCAATTGCAAACCGTTCTTTTGAGAGGATATCGGTGCAAATGACAATATCTTTCAAACCTTTTTCTGAAAGCAGCATTTTTATTTCATTTCCAAATCTTTCATTGATTTCCAAATAATATTTACCATTTGTTTTCAATTTGGAATAAGTATTATCAACAATTTTTCTATAAAAAATCAATGGATCTTTATCAGGTACAAATAATGCAGTGCCTGGCTCGTATTTAAGTACATTGTCTTTCATTAATGCTTTCTCAGAACAGGTTACATAGGGAGGATTACTTATAATATAGTCGTAGAAATTATCGGGAATGATATTATTTTGATTTTTAAGTACATCAGATTGAATGAAGATAATTTCTGTTTTGTTTTTTATTGCATTTTCTAATGATAATTTTAATGCTCTTTTATACTTGTCAATCGCATAAACAAGTGAATTAGGTATATATTTTTTTAAGCTTATTGCAATACATCCTGAACCACATCCAACGTCTAGTATATAAGGAGAATTAAGATTGTTATCTTTTATTAACCTGTCAACAAGTTCTTCTGTTTCTGGTCGTGGAATCAATACCGAGCGATTGATTTTAAGCTTCAAGCCATAAAAATCACAAATTCCTGTTACGTACTGAACCGGCATATCATTCATCAGCTTATTAAGTGCATGTTCTGCCATGCTAAGTTGATTTTTTGATAATTGTTTTGTCTTATTTATAAAAATATCAGTCTTTGAAATTTTAAGTAAGTCTTGAAAAATGATAAAACTTATAGCTTCTGCTTCTTTTTTCGGGTATTTCACCGAAAGCTTATTAAAAATATATGTAAATTCGCTTATCATTTTATTTGCTGCAAAAATAACTTATTAAGCAATACAATATATTGGAAGATGCTTTATTCATGAAAAGATGCCTGGAAAATGCAATAGGTGGTTTCCCGAATGCATTTCCAAATCCTTTGGTTGGAGCAGTTTTAGTCTTTAATCATAAAGTTATCTCTGAAGGATACCACCGACAATATGGAGGTGCTCATGCTGAAGTAAATGCATTAGTAAACATTACTGATCAAACAATACTTAGTAATAGCACATTGTATGTAAACCTTGAACCATGCTCACATTTTGGCAAAACACCACCCTGTGCAGATATGATCATTGAAAAGGGGATAAAAAAAGTTGTTGTTGCAGCACATGATCCAAATCCAATGGTTGCCGGACAGGGCATTGCAAAATTAAAAGCATCAGGCATTCAAGTGATAACAGGCGTTTTGGAACAGGAAGCCATTGAATTAAATAAAAGATTTTATGTTTTTTACACAAAAAATCGTCCTTATATCATCATCAAATTCGCACAGACAGCTGATGGATATATAGCTAATAATGATTTCACTTCAAAGTGGATTAGCAATGAATATTCACGTTTGATGGTACATAAATGGCGTTCAGATGAATCGGCTGTTTTAGTTGGAACCAATACAGCTTTTTATGATAATCCTGAATTGAACAACCGATTATTTGCAGGCAGACAACCAATACGGTTTATAATTGACAGGAATTGTAAAATTCCGCTTCATTACAATTTATTTAAAGGTGCCCAAAAAACAACTATTTTCAATGAAAAAAAAGATTTACAGACTGACACTTATAACTACATTCGCCTGAACTTTAGTGAAGATATTACTTTTCAGATTTGTGAACATTTATTTAACGAAAATTTGCAATCGGTAATTATTGAAGGAGGAAGTTATACCATAAATAAGTTTGTTGAAAACAATTTGTGGGACGAGGCACGTGTATTTACTTCAAATTCAGTGTTTTTGAATGGGATTAAAGCACCTGAAATTACTGCTAAAAACGTGAAGGAAACTTTTATTTTTTCCGATAAACTAACTATTTATAAGAACCTGATATGACTTATTTTACTTCTAAAACTATCTTGATAACGGGTGCAACTTCCGGAATAGGTGAAGCTTTAGCCTTAAATCTTGCTAAACAAAATTGTCATCTGATTATCAGTGGTAGAAATAAAGAACGACTGAAATCTTTAGAGAAGGAAATTAATGATTCAGGAAGCAAATGTTTTATGTGCGAGCTTGATTTGAGTAATCCTCAAAGCATTGAAGCTTTTGTTGAAAAAATAAAAACACAATTTAATAGCATAGATATATTAATCAATAACGGAGGCATTAGTCAACGCTCTCTTGCAGAAAACACAAATGAGCAGGTTTTAAGAAACATTTTGGAAACCAATTTTTTCGGAACAGTAAAACTAACAATTGCCTTATTACCATTAATGAAGAACAAGGGAGGTAATATTGCAGTTACAAGCAGTCTGGCAGGAAAAGTTGGTACACGTCTTCGTTCTTCGTACTCAGCGTCCAAACATGCCTTACATGGTTATTTTGATTCTTTACGATGCGAACTCATTGATTATAACATTAAAGTTACACTGGTTTGTCCTGGGTACATTCATACTAATATTTCGATTAATGCCCTGACAGAAAAAGGTGAAAAACATGGTAAAATGGATAAAGGGCAGGAAAAGGGTATGAGTGCGGAAAAATGTGCGCAAAAATATCTTAAATCTGTTTCGAAAGGAAAAAATGAAGTGTATATTGGAGGAATTGAGTTAATAGTTATCTTCCTGAAGCGTTTTATGCCTTTTTTATTTTACAGGCTTATTACAAGGATTAAAGAATAATGCTATTTTTACACTTCTGAAAATAATTATATAAAAGAAAGCAATAATAGAATTATGCATATAAGTGGAATTCAACAAGTGGGTATTGGTGTAAAAAATGTTTCTGATGCATGGAGTTGGTACAGAAAATATTTTGGAGTCACGGTTAAATTGTTTGACGAAAAAGCAGTTGCAGGTTTAATGTTGCCTTATACAGGCAATCAGCCACAGGAGCGACATGCCATTCTTGCCCTTAATATGCAGGGTGGTGGTGGCTTTGAAATCTGGCAGTACACCAAACGTGAGCCTCGAAAAGCTGACTTTAACCTGCTTCTTGGCGATCTGGGAATTTTTTCTGTAAAAATTAAAACTTTTAGAATATCAGAATCTTATAATAAATTCAAACAAGACAATCAATTACTTAGGTCAGAGTTAATAAAAGACCCAATCAATAAAGATTTTCATTATTATGTTGAAGATTCATATAAAAATATTTTTGAATTGGTTGACCGCCCGTCATTGTTTATGCTGACAAAGATGGCAACGGGAGGTGTTTATGGTGCTAATATTGGTGTTTCTGATATGAACAAATCGTTGAAATTTTATTCAAAAATTTTAGGTTACAATAAAATAGTTTATGACATTGTTGGTAATTTTGATGATTTAAAGGGTTTACCTGGAGGTGAATATTCTTTCCGAAGAGTTTTACTTCAACACGAAAGGCCACGTATAGGCTTTTTTAGCCGATTTTTTGGCCCTTCAGAAATTGAACTCTTTCAGGTATTAGACCGAAAACCAAATACGATTTATGAAAACAGATTTTGGGGCGACCTTGGTTTTATACATCTTTGCTTTGATGTTTATGGGATGAATGAGCTTAAAAAGCTTTGTGAAGATGAAAACTGCCCCTTTACTGTTGATAGTGCCTCAAGTTTTAAAATGGAAAATGCTGCTGGTCATTTTGCCTATATTGAAGACCCTGATCATACTCTCATTGAATTTGTTGAAACCCATAAAGTGCCAATACTTAAAAAATTTGGTTGGTATCTTAATTTAAAAAAACGAAATCCGGAAATACCATTACCTGATTGGATGCTTAAAGCATTAAAATATAACGCTAAAAAAGACTGATAGCAAATAAAGGTATTGATTTACATGAGATTTTCAGATATTCCCGGCCAAGAATTGATAAAAAATCAACTATTAACCAGCATTCATAATAAAATGTTGAGTCATTCATTGTTGTTTATCGGGCATGAAGGATTTGGTGGATTAGCCCTTGCCCTTGCGTTGGCAACATATTTAAACTGTGAAAAACCACAAAACAATGACTCGTGTGGGGTGTGCAGTTCTTGTAATAAAGCAGATAAATTAATACACCCTGATATCCATTTTACTTTTCCAACAATTACTGACGATAGTGGTAAAGCCATTTCATGTTTAAAAACATTACCAGCTTGGCGTGAAACGATATTAGAAAATCCTTATTTTACCAGTTATGATTGGATGAATAAGTTAAAGGCAGGAAATAAACAGGGTAAAATATATATAGAAGAATGCCATCAAATTGTCAAAAATGTCAGCCTAACAGCATTTGAAAATAAAGCAAAAGTTCAGATAATCTGGTCTGCAGAAAATATGGGATTGAATGCAAATGCTTTATTAAAATTAATAGAGGAACCAAGCCCGGGCACTTATTTTATTTTTCTTTGTACTGATCGAAATAAAATGTTATCAACCATATTATCTCGGTCAAGAAATATTTCTTTGCCCAGATTTTCGATGAAAGACATCAGAAATGAGTTAAAGAAATTTAATCAGTCAAACGATGAAATTTTAGATGAAATTGCAGGTTTGGCGGGTGGCAATCTGCACGAAGCCTATCGTTTAATCAAGGAAGGAAATATTAATTATCTTGAAACACTGGCTAATTGGCTACGTGCATGCTATATGCTTGAGAAAATAAAGATTTATAAAATAACCTCAGAAATTTCTGATCTTGGCAGAGAAAAAGTAAAAGACTTTTTACAATATGCAATAAGGATTTTCAGGGAAAGCATGCTTGTATCTTACAATTTAAATGAGTTAAACCAGTTATCTTCCAGTGAACACGATTTTGTCGGCAAATTTTCAAAATTAATCACAGCCAATAATATCATGGAAATTACCGAAGCTATTTCCAGATCATCATATTATGTTGAACGAAATGCAAATATTAAGTTTGTCATTTTTAATTTATCTTTGCAGTTAAATAATCTTCTTTATAAAGGCTAACTGTATCTAACTTGTTGTTTTTGTGATGACTACAAATAATGAAAATACTATAAAAAGAGTAAATAACAGAGAAGAATGTAAGTATTGCTGCAATAAGCTTTCTTCCTTTGATTGGTTGAATGAATTGCATTTTGTTAGGGAGAATGATATACCAGATTATGTTGAAGTACGTTTTAAAAGTATCAGAAAGTGTTTTTGCAGGAATGAGAATAAACTCAAGCTATATACAGGAGAGACAGTAGTTGTTGAGACTCCAACAGGATATGACATTGGAATAGTTGGCCTTGTAAGTAATCTGGTCAAGTTGCAAATGAAAAAGAAAGGCATTTCTTATGGTTCAGAAGAAGTGCTTCCTATAGTCAGGTTGGCAAACGAAAGGGATAAGGCAACCTGGTCAGAAACAAAAAAAGTTGAATACGAAACCATGATAAAAGCCAGGGAAATTTCAAAGGAACTTGGTTTGCAAATGAAAATTGATGATGTTGAATATCAATATGATAAAAAAAAGGTGACCTTTTATTATACTGCTGAAGGGAGAGTAGATTTCAGGGAATTGATAAAAATTTTTGCAAAAACATTTCATTCTAAAATTGAAATGAGGCAAATTGGAATCAGACAGGAGTCGGCACGTGTGGGTGGTATAGGTGATTGTGGAAGAGAGCTTTGCTGCTCGTCATGGTTAACAGAGTTTCATACAGTACCCACCATTGCTGCACGCCAGCAAAATTTATATTTGAATCCTGGAAAACTGTCAGGGCAATGTAGTCGGTTAAAATGTTGCCTGAATTATGAACTGGATGCATATTTTGAAAAAATGGAAAATTTTCCTCCAGACACAACAATTATAGCCACACAGAAAGGAAATGCCAAAGTGTTTAAAATGGATATTTTGAAAGAAATTATGTACTTTGGTTTCGATAATGTTTTAGGTGCTGAATTAATACCTATTCATATTAATGATGTAAAAAAACTTATCGAAATGAATAAAAATAATATTATTCCATCTGATTTGTCGGAATGGGAACAGAAAACTGCCGATAAGGTTTCGTTTGTTAATACACTGTCGATCAATGAATACTAAGGAAATAAATAATTTCTTAAAACTTTTCCTGATTTTTACCCTTGTATTGATATTGTTATCATGCGGAAACAAAATAATTTATTCAAAGTATAAAAAAATAAATAACGATACATGGAACTATGCCAATAAACTGGCATTTGAAGTAAATGTAAAAGATACTTCAAAATTTTATGATGTTATACTTCAGTTACGAATTAAAAGTCTTTATCCATACAGCAATTTATGGCTTATGATAAGTGGAAAAATGCCTGATGGAAACGAGATGTTTGCACAGCGGTATGAATTTACACTTGCTGACGAAAAAGGAAAATGGTATGGGAAAGGATTAGGAGATATTATTGATAATGAATTTCTTATTTTACAAGGCTTAAAATTTCCTGTAAAAGGTAATTATATTTTTCTAATCAATCATGATATGCGTATGAACGATTTACCAGAGGTTATGGATGTTGGAATTTCAGTTAAAGCAGCAGAATAATCAATTTTTATGCATCAATATTTGCATATTTTGCATTCATTTCAATGAATTCTCTGCGTGGTGCAACCTCATCACCCATTAACATCGAAAAAGTACGGTCAGCTTCTGCAGCATTTTCAATACTGACCTGTCGTAATGTACGTTTTTCAGGATTCATGGTTGTTCCCCACAATTGTTCTGCATTCATTTCTCCAAGACCTTTATATCGTTGAATATTATAATTATCTTTGCCACTTTGAGTAATTTCAGCAATAATATGGTCTCTTTCTTCGTCTGACCAGCAATATATTTCATCCTGTCCTTTACGTATCAGGTAAAGTGGGGGAGTTGCAATGTAAACATAGCCATATTCAATCAGTTCTTTCATATATCTGTACAATAATGTCAGTATAAGTGTAGTGATATGGCTGCCATCCACATCAGCATCTGTCATGATAATCACTTTATGGTAGCGAAGTTTGTCGAGGTTTAATGCCTTGTCATCCTCGTTTGTTCCGATTGAAACGCCTAATGCTGTAAATAGATTTTTAATTTCTTCGTTGTCATAAATTTTATGTTCCAATGCTTTTTCAACATTAAGTATTTTACCACGCAGTGGCAGAATAGCCTGAAATTTACGGTTACGTCCTTGTTTTGCAGTACCACCAGCAGAATCACCCTCAACCAGGTAAATTTCACATTCTTCAGGATCGCTTGACGAGCAGTCGGCTAATTTTCCTGGTAAACCAGCTGAGTTAAAACCATTTTTTCTTTGAACCATTTCTCTGGCTTTGCGGGCAGCATGGCGTGCCTGTGCCGACAAAACAACTTTATTGACAATGTTTCTTGCTTCCTTTGGATGTTCGTCAAGATAGGCATTTAAGGCATCTGAAATAAAACTATCAATAGCACCCATCACTTCTGAGTTGCCTAATTTTGTTTTTGTTTGTCCTTCAAATTGTGGTTCCTGAACTTTTACGCTTATTACAGTGGTGAGCCCTTCTCTAAAATCGTCACCATTTATTTCAAATTTAACATTTTTAAGTAATCCTTCTTTTTCTGCATAGTTTTTAAATACACGTGTCAATGCTTTTCTAAATCCTGATACATGGGTTCCTCCTTCAATAGTGTTTATATTATTTACATATGAATGTAGGTTTTCGTTATAAGAAGTATTATATTGAAATGCAACATCTATTGGAACTTCATTTTTAATTCCTGAAAAACAGATTGGTGAAGGAATTAGTGGTTCCCTGTTAGAGTCAATAAAGAGTACAAATTCACTTAATCCTCCTTCAGAATAAAATACTTCATGAATTTTATTTCCGTTTCCATTTTCATTTTCTCTCAGGTCTGTCAGAGTTAACTTAACACCTTTATTTAGGAAAGACAGTTCTTTCAGCCGTGTTCTCAGTGTTTCATATTTGTATTCAAGAGTCTGAAATATTTCAGTGTCGGGTTTAAACCAAACATAGGTTCCTGATTTTTCAGTAGTTCCATTTTCCTTGACATTAAAAAGAGGTTTTCCCCTTTCATATTCCTGAAGGTAAACAATTCCCCTTCGATAAACTTCTACTCTTAGTTTTTCAGAAAGGGCATTTACACAAGAAACACCAACACCATGCAAGCCACCTGACACTTTATATGAACCTTTATCAAATTTACCACCGGCATGCAATACTGTCATTACTACCTCAAGAGCTGATCTTTTTTCTTTTTGATGCATTTCTACCGGAATTCCCCGGCCATTATCTTCTACACTGATAGAATTATCCTTGTGAATAATAACATTAATTTCTGAACAAAATCCTGCCAATGCTTCATCAATGGAATTATCAACCACCTCATAAACCAAATGATGAAGACCTCTTTGGTTGACATCACCGATATACATTGCGGGGCGTTTTCGTACTGCTTCCAAACCTTCTAATACCTGTATATTTTCCGCAGTATAACTATTTAAAATTTCTTCTGCAACTGCCATTATTTTATACTAATAATTTTCCTGTAAATTTAGTTTTTTTAAAAAAATCAGCTATTTTTTTAAGTCGCTTTTTATCCACAAATACTGAGCCGAAAAGAGATATGTAAATATTTGAATTACAGTATATTACAAAACTCGGTGTGAATAGCGAACACTTTTTCTTTCATTTCAATTTTATTGCCTGAAACTATCACATAATCAGCGAGTTGTGACTTTTTACTCTCAGGCATTTGGTTGTTGATTCTTTGAATAATTTTTTCACGGCTGATAGCATCTCTTTTCATGATTCTTTCGAATCGTTCTTCATCGCTTGCAGTTACACAAATAACTTTATCAAGAATTGAATTAATACCACTTTCAAAAATAATTGCTGATTCTAAAATACAATAAAGTGAGGTCTGCTGATTGCTCCACTCAATAAAATCTTGTATTACAACAGGGTGAACTATATTATTGAGTTTTGAAAGATTTGAAGGATTGTTAAAAACCAGTTCTGCCAGATATTCTTTATTTAATAATCCTGATGAATAGCTGTTTTCACCAAATTCTGATATTATTTTGTTTTTTAAATGTTGATTAACCAGCATAAGTGTTTTAGCTTTTTCGTCTGAATAATAAACTGGAATACCAAATTCTTCAAAAAACTTACAAACAGTGCTTTTCCCACTGCCTATACCTCCTGTGACACCAATTTTATTCATTTATCGTCTTTCAAAATAAACCCTATATATTCCGGATAATATCTTATATTTTTTACTATTTTATTGTCGTATTTAACAATTACTTTTAGTTTCATGCTTTTCTTTAAATCTTCGTAGGTTACAGTTGGGTAAAAGTCGCTTTCTTTTATTTCAGAAAATTTACTTAATGCTGCCTGATAAGTAATATTTACTTTGTCAGGTATCAGAATGATTTTGTTTTTCATTTCCCTTGGCAAATGTATGTCAATATTAAAATTTCCTTCCGTCAACTGTTCAACTTTTAGATTGTACCTGACTTTTGTTGTGCTTAATTTAATATTTTTATTATCAGGTTTTATAAGCTCAATATCCTGATATACAGATGAATACAAATCTTTAAATTCTATAGCTTTTGTGTTTATAAAATCAATTTTATTAATTTCATTTTCAGGGCCATACAGTTCAATAAATTGAGGAGAAATGTTGGGTTCGTCAGTAATACAATATTGATGACGGCAACTGTATTTAACTTTTGGAATTACAGCTACTTTTTTTTTCGATAAATTGTCATATTCGATGTTGATAAAGGTCGGAGTAATGATAATTATCGATGTTTTATCCAATTTCTCAGGAAGTTGTGACTTTATATATGAATCTGTGAGTAAAAGTGTTTTTTTAGTACTATTTAAATTTATGCTTAACGAATTATTTTTCGCCCATCTTTTAAATCTGATGATTTCAATTCCTTTTGCGTTAATTGTTAAGTATAATTGGTCAGGAAGAGGATAGCGGAGTACTTTAGCATTTGAAATGTGGGAATAATTGATATTTACTTTTATTGTTGTTTTATAGTTTTCTTCAAGAGATTGAAAAAACCACAGTAAAAATGCAACAGCAACACTTACAAGAAAAATGACCCATTTGGATCTTTCTCCATTCTTAAGTTTAGATTTATTAAAAAACGATTGTTCTGCTGTCAATTTTAATAAAATACTTTATTTTTTATCTTGTGCATTTAATGCACGCGAGGCTTCCATTGAAACTGCTTCTTTTTGAATAGTAAGTTTTATTCCTCCACCAACATCAATGATGAAATCTTTTTCTAAAACTTCAACGATTTTTCCATGCACTCCGCCAATCGTGATTATTTTATCGCCTTTTCCAACACTCTCTTTGAATGCTTTTTGTTCTTTTGCACGCTTGCTTTGTGGCCTGATCATGAAAAAATAAATAATTACCAATATAAGAATAAATGGCAATAAAGATGTTAACGGATTTGATTTTTGCCCTGAAGTGGATGGTGGCGACATCAATAATACATAATTTAAAAAATTCATAAACATATCATTACTTTTTAATATTTCCTTTAATAAAAATTTGAGTAGTGTTAGGAATTGTGTTGGAATAAATTGTTACATCTTTTGTAAATGTACCTGAACGGCCTTTACTGTCAAATGTTACATCAATATAGTTTGATTCCCCAGGTTTGATAGGTTCTTTGGGGAATTTAGGTACTGTGCAGCCACACGATGGAATGCAATTGGCTATTACAAGATCAGATTTTCCGGTATTTGTAAATTTAAAAGAAAATGTTGCCTGTGTGCCTTCTTTTATTTCACCAAAGTTGTGAATGGTTGATTTAAATGTAATTTCAGGTAATTTTCCTTTTTTTGTCGAGGAAGCTGAAGCAGGATTATTTACTAAGTCAGGGCTGATTTTATTATTGGATTTTTGATTACATCCAATCATGAAATATGCTAAAATTATCAACAGAAATAATACAAATTTCCTCATTTTTTAATACATTTTAGAGTTTGCAAAGATACAATAACTTTAGTTATCAATAAGTCCAATACCTTTTTTTGAAATTTGACCAGATTTTTCCAGTTCTATAAGCAAATTATCAAGCACACCATTGATAAACTTTTTACTATTTGTAGTACTGTAGTTTTTTGCCAGTTCAATGCATTCATTTATGGTTACTTTTACAGGAATGCTATCAAAATAAAGAAATTCTGCTAACCCAATGTTAAGAATAACTACATCGAGTAAAGGTATGCGGCTTGGTTCCCATTTATCTATTTTTTGTGTAATCAGGTTATTAAAGGTGTTCCTGTTGCTGACACATGTTTTAAACAACTTGATTGCAAAATCGTAGGCACTGTCAGCTTCACTTGTAAATGGTATTAAAATATTGGATTCATCAATATCCGACAAAATTATTTTCAGGCTTTTAACAGCCATATTTACTGAAATCTTTGCATCATCAAACCAATTTATATAAAGGTCTTCTAAATGTTGATCCAGTAATGTAAAGTTTGTTGTATAAAATTTGAGGAAATATGCAAGAATTTCAAAGTCGTTTTTAAGGTCAGAATCTTCATTTTTTATATACTCTTTATATACTTCATTGTTTTTAAGGTCAACAAACACCTTTCTTAGTAAATCAATATTTTCAGGGTTGAAAAATATTTTATTTTTAAGACAAGTGTCATCAAGTATTTTATTTTGTTGAAGTGAAAGTATTAAACTATTACTGTAAAAACGTTGATTTGGATTATTAACTTTTTCAAAAGGCAGATTTGCCTTCATTTCGTCATCATATTTTTCTGCAAATGATGCCATCTCCTTTATAAAGGTAAGTAAGTACAAATACACATCATACAGATAGTTGATATTTGCAATGAGGTCTTTTTGATAGTGCAGATAATCAGTGTTTTCATCTGAAATGTAGCAGGAAAAAAGTGCCTGCATTACTTTAATTCTGACATGGCGTCTGTTCAGCATAGTTTAAAATATCATAATAGCATTACAATAATGCAAAAATTTGCTGCAAAAGTACAATGAAGTTTTATCTTATATCATAAAAAGGATAAAAAGTTTATTCAAACTATTCAATAATAATTCGGGAAGAATATATTCCTGTATTGTCTGAAACAATGATGAAATAAATTCCTTTTCCAAGTTTATTTAATTCAAAAGTTTTTAAATTATTATCCTGTTTTAATGTCCATTTTTCACTATAAATAATTTCTCCCAGCAAATTAACAAAATTCAATTTTACTTCTTCATTTGTATTTGAATTAATCTGTATATTGAAAATTCCTGAAGATGGATTTGGAAAAACCTTAATTTTATCAGATTTAGCAGGTTCAAAAATAGATTCGATTCCTCCGAATGGTACTTTTTCAGATGAAGCAAAACATCCATACTGATTAGTAACGACAACTCGATACCAACCTTTTTTTGTGCAATAATATGCCTGACCAACAGCATTTGGTATCAGGGTATCATTTCGATACCATTGATTGTCAGTTAGAGAACTTGACACCAGCAGAGAATCACCTTGTTTTGTAATTGTTGGTTTTGCTGGTTTAGGATAATAATTAATGATAAGTGGATCAGATGTACCAGCACAACCTGTTCCTTTTGAGACTGTAAGGGTAAAAGTGCCTCCTTCTTTAATGATAAGTTGTTTTGAGGTAGATATTGTAGTGGTGCCTTTTTTCCATTCATAAGTGTTATAATTTTCCAGTGGTTCTACGATAAAGCTGTCACCAGAACACAATAGTTTTGTTCCTGAAATATTAAGAGTTGGAAGAAGATTGCCTATTGAAATTTTTATATTATCGCTTGTTCCTTTACAAGGACCTGAAATTACTTCAAGTTTGTATGTACCTGAATCATAAACTGCAATAGTTTGTTTATTAATACCTTCAATGAATTTTACACCATTTTTATACCATGTATAGTAGTCAAAACCAGATTGCCCGACCAAAAAAGCACTGTCGCCTGTACAAAATGATTTCTTTGTAGGAATTAAACTTGGTTTGAGTGAATAAACAGTAATTTGAAAAGTATCAGAATATCCTGTACAGAGATCATTATTAACCACTTTTAACCAAACAGTTTTTGTAGCATCAACAATGATGCTTTTTGATGTTTCACCTGTTGACCAAGTATAGCTTTTAAAACCATCAGGGGCGGTTAAAGTTAACTTGTCGCCTTTACAAAATATGGTAGAACCACTAAGCTGAACATTTGGCTTATATGGATCGCAGATAGTAATTTTTCGAATTACATGAGTATTGTAATCAGCAGCATAAACAAAATGATAGTCTTTTGGGTCAACAACCATTTGCCTTACACCATTGAAACGTGCTGCATAACCCGTATCATTTTTATAACCTGTTTCGTTATGGTACTGACTACCGGCAAACACTGACCACTTGGTTCCTTCGAGCCTGATTATGCGGGCTAAATCGCTGATATACAGAATACCTCGTGAATCGAAAATAACATCACTGGGATTGAATAATGGAGGAAATTCCAGAACAGTACTGACTTTTCCACCACTTATTTTTCTGAGTTTTGCATTTCCCCATTCAGCTACATAGATATCTCCGTTATCGGTAATACTAACACCAACAGGATAATTAAATTTTGCACTGGAAGCATTTCCGTCAACATCTCCTGGAACAGTAGGTGTACCTGCGATGGTTGTAACATTTCCATCGGTACCGATTTTTCGGATACAGTGATTATTTTTGTCAGCAACATAAAGGTTGCCATTTTTATCAGAACAAACATCAACAGGTTCATTAAATTGTGCTGAAAGCCATTTGCCATCAGCATAACCAGGTTTACGAACATAACAATTAGGGTTAGGTGTTAATGAATCGTATTTACCAGCCTTTACTGCAATATATTGTGTATTACCAAGATTTTTATAAGGTGTTATTTTTCTTATTACATGGTTTCCCTGATCAGCAAAATATATAGTGTCGCCAATACCCACACAAATACCTGATGGATTGCTTAGTCGTGCTGTTATCCCTGCTGCATTTTTAAAACAGTCTTGTAAATAACCACCTGCCCTTACATACACCATACCTGATGGTGTAATCATCCTTATTGTATGATTTGACCATTCTGATACCCAAAGGTTTCCATAGCTATCGTAGGCAAGGCCATAAGGATTATTAAAATAAGCGTATTCCTTACTTATACCGGTTGGGTTTTGTCCGATTGAATCAGGTACACCAGCATAAAGGGATACTTGCTGAGCATTTAATTGTGCTGAAAACAATATAAATAATAAGAGAATGTATAATTTATTCATAACCAAGTATAATTAATAAGTATTTTGAACCATCATTACCAATATGCAAAAATAAAAAAAGATGCAAGTAAATGCATCTTTTTTATCATATAATTATTTTTAAAAAATCTATTTAAGTGGGTATTTGTTAAAAATAATATTCGATTTCATTAGGATATCTATATACTGGGCTCTTTTATAGGCATAATGGTCTTTAATATACTTTTTTGACATTTTACCTCTGAAATCTTTAAACGAGTAGTAATTTTTTTCTGTCATCCATTTTTCAATATCTTCAATCATTTTTGTGATATAAGAAGGTTTGTGTTTGAAAATGGTACTTACCACCTGAACACAATCTGCTCCTGCTAAAATGGTTTTAATAACATCATTTCCTGAAAAAATTCCAGTATTGATACATATTGAAGCGTTTAAATTGTCAAAAAGTAAACCTGCAAAACGTATCCCCAACCTGTTTTCATTAGCATCGCTGAGGTTATAAGGGAATGACATTTCCAGGGTTTCTGTATTAATGTCGGGTTGGAATAATTTGTTAAATAAAACAAAGCCACTGACTCCATTTTCATCCATTTTTTTTATTAAACCTAATGGATTTGAATAAAATGGGCTGAGTTTTACACTAACAGGAATTTTAATTTCTTTCAAAACTGATTGCAAAATTCCTATCTGTTCGTTTTCAATCTCTAAAGATGTTTTGTTGAATTCTGATGGAACCCAGAAAAAGTTTAATTCAAGTGCATCAGCACCAGCTTCTTCAAGTTTTTTAGCATATTCTATCCATGTATCATTAAATACACAATTTAAACTGGCAATGATAGGTATATTAATTGTTTCTTTGGCTTTTTTAAAAAGTAATAGGTGTTCTTTTGGGCCTGAATGAGCAATATCAGGAAATAAGCTTATCATTTCAGCATGACGTTCACTGTATTCCTGCATTTCGAGGTCAAATTCCAATTCTTCCAACTGAATTTGCTCTTCAAAAAGTGATTTATATACTATTGCAGAAGCACCAGCATTTTCCAGCTCTTTAAGAGTTTTTAAATCTGTACATAAGTTACTTGCGCCTACAATAATTGGGTTTTTAAGCTTCAGTCCAAGGTAATTAACATTGAGGTCTAACATGAAAATCTATTTTAGTTAAAGATTAATTTTTTAATTATCCGTTATAGCTGTGAATTTAAATAATTGATTGATTTATGCAAATATTTATCCATATTTTGAAATATTTTCAGATTTATTATTGCGAATCAAAAAATATTTTTTTATCATCATCATAAGGTTCAACATGTATGTTTACCGTGATATATTTAAAATGATTTTTAATTTCCCACTCAATTTTATCGCATAAATCGTGAGATGCTTTAACAGTCGCACTCCCATGTGTTTCAAGGTGAAATTCTACAAATCGATTTTTGCCAGCTTTTCTTGTTCGCAAATCATGGTATTGTATTTTTTCATCACAATATTTATCAATAATTTGAATAATTTTTTTATATTCTTCTGAAGGAAGAGTGGAATCAAGTAAGGGATGATAAGCATGATTTAATAATTGCCATGCTTCTCTTATTATTAGCAAAGCAACCAAAATTGCAATGACAGGGTCAAGAATATGCAGCTCTTTAAAACCAGCAAGCTCGGACAACCAAATTATCAATAAACCAACAGACACTCCCAGTGAAGTATAAACATCGGTTTTTAAATGCAATGCATCTGCTTCCAGTGCGACAGATTCTGTTTCGTTAGCTACTTTATAAAGTCTTCGTGATACAAAAAAATTTATTGTAGCAGAAACCAGCATAACGATAAATCCAATACCTATCGAGTTAATTTCATCAAGATGAATAATTTTTTTTATTGCCTCAACTATTATCCATATAGCTGCTATAAATATTAGCAATGCTTCAATAACTCCTGAAATATTTTCAAATTTACCATGACCATACGGATGTTGTTTGTCCGGAGGATTATCAGAAATTTTTACTGTAAAGAATGCAATTATTGCTGCTGCAAGATCCATTGTTGAATGTATTGCTTCTGAAATAATACTTACAGAGCCGCTTACAATACCAACAATGAGTTTAATCAGTATTAAAAAAGAGTTGGAAGCAACTGACAGTTTTGCTACATTTACTTTTTTATTCATATAATATTGATAAAATTTCAAGGCAATACTTAAAATATTGCCTTGAACAACCATTTTTTCAATTTATTTTGAATAATCCATTTCTGCTAATCGCTTATAATAGTTATACCTCCATTTTGCATCTGTCTCTGCAATTTCAAATAACTTCATTGCTTCTTCTGGGAAAGATTTTTTTAATGAAGAGTATCTTACTTCGCTGGCAAGAAATTCCTGAAATTTTGACCAATCGGGTTCAGCTGAGTCAAGAATAAATGGATTTTTACCTTCTTTTTCTAATAATGGATTATATCGGTACAAATGCCAATATCCTGCTTTTACAGCATCTTCCATTTCTTCCTGTGATTTACCCATGCCTTTTCGTAATCCATGGTTGATACATGGTGAATAGGCTATAATCAATGAAGGTCCTGGATATTCTTCAGCTTCTTTTACTGCTTTAAGGAATTGAGACTGGCTGGCACCCATTGAAACCTGTGCTACATAAACATATCCATAAGTCATGGCCATAGCACCAAGGTCTTTTTTCCTCGTTTTCATTCCTGATGCAGCAAACTTGGCAACTGCACCGACAGGTGTTGATTTAGAGGCCTGTCCTCCAGTATTTGAATATACCTCAGTATCTAATACCAGGCAATTTATGTTTTCACCTGATGCTAATACATGGTCAAGCCCGCCATATCCAATGTCATAGGCCCAACCATCACCACCAAACACCCACACTGATTTTTTTATAAAATATTGTCGAAGTTTAAGAAGTTCGATTGCTATAGGATCTTTTGATTTTTCAAGAATACCAAGAACTTTTTCAGTAAGATTGATATTTTTGTCAGCTATGTCCATTGTATCAATCCATTCTGTAAACAGAGCCTTTGCTTCTTCATTAAAACTGCTGTTAACAGATGACAATAATCTTGCAATACGTTTACGCATATTGGAAATTCCAAGAGCAATACCATATCCATATTCTGCATTGTCTTCAAATAGTGAATTTGCCCATGCAACACCATGTCCTGATTTGTAATTGGAACGATATGGAGTAGCAGGTGCTGAACCACCATAAATTGATGAACAACCTGTTGCATTAGCAACAATCATTCTTTCACCAAAAAGCTGGGTAATTAATTTGATATGTGGTGTTTCGCCACAGCCAGCACAGGCACCCGAAAATTCAAATAAAGGTTGTGCAAACTGACTATTTTTTACAGATTTATCTTTGGGTAAAATGGTTTCTTTATATCCTACTATTTTATCCATGTAATTCCATCGATCTACTTCAGAAAGTTGTGTTTCAAGGGGTTTCATTGTCAGAGCTTTTGTTTTACTTGGGCATATATCAGCACAATTACCACAACCTGTACAGTCTAACACACTCACCTGGATTTTAAATTTGTATCCTTTTAGCTGAGCAACACCAGCAATTGTTTGAGTACCTTCAGGTGCTGAAGCTGCTTCATCTTCGGTTAAAATAAATGGACGAATGGCTGCATGAGGGCAAATATAAGCACACTGATTGCACTGAATACAATTTTCACCAATCCATTCAGGAACATTAACAGCTATACCACGTTTTTCGTATTCTGTAGTGCCTGCGGGAAATGTTCCATCTTCACGACCAACAAATGCACTGACTGCCAGATCATCACCTTTTTGTGCGTTGATAGGTTCAACAACATTCTTAATAAAATCAGGAATGTTACGACTATCTTCAATTTCAACAACTTTAATTTTTTTCCATTCAGAAGGAATATCAATCTGTTCTACCTCTCCACCTTTATCGATGGCAGCATAGTTCATTTTAACAATTTCATCTCCTTTTCTGCCATAGGTCTTTTTGATGGCAGTTTTCATTTCACTAACAGCAAGTTCGTAGGGAATAACATTTGAAACCTTGAAAAATGCTGCCTGCATGATTGAATTTATGCGTGTTCCCAATCCCAGTTCTTCGGCTATTTTAGTAGCATTTATAATATAAAATTTAATATCATGCTCTGCAAGATATTTTTTCATGTGATCAGGTAACTTTGATTTTGTTTCTTCTTTATCCCAAATGCTATTAAATAAAAATACCCCACCATTTTTTAAACCTTTCAGCATGTCGTATTTATCTAAATAAGAAGGAACATGACAAGCAACAAAATCAGGTTGATTGCAAAGATATGTTGCACGAATAGGTGAGTCTCCAAAACGAAGATGTGAAGTAGTAAAACCACCTGATTTTTTTGAATCATAAGCAAAATATCCCTGACAAAATTTATCAGTAGTGGTACCAATAATTTTTATACTGTTTTTATTAGCACCAACAGTACCGTCAGCACCAATACCATAAAATTTTGCTTCATAAGTACCTTTTGCTGCAACATCTATTTCTTCATTTAAAGGTAAAGATAAGAAAGTAACATCATCATTAATCCCTACTGTAAACTGATTTTTAGGTTCTTTCATTTTTAAATTTTTGTAAACAGCAAGTATTTGTGATGGAGTGGTATCTTTTGAACTTAAACCATAACGACCACCGATAATTAAAGGTTTATGTTCTGTACCATAAAACAAATCTCTTACATCCTTATATAAAGGTTCTCCATTTGATCCGGGTTCTTTCGTCCTGTCAAGCACACAAATTCTTTTTACTGAAGAAGGAAAAACCTTGAAAAAATACTTTGGTGAAAAGGGACGGTAAAGATGACAGGTAATCATTCCAACTTTTTCACCTTTATCATTCAGATAATCGATAACTTCCTGCACTGTTTCGGTAACTGATGCCATAGCAACAATAATATTTTCAGCCTCAGGGTGTCCGTAATAGGTGAAAGGATGATAAATACGACCAGTAATTTTACCAATTTCTGCCATATAATGTTCAACTACATCAGCAACAGGTTCATAAAAACGATTCACTGCTTCTTTAGCCTGAAAAAAGATATCCGGATTTTGTGCAGTTCCTCTGGTAAACGGATGTTCCGGGTTCAGTGCATTATCCCTGAATTTTTGTACGGCCTCCATATCAAGCAGCGGAAGTAATTCTTCTTCAGTAATAAGCTCAATTTTATGCAATTCATGTGATGAACGAAAACCATCAAAAAAGTGCAGAAAAGGTACTCTGGTTTTTATTGCAGCCAAATGTGCAACACCTGCAAGGTCCATAATTTGTTGGATACTTCCTGTAGCAAGTAAAGCGAAGCCAGTTTGACGAGTTGCATAAATATCAGAATGATCACCGAAAATTGATAAAGCATGAGCAGCTACTGTACGAGCCGACACATGAAATACTCCTGGTAACAGTTCTCCAGCAATTTTATACATATTAGGAATCATCAGCAAAAGCCCTTGAGAAGCAGTGTAAGTGCTTGTCAGAGCACCAGATTGTAATGAGCCATGAACTGCACCTGATGCACCTGCCTCTGACTGCATTTCAACAACTTTTACTGGCTCACCAAAAATATTTTTTCTACCGTAAGAAGCCCATTCATCAACATTTTCTGCCATATTTGATGAAGGTGTAATAGGATAAATTGCAGCAACCTCACTAAACATATAAGCAATATGTGATGCTGCATAATTGCCATCACATACAACAAATGATTTTTTCTTTGTCATGATACAAAATTTTTATGATTTATTTAATCAGCATTTTTTAAAATTAGTTTAAATCGGCTCGCAATTTAACTATTAAACAAATGTAAAAAAGATTTATTTAAAGATTTCTGAATTTTGAAATGATTAAAAACAAGTTAAAAATTGAGTTCAAATTTTATCCAGATTTATACCTCTTAATAAAATTATATTGCATTATTTTGCCCAAGTTTAAATACGTGTTAAATTTTCTTAAAATTTTGTTTTTTTAAAAAGTAATTATGACTCAAAAAACAAGAGTAATTGAACTTGATCAGGTTGTGATCAAATTTGCCGGTGACTCAGGTGATGGCATGCAACTTACAGGAACCCAGTTTTCTGAAACCTCTGCTATATTAGGGAATGATGTTGCCACTTTTCCAGATTATCCTTCAGAAATCAGGGCTCCGCAAGGGACAGTTTCCGGAGTTTCTGGTTTTACTGTGCATATCGGGCATAAGGAAATTTTTACCTCGGGTGACTTAGCCGATGTATTGGTTGCTATGAACCCTGCAGCATTAAAGGTAAATTTAAAGTGGGTAAAAAGAGGTGCAACAATTTTAGTTGACTCAGATAATTTCAATGAGAGAAACTATGAGCGAGCTGGTTATAAAAGTGATCCATTTTTAGACAATAGTCTTGTTGGGTACAATGTTGTGAAAGCCCCAATAACAACACTCACACAAAAAGCATTGGAAGGGATGGGGTTGGATAATAAAACCGTTGTCAGGTCAAAAAATATGTTTGCCCTTGGGATGCTTTATTGGTTATTTAATAAAGAAACAAGTCCTTCTGAAAAATATTTTGAGAAAAAATTCAGGAATAAACAAATTCTCATAGAAGCAAATAAAAAAGTATTAAAGGCTGGGTATCATTTTGCATGGAATCTTCAGGAATTAGATGTTATTTATAAGGTTCCACCTGTAAAAACCATGGCAAAAGGTAAATATCGCAATATCACCGGCAATGTTGCTACCGCATGGGGATTTATTGCAGCATCAGAAAAAAGTGGTTTGCCTTTGTTTTTAGGTTCATATCCTATTACTCCGGCTTCTGAAATATTACATGAGCTGTCTGGAAGGCAAGAATTTGGTGTAAAAACTTTTCAGGCAGAAGATGAAATTGCAGGTATTTGTTCAGCTATCGGAGCAAGTTTTGCGGGATCATTGGCCATCACCACCACATCGGGCCCTGGTTTTTCGCTTAAGTCAGAAGCCATTGGATTGGCTGTAATGACCGAACTGCCCTTAGTGATAGTGAATGTTCAGCGTGGAGGACCTTCAACAGGTTTACCTACCAAAACCGAACAGTCTGACCTTATGCAGGCACTTTATGGGCGTAATGGAGAAGCACCATGTATTGTTATTGCAGCCAGCTCTTCTTCAGATTGTTTTTATTATGCATATATTTCAGCTAAATTAGCATTAGAGCACATGACACCGGTTATTCTGCTTACTGATGGATATCTTGCCAATGGCTCGGAACCATTGAAAATACCTAAAATGAGCGAATTACCTGAAATAAAAACTCAGTTAGTGCCAAAAGAAACAAAAGAGTATTATCCTTATAAACGTGACCCTGAAACATTGGCACGTAATTGGGCAGTTCCCGGAATGGCTGGCCTGAGGCATAGGGTTGGTGGCCTTGAAAAACTGGATGTAATGGGTACAGTGTCTCACGACCCATTAAATCATCAGAGAATGACTGAATTAAGACAGCAAAAGGTTGAAAGGGTGGTCTCTCATATTCCTGAATTAGAAGTACATGGTAGTCAGGAAGGTGATTTACTCGTTGTTGGCTGGGGTGGCACCTATGGTGCACTTCTGACAGCCGTTACTGAGTTGCATGAGCAAGGGAAAAAAATTGGCCTTGCACATTTCAATTATATTTATCCTTTACCTGCAAATGTTGATGAAATTTTTAGTCGTTTCAAAAAAATAATAGTCTGTGAGCTGAATATGGGACAATTTGCAAACTTTTTAAGAATGCAGCACCAAAAATATGCTTATTATCAATTCAATAAAGTTCAGGGATTGCCATTTATGGTTTTTGAACTAAAAGAAAGATTTGTTCAATTATTAGAAAATTAAGAAAAAATGGAAGATATATTATTAAACGACCAACCAATGCTTACTAAACAAGATTTTATACCAGAAGGCGAAGTAAAATGGTGCCCTGGCTGTGGTGATCATGTTGTATTAAATGCAGTACAAACAATTTTACCTGAAATTGGGAGAAAAACAGAGGATATTGTATTTGTTTCAGGAATTGGTTGTTCATCGCGTTTTCCCTATTATGTACATACTTATGGCTTTCATGGAATTCATGGCAGGGCTCCAGCCATTGCAAGTGGCGTAAAGATTGCGAATCCCAAACTAAGTGTCTGGCAAATTACCGGGGATGGTGACTGTATGGCAATTGGTGGAAATCATTTTATACATATTGTCAGACGAAATATTGATATTAACATTATCATCCTAAATAATAAAATATATGGACTGACTAAAGGGCAGGCTTCCCCAACAACTCCAGTGGGTAGTGAAACAAAAAGTTCACCTGCTGGTACTATAGAGCAGCCCTTTCGTCCTGGACTGCTAACTGTAGGTGCAAGAGGGCACTTTTTTGCACGTGTACTGGATACAAACCCTAAAATGATACGTGATGCGCTCATAGCTGCTGAAAATCACAGAGGTACTTCTGTTGTCGAGGTGCTGCAAAACTGTGTTATTTTTAACAATCAGGTGCATTCAATAGTTACAAATAAAGAAACCAGGGATGATCATCAACTGCATCTGGCACATGGAGAACCTATGTTGTTTGGTGCAAATAAAGAAAAAGGTATCATTTTAAATCCGAAGACAATGAAACTTGAACAGGTCGTTTTAGGAGAAAATGGTATTACCATAGATGATATATTAATTCATAACGAAAAAGACCTGGATTATACCCTTCAGCTAATGGTTATGCGAATGCATCCTCCTGAAATGCCACTTGCTCTCGGTGTAATTCGAAATACAACAAAGCCATCATATAACGAACTGTTGGAAGCACAAATGGAAAACTCAAAGAAAGTCTCAAAATATAAAAGCTTTGAAGACATGCTCTTTAGTGGTGATGTTTATGATTTGGGATAAATATCAATAATTGTATTTTATTCTTTCTTTTGTTAATTTTATTCTTTTACTCATCAGATTGAACATTATCAATCTAATTTTTTTACAGAATTCAAAATAAACAGAATTCAATTTGTTTAATTAATTATAGGCAAGTGGCAAAATAAATAATTATATTTGTCAAAATCATTTTTTCAATTGATTTCTTAAAATAAAAATTAATTGTACTTTTGAAAAAAGTAAAAAAAATACGTATGAAAAACAAAATTTTTATATTGATATTCATAATTATATCAAGTAATGCTATTGTTGCACAAAACGATTCGGTTACAGTAAACCCTATTCATCTTGGAGGACCACGTATAGGAGTAACCTATATTGGCCCTGGTGAAATTGCAGATAAGTTGAAAAATGATTTTAATGCAACGCCTTTTCTTACTCAATTTGGTTGGCAGTTTGAAACACGATACTTTACTTTACCCTCAGGTGAAGCTGGTCTTTTAGAAGCAGTGGTGATGGTTGGGGGTCTTGAACAAAATTTGTTTTTACCAAGTGGTACCTTTTTAATTGGCTACAGGTCAGCTAATGGAATTGAATTTGGTGCTGGACCTAACCTTTCAATTTCCGGTGCTGCTATTGCAATTGCAGGAGGTTTTAATTTAAAAACTGAAGGCATCAACTTTCCGATTAATGTCGCATTAATTCCTTCTTCAAAAGGCATTAGATTTACTTTAACAATGGGCTTTAATGCGCGTGTAAAAATGTCAAATGGTTGCTCATTACTTGATAGTTTGCTTTAATACGTTTGTTTAATATTAAAAAAGTATGAAAAACAGTATAATCACTTGTGTAGTTTTTATTATACTTTCTTTTAATCTATTTGCTCAGGTAAAAGATAGTATAAAGGATACTATTTCAGAGGGGCATCATCAGGTAACTATATTTGTGTTTCCTACAAATACTCCTTTGATTTGGGATAGCCCTTCATCTTTATACAAATCAATAAAAAAGAACTATCTTAATTCTCTGGATAAACCTGAATTATATTTATTAGGTCATCTTTTTGTGGAAATTAAATCAAGCTTGCTGGATAAACCGATTATAACTGGGATGTCACCATCATCCTCACCTGAAAAAATAAAATTAGTTGTAAAAGATAAAATAGGATTAGGTATAATGGGGGCAATAATGAAGGGATATCTTGAAACTGAGGAAGAACTGAATGCTACATTTAATGTATATAAGGACTTGAAAAAATTGGCTTTTATTACCTATCAAATTAATGAAAAGGCCGCATCAAGAATGATAGATTTCTTATCAAAATTTCAGGAAAAAAATTCGAAAGGAATAGCAGGATGTGATTTGTATGGTGGCATGTTTTGGCCGAGATATGAAGGTGAGGGGTCGGGTTGTTCAGCATTTGGCATTGCCTTGCTTGATGTTGCTAACCTTTTGACACACGATACTACTGAATGGTTACTCGACTTAAAAATACCAATGGAATTAATTGGTGGTGAATATAATAACCACCATAAAGTTTCTTTCAGAAAAATTCGTAAAACGAAGAGTTGGTATAATTGTAACGGTAGTGAAAATGTTGAATTTGTCACAAACAAATTATATGAGCCTACCTTGATTTATAACTGGATTTTAAAGAAAAGAGCACAACATGATTGCAGATTTCATGCTGTGGACAGGAATGGCGTTTCCGGATTATTGATCGATTGCAGACATATTTTAATAGATGATAATGAACCATTGTTTTTTCAAAGAAAAGAACCAAATTTATTTGTTGATGAATATTTGAGGAAAAATTAGCTTGAAAAGTAGTACCAAAATGATGAGAAAGATATTATTTTCTATAATAATCCTTGTGATTATTACATTTTGTGATTGTACACACTACTATTACATGCCTAATATGCAAAATGTACCACTTTTTAAAGAGAAAAATGAAGTAAATGCTACACTTTCTATTGGTACTGGCGATCAAACATCTACACTCGAATTTCAGGGAGCATATTCATTTACCAATAATTTAGCTGTCAGTACCAATTTAATGCTTGCCAACGGTGAATATAATAATGATAAAGGAAATGGAACATACATTGAAACTTCTTTGGGGTATTTTAGACCATTACTATATGATTTTTTAATTTTTGAGCTTTTTAGTGGAGTAGGAATGGGAAATCAGGAACATATTTATTATGACTATCCCTGGGGAGGTAGCCCGACTTACATGGGAACTTCAAATTGTAATTTGTTCAAAGGTTTTATACAACCTGCGATTGGAATTACCTTTTATCCTGTAGATTTCGCTATTTCTGGACGTTTTTCTTACCTCAATTTTATTAAAGTTACTAATAATATTAACAAAAGCTATCCTGATTTTTGTTATCTTGATACAATCTCAAAAAACAGGACTTCTTATTTATTTGAGCCTGCCTTAACAATTAGGTTAGGGTGGAAATATACAAAATTGCAATTACAACTTGTTAATTCATTTAATTTGGCCAATGCTGACCTGAGATTTGAAAAATTCAATTTAAACTTAGGCTTATTTTTAACATTTGCAAACCGTTATAATAACAAGAAAACTAATTAACTAAAATTATGTTTTTATGAAAAGATTTACAATAATTTTACTCTTGTTGGTAACAATTGACTTGTCTGCACAAGAAAAAAAGTGTAACAACTTACCATTTTTGATTTCTATTTATAATAATAGCACAATATTGCCTGGTGCATTATTAAAGTTCCCTTTACACCCGGGAATATCTATAGGAACAATGCTAAAATATAAAGATTCTGAAAAATCAACCTTATTTCAAACTTTCAGAGCCGGGTATTATTACCATAAATATTCTATGAGTGCAATTCAGCTATATACAAACTTTGGATATAAAAGGTGGATTTTTAAAAATATTGGACTTGATGGAACTCTTTTGGCAGGTTATCATCACTCAATACCTGATGTTCAAATATTTAAACTGAACGGGTCTGGGCAATATGAAGCAAAAGTCATTAAAGCCAGGTCTCAGTTTATTACCGGTGCAGATTTTGGTTTATCATATAAATTGAAAAAAGATGAAAGCAAATCACCTGAATTGTTTTTAAGATACCAGTTTTACCTGGAAATGCCTTTTGTGAGTGGTTATGCCCCAATTCTGCCAAACACAGCCTTACATCTTGGGGCTATTTTTTACATTAAACGATAAAAAGAAGAATAAAATGAAAAATTTATTACTAATACTAATATTATTTATTGCTTTACTGACTTCATGTAATAAGGTTGAAGTAGGTCCAACCTCTCCTTGTACCTCTGATTTTCCGGATAGCAGCCTTAAACATCCAAAAGCACAGGATTATCAGGCATTATTGGATGAGTATGTTAATAAAGGATTACCGGGTATTATTCTTTTAATCAAAGACAATGATGGTTTATTTATTGGATGTGCAGGAAAAGCAGATATTGACGAAGATATTGATATGATGCCATGTACTGTGTCTAAAGTAGCCAGTCTGACAAAGCTGATGATAAGTACACTTACTCTTAAGCTTGTTGAGGAGGGAGTGCTCGATCTGGATAAAAAAATCAGTACATGGTTACCTGAAGAAATAATAAGCAAAATTGAGAATGCTGATGAATCTACACTGCGACAATTGCTCAACCATACCAGTGGTATATATGATGTGGTTGAAGACCAGGGATTTTATCTGAATTTACTGAATAATCCGGCAAAACACTGGACTGGTAAAGAATTATTGGAATTTGTTTATAATAAACCTGCATATTTCCCATGCGGAACAGATATTTACTACTCTAATTCGAACTTTTTGCTTATATCGTTGATTATTGATTATGCTACAGGAAAGGACCATGCAACACTATTAAAAGAAAAGGTTTTTGACAAAGCAGGTTTAAACCATACCTACTATTTCTGGCACCAAGCATTACCTGAAAACACCGCACAGGGATATTACGACCTCTATAATAACAACACACTTTTGAATTTAACAAATTGGAATACTGGTAGTGGAAATGGTTATGGTGGAACTTACTCAAATGTTTATGACTTGATGAAATTTATTCAGGCATTATTCGTTGATAAAACTTTAATAAATCAAGCCAGTCTCGACCAAATGATGACCTGGGGAAAAGAAGAAACCGGAACAAAAAGACTGATAGGTCTAGGGTGTTATAAAGACTTTATTAAAAGAGATTCTTCAGAATATGGTATTGGTCATCGTGGACGTGATCTTGCTTATTCAGCAGATGCTGATTATTTTCCTAAGAATGGTACAATTATGACCATGCTTGTGAACTATGGAACGGATGGTGCAAGCCCTCTTGGAGATATTTTTTATGAGTTCAGGGATAAGGTTGTGGATATCATATTTGACTAAGCCTGTATTTGATTTAAAACAAATACCACCCTTTTATTTTTTAATATAGGTTTATTTTTTCTCCAGTCAGCGACAGATTTTGTAACTATAATTTCATTACTGGAAAGAATCTCTGAGGCGATACATAAAAATGTACTACTGTTTAGTGTTCTGAGAGCATCTTCCAGTAAAGAGTCGGTCCTGTATGGCGTTTCCATGAAAATTTGACTATAACCAGTTTTTATAGCTTCTTTTTCAATGGCTTGAAGAAATTTTATTCTTTGATTTTTTTCAACAGGCAAATATCCATGAAAAGTAAACTGTTCAGCATTCAACCCTGATGTTACTAATGCCAGAAATACTGAAGAAGAACCTGCCAATGGAATCACCTTTATTTGATACAGATGAGCAAGTTCAATAATTTTTTCGCCAGGGTCTGCTATGGCAGGATAACCTG
>Ga0172369_10000395_pt1 | contig 65682 bp, 70 predicted proteins | sample LakKiv25m_FD_114539 | JGI IMG/M metagenome (GOLD analysis project Ga0172369, IMG submission 114539) | Freshwater microbial communities from Kabuno Bay, South-Kivu, Congo - kab_022012_11.25m | ecosystem: Environmental > Aquatic > Freshwater > Lake | place: Democratic Republic of the Congo... | reverse complement strand
CTCTTACTGCGCACCGCGAAAAAAACGGCGATTTTCAAGCGCTGAAGATCGCGGCCACCTCGCGGCGAGCTGACTGAACAGCGCGTTTTATTACGCGCCGCGCTTAACTTAACGCGAATGCGCCTTCGCAGGAATGACGGAAGATGGCCAAGCGAATCGGACAAGGATATTGGCAACCGGCATGATTGGAGGAAAACAAATGAGTATTGCACAGAATTCCGCGGCGGCATCACAAACTTGCGGCTCGGCTTTTTCGGGAGGGCCGACACCCAAGGTAAGCTGTTGAACGCCGCGTCGTGAGGTTCAGGGGAACCTCCCACGGCTTGACCAGCCTTTCGTGAGTGGAACTATCGAGACAGCGGCAGGCCCGGTGCCCACGGTTTCACCCGTGCTCACAAGGGCCGACCGGATGGGAACCGTCAAAGCTCGATGGGGAATAGGGCGAATGCGCTACACCGTTGACCCTGGATTGTATGCGGTGGGCAACCCGGACGCTCAGTCTCCCGTGCTGGTTACCGCAAACTACAAGATGAGTTTCGACCGTCTCAGAGCTGAGCTTTCCGGGATAGACGCGTGGATCCTGGTGTTGAATACGGACGGCATCAACGTCTGGTGCGCGGCCGGCAAACGGACTTTTGGCACCGAGGAGCTTGTGCGGCGCATCGAGAGCAGCGGTCTTGCGCAAGTTGTCGCTCACCGCAAACTGATCGTGCCTCAGCTTGGCGGGCCGGGCGTGGCAGCGCACCAAGTGAAGGAACTTTCCGGGTTCAGAGTAGTGTACGGGCCGATTCGCGCCGAGGATCTTCCCGCGTTTCTGGAATCCGGGATGAAGGCGACGCCGGAGATGCGGCGAAAAGCGTTTGACGTGCGAGAGCGAACGGTTCTCATCCCGGTCGAATTGGTCCAAGCGGTCAAGGCTGCTTTCTACATCGTGCCGGTATTCTTCATACTGGGCGGGCTGCTCGGCCGGGGAGGTTTCTGGTCCGCTGCCATTCACCACGGAGTCGGCGCGGCCCTGACACTCCTTGGTGCAATCATAGCAGGGTCGGTGATGACGCAGATCCTGTTACCGTGGTTGCCGGGCAGAGCCTTTTCGGTCAAGGGAATCTTCCCCGGTTTGGCTGCCGCGATTGCGGTCATGGCCATGCAGGCGCGATTCTTCGCGGGGCAAGCGAGCGTTGCCGAGCTGCTTGGTTGGGCCTTTCTGGTGGTAGCTCTGGCGAGTCATCTCGCGTTGAATTTCACGGGCGCATCGACCTACACGTCGCTGTCCGGTGTTAAGAAAGAGATGCGCTGGGCGGTGCCGGCCCAGATTGCCGGCGCTGTGGTCGGTCTCGGGCTTTGGCTTGGGTCTGTCCTCGTGGCCTAAACTCGCTGCGCGACTGAGCTGCGCCTTGTAAGGAGTTTTGATAATGGCAAATAATTTCATATACTTGAAAGACGTGGTCACCCTGCAATTGAACCAGGAGAAGTGCACCGGCTGCGGCGTGTGCCTCGATGTGTGCCCGCAGGGAGTGCTGGCCAGGCAGAACGGCAAAGTGCGCATCCAGGATCGGGACGCGTGCATGGAATGCGGAGCGTGCGCGCGGAATTGCGCGTTTGATGCGGTGACCGTGCGCTCCGGTGTTGGCTGCGCCGCGGCGGTGATCAACTCGGCCTTGGGACGAAGCGCCTCGTCCTGCTGCTGCACAATCGAGCCCGAACAGGGGTGCGGGACCGCGGGGTAGGGGAGAGCAAAGGACTGGGCGTGTCCTGCATTATGCGACACATTGGTGAAGAACCTAACATGACTGTGGTAGGGGCGCACCCGCGTGTGCGCCCTGTTGGTAGCTTTTGCACCGTTGGGGGAAGGGCGGACGCGCGGAGCCTGCCCCGGACTTGATCCGGGGTCCGGCCCTACCTCATCTTTGTGCCCTCTGCGGTGAAACAAGATTCTTTCTCCTCCTCCCTTATACGAATGCGCTTTCTAACAAGTGACATAGAAAGGGCCGGCAGGGACGCCGGCCCCTACCATGTTTGGTGGCGGCGGGCCTCCGTGCCCGCCATTCTCACTTGTATGAAAGCGCACTGGCACGACACAAACTGCGGCCGAATTGCCTTGACAGAACCGACCCTTACCGCTAGAGAGGGAGTGCTGGCGGGCTTTCCCATCACTTCAGTTCGACATCGCAGGTTTCCTCTTGGTGATACGGCTGGCGAGCACGGATATCGGGATCGGCCGCGGGCGGCCCGCGAAATCGCCGGTTTTGTGCTCAAGGATAGGTGCTGCGCTCAGAGTATGGTTGAGGAGAGTGCTTGCCGCGACGATCGCGCTGGCAGCGCTTTTGTATGGTTCCGTCCATGCACAGACTCCGCCGATGCGAGGCGCGAAGCTCTCACCGACCAATGAAGCTTCCAGCCGCAGCACGTCGATTCAGGTGCGGCCGGCGTACATGTGGGGATACAATGAGATCTGGTTTAGAGACGGCGACAACGCTCTCATAAGACCGTCCAAGAAAGAAGTCACGCTCAACAGCCCAACGCTGGGCGTCGAAGTGGAAAAGTCGTTGATGAGCGACCTTTCCGTTCGTTTGCAGGGGGTAGTGAACCTGCCGACCGACAGCCGCACCGATTTCCTCTTTGACAGACCGGATCAACAGCGACAAACGTCACTCGCGTGGGACACCAGGAGCCGTTATATCGCCGCGGATCTTTCACTGGTCTACTCGATCGGGCCGGATGATTCACCGCTGCAGGCCGGTTTGGTTGTGGGATACAGGTACAACGACTTCACCTACGATTCCACGCGGGCCAACTTTCCGCCCGGCGTCTTCGAAGACCGCCTACAGATTCACGTTCCGTATACCGGTGTGTATTACGAGGACCGAGGCTTCGTGGGGTCGAACCTGCGGCTGGACCTGCTCTGGTCCCCGTTGACGTTAGCCACGCTCGAATCCGAACGGACGATGCTGGGCACCTGGATGCGAATCAAAGGCCACTCGATCACGGGATTGTGGTTGGAGTCGTATTTCGCGTGGACGGTGCCTGTCACCCGACGGTTCTCCCTGGGACCGTTTGCCCGATACAACTTCATTGAGCTTTCCGGCGGAGCCACGATCAAGAATGGTGCATTATCAACCCGCTTTTCCATGGATTCCCGACATCATTTGATCTTTACAGGGCTGAGTCTCTCCTACGCATTTTGACAGCGGCGATTCCAGGCCTCCTTGGCAGCTCTCCGAGCCGATCCGAAAAGAACATATTGATTATTATTGAGATTTTGGTATACTACGATTGGCAATCCCTTGCTAAGGAGAGTTCACATGCGCGCATTTCTTTTCATGGTGGGAATTAGTGTGCTTTTTGTGGTCGCGGCGATTGCCCCGGCTGGTGCCGCGGGCATGTATACGCCCGGCAAAGAAGACTGCGCGTGCCCGAGCCTCGTGGCCGAAGGGACCGTTCCGGACACGCTGAACACGTTGGCGGATATCCCGCGCGCTTTACGCGTGGCCGAGCTTTTGGAATTTGTATCCGATGGTGTGAAGACTTTCCTGCAACAGGCCGGTGCTCAACCGACTCAGGCAGAGGCGGCGCCGGCGGTGGAAACCGCTCCGCCGGCAGAGAAGCCCGCAGTGGAGAAGTCTTCGGTCGAAAAGTCCTCGGTCGAAAAAACGGCAGAAAAGGCCGTGAAAGAAAAACCCGTCAAGAAGCTTAAGAAAGATAAGAAGGTCAAGCGGCCGTCCGCGAAGATCTAGTAGATCGATTCGTACGTTCCTTCCCGCGAATATTTTGGGAGAGCGAGGCGTTGAGCAACGCGATTTGCGTCGTAGGGGCGGGTCTGAGACCCGCCCCTACCCAAGTCTGCCGCTGATAACAACGTAAACCTATTTCTGAATCGATTTACTCGTCAGATTTCATCTCAATGTCCGTACTCGCGCCCAAAGAACAACTCGGAGCGGGTTACTTCTGGCACGGCCAAGCGCTGCTCCTTTGCCTGGTCGACGACAACGCCACTCATAGACATCATGCTCTCCAGATAACGATCAGCCTTTCCGGGGGGTTCCGTCTTCAGCTTCCCAGCAATGATTTCGACGGTCGCGCGTTGATAATAACTCCCGACCACCCGCACCGCCTTGTGGTAAAGGAGGGGCTCCAGGCAGTCTTTCTGTTGGAGCCCGAGTCAACGGTCGCGCGTTCTCTTGTTGCCGCATACCTACTTCGCGGCAAGACTGCCGCACTCGATGAGCACTTAGTTGAGCCGTTTGTTGAGCAACTCGTGAGCCTTTCTCGCCAACCTCCTTCGTGTGCCGAAGCGTTGCGGATCTGCGACGATCTGCTGGCAACACTCCTCGGTGAATCAAGGCAGTTGCCCATCGATGACCCGCGTATATGTGAGGCGCTGGCCTCGCTCCGGCAACTTCCCGAGAATAAGGGCTCCGTCCAGGACATAGCACGATCGGTAGGCATCTCAGAGAGCCGCCTCATGCACCTGTTCAAAGAGCAAGTCGGAATTCCGATTCGGCGGTATCTCCTGTGGCGCCGGCTCATGGTGGCAATCGACAGCGTCCGTGCAGGGCAATCCTTGACAACCGCTGCACACGGCGCAGGTTTCGCCGACTCCGCACATTTGAGCCGAACGTTCAGACAGATGTTCGGGATGACACCGGTGAGCTGTTTCAAGAATAGCCGGTTTCTTCAAGTAGTCTCATGCCCTCAGTGATAGCCTCCTCTCGAATAACTGATGATTCACCTTCGGGAGGCAGCGATGCAAGAAGATCACTACCTGAAATCAACGAGGTTGCTGGACTATAACCACTCTGACTTGCGCGACTTGGTGGACCAAAGGCAGTGGCGCGAATTGGACACCTTCGACAGGATTGGAGCCGTTTACCGCTTCGTAAAGGACGAGATACGTTTCGGCTTTAACGAGTCCGACGACATTCCGGCATCGCGAGTCCTTCGAGACGGTTACGGGCAGTGCAACACCAAGACCACTCTGCTGGTGGCCCTGCTGCGCGGCGTCGGGGTAAGTTGCCGAATCCACGCTTCTTCCATCGACAAGAGCGTGCAAAACGGTATAGTCCCCGCCCCGATCTACGCGATCGCACCGGCCCGGCTCCTCCACACCTGGACCGAAGTCCTCTTCGACGGTCGCTGGTCAAGCCTGGAGGGCTGCATTCTCGACGCGGGTTACCTCGGACAGGTCCAGAGTCTGTTTCCCGACGCGACAGGGTCGTTCTGCGGATTCGCGGTCTCGGTCTCGGATTTCAGAAACCCTGCGGTAGCGTGGGAGGGAAATGATACGCACGTTCAGAGCACGGCCGTTCGAGAAGATTTCGGCGTGTTCGCCAGCCCTGACGAGTTGTACGCTTCGTACGGCGCCAACGTGCCGGGGATTCGAAGGTTCTTCTTCAAGCACTTCGTGCGAAAGTGGATGAATCGCAAGGTTGAGGCGATCCGCGAGAGGAGCAACTCTACTGGTGATCATTCGCTCTCCTGCCATAGTACGTGCCAGGGGTCTTGACGGATTCTCACGCGAAGTCAGCAGTTGCTGAGATTTCTTACCGATTTGACCCGCGGATCAAGGATCTCCTGAACGAAGGTTTGACGGCTCCGCGTTGTCCGATTGGCTGGTCGCAGATGGATCCGAAATGCGCGAACCGATGGAACTGAATTCTAGAGCGGTTGCCACTATTTTGGTTCCTTTCGATTTGATACCCACGCGGCACAAATTGTTCTTGGGTGCCACTGCTGGCTAGCCCAGCAGTGTCTTCAGGTCGGGCACTGCTGGACAAGCCAGCAGTGGCACCCGACACATGAAGACCGACGTCTGTCAAATCACCCATTTGAGCAGCGGCGGATCTTTTCGAGGGAAGTGGGACAATTGTTTCGACACTGGCTTTAGACGTCAACGTGAGGGAGCTTCGCGCTCACACACAGCGATCGCCTCAGCCATGTCAGAGGGCAAATCCGACGAGAATTCCACGTATTCTCCCGTCACTGGATGGTCAAAGCCGAGTACCGAAGCGTGGAGAGCTTGCCGAGTGAGTAGGCCCGTGACGCGTTTGACCAGAGGATCGGTAAAGCGCGCCTTTGCACGGCCCTTACCATATACCGGATCGCCCATCACAGGCATTCCTGCAGCTGCAAGATGCACCCGGATCTGGTGGGTTCGGCCTGTCTGCGGGGTGACCTCCAGGAGCGTTAACGACCCATACCGAGCGCGCACTTTCCACCGCGTCACCGCGGTCCGCGGCTTGGACGTGGCCGTGGAAATACGTTTGCGATTGCGAACGTGTCTTCCGAGCGGTACGTCGATGATGCCGTCATCCTTTCCAGGGTCGCCTCTCACGAGTGCCGCATACATGCGATGGATCGAATGTGCTTTGAAACGAGATGACAGCTCCGAATGTGCCGTGGGGGTTTTGGCCACCACCATGACGCCGGAGGTGTCCCTGTCGAGCCGATGCACGATGCCCCAACGCCCCGGCTCGCCGACGCCGTGTATCTGAGGGCGGGATTCCAACAGCGCGTCCATGAGCGTACCAGAAGGCCGCCCGGAACCGGGGTGCACGACCAATCCGGGTGGCTTGTCCACTACTACGATGTGGTCGTCTTCGAAGAGGATGGTGAATGAAGGCCCTTCGTCCGTCGATAGTGGCGTGGAGCTTTCGGGTTCGGAGAGGACCTCGACGGTATCGCCAGGTTCAAGCATCGTCGAAGGCCGGATTTGCCTACCGTTTACGAGTATTCTCCCGTCACGAATAAGCCGCGCTGCGGAAGAGCGAGTCATCTCGCCCGAGAGGAGGGTTGAAAGGGCCTTGTCGGCTCGCTCGGGGCTAAAATCGGCTGGAATTGTGATTGAACGCTGTGGGGGAATGGTGGTCATGAAGCTTTCCACAGAATGACAGCAGTTAGCCCCATTTTATGCCATATTCCGAAGTGCGAACAAATAGCTTGATTGCGGCACTGCTGGACAAGCTAGCAGTGGCACCCAGGGGAGGAAGTTCACCTCGTTGACAGCGCGTTTGCGCGAGAGACCTCTTACATCTCCAACATGCGTCAAGGGGTTGTTCAGATGAGCCGGAGGCTCATCTGAACAGTGACGGAAGTTCTTGAAGGGGGGTGCCGGGGGGAAACTTCTTTCAAGAAGTTGCCCTCCGGCATCATTCTTCTCAAGAACTATCCCGCATCACACGCGGCTGCGACCAGGTCGGGCAACAGCTCAGGTTGGCCGGGCAGGAGGGTCCGAGGGTCGAAGAGGACCGCATCGTCCTTCACCAGAGTGATGACGGGCGGGTCGCCTTTGCGGAGGCGTTCCTCGAGGGCTGCTGCCGAGATCCTTTTCGGACGCACCGCTACCCTTGGCCCAGGGAGGTCTCCCATGGGGAGGGCTCCGCCACCCACCCGACCTGTGCCGTGCTCGATGTCGAGGGCCGCGGCAGGTCCGACTTTGGCTGCGATTGTCGACAACAGCATTTCCGCAACTTCTTGCAGTTCCTCCGCACTCTTGGCGATCATGGCAAGGGTCGGAATGTGTTGCTCGGGGCCTGTGCTCCGGGTGTATTCTTCGAGGGTGGCCTCCAGGGCTGCGAGCGTGAGCTTGTCCATGCGCAGAGCCCGAGCGAGCGGATTAGTGCGCATCTTCTCCACCAGGTCCTTCTTGCCGGCCACGATTCCGGCTTGAGGACCGCCAAGGAGTTTGTCCCCGCTGAATGTCACCGCGTCAATACCCGAAGCGATGACCTGCTGCACCGTCACTTCGCCTTCGATCCCGTACCGAGTCAGATCCACCAGGCAGCCGCTCCCGAGGTCCATCATCGTGGCGACGCCCGTATCTCGACCGATACGGACCAGCTCCTCGAGTTCGACTTCTCTGGTGAATCCCTCGATACGATAGTTGCTCGGATGGACCTTGAGTATCAGAGCGGTTTGATCATTGATAGCATCGATATAGTCGCGCGGGTGAGTTCGATTGGTGGTGCCGACTTCTCTGAGGATCGCTCCCGATCGAGCCATTACATCCGGAATCCGAAAAGAGCCGCCGATCTCGATGAGCTCTCCTCTGGAGACCACTACTTCGCGGCCAGCGGCGAGGCTCGACAGAGCGAGCAGCACGGCGGCTGCGTTATTATTTACTGCAAGCGCGGCCTCTGCCCCGGTCAACTCTTCCATGAGCTCCCGGAGGTGAGCGTTGCGTTCCCCGCGGTGTCCCAGTTCGAGATTGTACTCAAGGTTGGAATACGAACGAGCCGCGGCTGCAATCCGGTCGATAACCCGCTCCGAGAGGCACGACCGCCCCAAGTTGGTGTGGATAACCACGCCTGTTGCATTGATGACAGTGCGGAGCTTCAATCCGAGCCGCTTCTGTACCAGTCGGCCAATGCGGCCGACTACTGCTTCGATGATGCAGTCCGATTCGCCGGCCGCGCCGCGGCGGATGTCCTCACGGAGTTCGTCGAGCGCTCGGCGAATCAAATTTTTGAAAAGCTCATCCGCGTATCGTTCCCGTAGCGCTGCGAGCGACTGTTCGCTCAGGAGCCTGTCCACCGAGGGAATGGACCTGAACAGCGTAGCGTATGACGATTCCGCCATGGGCCGAGCCTCGTCAGGAATTGTTATTCTTGAGTTTGAAGGACTTTCGAGTCGTCTCGAAATCGGATGCCAAAGAAGTAAAGTCTTTATCCGGCGCGGTGAAGTCGATCTGTATCACTTTCTTATCCGTGATAATCGTTACATGCATCGAACGCAGGCGACTCGGGTCGTCGGGCGATTTGTCCGTGTAGGAAAGTCCGTGTCCGCCCTTGATGTTCAACTTCCGCACATTCTCGAAGTTCTTGTTCTCGCTTGCGGCCTTGAACAGCTCGTCGAACAGGCCCTGTCCCGATTCGAGGAACAAGTCTCCCACCACGAGGAATATTTCGGCGCTGTTCTTCTTCCATTTGATGATGCCCGCTTCTTCTTGCGGTTCCTGCTCGAAGCCCTTGGGCACCTTGATGTCAAAGATTCGGCCGGACTCGTCGGATTCCGCGGGCCGTTGCGCTTTCCCTGGGGGCTGCTGGGCTGCGACCGGAATCGTGAACATGACCGCGGCCAGCGCTATCGCTAATATGACCTCAAGGTGACTGGTTTTCACGGGAAACCCTCGCAACGAAACTCCGGAGAATTGACGTCGGACCTGTCGATTGATAGCATGGAAGCAGAATCATGTCAAAAATACCCGCCATGAAAGACAAATCCCGCCGACGAATCGCGGCAGTGCACGTACTCGGCTGCAAAGTCAACCAGGCTGAGGCGGCGAGCATGGCTCACATCCTCGAAGAATGCGGCTATATGGTCGACCAAGCCGCGACCGAACCTGACCTGGTGGTGGTAAATACCTGCTGCGTCACTTCTCGGGCGGAAGCCAAATCCCGGCGCACGGTGCACAGCCTTGCGGAGCGCTATCCGGCCGCGCGTATTGTGGTGACGGGCTGCCTCGCTGAAGTGAATCCGTCTTCTCTGAAAGACTCGGATCATCGGCGGTTGGTGCTACGAACTGCGGAAAAGGGCGGTTTTCGACACGCTATCGAATCAGCGCGGTCCGACGAGGACTGCCACCAACCGCACGCAAAAGCCGAGCAGTTCCCCGATCTCGGAGTCGCTCCGATCCCCGGCCGAGCACGGGCGTTCCTCAAAGTGCAGGACGGTTGCTCTCAGTGCTGCACGTATTGCATCGTGCCGCGAGCTCGGGGACGATCCCGAAGTCTTCCCATGGAGAAGGTGATCGAGCATGCTCTTCTCTTGGAAGCGGCCGGGGTAGCGGAAATCGTGTTGACCGGCATACATCTCACCGCTTACGGGCGGGACCTGCAACCGAGATTGTCGCTGGAAGAACTTGTGGAGAGGCTCATCAGTGTTTGTGTGCAGGCCCGCTTCCGGCTCAGCTCCATCGAGCTTCAGGAACTCACCGATCGCCTGATCGAACTCGCGAGCGACCATCCCGCGATTTGCCGCCACTTCCATATCCCGCTCCAGAGCGGAGACGATGCGATGCTGCGCCGGATGGGTAGGCCATACGATTCCGCGCTTATCCGGAATGTGTTGGGCAGGATCCATTCGCGATCTCCGGATACCTGTGTGGGAATGGACGTGATGGTGGGGTTTCCTGGGGAAGACGAGCACGCGTTCCGGTCGACCCCCGACCTGATCCGGGAACGCAAGCCCGCATATTTGCATGTGTTTCCGTATTCGCCTCGACCCGGCACGCCCGCTGCTTCGTACAAGCCGAGGGTCCCCGCGGAGGTTGCCCGCGACCGCGTCGAGGAGCTCCGCGCCCTGTCCGCGTCGCTGCGCAACTCCTTCTACCAACGCTCTCAAGGCAAGGTGCTCACCGCGGTCCTCGAGGAGACTGCGGCTCCAGGAGAACCTGCCGTCGTGCGAACCGATAATTATATCCCCGTCAAGGTGATCTTGCCCGATGAGCTTGGCAACGAGAAGGTTCTAAGGGTCAGGGTGGAACGGGTGGTGGAGGTGGAGGTGCTGGGGAGCGTGGTCACCCAGTCTCATACCGATTTGGCTTCGGGGAAGTGAAATTGCCGGCACAGAGGCCGGCCTCACCATAGGAAATAGTGGGGCCGGCATCCCTGCCGGCCATTCTGATGTAGGGGCGACCGGCTGGTCGCCCGGATTTCAACCGGTTGAACCGGCTGTTCTGCTCATATCGCCGTCCGGAAAGACATCGGGAGAATTCACACAAAACAGGGGTGCTTCACCAGCTCGCAGGCGGTTTATGTTATTCGCCACCACGCGGGCGATCCCCTCGAGGTTCTGTCGGGTGACGCCTGCAACATGCGGTGTCGCGAAGACGTTTGCCATGTTCAGGAATGGATGATCGGGCTTGAGCGGCTCCGTAGTGAAGACATCGAGCCCCGCGCCCGCGATCGTGCCGTTGCGAAGAGCTTCCAGGAGGTCCTCCTGGTTGACCACTGGGCCACGGGACACGTTGACCACGAACGCGGTCGGCTTCATGGCGCGGAAGAGGTCGTGGTTGAAGATACCGCGGGTTTCGTCGGTCAGCGTTGCCGTTGAAACCACGAAGTTGGCTTCAGCGGCCATACGATGCAGGTCCGAAGGGACGCCGATCCGATCCAGACCGAGTTCGGCTTGGTCTTCGGTCGAGGGAGATCTCCGGATCGCGTCCACGTCCATGCCCATGCCCTTGAGTTTTCGTGTAAGGGCCCGTCCGACCCTGCCCAGCCCGAAAACGAGCGCGCGATTGCCGTGCAGGCTTTCACCCATCGGGCCGCCCCATTCACCGCGCTCGAAAGCGCTGAGACAGTCGTGAATCTTCCGGGCAACGCCGAGCATGAGGAAACCCGCGTGTTCCGCGGTGGATTCAGCGTTGGGTGACGCGTCTCCGGGCACGTTGCACACCATGATCCCGCGGGCTGACGCTGCCGGAATGTCAACTCCCTCCAGGCCGACGCCCCACTGGTGAATCATGCGGGCTTTTGTGCCCCGGATGAGTTCCGGTTCCAGGCGGTGCATGAGCGGGACGAGCACGTCAGCGTCGAGTCCAAGCTCCGCGGCCCTACGTCTCGGGCAGTTCACGATATCATCGTCGTGAAGCACTTTGCGTAGCGCTGCCGGCCCGTCGGCAAAAAATTCTCCGCAGAAGACAATCTTCATTTGTCTCATCCTGGCTTGAGCAACAATGAAAGGTCAATATGGCTGGACAACACCGTACTGGACCCCCGGCCGGCCGTCAAGAGGGCATAGATTGGCCTCAAGAAATGCCGCAACCGGAAACAAGGGACACGTCGTGCCGGGCAGGAGGAATTTAGGAAGCTGGATGCCGAGGATTTGCGAAATGCCCGTTCCGTATTGGCGTGCCAGCAGCGGCTCACCGTTGGTTGGTGCATCGGGATTGATGGGAACTTTGACCGTCCTCACTTCGCGAGTCCGCTCGCACACCACGATGAGGTGTTGCACATTGCGCGCAATTTCATCAGGTCCTGCTCCCTGGAGAAACCGTCCCCTGAACCCGCAAGACGGGCAAAAGACCTCAATCGCTTCCACCTGGGCGAAGGCTGCGGCAGGCGCAACCAATAGGATCGCGAGAAAGAACAGATGACGCGCTGTCAAGGACGGACCTCCCTGCGGAATCACGCCTCCGGGGCCTTGGTCCGTCGTGATTAACCAAAGTGGGAGGCAAAATCAAGCGATTTCCGCTCAAGTCTCGGACCAAATCCCGCAGTGGGCTAGTAGATCGTTTGGTAAGTAGCTTGCCACGTTGCCAGAGACGACGTGAGAAATTGAACGACGCGATTTGCTTTGTAGGGGCGGGTCTCAGACCCGCCCCTACCCAAGGCCGTGGGTGACGACCACGTAAAGGCATTTCTGAATCGGTCTACTGGGGAAGAAAAACCGTGTGCGCGTGCAAACGCGTTGTTGTCCGCGGAAGGCGGCTTGCGAAGAGCGCGGTATCTGAAGGTTCATGCCTCAAGTCCTTGACGCCAAGGCCGCGGGACCTAATGTTCTGACTAAGATGTTAAACGGAGTTACTGAAGGCCCGTACGAAAGGGACCCTAGCTCGCGGAAAAGGCCTTCCTACTCCTCGGTATTGACATCAATACCCCGCTATTCAGGAGGCCCGACATGGATACAGGCATTCTGACGATCGTTACGGTGATCATCTTAGCAGTTTGCGGATTCATATTCCTTGCATGGACGATGTTGGCCGTACGGGAATCGCTGGCAAATCGGAAAGGCTCGCTCTTTAGCAGTTCTGTGGGCAGCGGACCTCTCGAGGAACCGATGTCGCCCAAGGACTGCTACGACGCGTGCATGAAGAAATTCGATTGGGATTACCGGCACGTCCGAGCGTGCGCAGCCGAATGTGATCTATAGCTGCGGAAAGCATGGAGGCAGGGGCTCACGACGGCCGCGCGGGCGAGGCTGAGGCGCGTTCTTCGTCTTGACACCAAAAAAAACTCAATGATACGGTCAGCTCTATGAAGACGACTATCAGGATTTCCGACGCCCTGCTGGAGGAGGTGCGACGGATTGCGGCCCGCGACAGGACTACTCTCAAGGCATTGGTTGAAGAAGGACTTCGACGCGTCATCGAGGATCGTAGCCGGCCGCGCGCCTTTCGTCTCAAGAAGGCCACGTTCAAGGGACAGGGGCTCCATCCGGATATAGCTGGGGCACCGTGGGAGACAATCCGTGATATTATCTATGAAGTGATCGAGCAGACGTCGGCCTCGAAGACAGAGTGAACAATCGATTCGTCATGAACTTGTCGGGTCACCAGCTCACCACGGCCCGACCTGGGTGCAGGTATGGCACCCGCTATCAATAACAAGAATGATATTCTCGCAAGGCTGCACAGCAACCGCCATCGCCTGACGGCGCTCGGAGTTGACAAACTGGGACCGTTCGGTTCTTTTGTGCACGGGAACCAGCGCAGTGACAGCGACGTTGACCTGCTGGTATCGTTCCAAACGGGGAAGAAGACCTTTGACGTTTTCATGGACCTGTGTTTCTTTCTTGAAGAAATCTTGGGACGCAACGTACATGTCGTGACGGTGGAATCTCTCAGCCCCTACATCGGCCCGCACATTCTCGACGAGGTGGAATATGTCGACCTCGCCGCGTAGTGCCAATCTGCATTCAGGAAAGTGAAATGGCCGGCACGGAGGCCGGCCCCACCAACAGATGGGTGGTTGTCGTATTTGGCTGCAAGTTTGCCGAACGTGGCGCTTGGGAGCGCCAGTCATTCTCTCATGGCAGGATAGTAACCGGTGTTCCCACAGGCAGGATCGCGTACAGTTCCTCGATCTCGGAATCCCACAAGGCGATGCATCCGTTGGTCCAGTTGTGCGGCTTGGGATAGAGGAGCGACACCCACCGCTTCTGGTTGCCTTCGGTAGGGTACCCGTGGATTCCGACCCATCCGCCGAGCTTCGTATTCCACGGAGGCGTCCGGCCCTCCTTCGCGCTGCGAACGATCGCGTTGCGGGTTTCCAGAGAGATCAAGCCGTCTTCGAATGCCCTTATGGCATCGAGTTCTCCCGGATAGCTGAGACCGAGGAAGCGGTGGAAACTGCTTGAAGAGCTCTTGCTGCAAATGAAGTATTCGCCTTCGGGGGTGCGCCTGTCGCCCGTTTCGATTTTCGCGCCCGCAGGTTCCAGCCCCAGACAAACCCGATAGGTCTTGACCAGGCGACCGCCCTCGTAAAGCGCCAGCACCTGCCTCGCCTTGTGGATCACCATCCTCAACGGCGGAGTCGATGCCCAGCTCGTGTCCGCACCGAATGCGACATCTTTCACAGCGTCCTGGGTAAGCAAGAACGTGCTCGCAAGCAGAGTCAAAACAAGCCGCGAAAATCGTGACTGAAGCAGTCGGTGTGGGGATGTGGCAAGGCGGCTGATAATGCGCATGGTTCCGTTGGTATAAGTTATTTTGATAACATATCGGAATCTATGCGCAAAGTCAAGAGGCAGGAGAACGAGAGAGCGCCATTCGATCGCGTCGGGCGCTTGCTTCGGTCCTGTTGCATAAAAATAACGACCGGAAAACCGTCGTACGATCCCTCACAGGGGCGGGTCTGAGACCCGCCCCTACAAAGGCCGAGACGCAATCGTACAGCTTGGAAAAGTCTCCAACGACTGAAAGCATTCTTGTCACAACTCATTTGGCAGCCTGATCCACCACCTCCACGAGCGCGCGGCCGGCATCGGAGAGCGCTCCCTTGTCCTCGTACAGCACGTCTTGCACTGAAACATCCTTGCCGTGGTAGACCTCGTTGGCCTCCTTGTCCGGTTCGAGGGCCGCGCCTTTGAGCGAAAAGCCCGCAAAGAGACCTTTGGCGCGTGAGTATGAAAGAATACCCGCGTCAAACCGAATGCTGGTCTCTGCAGAAGCTTCACGTCCAACAGGGCCGGCCGCGACGGAAAGATCCGCACCGAGAGTGAGCTTCTCTTCGAGAAGGCGCTCGAATCCTTCCTCGCTCATAATCAGGAGAATTAAATCGGTGGACTGCGCTCCTGCCTGAAGGCCGACACTTCCTCCGCGAATCCGGAAAAAGACCGGCTTACTCCACCGGCCTGACGTCTGATCGCGGCGCAGCACAACTCCGCTCCCGTAGCTCACTCCGACCACGACCCCGGCCTTGATCACTCCGGGAAAGACTGCCAGTCCGCGACATCGTGCCAGCAAGTCACGAGGAATCCCTTTGTCGGGCATGGTCAAGACATTGGACAAGACAAGCTGACATCCTTGGATGCGCTTATCGACGTCCTCCATGGCGAGGGCGGAAGCAATCGTCGGAAGCAGCAGCGCCGCCACCAGCACAATGGAAGTAATGGCGTACAAGTATGCCATCAGCGGTCTTATTCGTCCCCACCTATTCCACACTGGTACATACGTCAAGGAACGCGCCATGATTTTCGGTCCGGATTCGACCGGCATTATGCCTCCGAAACGAAGTTAGGCTTGCCGTCCGAAGTGGAGGAGGCATATTGCCGGTCGCTCAAATTCGGTTTTGCAAAAGACATATTGGAATGAAATCGCTCCCTAGTGTTTGAATGCTCGCTGATTGGTGAACATCATGGTTACCTGCGGGTTGGCTTCGTTGCACGCCTGAATCGACTCAAAATCTCGATCCGACCCGCCAGGGTGAACGATTGCCGAGATGCCTTCCCTGATGCCCACATCCACGCCGTCACGAAACGGGAAGAAGGCGTCCGACACCATCACCGAGCCCACAAGTCCAGCCTTCTTTTGTGCTGTTTCGTCGGTCAGCTCGCGTCTCAGTCTTTCGTCAGTGAGCTCGTTGAACGGGACCTGGTGGCGTTCGAAACAGAGCCTGTCCCGATACTTGGTGTATGCCTTCACCACAGCCAGTTCCGCGACGCCCACCCGGTCCTGTTCTCCAGTTCCGATACCGACCGTGCAAAGTTCCTTCACGTAGATCACCGAGTTGGAACTAACGCCCTGTTCGACTGCCCACCCGAAGACCATGTCCTCCAGTTCACGTTCGGTGGGTGGCCGTTCGATGGAGTACTCCACGCCTTTGTAGACCGCCTTCGCGGGAATCAGGTCCGCGGGCGATTCAATGGCGTTCAACGAGGATTGCTGCACGATGATGCCTCCGTCGATGAGCGACTTGAAATCGACGAAACGGAGGGTCCGGTAGGATTCCAGGCGGTCGATGCGCGGTATCGCTACAATGCGTAGGTTCTTACGCGTTTTGAGTAGCTCGACTGCGCCTTCTTCATAGTCGGGCGCGGCCACCACTTCGAGGTAATTTCGCGCGACGAGGTCGGCAGTCGCCTTGTCCACAGGTCGGTTAAAGACAGCGGCGCCGCCGAAAGCCGCGATCCGGTCGGCAATGTCCGCCCGATGGTACGCCTCCGAGAGACTATCGTGGACCGCGACTCCCGAGGGGTTGTTATGCTTCATGATCGCGCACGCTGGCTTCTTCATGAGGAATTTCAGTATATTGAGCGCGTTGTCCACGTCGGTGAAGTTGATCTTGCCCGGATGTTTGCCGGACTGGATCATCCCTTCTTCGGTGATTGCGCTTACCAGGCCGATATCGGGAGAGATGAAGGAGCAACCGCCAAGGGTGAGATTTCCTGCCACCAGCTCGTAAAGCGCGGCCTCCTGCCCCGGATTCTCGCCGTACCGAAGTCCTTTTTCCACAAGAGTCCCCGATGAATCGGGGATCTTCCAGGCCTTCTTGTGGTATACGAGCGTCTGATCGCCGAAGGAGATCTTCATCTCTTCGGGGAAATGGTCGTCCATTATGGTCTTGTACTTCTTCTTGACGTCATCCATCGTCGCGCCCTCCCTGGCGGGACTTTATCACGGATTCGACCGCTCGCGCACACTTATCTTAATGTGAATCAATGCTCTTTTGAGGAGCGCCGCAGCCGTGGTATAGTGCTTGAGGAAAAGCTGCCGGCTTGGCGGAGTTGTCATATTTACCGCCGGGGCCGGCGAGAACTAAATGGAGCGGGGTCTCTCACGTGACTAAAGGCGGTGCCTTTTCCTGGATTGCGATATTTGCTGCGGGTTTTGTGGCGGGCGTTGTGTTCTCGGCATGGAAATTGGAAAGCAATACCCCCCGGCAAACGCCAACCGCTGCGCGAACCGACGAACGCGGGCAACGCATCGAAGGCCTCGAACGGATGCTCGCCAAGACGCCCGACAATATCGATGCCCTCGTTCAATTGGGAAACGATTACTATGACAGCGGAAACTACCGAAAGGCGGTTGAAGCGTACGAAAAGGCAGTCCAAATCAAACCGGACAATTCTGACGTGCTCACTGACCTGGGGGTCAGCTATCGCAGGCTCGGACAGCCCGACAAGGCTATATCCAAGTTCCAGCAGGCCATTAAGATCGACCCGAGCCACGCGATAGCGCTGTTCAACCTTGGCATCGTGTACCGCGACGATCTGAAAGACCTCCCCGCAGCGCTTAAGGCTTGGGAAACATTCCTGGAAAAGGCCGGCGATTCACCGCATGCCGTTATGGTGCGGCCGTGGGTGCAGCAACTCAAAGAGAAGCTCGGGACCTCGGGGGGTTGAGGGCGCCGTGCCTAATCGCGAAGACTCTCATGTTTGTGCTTATCCAGGCACGTGCTGTCGCGTTCGCTCATTGACAGAGAAGACCCTGACGCCTAGTATCTCTATCAGGAGGTGAGATCATGCAGTCAGCGTCCGCAACGAGGGAGGAAATACAAAGACAGATCGACGTCCTGCCCGATGAAAAGCTTCCCGCCGTGAGAGATCTCCTGGCGATGATCAGCGGAGACATCTTGACATCAAACACATTGGAAGTGTTGGAATGCGCGCTGATGTCAAGCTCTGCGCTGAGCAAGGAACTCAACACTCCTGAGGAGGACGAAGCGTGGAAGAATTGCACCGGGGCGACGTAGTCTTCGCGCAGTTCATCTTTACGGACGCAAGTCAAACCAAGAGACGTCCAGCAGTAATTGTCGCAGTCCTTCCTCAGGACAACTACATTCTGTGTCCTGTCACCAGCCGAGCCCGCCGAGAAGATCCGTATCGGATATCGCTGGGGAGCGATGAACTTATAGGAGAGCCGCTTCCGCTCGACAGCTATATTAGACCCAATCTCTTAATGACTGTGCATCGCAGTCTTATATTGTGGAAACAAGGTGAACTGCCCGCGGACAAAATGCAGAAGGTTGTTGACGTGATTGTCGGCGTTGTGACGGGGTTGATGTAACGCCCAAAGATTAGCGATCCTTCGATTCTAAGCACCATCGTTCATATGTTCCGTCGCGCATTACGATGAGGCTATGGTGGGACAGGCGTCTCGCCTGTCTAATGGACTTAATGCTCCAAAAGCAATGACAGGCAGGATGCCTGTCCCACCGAAGCCCTGGAAATCCGCTACCCTGCTTGCGAAAAGGTGCACTAAGTCCAATCCAGTGGCTTGCCGTCTTTCTTTTCCGGCTGACGCTCCGGCTGTTGGCGGCGGGCGGGTTCCGGCTCGTGTTTCCTGAAGGGACCCGTGAGGCGGGTGTCCAGCATGGTGATCCCGAGGATTCCAGGATCCACCTGGACGGTATGCTCGTACCCGTCACGAACGAACGTGAGTTCAGGACGAATACGCTTCTTTTTGGCTTCCCCGGCTAGGGTGAGGAGCTTTTCGGACGAGAGGTCGCGCGTTCCGTCGTACGCGATGATGACGTCACCCTTGGTGAGTCCCGCTCGACGAGCGTCCGACCGAGGACTCAGATCCAGCACCATTACTCCCCGCACCACTTGAGCAGGAGCGGGGGTCGATCTCACCGCTGTCGCGGATCTTCGGCGGGAAGCTTCGAGCGCTGATCGCCGCTCCTTATCCTTGGCCACGGCGCCGGCGACTTCCCGCTCATCCTGCCCAGGAACCCACTGCTTGGTGAGGAAGTCATTGGCAAAGTGGAATGGCCGCCGCGGGCTTGCGAGGTCAATCGCTAAGCGGAACCCACTATTGTAAAACGCAAGATCGGGCCGCGACCAGCCGCGGAACGCACAACGAAGATTAACCGCGCCGAAACACCACTCTCCGCCCTTCATCACACGGTTTTCGCCATGACCGGGACCCTCGGGGTCAACTTCAGGCGCGTAGCGGTAATAGTCCTCGCCGTAATGGTCCCGCACCCATTCCAGGACGTTGCCCGCCATATCGTAAAGCCCGTACCCGTTGGCCTCGTACGTGCCGACGGGCGCGACGTGCTTGTATCCGTCGTCCGCGTACCGATCACGCCACCGAAAGCTCGTGCTCTTGTCTGCGTAGTTGGCCTTGCGTCCGTCGGGGAGGGTGTCGCCCCACGGGAAGTGTGCCATCGGGAGCCCGCCACGACATGCATACTCCCACTGCGCCTCGGTGGGTAGCTTGTACGGCAGCTTCTCTTTCGCTGCAAGCCAATCGCAGAACGCTTGTGCATCATAGTACGAAACCATAGCGATTGGCTGGGAGTCCTCAACAGTCCAGCCGGGGTTCTTCCAGTTCGTGCCGGCCTTGAACTCGAAGGTGTTGTCGGTCTCGTTGAAGACCTGCCCGCCGCCGGCCTCCTCCGCGTCGGTGACATACCCCGTCTCTTCGACAAACCGGCGGAATTGGCCGACGGTGACCTCGGTTGCCCCGATGAAAAACGGTCGTGATATCCGCACCTTGTGGAAGGGTAGCTCGTTCTCAAGGTTGACGGGCTGCTCTTGCGCGAGAGTGGCCATAGCCCATGCAATATCGATATCTGAGCTGCCCATGACAAACGACCCTGCCGGAATACGCACCATCGTAATGTCGAGCGAATTAATGAACGATTGCAGGCTCTTGTCTTTCGTTATATCGATCATGGCGTCCAGCACGTTCGCCATCAAGTCCGATGAATCCCCTCCAGCTGCGCCTTTGTTCGCTGCAGCGCCCCTGAACTGGTCCACCAATCTCCTGGCTTCGGCCCGCCGCCCGCTTTCCGTGAGTCGCTTCACCTCTTCAATCAGCTGATTGGCGTCAAGGTTGGCGGGGGAGCTTGCACGCTTGTTGTCATCCGATCGACGCGCGAGGGCTTCACTTTCACCCGCGAGAGCTGCAATCCTGAAGCCGGTTATGTCCAGCGGGACGTCAGGCGCCAGGCCGAAACGGAATGCGCACCGAGCGAGCCCCGCGCCAAATGCCCAATTGCCGCCTCTCACCACGCGGGTCTTGCCTCGCGCCGGTCCCGCGGGGTCGGCAATGCTCTTCTTGTCGGCTCCTTCATATTCTTTGGCATCGTAGATATCGGAGCAAAGCTCCCAGACGTTGCCCGCGACGTCGTACAGATAGTAGCCATTCGGCACGTAGCCACCCACCGGCGCGGGTCCCGCGTTGCCGTCGTCAAGTGTTCGATCCGCCCAGGGTACCGGCGAGCGCCGGTCAGCGAGGTTGAGTTTCCGGCCGTCGGGATAGTCGTTGCCCCACGGATAGCGTTCACCTTCTTTGCCACCGCGCGCTGCGTATTCCCACTGCGCCTCAGTGGGAAGGAAGTAGGTCCGTCGTTCTTTGGCGGTGAGCCACTTGCAGAAGGCCTCTGCGTCCTGGTAGGTCACGAGGGTCACCGGATAGTCGTCGCCTGTCTTGGTACCGGGGGAGCGCCACGATGCTCCTTGTTTTTTGTTCCAGTGGCGGGCCTTTTCGTCATATGCCCAGCCCCAGCCCTGTTTTTCCGCGACGGTCCGGTATCCGGTCTCGTCCACGAACTGTCGGAACTGCCTGACCGTGACTTCGTACTTGCCGATAAAAAACGGTCTGGTGATATGCACCGCGTGAGCGGGCTCCTCAGGCTGCAGCATCTCCCGCTGCACGACCCACTCGTTCTCCACCGCCCGTGTTTCCGCCCCCGAGCTGCCCATGGTGAACTTGCCCGCGGGTACGAGCACCAGCCTCATGCCGGCGGAATTCACCATCTCCCCGTATTTGAATTGGTCACTGCCGCTTACCGTCGAGGCTTTCGAGCGCGCCTCGGCAAGCATGTCCCTGAGTTTGGTAAGCTCATCGCCAACATTCAGCCGTGATGCTGCCTCCACGGCTCGCTCCAGGGATCCCACAGCGAGGTCCCACTCCCCGCGTTGAATCAAGGATTCAGCTCGAGTTAGTTCCGTCCGAAGTGTGGAGCGATGCTGTTCTTCTTTTGGGTCAGAAGGCTGAACACGCGCAGGGTCGAAGCGTGGGGGAGCGGGCGGTTGCGGCTTTTTCACGTCTTTGGGCTGCTTGCCGCGAAAGCTCTCCAGGTATCCCTGGATTGCTTCATAGAGCTTGGACTTGCCGCCTTCTCCAGAGGTATCGGGGGATTCCGCCGCGGGTTGCGGCTCTGCTGCGACAGCAACCATGCCGGCACTCGCCACGCACAATGCAGCGGAAAGCAAAAGGAATATCGACCACTTCCGGATCATGTCCAGGCTCCTGTCGATGAATGTCATTTAATCGTGACAGGATACGTCTTTTTCAACTCTTCGGTCATACTCCTGTGGAGATCGGCTCGATTCTTTTCTTCAATCCTATTCTTGATGGCACTGCGCACTTGTACGAATGACGGCGTTTCCGGCTGCCGGCGATCTTCCACTTTGAGAATGTGCCACCCAAACTGAGTCTTGATGGGGCCGCCGACCTGGCCTTTGGGGATCTTGGACAGGGTGTGCTCGAATGACGCCTCGAACGTGCCTTTGGGTAGCCATTCCCTGCCATCGGGTAGGGTGAGTCGGCCACCCGTGGCCGCTGCCGGATCGATTGAGTTCTTGCGGGCAAGGTCTTCAAAATCCTTGCCTGCTTTCACCTCGGCAAGGACCTTGTTGGCATCGGCTTCCGTCTGGAGCAGAATGTGCCGGGCTTTGATCTCTTCGGGCGGTTTAAATTCCTGGGCGTGGTCTTTGAAATAGGCTTTCATGTCCGCTTCAGAAGGAGGCGGGAATATAGCCATTTGTCTGCGGAAATACTCCCGAGCGAGCCACTCTGTCTGCGCGTAATCCAGACGAGTCTTAATGGCAGGCTCTTTGTCGATGTCTTTTGCCTTGGCTGCTTCGGCAAAGAGCATGAACGAGACCACTTCGTCGAGGATCTTTTTGCGGCCGTCAGGCGTGAGAAACGGCACCCGGTTTTCCTCGGGGATCGTGTCGATGATATTGTCGAGCATCTGTCGCGTGATCGCATGTGAGCCTACTGTCGCGACCACGTCGCCCTCTCTCGGTGTCGATTCCGCCGCGCGACATGCGCAGCTGCAGACCAACAGTATCAAAACAATGCGGATTAACAAACGCTTCATGCTGAAACCTCACAACACATGATCCCACACCAGCGGTGAACCTTTATCACGAAACGAAGAAAAGTTCACCCCCGTCATCCTCGCTCAGAGAGGCATGGGCTGAAATCATCGGGCCGGATCGGGGGAGTCGTCGTCGGGTTGTTCTGGAGTGACAAGCTGGAGGTGCGGTTTCCCCGAGAGCTGTGGCGGACGATTGCCGAGCGTAACCCGCGCCCGATTGACGAGGTCCGAAAAGCGGACGAAATCCGAGGTGACGAACTTGAGGCTGACGTGTGCCAGGTTGATGTGGACCACCCCACCCGGACAGACCGTGACATTGCCAAAATTGCCGTCGCTTGAGAGGATGGTGTGATCTTCCACTCTGGCGCTCCTTATGCGGGCTTCTCATTCATTCTACGGGGCGGACGAGATCATTGCAACTCAAATTCCCGTCCGCTTTTCCTATCACGGGACTGGACCGGCGCAAAGATCCGTGATATTTGAGCAACAAATGAACCCGGGGTGAGCGTCGGTGAGGTGAACCACATGAAATCCCGTCTTATCGCGACATTGGTCATGGCAGGGTTGGCAGCGGTTCTATCCGGCTGCATTTTCGGCAGCGAAGAACCTCCACCTCCTCCGCCGCAGGCGATCAAGCCCGTGGAAATCATCGACCTGGATAAGGCGCTCAATCTGCTGGCCGAAACCATGGATGAATCGGACATCGAACGAATCACCAAGGCTGGCGACAAAGAGCTTGAAGCCCTGTCTACGCCGCCGGGACAAGCAGCCAAAGGACCGCTAGCGCCGGCCAAGGACGTTGACCCGGATGCCGAGAAGGTGTTTCTCGGCCGGTATGTCAATAGGCTCAATGGCGCACGCATCTGGTCGCAACCCATCGGGGTGACCATCCTCGGCGACGGCCGCATCCAGGGTTTCGCGGACATGAACCGCAATAACCAAAAGGATGGCCCCGCCGAAAAGGAACTCTTCGTTATCACGCTTGATGAACCGCGAGGCCGGCTCGTCGCGTTCGATCCTGCAAACAAATTCTACCGCGCGTACAATTACGGGTTCGCGGATCGGAGCTTGTTCTCGGGGTATCTCCTCGCCGCGATGCTGAAACGTCAAAGGGGCACTGGCGCAGATGTGTCGGTGCTCGCCGGGGCGATTATTGCCCCTCCGGGCTACCACGCGGCTGCGGTGACCGCTGCTCGAAAGAAAGCGGAAGCGGCCGCTGCCGCTGCCCAGCAACAAAAGAAGTGATCGTCGTTGTCGCGATAACAACGCTCGACAAGGTCTCGGCGCGGACTTCCTATGAAAACGCCCTGAGGGCGACCGGCAAGATGCCGGCGCTACCGGCGTTTTCATGATTCGTTGTGGCAATTCCCGCCATGGGAGCTCCTATGGCTAACCCAGCCCCCGAAAAGCAGTCGATTCTCGACGGCCGTGTGATCGGATCGCCTTTCTACGTCCTTCGTGGCGCTCTTTTTGTGTGGAAGAACCGAGTGCTGTGGAAGTTCGCCGCCGCCCCGCTCGTGATCAGCGCGGTGGTGCTGTCCCTCGGATATGTCCTTCTCTATTACTTCTTGCGCGACATGGTACACGGGGTGATGAGTGACCAATGGTATTGGCAGATTGTGTACTATGTGCTCGCTTTTATCGTCGGACTGTTTCTGCTCGTCCTGTTCTTCTTTCTGTTTACCCGTATCGCTTCCGCGCTTGCAGCACCGTTCAACGAAGTCATCTCCGAGCGCACCGAGCAGATTGCCACCGGGAAGGCATCGCTAATACCTTTCTCTTTTGCGGCGCTGATCAAGGACTCAGCAAGAGGTATCGGACACGCGTTCAGGATTCTGGCGGTGTACGTGGCGCTCCTGATCGCGGCGTTGGTGCTCTGGCTCATCCCGGGCGCAGGACCGGTGCTCTTCTCTGCTGCAACGATTCTGATTTCTTCCTACATGTTTGCGTACGAATACCTCGGCTATCCAATGGACAGGCGCCGCTATTCGTTCCGCGAGAAGAGGCGATTCCTCCGGACCAAGCTTAAGTCCGCGCTGGGGTTCGGCGTAGGCAACCTCGTTGTCGCGTCCATCCCACTCGTGAACGTGCTGTTGATCCCGGCCGCGGTGGCGGGTGGCACGCTCCTGTTCCTTGAACTGAAGCCTCCCGCATCCGAAAAGGTCGACGAACATCTCCCTGAAAAGACAGGACCGCAATGATTGTTAAGTGCACCCAGTGCGGCGAGAAAATGAGAGTGGACGACAAGAGCGTCCCGCCGGGCAAGAAAGTGAAGTTGCGCTGTCCGCACTGTCAGGCTGTCGGCGTAACCTGGCTGCCCACGCCCGAAGAAGACGCTGGCGTTGCGCCGTTGGCGTCAGTAGTTGACGAAACAAAACGAATACCATCTCCGGCCGCGGCCGCTCCCAAAGAGACGGAAAGAGAACTTCACCTCCCCGCTGATGCATTCAATAATTTCCGGTTCCCTTCCGAGGAAGAGGACAGGGGACCGCATCGCCCGGCGATGAGTTGGAAATTGCGGCTCGTCCTTTGGATTGCGGCATCCGTTGGCGTAATTCTCTTTTTCGCGCTGCTGGTAAACCTGGTGCTCCCCGGACCGCCGCGGTAGTATGAAGGTTATTTCCCCGTGGGAGCCGTGCCGTGATCGTGACACGCGCCGAACAGGAACTTAGAGAAAAGGGTTGCCTTGCGCCGTACGCGCTCAGGTCCGACCTGAGCCGCGGCCGGATCCACTCCGAAGAAGAATGCCCGTACCGGACCGCATTCCAGCGGGACCGGGACAGAATAATCCACTCGAAGGCATTTCGGAGACTCGAATACAAAACGCAGGTCTTCGCGTACTACGAAGGAGACCACTACAGGACGAGACTTACCCATACGCTGGAGTGCGCCCAGATCGCGGGGAGCATGTCTCAGTACCTCGGCGCGAATCAAGACCTAACCACAGCCATCGCTCTGGCGCACGATTTGGGGCATACTCCCTTCGGCCACGCGGGCGAGCACGCGCTCCACGAAGTCATGGAAGACCACGGCGGCTTTGAGCACAACACCCAGTCGCTGCGGGTGGTGGACATTCTGGAGGCGCGCTATCCCGAGTTCCCCGGGCTGAACCTGGCGTACGAGACTCGGCTCGGGATAATTCGGCACTCGACGGTGTACGATCACGCGCCCCAGCATGTGCTGACCGAGTTCATGACGTGGCCTCAGCCGTCGCTGGAAACGCAGATCGTCAACGTGGCCGACGAGATCGCCTACAACTGTCATGATATCGAAGACGGACTCAGTTCAGGCTTTTTCGACGAGCGCGACCTGTCGGAGCTTGACCTGTGGAACGAGGTCAGCCGGATGATTCAGGATCGATACCCGGACCTGGATCGGGACACCTTCCGGTACCAGTGCATCCGCAAGCTCATCGACACTTTCATTCGGGACGCGATCCAGGCCACGGAGCAGCGCCTGTCGTCCGGCGCGTACGGCAGCCCGCAGAATATTATGAATTTCGACAAACCCGTGGCCGGGTTCTCTGCGCGCATGCAGAGCTGGAAGGAACAACTAAACACCTTCCTGCACTCAAGATTCTACACACACCACAGGATTCTCCGGATGCAGTACAAAGCGAACAGGCTCCTGAGAGACCTCTTCGAAGAGTACGTGCACCGTCCTTCGCAGCTCCCCCCTGGTGTCAAGAAGCGGATCGATGAGAATCTCGACCCGCTCCCGCGTATCGTGTGCGACTACATAGCCGGAATGACCGACCGTTTTGCCCTCGACGAGCACCGGAAGCTGTTCTTGCCTTACGAGTACTGATACGGATTCGCCTTTTGGGAAGTAACATCAAGATGGCCGGCAGGGACGCCGGCCTCCACTATTTCTTGTGGTGGCGGCGGGCCTCCGTGCCGGCCATTCTTACTTCTCAAATGGCGAATCGGTATGAGTACGCTTTTTCGGAAGTACGGTGACCACGCTATTCTAGGAGCGCACGGATGATTAGTGGGGCCGGCCTCCGTGCCGGCCATTAGTTAAGGACCGGCACGGAGGCCGGCCGCTACTGTACGGCGCGCATGGCGTGCGCCCTGTAATGGATCGGTGATCCTTCGGGTTGTGTGACAGCGCCAATCTTCCGGGTCTCGCATGAGCACTGCTCGTACGAAGCTGCATTTGTGAAATGACCCACGAGGGTTGCCAAAAGGCACGAGGCCCGGCTTTTCAGCCAGGCCTCGTCGGGCTTTGCCGTCGTGAGTAAGAGTTCCCGGAGGTGTCCCTAGGCAAGGGGCGTTTCAGTCGGACATTCAACCCTCGGAGGGACGTCGTCCACTGCCCGGAAGACCATCCGGGAAGCCCCAGGAAACAGTCGGCTCAGCCCGTGTTCGGTGCGACGCCGACCGCCGGCGGCCTAGAAGATCAGACCCGCCGAGCCCATCAGACCGTCGAGGTTAGTCTTGTCCACGTCCGTGTTTTCATCGCGACGTAGGACGATCCAACGCCAGCCAAGTTCCAAGAAACCATACCTTCCGCAATCCATCGGCACGCTTACACGGCTGGTGATCTGTCCGTCCCAGCCGAAATTGCTCTCCAGAAACTGCCAAGACCATTTGCAGTGCAGCGAGACAGCCGCTCCTCCGCCGACGGTCCTCACAATCTTTTCGAGGGTCATGCCCGCATAAGCGAGGTGCAGGTTTCTCGACCGCGTTCGCAGGAAAACCGGCCCCATCGCAACGGAGAGGTGTTCGTCATAGAGCGCGAATCCCGCAAAGATCGTGGAAACGGCATGTGGTGCGTTATACCAGTCGTAGTTCAAATCCCACCGGTTGATGTAGCGGTTCCACTTCGTGAAAACCGGGGCGAACTGAGGAAAGAATTGATTGCCGAACCAAAAGCCGCCGAATGTCGGGACGTTTTCGTTCGCTTGAAGCTGGATCGGCATGAAGGAATACTTGATGGCCCAGTTCTGCCGGATATGGTAGCTGATCTCATACTCGGGGATGTACCGGTGCTTGTCCAACCCCAGGTCGCGGTGCAGATCAAGCTCCGTGCCCGGCCCGCCGACGCCGTTCGTCAACCAGACCTGGGTGCTGGAGTTCAGCTTCATGTGCCACAGTTTGGCGGTGAGCACGAATTGCTTGCACCCCGGCTTGGGCAAATACGCGTCGCATGCCAGGCCGCGGAATCCGATCGCTCGGAGCGGCGAGAAGGGCATAATCTGATTGAAGAGTGGAGGAACGAGGTCCATGGCCGCAGAATAGTCAGGCTGCGGCGGATCGTAGGTGTACTGGGGAAGCTGTTGACCACCGTAACGCGGATACGAGTGGTACGAGGAGCCAGACGAGGGGTTTCCAGTCGTGTGCCGGGGAAACTGCGTCGATGAAGAAGAGTGCCCCGACGACGATTTTTGCCCGCTGGAGCGCGTCGACTGTGCGGGCGGAACATACGAAGGCCTCACGGCAGGCTGAATCGAACGACTCCGAGTGTCTGCGGAAAGAGCGTCCGCTTCGACACCGGTGACACCTGCGCCGGCTTCGCTATTGTAACCCCAGCTCGAACCCGTGACCGCGACGGTTGCGACAAACAGAAGACAAACCAATACCTTCAAGGGCTTTCTTATCACTGTACCCTCCCTCCTTGACTGAATGTCCTGGAATGGTCTCATTATTCATTAGGAAGATTATGTCAAGTAAATTGTGAGAAATGGTCAGAAGTTTTTTCAGAACAGATCACCATCTAACCAATATGAAAGGACTTATATGAAGGCTTTCCAAGCCTATCCACAGCCGTCCGCGCGCCCTTGACCAGCGCCTTGCAGACACGTAGTATGGCTCGACACGTAGGGATAAACCCCAATGCCGGTGACTTATACCGATGCGCTTTCTAAGAGGTGACATAGAAAGGGCCGGCAGGGACGCCGGCCCCCACCATGTTTGGTGGCGGCGGGCCTCCGTGCCCGCCATTTTCGCTTGTATGAAAGCGCACTGGTATTAGGGGGATTTGATGTGGCGCAGGCTTTCTTGCCTGCGAGTCATTTACCTGAAAAATCGGCAGGCTAAAAAGCCTGCCCCACGTTCGAAAGCCAAGACTGAAGTCTTAAGAGGCGGGCTTAATGCCCGCCCGAAGCACCTACGGAGCCTCCCAATAGGCATATCCAGGAAGAAAATGGGCACGTTATCAAAATCCATTCCCGATGTTCCACGCGCTGCGGTGTTTCTCGACAGGGACGGCGTGATCAACGTCAGAAGACCCGAAGTCGAGTACGTGACGCAGGTCGCGCAGTTCGACTTTCTCCCGGGCGCGCTTGAAGCGTTGACCATCTTGAGTGAACTCGGGCTCGCTCTCGTGCTCGTGACGAATCAGCGGGGAATTGCGCGGAAAATGATGACCGAGGACGACCTCGCCGCGGTGCATGGCCACATGCAGGCTGAAGCCCTCAAACGAGGCGTTCGGTTTGACGGGATTTACCACTGCCCGCACGATACAATCGAACAATGCACGTGCCGCAAACCCGAGCCGGGAATGATATTGAAGGCGGCAGAAGATCTGCAGATCGACCTGACGCGGTCGTACATGGTGGGTGACACGCCCTCCGACATAGAAGCGGGCAAGCGTGCCGGCGTCAGGGCCGTGCAGATCACGGACGGAGACGAGTGCGTCGCGGACACGGTGTTTCCGAGCCTGCTCGACTTTGCCCTGTACCTGAAGGAACATACCTAATGGAACAACGCTCCCCCGAGGCCCCCGCGATCGATCTGGACGCGCGCCTGACGCGCGGAGAGACGTTCAGGTTCGCGTGCGGACCTCACGTCCCGTGCTTTACCGAATGCTGCGGCAAGCTCGACCTCGCGCTGACGCCGTACGACGTACTCCGTCTGAGGCAGCGGCTCGGCATGTCATCGGAGGAGTTTCTCGACGCGCACACCATCATCCGCTGGCGCACTCCGCATGGCTTCCCCGAGGTGATGCTGCGGATGGACCCTGCCGCGGGCAAACGGTGCCCCTTTGTGAAACCTGAAGGCTGTTCGGTCTATGAGGATCGGCCGGGCGCGTGCCGCATTTATCCGCTCGGTCGTGCGGCAACGACGGACGCTCCGGGCAAGCCCGCGCGCGAGTTCTTCTTCACCGTCCGTGAGGCTCATTGCCGCGGCTTCGAGGAGACAAAGGAGTGGACGGTCGGGGAATGGGTCGACGATCAGGGTTTCGAGGAGTACGCGGCATTCAGTGATTTGCTGATGGAGCTGTATGTGATCAAGAGTCGCCGCGGGGGGATGAACCTGACACAGCAGCACCTTCAAATGTTTCTCATGTCCTGCTACGACCTGGAGAAGTTCCGGGAGTTCGTCGTCAAGAGCGGGTTCTTGAAGAAGTTCGCGCTGCGGCCCGGTCTTGCCGCGAATTTGAAGCGGGACGACCTGGCGCTCCTCAAGTTCGCATTCCGATGGCTTAAATTCGCGTTCTTCCAGGAGCCGACGCTCACGGTGAAGCCCGCTGCAATGGGCAAAGCAAAGAGAAGGCGGTAAGCAGTCGGAAGGCGCCGTCATTTGCGCATCGGTGCAGCCGACCGGGCCCTTATCCGGACCACATGACCTGCGCGTTGGAACGAAACGACAGTAAATTAGAGGTATCAAGAGGTCATTGACGGGGGGACGAGCGTAAAGTATGTTCCGCGGGCAAGAACGGGTAGCGGCGAACTCTGGCGAATAAGTGACTGACGCGAAGGGTTGTGTACTGCGAGTTTCATCTGGTAGACAAGGCTCGGGTTGGACCGATCCGCTTGTGTTTCGCCATGATTCAAATGGTCGTCGAAGAGAGGTCCTTACATGACCCAGCAACCGACGGGATGGGCAAACAAGCTATATTTCGGCGATAACCTCGACATCCTTCGGATTCACGTCCCTGGCGAGAGCGTCGATCTGATATATCTCGATCCGCCATTCAATTCCCAGGCCACATACAACGTCCTGTTCGGAGAAAAGAATGGTACCGAATCGCAAGCCCAGATCGCGGCATTCGAGGACACATGGCACTGGGGTCTTGAGCCGGAAAGAACTTTTCACGAGGTCGTGACCGCCGGCCCCAAGCGATTGGCCGATTTGCTTATTGCTTTTCGGGGTTTTCTGGGTGCCAACGACATGATGGCTTATCTGGTGATGATGGCCATACGGCTGGCCGAGCTTCATCGAGTTCTGAAGCCGACCGGCAGCATCTTTCTTCATTGTGACCCGACCGCCAGCCATTACCTCAAGCTACTCATGGACGCAGTATTTGATCCGAAGAATTTTAAGAACGAGATCATTTGGGGGCGTTCCAGCCCCAAGTCCCACATGACCAAGAGATTCCCTAGTGGCCATGATGTGATTCTGTTCTACGGGAAGTCCGATCTGAACACCTTCCAGAAGGTCTACATGCCCCACCGCCCGGAGTACATAAGGTCGCACTATCGCCACATCGAGCCTGATACAGGACGAAGTTATCGCCTTGACAACTTGATGAACCCCAATCCGGACCGCCCTAATCTCTCCTATGAGTTCCCCCCGGGCTCAGGCACGATCAAGGTTTGGCGTTGGACTAGAGCACGGATGATGAAGGCGTGGGAAGAAGGGCGGATCGTCATCTCGAAAGGTGGGATCGCCGAATATAAGAGATACTTGGATCAACAACCAGGCACTCCGTGCAAAACTCTTTGGGCCGACATTCCGCCCATCAACTCTCAGGCCAGAGAGAGACTCCACTATCCCACGCAGAAGCCGGAGGCCCTGCTGGAGAGAATTATTCGTGCTGCCAGCACCGAGGGTGACCTGGTGCTCGACCCGTTTTGCGGATGCGGTACCACGATTACGGTTGCCGAACGGCTGAAGAGACGATGGATGGGGATTGACATAACGCATCTCGCTATCGCGCTTATGAAGCACCGACTGGCCAATACGTTCGGGGACGATCTGTCGTCGTATGTGGTCATGGGGGACCCCAAAGACCTTTCGAGCGCGCAGGCTCTCGCCGAACATGACAGGTACCAGTTCGAGTGGTGGGCGCTCAGCCTGATCGACGCGAGGCCGGCCCAGGATAGGAAAAAGGTGGCCGATCGCGGGGTCGACGGATACATTTACTTCTTCGACGACGATAGCGGCGCTGCCAAGAAAGTGGTCGTCCAGGTGAAAAGTGGGAAGGTCGGCGCGAGCCACGTGCGAGATCTGAAAGGAGTCATCGAGAGGGAGAAGGCAGCCATAGGCGTGTTGATCACCCTCAATGATCCTTCGAGACCTATGGTCGAGGAGGGAGCCTCAGCCGGCATTTACCAGCCCCATGAACACCTTGCCAAAGAAACGTACCCGCGCTTGCAGATAGTGACCATTTCGGAGCTGCTGGCTGGCAAACGAGTGGAATATCCACGGTATGCCCCTGTCGCCACGTTTAAAAGAGCCGAGCGGAAGCTCAAAGACCGTCCGCCGAGTCAGCAGGAGTTGGTCTGATCGGCTTCATACCAACTCCCATGGCGATAATCGCCACAACGAAGCATGAAAACACTGATAGCGCCGGCATCTTGCCGGTGTTCGTATGGGTGTTTGCATAGGAGTGCGCTTTCATACAAATGAAAATGGCGGGCACCCCACGAGACGCGGGGCCGCCACCAAACATGGTGGGGGCCGGCGTCCCTGCCGGCCCTTTCTATGTCACTTGTTAGAAAGCGCATTGGTATTACACGACGGCTTTGCAAACCGCGAAGTCAACTCGTATCGAGCAGTCATTCGACCTCGCCTACTCATCCCACGGTATAGCATTCAGGTATTTGTCGAGTTTGTTCAGATAGGCCTTGGTCTTCCAGACTGTGCCGTGCTTGATGATCGCGTCCTGGCCCATCCAGAGTTCACCGATCACAGCGAAGGGGGTCTCGCCGAAACGCTGGAGGTGTGCTTCCGCCAGGCGGCGGTGCGCGTCGGTGTAAATGAAGTGCGGGTCCTTTTCCAGAAGAAATGCCTGGTACAGCTGCTCCCGTGACATCGGATTGAGGAAAAGTCGCGCGGAGCGCAGCGTAAGTGATTCCTGGGGCAGCGCTACGCCGTCTTCGTCGTACCCGAGGAGATCGCCGTCAACCGGAATAGGCTGGCCGGAAAGGTCGCGAATGCGGAGCTGTTCCATCATGTTGCGGCTCGAAAAAGGCCCGTAGTGGTAATCCATGCCCACGAAAAAGAGCCACGACAGATCTCCCGGCGTGCCATAGCGGGCCGCGTACTGTACAAACATGGGCTTGAGCGCGGCCACACCCACATCCACGCCCCCTTTGACCGTGTACATGTAGTCGCACAACTCTTGGGGCGTGAATTCCTCTCCCCGGTCGATCATCACCTGCCGCGCTCGGGTGAAATTGAGTTGCATTGACCCCTTGGTGCGAACCACATTGACGAGCTTGTCAGCACCTCTATTCACGCGCTCTCTCAGAATTCCAGGCAAATTCTGTGCGTCTCGCCTCAGGTCGTCCGCGATGCACCGCGCCCCGCCCTCCACGTCCCCCTCGGTCCGACAGCCGAGAAGCTGCGGATAGTAGCGCTCCTTGTAAGCTTCGTAGAGCGTGGGAATCGGCGGCATAGAAAAGATCGGGCCGACCTTTTCCATGAACTGCTGCTCCGCTCGCGAAAGGAGCGCGCCCATGTTTTCGCCGCTGGCCGGGTCCACCGCGAGCGGGTCAGCCATGAAGCTCGACTCGATGGAGATGATGCACGCAACAAGCCCGAGAATTTCCTTGCAGAGGAGAATCTCGTTACGCTCCACCGCGTCAATCATCGCTTCGATCCACATCGGTCTGCGGGCCGGAGGACAGCCGAACGGCTTCGACGAGATGAACCCTTCGAGCCACCTCGCTGCCGAAACACGGTCGAGTGGGCGGACCACGTCGGCCATCAGCTGTTCCTCTTCTTTCGCTGCCAGGGCAAGGCGGTTCAATTCCGTTTGTCGTATGGCGATCAGTTGGTTGCGAACGTTTTCATCGACGATTTCGGGGAATTTACCGGGGTGATACCCGCGAATGACGGGGAATGAGCGGCCACTGGGCTGAGGAGACCGCAGCGGTGAAGTCGGTTGCGGCGCAGGATCGTCAGCGTTGACGGTCATTGCCGCGGCGTCCGAGGTCGGAGCCGCGGCGAACATTGACATGAGGATGATAAGAACACAGGCTGTTTGGAACAGGCTTCGGGATGCGCTGGGCCTTCTATACCAATTGCCATAATTCTTAACGTCTTGTAGGAGCTGTGCTCCGCGAAAATGGTGGGGCCCGGCGTCCCTGCCGGGCCGAACTAGTTCATTTGTATCGTCGTAATTCGCCGGCACGGAGGCCGGCGACCACCAATCTCCCGAGAGTGTACGGGGCAATCGGACACTTATTCGGGCAATCGTCATATTTATCAGATATTGTGCCATATTCGGCCGTGTCGATTGCAGGCTCCGCCTCCTCTTGGTGGGGCGGACATCTTGCCGGTCCCGTATAAGTCTGCCCGTAGAAAATGTCAATGAGCCCTATTTCGTGCTCAGAGAATACGAAAGCCACCACGCGATCAGCCGCGATGGTGGCTTCGAAGATCGAGCAAATGATCTATTGTGGCGCCGGGTCTTATTAAGCCGGGAGAGCGTGTTCCGCTAGCTGAGGTGTCAATTCGCTCCTCAGCTTGTCCAGCGCCCGCTTTTCGAGTTGGCGGACCCGCTCCCGACTCGTGCCGAAGTAGTTACCGAGTTTCTGCAGGGTCCACGGGTCGTCCTCGAGGAAACGCTTTGTGATGATGAGACGTTCTCTCGGGTCGAGCTTTTTGAGAGCGGTCTCGGTGATGCCGCTGAGCGCAGTTTCGCTTTCACGCTCCATGAGGAGCTGTTCCTGATCCGCGGACTCGTCCACGAGCATGTCGAGCCCCGTCAGGTCCTTATCGTGGCCAAGGGCTTCGTTGAGGGACCACTCGCGAGCTTTGACCCGCGCCTCCATCTCGATGACGTCGTCTTCTTTGACGTGCAATTCTTCAGCAAGGTCGTGGATGCGCGCGTTCTTCGACTCCTCGTCCAGGTGCTGCCCTATGTCGCCCATGCGGAAGAAAAGTTTCCGCTGCGTCTGAGTGGTGCCCAGCTTCACGAGGTTCCACGACCTCAGGATGAAGTTCTTAATATATGCCTTTATCCACCAGACCGCGAAGGACACTAGACGGAATCCCTTGTAGGGATCGAACCGTTTTACGGCCTTCATCAACCCAATGGTGCCCTCTTGAATAAGGTCCTGCACCGGCACCTTGTAATGGCGATATTGGAAGGCGACTTTCACTACGAACGGAAGATGGGAGACGACGAGCTCGTGGGCGGCTTCCTTATCCTGGGTCTCCCGGTACCTGACGGCAAGTTCGAATTCGCGTTCCGGCGTCAAAGGCTTGATCGATCTGATCTGTGCAAGGAATATGTCGGTTCCTGGCGCCAAGATCGGGTAGTTCATGAGCCTTCTCCGCAGTTTGCTGTGGTTTTGAACGACCGTGAATCACGGCCGGAGTAACGCGCAGACGTCACCCTTTGAGGTAACACGTCATTTAATCACTCCAACAATCATTGTCAACCCAGTTGGATTTTTGTTTCACAAAAACTCTCGATCTTCCTCCGTACGCCTCCGGGTCGCCGAATCCCGCCGAGTCTGCGCCGAGCGCTAAAACCGCAAACCCGATTGCGCTCTCACTCGGGCTTAAGTTGTATTCTTCGGCGTTTGACCCGGTTAGCCTTTGGCAAGACCAGCCTGAGCACGCCTTCGGTGAGCGAAGCGGTGATACGGCCCTCATCCACGCTCTGCGGGACGCGAAAAGCGCGAAAGTAGCTGCAACCTTGGTATTCGGACAGTATTGGAGTTCCTTGGTGTTCCGACTCCTTGCGCCGGGCGGTAATCGTCAGCGAACCGTCTCTCAGGTCAACGTCCAGGTTATCCGCGTCTACCCCGGGAATATCCAGGAGTAAGACGATTTCTGCTTCTGTTTCAAATATATCTGTTGCCGGAGTGGTGAACGTATCAATATGCTCGCCCGCGCCCGGCTCGGGCGCCTGAATCGGCGCGCTGGATTGTTCCAGGTACTCGTCCATGCCGGCCCCTCCTTTCATCGTAAAACAGAGCATTGCTTGCATATCTGTGCGGCCCGTACATAAAACAATTTACGACAACAAGTTCTCGATCCAGGGAAAGGGCAGCCGCGCATAGGCTATCTCGGGCTCGCAACAGAAGTGGCCGGTTCGTGCGCCTAAAAGAGATCGGTTGCCCACTATGCCACGATCCCGATCACTCGCTGTGACAATATGCACTATTGGCTGCGAGTCAAGGTCTGGATTTTGCCGCGATCACCTTGTATAAAGAAGAAATTGCGGAGGATTTCATGGAAACAAACGATTACGCTACGCTCATTCAATCCGTCGAAGAGAGGATACTCGGAGGCGGCGCCATACTCAGGTCCGAGGCCGAAGCGCTATTGGATACACCCGACGAACTGCTCGTGCGGTTGCTGGCCGCGGCGGACCGGATCCGAATCCGGTTTAAGGGCGGAGAGTTCGATTCTTGCTCGCTCATCAATGCGCGCTCCGGCCTGTGCGGAGAGGACTGCGCTTTCTGTGCCCAATCGAGCCGACACAAAGGATCAGCGCCGGTGTACGGGCTCGTTTCAGAGGAAGAGATCCTTGCGGCTGCCCGCGCGGCGAAAGAAGCCGGAGCGGCCCGTTTTTGCACCGTAACCAGCGGCGGCGCTCTCTCCGACGCCGAATTTGAGAAGCTCACAGCGGCGTTGGAACGGGTCCACCGGGAAGTGCAGATCCCGCTTGACGCGTCCTTGGGATTCCTTGACGAGAACAGAGCGCGACGCCTTCGAGAGTCGGGCGTCACTCGCTATAATCACAACCTGGAGACATCTCGGGACCACTACCCGGTCATTTGCACGACCCACACCTACGACCAGCGAGTCGACACGGTGCGCACGGCGCTCGGCGAGGGAATTTCGGCCTGCTGCGGCGGGATTGTTGGCCTGGGCGAAACGCCGCATCAGCGGCTGGATCTTGCGTTCACCCTTGCCGAACTCGGAGTGGATTGCGTGCCGCTCAACATCCTCAATCCTCGACCCGGCACGCGGCTAGAGAACGCTGTGCCACCGCAACCTCTCGAAATCCTCAAGACCGTTGCGCTCTTCCGCTTGGTTCTTCCCAAGGCGACGATCAAGATCGCGGGCGGCCGCGAAGTCAATCTGGGCGACTTCCAAGGCATGGCGCTCAGGTCGGGCGCGAACGGGATGATCATCGGCGGGTACCTCACTACGTCCGGTCGGGGAGAGGCACAAGACCGCACCATGGTGACACAAGCCGGATTCCGCCTCGACCACGAGGCATGTGCCTCGTGCGGATCGGTCACGGCTTGAGGCCGTACGGAGCCAGGTTCTCCAGAAGATCTGCCTGATCTACAAAGAGGACCGCGTGGAGGCCTCGGGAGCGCGCCCGTCCGATGTGGCCCTCATTGTCGTCGATAAAGAGTATTTGTGATGGCTCCAGACCGAGCTGGGCCGCGACGAGCGAGAAAATTGTCGGGTCCGCCTTGCTCATGCCGAGACGGTAAGAATTGAATACTTGATCGAATTCCTTGAAGAAACCGTATTGATGGTCAAGCTCTTCCAGCCAATTGGTCTGGTCGCTGAGGATGCAGACGGTGCGGACCCGTTTTCTGATGTATCTGACGAGGTCCAACACCCACGGCCGAAGTGTGAACCGGTCCAGGATTTCGCGGCGGAGTTCTTCGTCGGACCCCTTGATGCCCGCGGTTTGGCGAAGCGCATCCCAAAACGCATGTTCGGAGGTCCGGCCGACGACGTACCCGTGGTTGTAAGCTTCGCGGGCCGCGGCCGCGAAGAATTCTATAGGATCGAGCCCGTTCGCGCGGGCAATTGCCATGAGGCCTTCCCGAAATCCCTCTTCGGCCAGTACGCCGCCGAAGTCGAACAGGCACGCGTGGATAGGAGAATTGTCTGCATGAGGCACTCTGAGGACTCCTTTCGCCTGTGCACGAACGGGGTAGCGACTCAGACCAACGCGCAGTCGAAGCAGTGAGTCGACCGGATGTCTCCTCCGCTTCGGACGGCAGGCCTAACTTCGCTTCGGAGGCATACCGGCCGACTATCAAAGCCATTTCTTTGAAAGCGCATCGGTATCGGACGTCGAGAGCGTAATTGCTTTTCGAGGCTCAGAAGTTATAATGAAATTTTTTGGTCGGTCAACGACTTCCTGTTCCCGGCCGGCGATTGGTCAGGGCGATCCGGCGTTCACGCACAATTGTGCGGGACGACGAACCGAGACGGGAACTGAGACTCTAATTCCACATAAGGCCTTGACAAGGTCAATTCCTAGAGGGGTGCACCAATGATCCAATGTCCTACCACATCCGACGAAAGAGCGATCCGAAAGAGACACAATGAAAGTGGCCAATCCGCCTATACCTTCTTCGGAGTGATCATACTCGTGGCGGTGGTGGTCGGCGCCGTTGTCTTCTTTCCATGGTCGGATGTCTTTCGCGGCGGGGAAGACAAGTTGCTCAATGATGCTAACAGAGCGCTGAATTCCGGAAAATGGAAAGAAGCCGCAACGCTTTTCGAGCAATCCCTGAAAGCCAACCCTGCCAATCCGGTTGCCCACATCGGCAGGTCTCGCGCGTTCGTGCAGTTGGGCGATTTCGATAAGGCCCTTGAAGAATCCTCACTCGCGTTGAAGTACGATCCGAAAAGCGCCGCAGCGTACGCGCAAAGAGGCGTAGTGGAGAAGCTCCAGGGCAAATCGGATCAGGCACTGAAAGACCTGTCCGAAGCGGTCAAGCTCAACCCTGGCTATTCATGGGCCTTCGCGCAGCGGGCCGACGTGTGTCTGCGGGCCAACAAGGTCGAGGAAGGGATCGAAAACGTGAACAAGGCGCTCCAGCTCAAGCCCGGCTTCGTGGAGGCACTGCTTCTGAGAGCGCGGATCTACACCAGGATGGGCAAGTGCAAGGAGGCATTCGAGGACTTCACCAAGACGGAACAACTACGGCCGAACGACCCCAACTCGTTACAAGACAAAGCGTGGTTCTTGCTCACCTGTCCGGACGAGAAGCTTCAGAACGCCGCCCAGGCGGTGGAGCTCGCCAAGAAGGCCTATAACCTCAGTGGCGGCAAGGAGGGGCTCGTGTTGGAGACATTGGCGGAAGCTTTGTTCCGGCAAGGGGAACCGCAGACCGCGGTCGAGCACCAGAAGAAGGCTATCGAGCTGCAACTGAAGAAGTGCCCCGACGGCTCTTGTGTAAAGGAAATGCGGGAGAGACTTCTGAAGTACGAACTGGCCGCCCGCCAAGAGATGCGCAAGGATTATGAAATCCTTCCGCTCTATAGCGGCTCTTAAGGACTAGTGGGGCGGTTTCGTAAGTACCTTGCCTGCTTGCCAAAGCTAAGGTGAGGAATTGAACAGCGCGATATGCCCTGTAGGGGCGGGTCTCAGACCCGCCCCTACCCAAGGCCGTCGCTGACGACCACGTAAAATCATTTCCGAATCGATCTGCTAGATTTCACAAATTCGTTCAGGCATCACGCTTGGTGGTTCTGATGAATGGCGGGGCCGGCGTCTCTGCCGGCCATTGGGTCAGGAGCGGCGCGGAGGCTGGCCCCACTATTCCCTTCAAGAACCGGGAGACAGCGGGCTACACCACATTTGCCTAATGGCGTGCTGAGGACCGATCTCGGAATTGCGCCGCACAACAGGAGGTGAGTCTATCGACCGGCTTGGACTTGACACCCGCGGAACACGACCAGCCTCTTGGCGCCTTGCTCGGTCCGGTATTGCACCATGACCGATTTGCCGAGAAAAGGCGCGGCCCGTTCCCTATCCCCCGGGTTTACTGCGAGTACGAGCTGTTGATCATCAGGAGTGCGAAGGGTAACGGTGGCTAAATCGACCCGTTCGAGCTTGCCTGATAACTCTCCGGCCACACATGGCAAGGGAGCGCATAGGACAAGCGCCAACACCAATCCCTTACAACGACCCTGCATATCATCCCCTCCGACCTGGGACATCCCATTACTGCCGCGAGGACCCGTTCCTCAAGAGGGATTGCCGATGACGGGCCTCACGGTCGGCATACACAACCTTCACATTAAGAATGATAGCCGATCGAGCTTCTTCTTTCAACCCTAACGCGACTTACTCAATAGGCATTGACATCGGGCAGTTTCCCGGGCAATAGTGCGCGCCAATCCTTAGCCGGGGCGAACCATCCGGCCCGGCCACCACGAAAAGATCCAGGCGATGAGATCGAGGAGGGCGTACTGATGGAATTTCCCGGTGATCGACTCTATTCCGAATACCACTTGTGGGTGAAACTGGAACGGAACCAAGCAGCCATAGGCATCACGGCCTACGCCGGGGAAGAGCTGGGTGACGTCGACTACATCGAACTCCCGCAACCCGACGACATCATCACCAGGAACGCTCCCTTCGGGACCATCGAGACGAGCAAGGCCGTTACCGATCTGATTGCGCCGATATCCGGTGTGGTGATCGAATGCAACATGCCACTCACGGAATCTCCTGAAGCCATCACCGACGACCCGTACGGCGACGGCTGGCTCATCTTGGTGGAAGCGTCCGATCCCGACGAAATCGACGAGCTCATGGACGCCCGATCGTACACGGAGAAAGTGCGCAGCGCTGCCGAAGAGTAGTAGATCGATTCGTAATTCCCTTGCCATCAACGTCCTGGCAGGGGAGGCCTTGGAGAACGCGACACGCCGCGTAGGGGCGGGTCTCAGACCCGCGCCGTACCCAAGTCTACCGCTGACGACAACGTAAAGCGGTTGCCAAAAGTAACGTCCGTCTACTCGGGACACGCGTAATCTAAAACGGGCGCGTCGTTCCCGCGAAGGCGGGAACCCAGAAAAGAAACTGGATTCCTGCTTTCGCAGGAATGACGGGCTTTCGCCATGCGATTCGGACAAGAATTTTGGCAATTCGTCTAATCCTATTTCTGAATCGGTCCACTAGCTACATGATCCGCCGGAAGGTGGACTGCGTGATGTAAATGAACTTGGCCCGCACGCGTAGGCGTTTGCTCTTGAGTGAAGGAGGGAAGGGATGGTACGGCGCGGCGGACCGGATGGCCTTCACCGCGGACTCATCCAGGACCGGCGATCCGGAAGAATCCATGAGACTCACGTTCATAAGTTGCCCGCTGTTGGCAATGAGAAACTCGACCGTCAATTCTCCGCCGATGCCCGACTGTGCGGCTATGGTCGGATAGACCCACACCCCCTCAATCTTGCGCTTCAAGTGGATCAGGTACGAAAAGTACCCCACCTCACGGGTGTTGATGTCTACCACTGCCTCTTCCGCGTCCCCGTCAGGATGCAAGTCGCCTCCGTTACCCACACCTGAGAGCGCACGAGCAATTTCCTGCCGTGTGGGTCGCAGGTCCACGGAGCGGTTCCGGAGTTGTTCCCTGCCATTAGGGGAGGGTGCGGGTTTCCTCGTCTCAGGCGTCTTCTTGGGTGCGGGCTTTCGTGACGGACCGGGTTTCGGCTCGGGTGGCTCCTCGACCTGTTCCTGTTCGGATTTCTCAAGTTCCTCCGGCGCCTGCGGAGGAACGAGGGCCGCCATTCGAGGCGGCGGCGCGATAGCCCCGAGCAGCGACCTGGGCGTAGGTTTGGGCAAGCGTTCCCGTTCAGCCGTGTGATTCCGGTCCGAAATGGCGTTCGCGTCCTCTGGCGGTTTCTCTTCCGGAGTCTTTTGGTTGAGATATTCTACGATTCTTACCGGAGTGACTTTTTCGCCGGCCTTGATGAGGCTCTTGGGCTGAGAGACTTCGACCATTCGCGGCACGAGCACGAACAGCGCCACATGCAGCACGAGCGCGACCGCGATACCGTACTTTAGATACTGGTCCCCTCGTTCCTCCCTATAATCGGCTGGAGGCCGGAAATGGTCAGCCTCGTACGGAACCTCGATTTCCGCGTCCCCATCCAGAGCGGCTTCGTCGAGGTCTTCAGGCTTGTCGAGGGGGTGCATCATGCTCTCTCGTAGGGCGATTGCCCGTCCCGAACCTATTATAGCATGTCCCTGACCGTGTTTCACTGGCCGGGAGGAGCAGCAGAGCGCCGGTTCATCCGGCGGAGACGTCAGAATACCCTGCTGAATCTATACCAGATCGGCCGCAGGTCGAAGCCGGCCAGGATGAGACCGTCCCGCGTCGCTCGCACAATGACCAAGTCGAGCGCAGATCCGTCTTCCCAGGAGACGAGCAGCCTATTCCCCCTTTGACTCCATACACCCTTCCTAAGTTTCCTTGACGGGTGCGGTTCTCGAGACCCGGTGACGGTCTGGTCGGGGGTCAGCCAGTATTGGATCTGCTTCGAGGGCGGCACCAGAACCTCGTGAGCGACCACGCCGGCCGGCATGGTTGCTGCGAGCCTCCACAACCCGATCACGCGAGGAGCACCGTCTTCGGATACGGCCCAGGAGGGAATGACGATCGCGAGCACGCTTAACGTTACTATCCACACAATGATTGAACGCAGAGTCATGGGCGGCCTCCGACGACGACGCTAGCAGGGTCCAGCGTAGGGCTGTCTGGGCCGATGAGCGCGAGATTGTTCGCCGCCCGCTCAGGCTCCGCGTTCGCGTAGCAGTACACGCATCCGTGACCGCATGTGTCATAAGCTCCGATATCTCTGGACGCCGCGCAGTGACATTCCTTTCGCGTGGGCGCCCTCTTGAGTGCGCTCAGCGCCTGCTTTCGCTTGGCCGAATCCACGACTCCGGCGAGAAACTCCGGGTCGATGCATCTGGCACTGCCGATGCGGGCGGAAACAAGGAACTCATGGGAACAGGACAAGAGCTTGATGCTGTTGCGCGCGGCGATCTCAGCCAATTCTTCGGCCAGTTCGCGGCACTCGGTCTCGGTGGGCCGTGCGTGGCTCGGAACGAGGCGCTCCATATTGCGGATTGTCTTGCGGTAATAATCGCAGAAGCTGAAGATGCATTCGTTCGTGTACGGCGCGAGCCGTTCGCAGAGTGTAACGAAATTGGCCGCATGCCACCGCGGATTGAGCTGGTCGGTCAACACGATGGTGTCGTATCTCCATCGAATGGACGACCGCGAATAGCGCTCCACCAGTGTTTGCACCACGCGGAGCGAATGGTCGAGAGAGGGCACTCGAGGTTCGATGATCGACGGGTAGTTGTTGATGGTATAGAGAAACGTGAAACAGTGTCCTGAAGCGAGCACTTCATCGAGAAGCGGCATGAGTGGCGCCGCGTTCTTTGTCCAGAACACGATCGCAATGACGTCATCCGCTCTGAGAGACACCTCGTGCACCCCGCCGCCAAAGGGTGAGCGCACGCGCACCCATCCCTCTCGCAGCCGATTGGCGAACCATTGTGCGTGAAAAGCGGGAATATCGGTCCTTCTGCTTGCCGAAACAACGTGCATGTCAGTAAGATCGGCCAACCGCCGGCTCCGCGGGCGGCTGAACCTGCTCCTTTACCAAAAATCTTGAATCCGTCGTATCATTGGATAAGAATCCTTGTCCAGGGGCTACGGTAAGACAGGCGGATTAATTCGTCCGCGACGCTGCCGTTCGGTTCATGGTATACTGCCGCGGCGCCTGTTTGGCCATGCGGTTTTCGTGAGCGGCCGCGCGCCTGTACCCGCACGTAGCGACGTCCATGGCGAAAAGTCGCCACAACGAACCACGAAAACGCCGGTAGCGCCGGCCGGTATTCGTCTCGGCGTTTTCATAGGAACCTCCATGGCTTACAAGCCACAACGAAACATGAAAACGAAATAGTACCGACCGGCATCTTGCCGGTCGTCGTCCCCGTCTTCATACAAAGACGTTTAGTTCGTAGCGATGATTCGAAGGAGAGAGGGCCACATGGCAAAACCGTCCAAACGCAAAGACGATCCGGTCGACTCCCCGCATGCGTCCGAAAAAGACCGCGCGGTCACTATGGCCATCAGCCAGATCGAGCGGCAGTTCGGTAAGGGGTCCATAATGAAGTTGGGGAGCGAAGGCGCCATCCCCAACGTGAGGACTATCCCTTCAGGCTCGCTTGGCCTGGATATCGCAATGGGGGTAGGGGGAATTCCTCACGGCCGCATCATCGAAATCTTCGGCCCGGAGTCGTCCGGTAAGACGACGTTGTGCTTGCACATCATCGCTGAAGCGCAGAAGAAGGGCGGTCTAGCAGCGTTCATCGACGCGGAGCACGCGCTCGATGTTCGATACGGCAAGAAGCTCGGCGTCAATACCGACGAATTGCTCGTTTCCCAGCCGGATTCGGGGGAACAAGCGCTGGAGATTTGCGAGATTCTCGTGCGTTCGGGCGCCCTGGACATCGTGGTGATCGACTCGGTGGCCGCATTGGTGCCGCGGGCAGAGATCGAGGGCGAGATGGGCGACGCTCACATGGGCCTTCAGGCACGGCTTATGTCGCAAGCCTTGCGCAAGCTGACCGCCGCTATTTCGCGATCGAACACCGCGGTGATCTTCACCAATCAGATCCGCCAGAAGATCGGCATCATGTTCGGTAACCCGGAAACTACCACCGGCGGCAACGCGCTGAAATTCTACGCGTCGCTTCGGCTCGACATGCGCCGGGTCAGCAAAATCAAGGAAGGCGAAGACATCGTCGGAGCGCGTACACGGGTAAAAGTCGTAAAAAACAAGCTTGCGCCGCCGTTCCGGCAGGTGGAGTTCGACATCATGTACGATGAAGGGATCTCCATCGCCGGCGAGGTCCTCGACATGGCCGTCGAGAACGCCCTCATCGACAAATCGGGCGCGTGGTACTCGTACGGTGATGAACGAATCGGCCAGGGCAGGGAAAACTCCAAGCGTTTCCTCAAGGAGAATCCCGACATTCTCGATGAACTGCGGAACCGGCTCCTGGAAATGAAGGGCATCGCCCTCACCGCGGCTTCCAAAAAGGGCGACGACACCGCGGACCTTCCCGAATCCGGAGACTGATCATGGACCTTGATGAGGTATTGAAGAAGGCTATAGATATGGGCGCGTCGGACGTCCATCTCAAGGTCCCGCTGCCCCCTGTGGCCCGTATTAACGGCCAGCTCTCACCTATTCGCGGAGAAGATCGCCTCACTCCGGATGAAGTGCGCCGCGTGGCCCTGTCGGTTATGAGCGAGCGGCACCGGGAGATCTTCACCAAGACCAAAGAACTCGACATGGCCTATTCGGTGCGCGACGTGGCGCGTTTCCGCGTGAACGTGTTCAATCAGCGGGACACCATTGCGATGGTATTCCGCGCCATACCGACGGACCCGCCGGCGATCAAGGACCTGGGCCTACCTCTCGTCATCGAGAAGATTGCGATGGAACAACGCGGGTTGGTGCTCGTTACGGGGACCACAGGGTCGGGCAAGTCCACGACGCTGGCGTCGATGATCAACTACGTCAACTCATATCGCAATTGCCACATGATCACGATAGAGGATCCCATCGAGTTCCTTCATCGAGATCGAAAGGCCATCATTAACCAGCGTGAAGTCGGGCAGGACACGCTTTCGTTCCAAAGCGCCCTGAGAGCGGCTCTCCGTGAAGACCCGGACCTGATCCTCGTGGGCGAAATGCGCGACCTGGAAACCATCGAGATCGCGATGCTCGCCGCGGAAACGGGCCATTTGGTGTTGAGCACCCTTCACACCCTTGACGCGACCGAGACGATTAACCGGGTGATCTCCGTGTTCCCGATCGAACACCAGAACTCCATCCGGCTGCAGCTCGCAGGCATCCTTAAGGCGATCGTTTCCCAGCGGCTCTTACCTCGGGCTGACGGGAGCGGCCGAGTACCGGCCGTGGAGGTGCTCTTGTCAACGTCTCGCATACGCGAGTGCGTGGGAGACCCCATGCGTACGAGAGAAATCCGGGACGCCATCGCTGACGGCCATGTGAGTTACGGCATGCAAACTTTCGACCAGTCGCTTCTGCAGCTGTACAAGAGCAAGCTCGTCACTTACGAGACAGCTCTGGCCGCGGCGAGCAACCCCGATGACTTCGCATTGTTCGTCAAGGGAGTCAGTGGGGCGGCGGACGGCCGATGGGAGATGAACGCGTAGGCGCCGGATGAGGTATCCTTTCGTTTTGCATGCGAGGCATCAGCTGAGAGGCCTTGCCTCCGAAACCTCGGTCAATTCAGTAGCGCGGGCCGATGCGTCGTAGGAGCGGGTCCGTGAATCCAAGGCCGGAAGAGCAAATCGAGCCGCTTGCCGCTCCCAACCCATCCGCCATCACGGGAATTATACTCGCCGGCGGAGAATCCCGGCGAATGGGAGGCGTCAATAAGGCTCTGCTCCGCATCGCGGATACAACGATCATCGAGCGGGTCACCAAGGCCGTTGGAGGGGTGTTCTCCGAGGTGATCGTTGTCACCAACCATCCGGAAGACTTCCGGTTCCTCGATCTCCCGATGTTTCCCGATATTAGGAGCGGCTGCGGGTCCCTGGGCGGGCTCTACACCGGTCTCAAGCGTTGCCGCGGAGAATATGGCTTCCTTGTAGGGTGTGACATGCCCTTTCTCGACACGGAAGCCATCCGATTCATGGCGGAACGCGTTGACGACCACGATGTTGTTGTCCCGCGCATTCGTGAGCATTTCGAACCATTGCACGCGATCTACTCGGTTCGGTGCATTCCTTACATTGAGCGCCTGCTGGATCGAGGCGACCTCAAGATCATCGATATTTTCGATCAGGTGGACGTGCTGGAAATCCCCGAGAACGATCTCCGCCGTTTTGACAGAGATCTCCGCTTCGTAGTGAACCTTAACACGCGTGCAGATCTGGAAGAGGCCCGGCGTCTCTTCCAGGCCACGCCCGAAGCGTGATTGACTTGTTAGTCGGCAATGTGAATCCTCGGATTCAGAACTATCATCGCTCTTTCGGTATGAGAAAATGCGCAAGTTGCCAAGAATAATGGCCGCATGCAAGGAGCTTAACGGCTTTTGGACGGCGCCTGGTTCGTGGAAAGCCTTCCATCGGGGGGTGCTGCGTGGCTAAGAAGTCTATCTCGCTGAAAGCACTGTTTGAGGACCTGAGGAGCGGCATGAATGACGCCGCACTCATGGAAAAGCACGACCTGACCGCGGAGCAGTTGAAAACGGTGTACCGCAAGGCAGTGGAAAGAGGGGGTATTACTCAGGAGGAACTGAATGCGCTCCGGCACGCGGCCAAGCCTCCAGCCGGAAGTGCTCCCCTGCATGAACCGAAGCAACCGGTGCGCCAGCCCAGCGGCGAGCCCCCCTCTTCAGGGCGTTCACCGGGCTCAGTCGATTCGGCCGGATCCGGTCGCCGCAAAGTGGAAGGCCCTGGGCCGATCTTGGAGACGAAACCTCCGGCAGGAGAGGTTCCCCCACCACAAGGGACCGCCTCTCCCGAAGAAGCGGCTCCGGCTGAAACACGACGTTTCTCGGCCAAAAAGATCATAGTAATCTTGGTGCTTCTGGTCTTTCTTGTCGGGTTCATTGTGATGGTCAAGTTCCTACCGTGGTGGGCGTCGGTGGCAATAGTAATTGTCGCCGGAGGCCTGACGTGGTTCCTGGGCAAGTATCTGCTCAAGAGGCTCTTTATTGCGCCGTTTAGGATGAAGGGCAAAGCCCTGGCCGGAGCCGAGGCGATCGTTCACGGCATCACCGCTGCCGAGCTGCCGAGTGTCGATGAAGAGGAACCTGACGCAGTTTCGGAGCGGGATTCTCTTAACTGGTACTATCTGGATGTGACCATCACCCCGAAAGATCAATCCGAGGGATTTACCTATTGGGAGCCGGGCGAACTCGCATTGGTAAGAATGGACGCAAATCCCGAGGAGATCGAAGAAGACACGCAAAGTGCGGCTCAAATACACGACTATCGAATCTTCTCGGACGGCAGCTTTCGTGAAGACGAAATATACAAGCATCCAGGCGCGCAGCGCCTCCAGTTGCACGTCGGTGTAAAGCCTGGAGAAACCCAGTTGCAGTTTCGGTATTACTTCGAGTTGTTCGGTAACGTCGCCATTCAGGACTGTTGACGGCCGCGAACGGCCCGAAACTACTCCTGCCGCGACCCTGAAATCTTCACGACGGCTTCTTGCCGGACAGGGCGCGGCGTGCAAGTTCCTCCGGGTCAACGTCCTCGATGTGAGTGGCGATCCACCACGTATTGCCGGCTGGGTCTTTGATCCCGGCAATTCGGTCACCCCAGAATTGATCCGCCGGTTCAGTCACGGTCACAGCGCCCGCAGCCCGAGCTAGCCGATATGTTGCGTCGGCATCCGGCACGTAGAGATAGAACGATGCCTGAGTCGCAGCAACTCCTTTCATCGCTTCGCCCATCATCAACGTCGAGTCGCCGATCTTGAGCTGCGCGTGCATAACGCTGCCATCAGGTTCGTGAATTCTCATAAGCTCGATCGCGCCAAATGCAACTTTGAGGAATTCGATCAACGCGGGGGTGCCGGCAACGTACAGAAAAGGCGTAATAGTGTGGTAGCCTTCCGGTAGCGGTTTGACAGACATAGGGAAGCCTCCTCGTTTACTTATAAGAGTAAACCAGGACGAGTCGGTTCCCGGCGTCCGGCGGCCAAGCTGTAGAGCGCTTTAGGGCGCGGCAAGACCTTTCGACGCGCCCCCGATCGCGTCACATCGATCGTCGTCTGTCTCACCTCAACGCGAATGCTCAGGAAAGCCCGAACATGAACTTATAGAAATCACAGATCGCTCGGCACTTGGCTATTTTTTCTTCGTAATCCTTTTGCACTTCTCCTCTGCAGTGGGTGGCGGTGACCGCATAGCAGGCGCGGCCGTGGCTCGGGTAAGCAGGGCAATTCTGCTCACGGCCGCATTTAATGTATTCCCAGCAAGTGGTCCGATCCATCGTCTCCCCCCCTTTTCTTTCATCAATGTGTGAAGTACGACGCGTAAACTAATTAATAGTACGAGCCGTTTATCAATATTGTCAAGACGAGGCCGGCCGGTACCTGTGTCGTACTAGTGAGCTTTCATACAAGTGAAAAGTGGCGGGCGCGGAGGCCCGCCGCCACCATAAGAGATGGTGGGAGCCGGCGTCCCTGCCGGCCCTTTCTATGTTGTTTGTTAGAAAGCGTATTGGTGTCACGCGCCAGGTGAAGCAATGGACGACGCGCCCGTCCTCACGGAGTAACGCGTGACCTTGCCGGCCTCGTTCAAACAAACGGCAACGAGTCTCAAAAAGCCTGCGAAGTTTTTCGGACGGTCATGAGCAGCGCGCGAAACCGCCGTATCAATTCGGTACGCACGATCCTGGTCCAATGAGTACGATGGGTCGTCCAGTCGCTGTTCTTGCATGAGCTTTTCCAGCTCTATGTTCATTCGGCGTGCCAGGCGAGAGACTACCTTCGCCGATCGCCTCATGACCGACCGCACATCTTGAACTCTTGTGTCGCTCCCGCGGATGAGGGCCTTGACCAACTCACGATGCGAACCTCTCTTGAGCGCATCGTTCAACATCCAATGGACTACAGCCTCGAAAAGCATGTGCCGGTTCCGGAGCAGATTGCCGTGACGCTCCGCAAGTCCCGTGATCCGCCGCGCGCGAATCAACCGTTTGAGTAGCCTCAGCATCGAGAAAGGAAGCGCCCGAGCGTGATACGGCTGAGTAAGATCCTGTAAATAATGCATCGCCCACGCGGTGAAACGCCATCCCCAGTAATCGACACCGCGTGCAAACGCGAGGTCTGCGAGCGCGAAACTGACGCGGATGCGCTCCTCCACAAAATTTCGTCTGAGGCTCGGCATTGCCCACAAGATCGGTTTCGGCTCGAAAAAGAACGCCATGTGGAACGGGGCCTGAGAACTGACCCCCGTCAGCGTACCGTACGGTTGCGGGCCGTACCCGTACGCTCCTATAAGAAAGAGGCCCTGATCCATCCCCCAGTCGGGCTCGTCCGAGAATGTGCTCAGTATCCTGCGCGCGGAGATGAGCTCGCCGGGCTGCGTCGACACGTACGCCACTCCGGGGGGGCCGGCTCTTCCAGGGTCATGAGGGCTGTCCGGAGACACCTCGCGAAGCTTGAGTCCCCGCACGTACTGGATGCTGAATTCTCGGTTAAGTCGCAAGACTTCGAGAAAGTCTGCTTCGGTCGTGATGTCCCGGAGAGACTCTGTTCTCGGGACTGCATTGCAGCCTTTCGCAGTGAGCATCTCCCCGTACCAGCGAACCAGCTCCTGAAGCCGGTTACCGGCAGCAAAAAGCAACTCCTCGAGCCGCACGACCGGGCACTTGACGTCGAGAAAATCCCACTTCGCTGACTCCAGGGCGAACCGAGTCAGGAGCGCATGGGTATTCCATGATACCGCCATAGGCGTAGTTTCGGCCGTCAAAGCAGGTTCCCCCCTCACATCATCGCACTATCCAGGTATGTCGCCAGCGCGTCGTTCGAATCCATCCTCATGTCGAGAGACTGCCGCCAAACGTGAGACGACTCCATGCACAGATAGGTCCGAACTGAAGGAGCGCGATTGAGTATTGCTTCGTTCATGAAGCGGTAGACCTCGATCCGCCGATCTACATGCAGCCTGCTCTTGCCATCAAGCCCCGTCACAAAGCCGTCGTGAAAGTACGGAATCGGTCCGAAGCGAGCGTCTGCGGTTTCTTTGAGTGTTGAAACAAAGCGCAGCACCCCCAAAGAAATCCATGCCACTGCATCAGGCGGCACCATATCGAAAATCTCGTCCACGGTGCGAGCGTAACTCTCTTTCCAACCGCCCGACGGGATAATGGGATCAAAGTGAAATCCGATCCGGTATCCGGCCCGGATACCTTGTGCCGCGGCGGTGAGCCGAGCCTTCAGCGACGAGGAGCGCAATTCGTCACGTCTGACCGTTGTGTCAGCGTTGACCGAGAAGCTCAAGACTGCTCGGCCGCCTGGGTTGAGGCCGAGAAGCGGCTCAACGAAATCCGTCTTCGTCTTCAGTTCGAGGCTGGCGTTCGGTACCGTTGAGAAGAACTCCACCAGGCGCTGTGCGAGGCCGGTCAGAGGTTCCAAAGCGAGAGAATCGGTGAATTCCCCTGTGCAAAAACGGTGGAATCTATCGCGGTGCGAAGCCAGGAATGCAGCGAGTTCCGAAAACAGGTCCTCCGTGTTCACGAAGACCTCGATCACCGGCCTGTTGAAGTAGACCTGAAGGGCGCAGTACCGGCAGTCCATGGGGCAGCCTTGACCTATATTGAGGATCTGAAGACCGCAGCAAATGTACTCACGAGTGCCGGGACACGGTTTGACAAACGCCCCGCGATGTTTCACAAGTCTGACAATCCGCTTTCCCCGCCGGAACGGGTCCGGATCGAGAGAGAGAGAGCTGCTTGCTTCCACGACAGCGCGACCGGTGAGCGCCTCAGCGCCGCGCGCGGCCCGGAGTATCTCGAGCGTGAGCTGGAAATCGGCCGCGTCATCATCGACCCAGATTTGATCAATCGGAAATCTCATCCATTGCCCGGCGGGCTAATCCATGTTAAAAGCGATGGCGAAAATGGTCGGAGTTCCTATGAGCTAGCGTGATGAGTTCACGCGATTTAGCGCTCGTCTGGAACTCCCGTTGGAGTTCGCCGCCGATTTCGCCTTATTTCACCCGCGACGGAGGTATCTTACCACAGCAGCCACCAGGGCCGCTAGAGCCCTCGCCCCTGCCAAAAGGAGACACGGTGCCCATGAGGAAGATCGCAGTTGTGCTCTGGTTAAGCGTGTTCTGCGGACTGTTGGTGCTGCCGGCGCTCGCTCAAGAGAAACGGCCCGCTCTCGACAAAGATGCTGCCAAGCTCGTGGGAAGGTGGGTCATTTCCGAGACAAAGGAGCCGGGAAAACCGTACAGAGAGGGCTACCGAGGGCGAACGTTCGTGCTCGAAGGCCCCAACTCGTTCACTCTCATCATGGAATACAACCGGGACGGGACATTTCGCCGGATTTCGCGGGTCAGCGGTATCGACACGGTCCATGAGGGCACATGGACCTTCTCCGGCCATGAACTCCGGCACCGACGCAAGATGCAGTCTGCCGACGAGGTGATGTACGTACGCTTCGACAGCCCGGATGAGTTCACATCGATCGAAGTGTACGAGGATACATCCGACCCCGGCCTGTTCGCCCGTTTCAAGCGGATGCCTTAGCGGTGCGCCTCGCAAGGAAGTCCAGCTGGTGCGCTATGAACACCAGCGAGCCTTCTTCTATCTGTTTGTGCCGCCGGTCGATCCAATCACTGAACCGCGAAGGATCGAGCTTCGGGTTGTGTTCCAGTGCCATCCGAACTGTGTCAACGATGTGGTGAAGAAAGTACGCTTCGTCTTCGGGATATCCATCAGGGCCGGCGAAGACCACCCAGTCGGAAGGCCCCGCTGCCAACACCTCCATCCCCGCTGCCCGCAGGGCTCCAAAGAGTCTCCGTCCCGTGCGGCTCTCGCCTGCCTGCCGTCCTGCAATAACTCGAGTATCCATCGTTTGGTGGTAGAGCGCCTCAATGAGGCGGTCCAGTTCAGGGTCGATGTCGGGCTGGAAGATGGGGGCGCCGTCGAAGTTAATCGTGAAGTAACAGAGCCCCTCGGGAGCGAGGAACTCCGCTAGTTGAGGGATCACCGTTCGCACGTCCACAAGATCCAGGAACGCGTTCGCAATGAGGAGGTCCCAGCGGCCGTGGTCCCTCGTGCGTTTTAGGAAGTCGAAAAGGTCCGACTGCTCGAAACGCAGCACTGCGTCGCAATCGTCGTGAACGATCCTGATTTCTCCCGGGGCCGGTCGCTCCACGGCAAAGCCCGCGTTCGAAGCCCGCTGTGCAGCGCGGCGTTCCGCTTCGGCAACGAGGTCCACCTCAAGGTCGAGCGCGGTGTAGGTGAACCGGCTCGCAGCTTCCCACGCCAGGAATCGCTCGATCATCGTTCCGATCCCCGCGCCGAGTTCCAACACCTCCAGGCGCCGAGCATAGCGCGATCTCAGGGTGTCGATCAGACATCGCCGAACATGCTCGTTGAGCGCCCTGTCGTCCACGCTCTTCTTGGAGGAAAGATATCGCACGAAAGTGTATTCACTGGGCATTGCCATGATCAACGCACCATCTCGTCGAGAAATGCAGCGACAGACGCCATGCTCTCCTGCCACGTGGGGTGTTCGCGAAAACGCTGCACTGCCGCCGCGGCCATCTGTGCGAGTTTCTGCCGATCCATTGCAAGATCGCGAATATGCATTGCAAGAACGCGACTGTCGCCCGTGGGAACAAGGAACCCGTCCCGCCCTGGGGTGATGATCTCGTGGGCCGCTCCCGCCGTGGAGGCGATCGCTGGCAGTCCAAAGCCCATGCCTTCGAGGTACACGATTCCAAAGCCCTCGTACGACGAAGGAACTACTAAAATGTGACTCGCGGCCCAACGCCGCGCCATCTCTTCGCCGGTGAGCGTGCCCAGCAACGCTACTTGGCCGCCGATGTCATGTTCGTCGATTGCCGCCTGGATCTTTCGCACATACGTTGTGTCGGTGGTGAGGCTCCCGACCACATCGAGGCGCCACAGGTCGCGGGGAAGCTGTGCGAGCGCCGCGATGAGCGTGTGAAGCTGCTTCCGCGGGATGAGCGATCCGACAAAGAGCACTCTCAACGGGCCGGGTTCCTGCGCGCGGCGTTGGGCATCCCCCGGTTTAACGGACGGCTTCAACAGATCGCCTCCGGGCGGTGCGACCACCCATTGCTTAACGCCGCCCAGGACTTCGGCGACCGCCTTCCGCGTGGTCTGGCTGTTGAATATGAAACCCTCCACCGAATCCAGATAACGCCTTTCAACCCAGCGATAGAGCTTGTTTTGCCACGCTGGCCGCAACTCGCTGCATCGAAGGTGGTGCACGATCGACACAATCGGGTAGCGCACCCTGCCACGCAGCCGACGGTTGAGCAGAAAGAGTGACGGATGATTCAGCTCGTCCTGGAGGAGGACATCAAGATTTGCGCGCTCCAGCTTTCGGGCCTGCCCGGAAAAAAAATTGTCGCCCAGATGCCGAGGGTAAGTTCGCCACGGCAGGGCGAACACTTCCACTTCGTCCCCACGAGACCGCAGATGATTCACGAGCATCCGGTCGTAGAGAAAGCCGCCGGTGAGGATCTCCAAATGGCCATAGATGACCAGGCCGATTCTCACGCGATCTCCCGGCGGAACGAAGCCCACGCGATATCGTTCTCCCAGATTCTCACAGTAAGCGCGGTGAGGTTCGCCGGTGTCCCGCCCGCGAGCATCCCTTCCCACAAAATGCGAGCGAAATGTTCGATGCTGGGATTGAGCCCTTCGAATTCGGGCAGGGTGTTCAGAGTCTTGTCGCGGAAGTGCGCGACAAGTCCTTCCAGCCGTTGTTCGATATCGACGATGTCGAGAAGGTATCCGTGCTGATCGAGTTGCTTACCCTCGAGTTGTACCTCGACCTGATAATGATGTGAGTGGAGTTCATTCTCGGGTCCCCAGTCGCCGCCAACCAGGCGATGCTGAGCTACGAAGTCTCTCTTGACCGCCACCATATAGCAAGAACAATTGCCGTTGCAGTCCATTACACATCCTCGTACGTAAGTATGACCTGGATCGCGTCTTCGGGGTGCTGATCGAGGAGGTTAAACGCCTCGACTGCACGGCTCACCGGCAGCCGGTGTGTGACGAGACCGGTCGGCCGGATATTCTCTACCATACTCATGGCGACCTGCAACCTTCTTGATGTGGTCCACCGGCCAGTGAATTCCGGCGCGAGTGTGCTCACCTGGCTGCTGACAATGCTGATGCGTCTTCGGTGGAAATATCCGCCCAGGTCGATTTCGGCTTTTTTGGAACCATACCACGACCCGACTACGACGCGCCCGTTGAAGCCGGTAGCCGAGATTGCCTGGTCCAACGCTGCGGGATTGCCTGAGAGTTCGTACGTGAGATCAGCCGAACCGCCTTCAAAGCGTTCCTTGATTAGCGCAAGAAGATCGGGCGCCTCCGGATCGAATGCCGCTCGTGCTCCCATCTCTACGGCCCTCATTCGACGGAGCGGGAAATGGTCCACCGAGGCCAGGCCGGACAGAGGCATACGAGACAGAAGGGCAGTCGTGAGGAGGCCGACAATGCCCTGGCCGAAGACCACAACCCGATCGCCGATGACCGGTCTGCCGTCCATGAGGAGATTGACGGCCGTTTCCACATTGGGCAGCATCGCGGCCGCGTCCGGCGAGAGGCCTGCCGGGACCGGAACGAGCGACGCGGGGTCCGCGACAAAATGGCTCTCGTGGGGGTTGAAAGCGAACACCACTGCGCCGAGCCATTGCCTCGGAGCCCCCGCTCCAAGGTCAACTACTCGCCCCACACACGAGTACCCGTACTTCAGGGGATACGCGAATTCACCGGCGAGCGACGGAATCGATGCATCTACCGGAATCCCGGCGGGCCACTTGCCGCGGTAGACCAGCAGCTCAGTTCCGGGGCTGATTGCGGAAACGATCGTTTGAACGAGCACCGAGTTCGGCGGGAGCGGCGGCAGCGGTTCTTCTTCCACTGCGATGCCGTACGGGGATGTGAACCTGACGACAAGCCGGTTCATGGTCCGCCTAGCCCAGCCTGCCCCACAAGATGAGGTCACCACCGAGCCGTTCGTAGTGAGGATTGGTGACGCGGACGAACCGCTGAGGGTCGGATTGGCCCAGTTCGCTCACTGCTCTCATGCCGCCGATAAAGGCGGGAACGATGGTGAGTACAACGAAGTTGGCGAGCCGGTCGAGGAGCAGACTGGTGATGATGCGCGCTCCGCCTTCGACCATGAGACTATTGATTCCCATTTCGCCGAGTCGATTGAGGAGTGAGCTCAGGCACACTTGCCCTCTCGAAGTGGATGGAAGTGCCATGACGCGCGCACCGGCCTTTTCAAGTTGTTCCACCCGTTCAGGGTCGGGATTGTCCCGCGTGCAGATCCAGGGACGCCGTGAGTCAGTCGTCAAGAGCGCTGCATTCAACGGGATGCGGAGACGGCTGTCAAGCACGACAGGCTGAGGGTTTCTTCCCTCGACGAGGCGCACATTGAGATGGGGGTTGTCTGAGAGGACCGTGCCGATGCCCACAAGGATGGCGTCGTGATGCGCGCGAAGGCTGTGGGTGAGCCGCAGCGACTCCGGACCACTCAGCGCGAGCGGTTCACCCGCGCGCGCAGAAATACACCCGTCGAGGCTCTGAGCATAGCTCAGTGTTACGAAAGGGCGCCCCGTGCGCTCGCGATGCCCGCCGACGCAAGAAAGTAAGGAGTCAATAACCTCCATCACTCGGCCACTCAATCGGCGACGTCGCCAGTCACTTCAGACGCTCGCCGACAGCAGGAAAAGGCGCAATCGAGACCGCGCTTGATGCGGGACTTTCACTCTCGTTCGGCCGCGCTGCATCCTGTCCCGACAAAACGGAGCGTTGTCCATATCTTCTTTGATCTGGACACATTCTCCAGGGATAATCGTAAGGTATGTTAACATGAAGCTCGCTTTGACGCAAGATCATTCGGGAAATTGCTTCGAAGGTTGAACTCGGAGTACCCGTGCAGAAGTTCTTGCATGAGTCGCAGTAAAAGGGTATTTTTTTCTGCTGGCGCTCGAATGGCCTGGTAGAGGCCCAATTGCGCGCTGGCGCCGGATAGTCTGCATGTGGGAGCTTACAACGAACTCCGAAGCTGAAACCATCGCTTTAGGCTCGGCTATCGGAGCATCGCTTAAACCTGGCGACGTGGTAATGCTCGAAGGCGAATTGGGCTCCGGCAAAACGAGATTGGCAAAAGGGATCGTGTCCGCAGCGGTTGGCGTGCCGCAGGACGAAGTGGTGAGCCCGACATTCACGCTCGTTAATACGTTTGACGGCGCATTTCCGGTGCATCACGCGGACTTGTACCGGCTGGAATCCGACCAGTTGGGCGATCTCGGGTTTGAGGATGCGCTGGACGAGGGTGGGGCTCTTGTGATCGAATGGGCGGAGAAGCTTCGTAGCATCTGGCTCGACGCTCTGCTGATCGTCATCCGCCCGGCGAGGGACGAGCACTCGCGGCTGATTACGATTCAATGCGACCCTGCGGGCCCCTGGCAGGAGCGAGTCGAAGAGGTCGTAGAGCGGTTTCGCTAAGTGCGCCATATCGCAAGTCCGGTGGCTGATTTCCAGGGTTCCGGTGGGACAGTCCCGCGCGGAACGCGGGATTGCCTGTCATGGCCTTCGCACCAGACAGGGCAATCGACAGGCGAGACGCCTGTCCCACCGCGCATATCCAAATTGCGTCACCGTATGTGCGAAGAGGAGTACCAAGCGCGCCGATTCACGCATGCGGTTGCGATCGTTGTTTGATGGTTCTTGTCTGAATAGTGAGGCGGGCATCTCTGCCGGCCACCAGTCCCGGACCGGCACTGAGAAGCTGTCTCAAAAGCCCTCGAAAAGGTGGAACCGTAGCACGGTTACCCCCCTCACCCTAGCCCTCTCCCTGAGGGAGAGGGGACCGGAAATCGGCTCCACAGGCCTCCCTCTCCCTCCGGGAGAGGGCCGGGGTGAGGGTGACAGAGACACAGTCCAAGCCCAATCGTGCTACGATTGTCAGCTCTGCCGGAGTTTTGAGACAGTTTCCTGAGGCCGGCCCCACTATTCCTTTCAAGAATCGGGCGACAACGCGTCGCTAGGTACAGCGCTTTCTTGCCATGGGAGTCTTTGATGGCACTTATAGTCCAAAAGTTCGGAGGAACCTCGGTCGGGAACCTTGAGCGCATAGCCAACGTGGCCCGACGGGTGGCACGCTGTCACGGCGAGGGAAACAAGGTCGTCGTAGTTGTCTCCGCCATGGCGGGCGAAACCGACCGTCTCATCGATATGGCCAGGGCGATCAAGAACCCGCCGAACGAACGGGAGATGGACGTGCTGATCTCGACCGGTGAGCAGGTTTCGATCGCGCTGCTGGCGATCACCCTCGACGCAATGGGGTACAAAGCCCGCTCGTACTGCGGATGGCAAATCCCTATGGCAACCGACCGCGCTTTTGCCGCCGCTCGGATTACCGACGTCGGTGCGCAAGCGATCCTGAAAGATTTGAGCGAGGGTTACATCGTCATCGTTGCAGGATTCCAAGGCGTCGATCCTGACGGCAACATCACCACGCTCGGTCGAGGCGGCTCGGATACCTCTGCCGTCGCGGTCGCCGCGGGCCTCAACGCGGACCTGTGCGAGATCTACACCGACGTTGACGGGGTATACACCACCGACCCGAACATCACCAACAAGGCACGCAAGCTCCACCGGATCGGGCATGAGGAGATGCTCGAAATGGCGTCCGCGGGAGCCAAAGTGCTGCATATCCGTGCCGTGGAACTGGCCATGAACCAACGAGTCCGCCTCGTTGTGCGGTCCAGCTTCAACGACAATGAAGGGACCCTCGTGACAGAGGAGAATGCGCTCATGGAAAAGGAAATTGTCAGCGCAGTGACGTGCAATATCAAGGAAGCCAAAGTCACCATCGCCGGTCTCAAGGACCAGCCGGGAGTGGCCGCGCAAGTCTTCTCCGCGCTGGCTGACGCACATATTGTTGTGGACATGATAGTCCAGAACGTCAGTGCTGCCGGAATTACCGACATCACTTTCACCATCCCGCAGGCTGACCTGGCCAAGACTTTGGAACTGTGCGACAGTGTCAAGGAGCCGCTCGGCGCGCGAGCAGTATTCGGCTCCGACGACATCGCCAAAGTGTCTATCATTGGCGCAGGAATGCGTTCCCACTCCGGTGTCGCCGCTCGGATGTTCTCCACCCTCGCCCAGGAAGGCATCAACATCGAGATGATCGCAACCTCGGAGATAAAAATCTCGTGCGTGATTAAAAAGAAGTATGCAGAACTGGCCGTCAGGGCGCTCCACGACGCTTTCGCACTGGAAACGGTGGCTTGATTCACGCATTGGTGAATTCTTCGCCCCACCTTGGCTGATGATTCTCTGGAGATTAGTGGGGCCGGCGTCTCTGCCGGCGCCTGATTCAGGACCGGCACGGAGGCCGGTTCCACTGTGTGGGCGAACAATGGTGTGACAGGCATCCTGCCTGTCACAGTTTCCGCTCTTGATGTCTCAAATAGACAGGCGGGACGCCTGTCCCACCAGGAAGAAGGGCGAAAACAGGGATCTAGCGATGATCCATACGCTGCCACATTTACGAAATGTCGTACTTAAGCGACGCGCCCGTCCGCGGCGACCTCGGAGATCATTGTGACCTCGATCGAACTCTACGACACCACCCTGAGGGACGGCGCCCAAACCTGGGGGCTTACCTTTTCGGTGGACGACAAGCTTCGGATAGTCAAAAAGTTGGACGAGATCGGTATCGATCTCATCGAAGGCGGATATCCGGGGTCCAATCCCAAGGACCGCCGATTCTTCGAAGCAGCTAAAGACCTGCGCCTGAATCATTCACGCGTGGTGGCGTTCGGCAGCACGTGCCGGCCGGAACTGAGCCCTGACAAGGACCCGCAAATCCGAGCGCTCGTCGAAGCCGGCACTGACGTGGTGACCGTCGTCGGAAAGAGCTGGGACCTCCACGTCAGAGAGATCCTCGCAATTCCGCTCCAGCGCAATCTAGAGATGATCCGTGATTCGGTCGCGTATCTCTTGTCGCGGTTTTCTCGTGTCGTTTTCGACGCGGAGCATTTCTTCGACGGGTTTCGAAGAAACCAGGACTACGCGTTGGGCAGCGTGCGCACCGCTGCGGAAGCAGGCGCTCACCTGGTGGTGCTCTGCGACACGAATGGCGGTACCTTGCCGGCTGAGATCGCGCAGATCGTCCGCACGGTGATTGAAGCGCTCCCCATTCCCGTGGGCATACATACTCATAACGACTCAGAGACTGCGGTCGCTTCGACACTCGCTGCTGTGGAAGCCGGCGCGGTGCATGTGCAGGGAACGATCAACGGCATCGGTGAACGGTGCGGCAATGCCAACCTCATATCGGTAATTCCCGCATTGGCTCTGAAAATGGGACGCCTCGATTTCCCGCCGGAACGAATGCAGATGTTGAAGCACGTCTCCGAATTCGTCGATGAGATGGCCAACCGGACTCCATTCAGAGCCCAGCCATACGTCGGCGCGGGCGCGTTCGCTCATAAGGCGGGTCTTCACTCGAGCGCGGTGGTTCGCAATCCGGCGGCCTATGAGCACATCGACCCCGCGACGGTCGGCAATACTCGGTCTTTTTCGGTATCCGAACAAGCAGGCCGCGCGGCCTTGGTGCACAAGGCCCGGCAGTACGGCATCCCACTCGAGTCCGACGACCCACGAGTAGCGGAAATCCTCAAGGCGATCAAAGACTTCGAGGCGCGCGGGGCGCATTACGACATAGCTGACGGATCGTTCGAGCTGCTCCTCAAGCGGATGCTGGGATTACACCGACGGTTTTTTACGCTGCACGGCTTTCAGGTCAACAATGCCAAGCGACAAGGCGACACCAAGACCTACTCGGATGCCATCGTGCGTATCGTTGTCGGCGACAAGATGGAGTTCTCCGCGGCGGAAGGCAACGGCCCGGTCAACGCTCTTGACCTTGCTTTGCGAAAGGCGCTCCAGACGTTTTACCCATGCGTCAGCGAGGTGGTCCTTACCGACTTCAAAGTTCGCGTCATCGAGGGTACCAGGGGCACGAGCGCTACCGTACGCGTGCTGATCGAGTCTTCAGACGGCGAACGCAGCTGGTGGACGGCCGGCTTCAACGCGAATATAATCCAGGCGTCATGGGATGCCCTCGTGGATAGCATCGATTACAAGCTCCAGATGGAACTGGTCGGCGACGGATGAATCACGACGAAGAAAGGCCGCGCCGCGTAACGCCGCTTCACGCGCTCGCTATGATGGCGCTTGCGGTTCTGGCATTGTATTTCTTGGGCCGCGCCGGCCGTGTTCAAACCGCTCAGATCTCCACCGCCTCTTACAACGCAGATCGCTGTGCCTATCATGTGATGATGGACGATGACAGCTTAGGCACGGTCTTCCACCGGGAGCCGAAACGGGCACACGCGGTTCTTGCCCGGTTGGGAGTTCAGTGCAGCGAGAGCTCAGTATTCCAGGACATAGTACCGTGTAACTCCACCATCCGGATCGACGCTGCTGCGCAACATGTCAAGGTGGATAGGATCAGCGGCGCCCTGCTGGTGGCAGCAGGGTTGCGCATAGACGTGAACCGAGCCGCCGCAGAGGACCTGGAGGCAGTGCCGGGCATCGGACCGAAGCTGGCTGAGAAGATCGTTCAGGCGAGAGACACGAGAGGGCCGTTCGCCCATGTGGAGGACCTGGCGAAGGTTCCCGGAATCGGCAAGAAGAAACTTCCGCAACTGGCGCCCTTCCTCGAAGCAAGACCCATCATTTCCTCTCCAAGAGCCGCAGCACATCAAGCCCGCCTCGCCGTTCTTTGAACCAGAGGGACGAAGACAGCCTCATGACACAGTAAGCAGCCCTCAAATCGCGGATCGCCACTCCGCCTATTACTGCGACTGCAAGACGGAATTCGGGCCCAAACGCGGCAAACATTTTTGCAGCCAAGGTGTAGCCGAGCGCACAGACCAGTCCTGGAGCAAGAAGTACGACCAGGAACGCAGTTCGAGGCAACTCGCCGGTTGCCGCAGGATGCACCCGACCCACCGGAGCGTAGTTCTGCGTGACCACGATCCGCGCGCCCCAGTGGAGTGCAAATCGCACAAGGGCGTAGCAGGCTCCGGAGCCCACCGAGACGATGAGCAACGTCGTTAATGGTGGTACAACACGTGACGGCCACGGAGCGAGCCACTGCCACACAACCAAGATCGCGAGACCGACGGCCACGGCACACAACCCGTACCACATTCCGGACAGCCGGATCTTTTCCTCGAGGCAGAACGGCGGCGAGTCAATGAGAGGATTGGTGGTGGGTTTAGCGAATCTCTGCATCGCACGCGGGGCAGGTGAGGGGAGGTTATCTGGTCCCCTTTGTCACCTCGACGCGGCCTTTTGTGATGTTAACGTTGAGCACGCTCGTCTGGCCCGAGCTAATCTTGATGTTCTTGATCGTGCGCTTGGACTGGTCGATTCCGGGCATCTGCGGTAGGACGACTGTATACGTGCCGGGAGCGAGCGTAAGTTCTTCACCGTTGCCGATCTTCAACGAGACTTTCTCTCCCTGAACATCCATTTGTTTCATCGCGGGCGTCTGGAGAATCTTGGTATAGCGTGCGAGTGCAGGTTCAAGATCTGCGGGGCGTTCAAATTTCATGAGTATCCCGCCCGTCTTTTCAGCAAGCGCCGAGTAATCGTGCAAGCCCTTCTTGGACATACCCAGAGCGGCCACGTCGATCTTCATAGCGCCCCGCGCGCCCTTTTTGTCCGTTTCAGCAAGCACTTCCTTAAGGTTGCACCGCTTCGCGCCGGCAGTGACAATGAGGACTCGAGGTTTCAAGTCGCCAAGGCCGCCAAGGTCGGACTTCAGCGCGTACGCGACAGCTGCACAAGGGTTGGTTTCGCCGCCGGGGTCCAGTTTCTTGAGCTTTTCGTCGAGTCCGCGGCAGGGCGGTTCGCTCCAGGGGTACAAGGTGTGGCTCAAACAGGGCTGCGCCCGCGCTGGCTTCTTGTCCTCCTGTTTCTTGCAGTAGAAGTCCCGAACCGATAGCTTTGACCCGGCTGTGAGAGCCGGGGGCAATTTCGAGATCAGCTGAGACCCGACGTCGAGGCGGCTGGTTTCCCATGTCTTCAGCTTCTTGCCCATTACTGCAGAGTCGTCCAGGACCACCATCAGGCCCCACTTGACCTTGGCGCCCTTGTAATTCTGGACGTCAACTCTCAGCGAGCCCGGTACCTGATACTTTTCCGTCTTTGCCTCACCTTCGGGCTCGGGCGGCTTAAGCGTGGCCATGCGGCCTGCAGGCTTCTCCACGGGCTTCTCAACAGGTTTCTCGACAGGCTTCTCGACGAGTTTCTCTACGGGCTTTTCCGCTCGCGCGGGCTCCTTTTCAGGCTTAGGAGCCTCTTCAGACGTAGGAGCAGGCTCCGGAACCACGGGCTTCGGGGGCTGGGCAACAGCAGGTTCGCGCGGGGGCTTTCTTCTATTCTTGGTCGCTCCCGGTTCTCTCGGAAGTACGATGGGGGTCTCGACAAGTTGAGGCGCAGGTTGAGGCGCTGCCGTGCGCTGATCGGCTTCCTGTGGGGGCGGCGCCGGTTCACCGGTCACCGCCGGTTTTTCCGAGACCTCTTGTTTCTCGGGTGGCGGCGTCTTGTCCGAAGCCGGCGCAGGGGCAGTCGGGCTTTCAAGCGACTGGAGCAGTGCGTGTGACGGATCGCCCGGGCGCCTGCCCACCGCCATCAGGACGTCCTCTTTTGAGAGCAGTGCGGCTTGTTGATGGGTGAACGCAGGCGTCAGGGGTTTGTCCTGAGCGGGTGCGGGTTCCGTGGGCGTATCGGCCGCGGTGAACGGAAAGCTCTTGAAGATCTGAGATATACGTGATTGCAGGTCGGTCGATGGCAAGACGAACCGCCACGCTGCAACGGCCGCCACTGCCAGTATGATCAGGAGGATCAGGACCGTGACCGCTCTTTTATTCCCCCTGGGGCGGGCCGGAGGAGTTTCTCGATCGGTCTGCTGCGAAGTGTCCTGCGAGGTTTCTGTCGGCTTGTCTGCCATATCCGCTCCTGCGGAGGGTCCGGGCGGGCAATAAGCCGAATTCTGTTCCCGAAAAATCGGGCGGCGACCATTCATCTAGGGCGACGGTCACCCGCCGCCTCGAGCAACCTACCCGGAAGCCTCGGACGGGCCGCCCTCAAGCGCTTCCCTATTCGGTCTTGCTCCGGATGGGGTTTACCTGGCTTCCCGTGTTACCACGGGAACCGGTGAGCTCTTACCTCACCCTTTCACCCTTACCTCCGATGAATCGAAGGCGGTTTGCTTTCTGTGGCACTTTCCTTGGGGTTACCCCCACCGGGGGTTACCCGGCATCCTGCCCTACGGAGTTCGGACTTTCCTCCCGCGCTTTTCGCGCCGGCGGTCGCCTCGCCCACCCAGACACCTATGCTTATATGACACCGAAAAGAAAAAAGCAAGCATACCGTTGCTCGAAAGTCCTTGAAATACCAATGACTGTATTGTAACATTCTCTTGAATTCTCACTTTTCTCCGCAAGGGATGGAACGATGCTGAGGAGTTACGCTCTGGGAGTGGGCCTTGTTCTTGCGTGTGCATTCGTCACTGTCCACGCACACGGCGGAATCTCACCCGATCGGCTTGCCGCGGTCAACATCGCGATGTTCCCCGCACCGTGCCCCGTCAACGATATGACGTTGCGCGACCTCAGGGGGAATCAAATCGACCTGGCCTCACTCAAGGGCTCGGTGGTGCTCCTCAATTTCTGGAAGATCGACTGCCCCCCTTGTGCGCAGGAAAAGCCGACACTCGAGGCCGTACATCGTAAGCTCGGCCAGCGGGGGCTTTCAGTAGTCGCTGTCAACCTCTTCGACGACCAAAACCGGATGCGAGAATACGTGAGGAGTAGTGGTTTTACCTTCACATTCGCGTCCGACCCGGACCGGCGCCTTCGTGTGCAGACGCAGAACTTGCCGTCGGGAATTCCAACCTGTTTTGTGGTAAATCCCAAATCCGAAGCGATCTACGAAATCTCCATGGTCCCGACCACCTATGTGATCGACCGTGGGGGGCGCATTGTCGCCAGAGCGTCCGGCATGGCCAACTGGGGACATCCCGATGCAGAGCAATTCCTGGAGACCCTGCTCGGCCCGCCGGCGTTGGCTCAAACGGGACCGCGCGCAACCCCGGCGGCGGCGAACACAGCCGTGTCGGTCGTTCCCACAGCTGCGACGTCGAAGCCGACCGGCGCAGAAACAACTACATTGGCCGACTACACCCAGCGGGGCGCGGCCCCTGAGAGAATCGTCCAGGCACAATTGGTGAAGCCCGCCACAGAGAGCGACCCCGTACGCGCTCGAACCTCCTCGGATACTGCGCAGCGGTTGCCGTTCGGAGGGTCATCCTCGGTATCGTCCCAGCCGGACAAGGCCACGGAGAGCGCTCGACCGACACCTGGGAAGCCGTCTTCAGGACCAAAGAGCAAGAGTGCGAGCGCGAATCCACCTCTTGTAAAGCCCTCGCGCGAGTCTTCGGCAAAACCGGCCCCAGGGCTTGCTCGTCAGGTAGGCTCTCCCAGCCCGGTGGCAGGACGCCCTCCTGACTTCAACCGGCCGGCAGGACAGGCACGTGCCCCGAGCGCGCTTGGAGGAACGCACGAAGATTACACGTCCATCCCGCGACAGACGGGTCCTTCGACGCCGGGAGCCACGACCGCGCGACCGGCCCCGGCTGTGCTGCCTCCAGCTATGCCCTACGTTGAGCCTCGTGGACCGACCGCGACTTCGCCCAGAACGGGCGTTGCACCGCAACGGTCCAGTCGAACCTCGCCCCCGCCTGTGCTCCCGGATGAGAAGGGCTATGTCACGGCACGGGTGCCCGCAAGCCCCGACAAGTCGCAATGGGGACGCACGCCTTCTCCTCAGGCCGACAGTCCTCTCGCGCGGCAGTATTCTGCTCCAGTTGCCCCGCCGCCCAGCGGCCGCGACACGGTCAGCAACTTCGTACTCGAATCCTTCAATAGCCCTGAAGCACCTCGGACCGCCGCTCCAACGCCGCAACAGCCCGCAACGAATCGCGGGCCTGCGTCGGTGATCCTCAACCCGCTTCAGCAGCTAGGCGCGGGCATAAGGGATACTGTTTCGAAGATCCTCCCCGGTCGGTAATGCCGTGGCGGTGCAGGTGATGCCAATATGCTTTCAGTAAAGTGAAATGGCGGGCACCCCGCGAGACGCGGGGCCGCCACCGTAAGAAATAGTGGGGGCCGGCGTCCCTGCCGGCCATTTTGAAGTCACTCGTTTGAAAGCGCATCGGGATGAGGTCTACTTGCAGTCCCTGCAATGGTTGACGACCTTGCCGCCTTCTTTCTCGCATTCGTCCTTGGTGTGCTGTTTGTCACATTTTCCCTTGCCCCAACAGCAATAAACACGCTCTCCCTTGGTTTCTTTGGATTCTTTCGATGACTTCTCGTGGGCAAACGCCAGAAGTGAAACGACGATCAACCCAATAAGCGCGAGACTGACAAATATCTTTCTCACAGAAGAAACCTCCGAAAATGAAATTGAGCCCGGATAATACCGATGCACTCTCCAACAAGTGACATCCTTGTTTTGGTGGGACAGGCATCTTGCCTGTCACGTTCGGACAGGCAAGATGCCTGATAATCATAAAAAGGCACCTCTGAGTTGGGGGATGTGATAATCCCCCACTAGTCACAAACCAAAGGAGGTGCCTGATGGAACTGTATGCGGGGATTGATCTTCACG